>FTCU01002700.1_pt1 | contig 13909 bp, 9 predicted proteins | sample 1639521 | NCBI WGS metagenome assembly FTCU01 (sample SAMEA3914864, study PRJEB12502) | metagenome | biome: forest; material: soil | place: USA | collected 2012-03-12 | depth 0.3 m
CATCGTGGCTGGTGAGATGCTCGAGACGAGAACGGGTCAGGGCACGGCCACATCGGAGTGGTATGGGGTAGGGGGGTTGGCTGCCTTGTCCCCACGGCGAGGGAGGCCAGGCAGGACACAGGGGTGTGTGACACCGGTAAGTGCCAATGCCATGACGCCTGAGGGCCAAATTGGACCCAGAAGCCAAAAGAAGGAAGACAAGAATGACTCGATGGTCGCCTGCCGGGGAGCCTCACCCACGACACAGCGCTTCCCCTTCCCCCCCTCTGTCCCGAATCCGTCTTTTTTGGCCCTTGTGCCTTGCACTCGCCGGATTTCAGGGATTGCCTGGTTAGGCGCTCTGTGGTGCCCGAAAAACAGGTGGAACCCCTCCAAAAACGCGGCTTTGGCCTCAGCAATCAACGCCATTGGTGTTGCACAAGTTCCTTGCAGAGCTCCCCCAGGCAACTCACCCGCAAGAAGGCTCTAGGACACCGTACCCGCGCGATGACGCGCAACAAGACGCGACAACAGTGGGAGAAGTAGAAGAATGAAAGAAAAACACGAGACGGAAAGGGAGCGCGGTCCAGGCTGCGCTTGCGAGCCGAAAGAAGCAGTTGGTCCTCGGGAGTGGTGGACCTGGTGGTGACCGTTGGGCTTGGCGGGTCCTCAAAGTCCAGGCAGGCATCGCGAGTCTCCACCCTTCGCCGGGCTCAGGGCTCAGGTTTTTGCAGCTGGCAGCATCGGGACGGCGCCCGGGGAGGGGTCGGGACCGTGGGGTTGCCGCGAGGAAGATATGCAAGGTTCCAAAAAACGCCGTGAGCCCCCAGATTCGGGCCATGACACTGAGGCGCAAGAGAGGCACACAACACGCAACACACTCGTTTGAGCGGCCGTGGCAGACCACCGCCGCCACGGCGTCTGCGGTGGCCGGGTTGAGAGGCGCAAGGCCCAATGATGTCAGGGAGGTCGCCGGCAGCGTCCAGTCGAGGTACCTGCAGAACCTGCAGAACCTGCAGATACCTTGCGGCCCATCCATGCTGGTGCGCGGGATGAGAACTCGAGGAGGACACTGAGGGCCACGGGAATGGAGGGGAAACGAGAGCGGCACCCGGCGCCATCCACCGGCCGGAATTGCGCCCGGATAAACCGCTTCGGTGCCTGTTTAGCGAAGGCGTTGGGCCCTATGGGGGTGCTTTCCTGGTGAATTATTGATGCGGATCTGGAAGGCCCCAGGCAGCACAGCCCACAATGCTGCCTCCGTCTCCATTCTCCATCGGCGAACTTGCCAACGACACAACCAACGGTCGGTTTGGCGCCTTGGCTTCGGGCCACATCCGGCTAGCCCGCAGGCATGTGACCAATTCGACACGGCGCGACATCGATAGCGGGGCGCTTCCGCTCAAAGAGGCGGTTCGTGGTGCAGGTCTGAACCGAAACCGCGAAGCCCCCATGTCGTGTTCGCGCCCCCGCCCCCACCTGGCTCTGTCGTGCAGCTTCCCCGGAGATACCGTGGAGCCCTGCCGACGCCAGTATCAAGCTTAAATTATCCGTCTTCAGACGAAACCGAGAACCGGAGGGGAGATTGAAACAAGTTTCAGTTGCACCACCCACACGCCCACACGCCCACACGCCCACACGCCTGGGATGCATCTGATTCGTTTTCCAGACGCAGGATGCGGCTCGACGCGGGCGCATGCAGCACAACCTCCCCCGAGAGCCCATCCGGGATGCGGCAATGCCGGCTGCGGCCAGCCGGCGCGCCTCCTTGGGAAATGATCTGGGATTTCTAGAATGGGTTTGGAGTCAAAACTCGAGAGCTCCAGACCTCGACAACCACGCCGTCGGTCCCGACTCTCCCCCCGTGGGATGCTGAGTCGCTGGCCCCCGCGCCGCGTGGCTGCAGGCTCTGCAGCTGTGTCAGGTCTGCAACTGATGCAGCTATGTGCCGAATGTGGGCCGCCAACACACACTGCACACGCGGCCACGCGTGAGAGCGCTCCTCTGCATCTGCGTCGCACGACGCTCGCTGCAGCCCTGCCGACCCGGCGTCGCGGGTCTTCGGTGTCCGGGGGCGCGGATGTTATGGTGGTCGTTCTCGTGCATCTGCATCGTCACCGCCATGCTGTCCCGGGTTACGCTTGGGTGGAGCTTGCGAACGCGGTCACTTGGCGGGTTTGGTATCTTGTTCTTTGCATTGCGTTTGGACCCCACTGGCAGCGGACCTCGGCGACCTATTGCGCCGTGTCGTCACGTACGTGGTATCCTCCAGCTCAGTGAGGTATCTATAGTTATAGGTTGGGAGGTTACACCAAGTCCTTGCAAGGGCATGCTAGCCAACGGCCAGCATCAGAGCAGCGAGAGCACTAAGTCCGGAGTGGACAACACTGCCGCGACGCATGGATCTTTGCTCTCTCGTTCGGTTTGAATTCAAGTGCTTCAGTTTCAACCCAATCACCCATTCCGTTTCGACAATTGTCCAAACTGGGAAACTCCCAAAATGCCTCGTCGCAGCCTCGTTCCGTCGCGAATAGCAGCGCAGTATCCAGTATTCTGCCTATCACCTCACAAGGCTGAAACGGGGCTGGGCAGCGCGCTTTCGCTCCCAACATCGACTGTTACGTTATGACCCGGCCTCTTGGCGTTGCATTTGAGTCCTCCGTATCCCTAATAACCCCGAGGCGGGAACAAAACCCGGATTCCCATCTCAAGAACCCGCTGGTTCACCTGCACGAGCAGAAGAGTGTGATGGCTGCACAGCCACCCGTAGCGTCGCATCCTCATGCGTGATCACCTCACCCGTCCTCACGAACTAACGTTCAATGGGGTCAGTGCGGGATGGAAAAGCAAGCATTGCGCTAATGTGGATTGGGAACCGTGTTGAAGACGAATGCGAATCGTGAAGTGCCGTCCGACCCCTTTCGGGAACGGCGACCACACCACCCTAGTGAGGGCTTAGCATCTCAGCTGATCCAAAACGTGATCGTGATGATCGAGAGGGTTTCTTCTCCTTCAGGGGCGAGGGGGCGCAATCCTCGGCACGATCGATCCTCTGCCGTCGATGCCGAACCCCTCTCTCGACGGCCGTACTATGATACTTCGCCGCCACCTACGCCCGGGCGAGCGGGAAGCCCAGACTAGGTTTCCTCGAGAGCTTGCTCGAACACGGCAAAGGCTACCGGATGTGCTGCCTCGGTCCGAGTCGACCTCGCACTAAACACGGGACCTAGCATTGCGGGCCTGGTTAGCCCCGAACGTTTATTTCCGGGGTGTTCACAGAGTCCTGAGAGGTGGTGAGGCAAATCGGAGCATTTCTGCTACTAATTAGACTCAGTCTAGGTGGGTTTTACACTAGAACAACTGGAACCATGTGTCCAAACGCAGATCACTTGACCAGAAGTGAGTGGAATCCCTATTGTGTAAGTGTTTGGAGCGGTTAGGTTAGCTCAGACCCGGCCCATTCTGCTTCGGAGGCTCCATGTCACACTTCACTCAAGCGGTTCCCTGAACTGTGTCACATTGCTAGACAGGACTAGTTGAAACACATTTGAAAACCTCGGGTTATTTCCACACCATATACATCCAAACACCCCCCCAACACCCCCAACCGCCCCTGTAGGCCTTTACGCATCCGTCCGTACCAGCAAAGCATCATCAATATACAGCGTATCCTTGCCGTCAGCCGAGTTAACACCGCCAATCACGTTGCAAGTAAACGAGATGGACAGCGTGACCCAGGACGCAGCAGCCTGGACGTTGACCGAGACCTGCTGCCAGCCGCCCGCGGGCACGGTGCGCAGCGAGGTCTGGACAAAAGCGTAGTTGACGTAGGGGTTGGCGTAGACGGCGACGTTGCAGTCGCTGTTGGTGTTGTCGTGGCTGACCCACACCGAGAAGGTGTACTTGGCGCCGGGCACGACGGCGACCTTCTGTGACATAACGCTGCCCTCGCCGTTGTCGTTGGTGTAGATGCCGCGGAAGGCGCTGCCGCCGCTGTGAGCGCGAGCGGTGCTCACGTCCTGCGTGTTGAACGGGCCCATGATCTGGCCCATGGTCCAGCCGGCTGTGCTGCCGGCCTCGAAGCCGGGGTTTTGCAGCGCCACCGTGGGCGAGACGAGGGCCGCTGTGGAGGTGGTGGTGGCCGGTTCTTGGCCGACCGTGTAGGTGGCCGTGGCGCACCCCGTTGCGTATTGGCAGAGGACGTTGGCGGTCTGCAGGCAGTTGTAGACGGCGGACGCCGTGTTGGTGAAGGCGAAATAAGTGGGGAAGCAAGAGGTGCCTAGGGGCTTGATCGACGAGCTGCAGGCAGTGACCGAGTTGCTGGCCACGAAGGCGTTGATGGTGGTCAGCGCGGCGCAGTCCGATGGCAATTGCCACCAGCAGCTCGCCGAAGGGTCCGCCAAGCTCGTGCTGCAGCTTGTGACGGTAGTGAGCTCGGGGCCGGGCGTAATGGTGGGCGTAGGTGTGACCTCGTCCGCCGTGCTGGACGGTGTGGCTGTGACCTCGGCCGCCGTGCTGGACGGAGTAGGGGGGGTGATGGGGTTGACGGCGTAGAGGTTCAGACGGTTGGGGCCGCCGCACCACTCCGACGCACTACCGCCGCAGAGCATACCGCAGTCGGCCTCGGCAGCGGCCTCGCCGGCAAGCTCGTCACCGCAGTAGCACTCGGTCGAGTACTCAAGGCCAAAGTAGGCGTAGCCATCGCAAAAAGCAGCGCACGTCTCGACCGTCAGATCGGCTTGCATCTCGCTCTTTCCATTGAGCGAGCGAACACCGACCGAGTCGGTCCAGCACGACTGGTAGCTAAAGGCGCCAACGGTGGCGGGGTTGGAGGGGGGAGCAGGCGGCTCGGCCTTCTTATAGACGGTCAGGCGGAGGGTGCCGCCGCAGACGAGCGACTTGTCACCAGCGCACTTGAGCTGGCACTCGGACTCGGTCGTCTTGGTCGTAGGGTCTAGGTCCATGCCGCAGAAGCACTGGTCACCATCCTCGAGACCGAAATAGTGGTAGTCGGCGCAGAGGGCCGCGCAGGTCGTGAGGGTCATGTCGGGGCTCGTGACGGTAGAGCCGGGAAGGGTGCGGACGTCGACGGAATCCGTGTAGCAGCCGCTGTAGCCAAAGTCGGCGACGGTATCCGGGTTCACGGGCGCGGCAACGCCGAGCTGGTAGACGCTGAGGCGCATGCCGGCACCGCAGAGCTCGGCCGAGTCACCGGCACACGGCATATTGCAGTCGGACGGGTCGGCCGCCACAGTCGGGGCGAGGTTGCCGCAGTAGCACTCGCGGCTCCACTGGGTGCCGAAGTACGAGTAGCCGGCGCAGTTGGTAGCACAGACAGCCGGGGTCATATCGTCAGCCGAGATGATGTTCTCCGGGAGCACGCGGGCGCCATTGTCGACGAAGCAGCCGAGATACTCTCCGCCGGCAGGGGCCGAAGTGCTGGGGTCGTAGGTCGAGTAGTCGTCGTTGGAGTAGAAATCGAGACGCATGCCGGCGCCGCAGGTCTCGGTGGCATCGCCAGCGCAGGCAAAGCTGCAGTCGGCATCGGGGGCAACGACCGAGTCGGCATTGCGGGTGTTGCCGCAGTAGCACTCGCGGCCGTACTCGACGCCAAAGTACTGGTAGGGAGAGCAGTACTCGGCACACATCTCGACCGTCATGGCGTCATCGCCCTTGAAGCCGCCGGTGAGAGCGCGCTGCGGCACGTCGGTGTAGCAGCCGAGCCGGGTGAAGGCCGCGCGGGAGGCGACGGGCCGGCTGCTGCTGGGCAGGCCGTTGACGGCAGCGGCGGAAAGCAGAAGGGGCCAAAGGAGTGAAGGCCGGGCCTTGGGCCGAAAAACGAGGGACGGCATGGCGACGAGGAGGGGTCGCGATTCCCGGGAGGTGTCGAGAGCGAGTCGACTGTGTGAGTGCCGAGGCTTGAGAGAGCGATGCTTCTACTGCTGGCGTCATCGTGAGACTCGAGAGGGAGAGCAGCCTCCCTTATAAGTAAGTCGCCCGGATGCCCCGGTCGAGGTATCGGAACGGCGTGACTTGGGTGAACTGCGGCATGGCCTGCATGAGTTTACTAACGTTACGGTCTGGACCCTGGGCCCTGCATCCCGAGGAGGCGGATACATCTCCGCTTGTGCCTGAAGAGGCCGCGCGTTGTCGTCGGTACCGTCCAGCAATCTCGTCTGCTCCGTATTGCGGATATTTTTTTCAAGAGGCAGGCGGTCGGGCGCGGGGAGTCAGCTAGGGAAGTCAGCTCAGGGTCGCCGGGCTCGGAAAAGCGGCATGTTGAGAAAGTCGAGAAAGTCGACAAATCGGTAGAGACTCCATAGCGGCGTCGATAGCGAATTTCCAAGAAAGCTTGAATCCTGGGAGAAAGTCCAATAGTCGGCTTCAGCTGCCTTCAGCTGAGACACGAACCCTCCGAAAACGCAGGGTGGTGGAGAGCCGGGCCTGGTCAACCCCAGATGTTCGGCAGGGGTCCTGCCCGTTGTGGCGTGGCGACGCCCACGCTGCTGCCACGCACCCGATGTGCAAACGGCGCTGGCGCCGAAAGGCTTGTTCCGTCCTCTAGCGCCAAGTCTAGCACGCTAGCGTTAAGCTTAGTACGCTTATTGAGCCGCCAGCCCACCATCCCCTGCCGGGTTTACCATGTCTTCTGGATTGGCACCAAAATAATTCATAGCCGAATCCACGTTTTGCAGAGAGAAAACACGTTCCGCATTCCTACACAGTACATACGAAGCAATGGAACATTCAGAAAGGCCCAATTTCATCCTTTCCCAAAATAACCCCCTCAGCCAGCCTCACGGCTCACCGCCTCCCCCACATCTCCACACCCCTCCCACATCCCCTCAACTCTCCACCAAGTAAAACACACACCCTTAAAGCTCCCGATGCGCCGCCCGCCCCGGCACAACCCCCTCGACCTTCCTCCACACCTGGTTCGCCTGGCCGGTGACCCAGTCCCACACGCCGTAGGAGCCCGCCTCGGCGTCCCGGGCGGCCTGGCCCGCGGCGCCGGTGGCCTTGGCGGCGGCGGACCCGACGTTGGAGGTCGCGGCGCCGAAGACGGACGCGGCCGTGCCCGAGATGGTGTCGCCGATGATCTCGGCGCGGTGCTTGCGCACCAGGGCGCGGAGTTGGTTGAGCTTGGTGCCTTGGGGGACTAGCTTTTTTTGTTAGTTTTGTTTTGGAGGAGTTGGGGGTTGGGGTTGGGGTGAAGGGCGGGGGGCACGCACCGCTGATGCCGTTCTTGTCGCAGAATTCCTTGAGCTGGGACTCGGTCCACGAGTTGATCAGCTTGTCGGTGACGGAGGCGTAGGCCTCCTGGGCGCGCTTCTTGGAGCGCTCGGATTCCTCCTGCATGCGCAGGTAGGCGAGGCGGGAGTTGCGGCGGACCGAGGCGATGAGTTTGTCACGCTGTTGATTGGTGTCAGCTGCCATGGTTTCAAGAAGATCTGGTTGGGGGGTTCTAACTACCGCAGTGGGCTGGGGCGCGGGGAAGCCGTGGGTGTCGAGCCATTCCTTGAGGTCAGAGTCTTGAGGTTGCAGGTGTTAGCGTGGTTTATGAGACGCGGCGCCGGGGGAACTCACCACTCCAGCTCTCATACAGCCAGTTGCCGGGATACGCAGCGGCTTCGCCGGCCTTCTGGGCGACGGCCTCGTAGTTTTCCCGGGCCTTCTGGAGGAGCGTGTCGCGCTTGCGGGGCTGCGGCACGGGGATGTTGTTGCGGTCGCAGAAAGACTTGAGCTGGCTGTCGGTCCACGTGTCCAGGATCCAGTCCTTGACGTTCACCCAGCCCTTCTGGGCGTTGTCTTCCGTCTCATACCAGCTGCCCTTGACCTGGGCGACGAGCGAGTCCCGGCTCTGCTGGGCCGACTCCTTGGTCTCGATGCCCTTCTGCTTCAGGTAGCTGGCGAGCTTCTCCGTGTTCCACGCCGAGTAAGGCTCGACGACGTTGGCGTCCCAATTCTGCTTCACCAGTTTCTCGAGCTCCTTGCGGTCGGCCGGGCTCGAATAGGGGACGCCGTGGTCGGAGAGCCACCGCTCAAGTTCTGTCTGGTGCCACTTGTTGTATGCTGTGTGGTGTGACGTCAGCACATGGCCCGCATGCAGGGCATGTCAAAAAGTACTCACCGGCATCTGTGATCCACGACCTGGCATCAACGGTGCTAGCCACAAGGGCCAGCGACAGGAGGGCTTTGGTGATCCTCATGGCGGTGTCGTCTGCTCACTGTTTCAACCTTTTGTGAGGTGTGATGGCAGCCTTTTGGTGAGAGTTGGTGTTGGTGTGAGCTGTCAACTCCAAGGGCGGGTGTCTGGCGGGTTTAATTACGTGAAAACAGCGGGCAGGAATCACATGGGGGATCTGTGGTTTTGTGAGCTGGGCGCCGTGCAAAGGCCAAAAGCTTATTGCGTTGCAGTGGCGGTCAAGGACGTCACTACTGCCCGCAGTGCCCGGTTTGGGGGCAGACGGGTCTTGGCTGGCCTCGAGAAATCAGCATGGCCGCCCGCCCATCCAAAGCCATCTCCAGGCACCTCGACAAACACGGCCACGGTCGCTTGCTGACTGCCCACAAAAGCTGTGGGAGCCTGGGAGCTAGCTCCGGGCTGCTGTAAGTGACGTAATATGTGTGGTTGAGTGGAAGGGGCCGTCCAAAGTCAAAACGCGTGCTACTGCAACGCTTCTTCCCGCGATTGGCTGCGATACAGCTCCCAGTGGGAGACATACATCATCGTTTCGCCCCCCCTGTCTGCATCGTGCATGGCATCATCATGGGATGGGCCTGGAACACAGAGCAAACAAGCAGGGCTGTGTTGACGTCATGACACACGGGGGTTAGGGTTGGCTTACACGACATCTTGAAAAAAGGAGTTAAAGCTCCTAACTTTGTGATCGACGACTAGCGAAATATTATCCATTATTAGCATCTGAGGAAGCATGCTATTGAAGTACAGTATGTTCAGCCTCAGCCCACACCTCCATAAACCCATGTCTTTTTGTTCCTCCTTGCCTCGCAGTCTCTCCATGTCAACGCCCATACATCCATCGATTCCAGTCCTGCCGCGGATCCTCTGCACACCAGATCTCGTGCGTACGGTTGTAGTTCCGCTGGTTCCAATACCCCTGGCTACGGAGGTCGCTTTCGGTGGGCGCACTGGTAGTCGGGTAAGGGGTACCGACTGTCGCCGACGGAGTGTACGAGGTCCACGCGCCCGTGCCCGTCAGTGATGCAGAAGCTCCTATCCGCATAGAGACTCCTGTGCTGTAAGTTATGTGATTTGTGGGTTTGAAGAACGAGTACCATTCTTTTCGTCGGATTCAGCGCGTAAGGCAGCGGACGAGGCGAGTGCGTGTGCCGTCGAAGCCAGTGTCTCATTGGCATGGTTGCGCTCTGCCGGCGTCAGGGACGGGAGCGGTTGGTAGAATTGGTTGTAATACCGGTCATAAGCCTCGTTGTAGGCCCGGTAGTAAGTGGTTGAGTGAGGACGATCCATTGTAAGATAAGGGTGACACAGCATGGGAAAAGATCTTCTCAATGCCAAGAGGAACGAAAGGAATAAATGCTGCATGTCGGCGCAGCTGGCGCGGCTGGCGTGCTTCCAGACTCCATTCGGCCCGCCACCCATCACCGTCATCGTGATCTGGAAGGAGGCTGTGCCTCTCGATCCACTCTGAATCTCGACCCTCGGTAAGGATATCAATTCTGTCTCTCTGATTTCCGAGTAACATTCGTTACCTGAGCCGGGGTTAAGAATAATAAGGGCTACAAAGTCAAATACGCTTGCAAGGCGCGCTCAGAACGAGTGCTCGTCGAGCCCTTCTCCAACCTTTTTCACCGCAAATCGGCCTCGAAATCCATCCTCTCTAATAATAGTTGTCGTAGCCTCTTCCATCCCGATCCGTGTCTTCCCACCTGTTCGGCTCCAACAATCATCCTTCCTTTCTTGAGGTCCAGATAACCCGAATCTCAAATCAGACCCTCAACACGATCGCAAGGGTCCAAACCTATCACCGTATCAGTTCCTCTGCACACATGAAACACAATGACGAAGCCAAAGGGGGGGAAAACTTACCATAGTCACAAACAACCCCAGCCTCCCTAAACTCCCGCATAAGCGCCATCCGAGCAGCCTCCGCCTGACACCGAAAGCTCCCAAAGCGCAGCTCCAGCAGCATGCGGCTCCCGTCCTCGCTCAGGCCGCGGTGCACGACCTCGTCGAGCTGGTAGACCATCTTGGTGTCGAGGTAGCGGCACAGGAACTCGCGGTTGACGACCGCCGGCGGCCCGCTGACCAGCAGCACGCGCGACCGCCGCCCGCCCTTGTCGACCTCAGCCGAGCGCACCCGGTTCCACGTCACGCGCGCGCGCAGGGTCGGGTTGTGAGGGGTCGCGTAGCCGGTTGGGGCGTGGAGGGCGTAGAAGAGTTCTGTCCGTCTGCGCGTCAGCATCTTTTTCCCACATAACCAGATAGAAAGGAAAGCAAAGGAAAAGAGACTAACCAGCCCCCGCCCTCTCAAAAAACACCACCTTCGCCGCACTACAAACATGCCCCCGCTCCGGCACCGGCGGGTTAATATGCGTGGCATACACCCGTCCCACCCCTCTGATCCCCGCCAGCAGCTCGTGTGTCGTCAGGCCGGGCGCCAGCCCCACCAGGAACAGGCTGCAGTTGGCCTCGGCGGGGATCGCGGCCGACTGGTTGCGCGCGACGTCCGGGTCGCCGCGGTAGTTGGGCGAGAAGCCCTTGAGCAGCAGGGCGTGGGCCTCGGTCTGGGTCTGTGGGTGCGCCGGTGCGCGGCAGGTCATGGGGTGGTAGAAGGCTGGGGGGGTGAGTGGCGCAGGGTGTGTGGGGCGGGTGGTTGTTGGGGTTGTGGTGGTGTTGGTGGTGGTGGCGGGAGGAGGGGTCGGACGAGGGTCGTGATGGTGGGCTTGAATTCGTTGGGTGTTGAGGCGTGTGGCTTGGATGGCGAAGGCTGGTTCAGACGGGGTGGCCACGGCGGGAGTATGTTGGTGGTCGAGATGGAAGCGGAGAGGGGAGGGCGACGTCGCTACGGCGCGGGGATCCAGCCGCCAAGGGTTGGAGGCGGCGGCGAGAGGAGACATGGCAGCCATTGATGGGTGGCCAGTGCCAGCGTGAGGTCGGTTTTGGTATCTTTGGGTTTGGGGCTGGCCGTGGTGATGGTTCTCTTGGTTGGCGAAGATGGTCGATTCCGAGAGCTCAGGCGGGTTGAAGAAACAGAAGGCGTCGACTCGGTTGTCAGCCTGCATGGCGGCTTTATTGTCGGGGGTGCTGGTCGGCAACGCCCAGGGCGATGAGAGTGGAGGTTGCGGTTTGCGAGTTGGAAATTTGGGAGGATGAAGATCGGAAAACGAAGAGAGTGGGATGAGCGGTTGGGGAGTCCAGGTTGCAGCGCGGGAAGGTTCGCTCAATTTCGAAGCGGGAAGGGGACCGCAGCGGGAGAGACCAAGCAGAGAATCGGTGTAGGAATCGGCATGGAAATTCTGGGTGGTGGAAGGTACCTGAGCTGGCAGTTCTGCTGGCACCTCTGCTGGCATCGGGCTGCCTGGATGGCCCCCAAAGGCAGACGGCCAGCGGCTGCCAGCCAGTGTCGAGACCCGCGGCCGTGGTTTCATCCCGAGTTCTGCCATCGTCTGGTGTTGGCCGGTGCTGTTGCTGTTCCATGGGCCATGAAATTCAGCGCCTGTCGACTGCCTGTTCCCCTCGATTCCTGCGATTTTGGACGGTGTCTGGTCGAGTCCCCGGCGCGAGATCTGAGCAAGGCGCTGCTTTTCTATATGCATCCGCCAGAGATCGCCCTGCCCAGCGCCTGGCTGCAGGCGGGCTGCACCCTCTTTCGTCTGGGACTGCAATCCTTCCGAGGGAGTGGTGCCAGGTGTCCATGTGTTGCTGCCGTCGGCTTCGCTCCCCCAACGCGGCGTCGAAAGAGGGGAGAAGGGGCTTGCCGAGCCCGCGCTCTCTGGGTTTGAGCCGGGAGAAGCCATCCGGGCCAAAGTCGAGCATCGATTTGGAAATGGTTCCTGACATTCACAGCTGCAAGTTGCCAGGGTAAACATCAACAGGTTGAAAACAGGGACTCCTGCGCGGTTATATGCTGACACGCCTCCCTTTGTTCACCATCACTGCTTGTTGCTTGCTTGCCCTCCAACACTGGACACGGGTGTTTGTTCCGCAGTGCGGAATATTGAGGCTGGTTTGTATAGTGAATTTAGTTATTGAGAGCAGAGTGCGGTTGGATAAAGGAAGCAGGTTTTAAAGTCGCAGTCCTTCCTTCGGCTGCCGCTGGGAGTCTGCCCTAGTGAATCAGAGAGTTGTGTCACATCTGGCTGTTGCAAGGAGTCTTGACAACAAACTTTGCTTCCTTTGTCAAGAGAATGCGGCTCAAGCATGTGAATCAGAGTCTGTGGTCGAAATGCCGTCGAGCTTATCGTTTTTCATCAGTCAATACTAAGGCAGGTAAGGGAGGTACTCAGACTTTCTCCAGCTTGTTTGCACACTGAGTCAACCAAGCAAAGAGGCGAGATAAGATGGCCTCTTCACGTTGAGAAAGACTAATCAACATCCAAAAGAGGAAAAACAGGTAAATCCGAAGCTGGGAGATCTCATTCACTGCTCTTCAATCTCAGACTGCCCGGGCCCGGGACAGAGTATGAACTCGACTCCCGCAGCCCGAAACGAAGCGCCCACTTCTCTGAGCTCCTGCGGTGCCTCCGATTCTGGTTCACATTCTTCGAGGGCCGTGTTGTGGACCTCGACCCTTCGCAAACCAGGAAGGACGCCAGCCGTGTAAGCCTTCACCATGCCCCGCAAGGCCGCGCCCCCATTGTCGCACTCGAGGAGTCTGAGCTCGCCGATTGATTTGGGAAGCCTTGACCATAGAGCGTACTCATTCCGACTCATGTTGCCAAGAAGGTCCAAGGTTACCGAGTTGATGTGTAAAACCTCTAGTGCCCGGAACTCACAGAGGCTCCAGGGAGGCTGAGGGTTTGTCCCGCATGTAACATCCAAGGATAGCTCCCTTAGCGTGTGTTTCCAGCGTTGCAGCGCTGCAAGAATAGCGGGAAACAAAGCACAGTCTGCTAAGCCATATATGCCTAGCGGAGAAGGCCGCTGTCGGATGCTGAACTTGGACAGTCTCGGCCCTACGGCTTCCAGGAGGTTCCTCAGCGAGGCAGCTGTCAGGAGCGCATCACTGAGGCTCAGTTCAGCAAGATTCGTCAGTGGAGGAGGGCTCTCTGGTGTCTCGCGGTCCAGGACGGCGGGAAACACGTGGCTAACGCAGGCAAGGCCGGACAAGTGCAGAGCCTCAAGGTTGGGCGCCAGCCGCATGACAAGTGCAATTCGATTCATCATGAGCGGGGTCTCGGCGCTGCTGAAGGCCAGTCTCTTGAGCGATTTCAACCAGGGAGTCCAAGACGCCGACTCCAAGGGCATCCGAAAGGATCCCTTGTCGGCGACCAGGCGGAGGTGGAAGCTCTCCAAGTTCGGTACAAGGTGCAGGAGCCTCGAGACCAAGATTCCGTGCTCCACCCCCTCGGTCATCATGGCCGACCTCTCGGACCCATCTTCCGACAAGAGAGCGTCGTATAAATGCAAAAGGCCTGCGCGGCGCATGTGGCGCAACACGGCGTCCAGGGCCGGCTGCGTGAGCGAGGGCGGGGCCGTCCCCGAGGTGTGGCCGACGTCGATCGCCGATACCCTGGAGCCCAGGTCGGGGCGCTCCGCGAGGGTTCGGATGAGGGAGCAAAGGGCGTGCTTCGTCCGGATATGGAGACAGTGATAGAGGAACGGCTCGGCCGCCGCGTTGAGCACCCTGCACGTCTGAGCGAGGCTCAGCAGGGTCTCTCGGCGCTCCCGCGTCCTGTCTCGCGGCTCCTGTTGGGCGTCATTGCAGTCGACGGTTGTGTGCGC
>FTCU01001990.1_pt1 | contig 13893 bp, 17 predicted proteins | sample 1639521 | NCBI WGS metagenome assembly FTCU01 (sample SAMEA3914864, study PRJEB12502) | metagenome | biome: forest; material: soil | place: USA | collected 2012-03-12 | depth 0.3 m
GCATGACGTCCGGCTGAGGCTCATCCAGTCCCGCAGGGCGGACCAGGGGGCCGGCACACCCCAGGCCTGAGGCCTGTTACAGACCTCTGTGGAGACGACTTGGGAAGGGGTGGGGGAGGGGTGTGGCCGGCATGGCGGTTACACCGTGGTGGAGGGTTGCCGTCCAGGGGGGGGTGTCCGTCCACGGCCCGCGGGACGGCCCCCGTCAGGCCAGGCCAGCACCAACGGGCAAGTCACTCGCCAGACAAAGAGAAGCCAGCATGATGCCGGGCTGATCAGCGAGGCAACTTGTGAGTCTTGTCATTGCTCAGCGGCGTGAACTGACGAGGAAGACGCACCCGCGATCATCCCAACCAGAGACCCGAGTTCTGGACTGCGGAAACGGACGTGCACGACGGCGCTCGGCCCTGGGACTCGACAGCCAAGACAAAAGGTGCCCGGTTGAGACCGATTCCGAGCGAGAGGGGCCTGGCACAAGTCATGCTGGTTGCCCAAAACGGATGGAACAAAACTTTTGGCCATCTCCCGCGGTGGCACAACGTTTGTTGTTGCCAGGAACTGGGCTTCTTTTCCCGTCGAGATGGAGTCCCCCAGTCTCCGCTCCGGAGCACGTCTGGCACGTCTGGCGCCTCTCAATGGCGTGGCCCGAAGACGAAGGCGAGGACGAGGGACGAGAACAACAAGAAGCAGGCAGAAGAGCCCAGGTACCGTATGTACCAGGAAAACTTGTCGCCGCTGGCCCATGCCCACTCCCATGACCAGCCGAGGTCCGTTGTTGTCGTTGTTGTTGTTGCTGCTGCTGCACGTCACCCTATCCGGCCAGATGCGAGGCCATCTGGAGCGGTCGAAGACGGTGATCGAGGAGAGCCCGGGGCCAGCGATGAAAGGCTTGCCGCTTTGGGGGATCCATCAACAAATCGGTCGCAGGGCGGCGCGAGAGAGGCCAAAGAGAAAGAGGGGATCGAGACGGGCCGAGGCGAAGCTTTTGGAACGCGCGGGCAACCTGCAGCGACTTCAAGGTACGCATGATCGGGCTGGGCATGGCAGAGCGTCTCGAGAAAATTGCTCCAATCTGGGTTGCCGCCGAGTCGATCCAAAGTCGAGTCCAAGTCGTTTCAAGGTATCGCCAAAGTAGACTTTTGGCGGTGTTTGTTGCGAGAAGGAGGTCTGTGTCTGAGTCTGACACGGGGGTCCATCGCCGGTCAGTCCCTGCCAAGTTGTCACAGAACGGCCCTGGTGCCTGCAGGCCCCCCGCGATTGGCGGCAGCAGCCCTGGGCCGGACTCGCGAGACCCTGGGGGCGGCTCTTGCGGGCAGTGGATTGGAGTGGGGCTCTGAACCGTTACAGCGGGCACACCACACCGCTGGACTCGCCACTGGTTCCAGGTGCCATCCAGTTGCATCGCTCCACTTCCGTTTGTTTGGTTTGACATCTCTCGGCTTTGAAACACGAGATCGTTTCTACTTTGCACCAATTGTCGAGACGTCAACCTCAACACCACCTAAAAAAGAAAAAAATGCATCCCGGCCCGCGCCCCACGAGACCGGCTCGGGCTGCCGCAGCGGCAAACGGCCGCGATATGTGGCCGGCGGCTCGCCGCCCTCTCGCACGCGACCACGGACATTGTCCGCTTGTCGTCCTCGGCAAGGAACCTTGAAGCCGTTGAGGCACAGCAGCACGAGAACGCCACTCCGTCCCAGCATGAACTGCACAGTCAAGCACCCGGCCACCCAAAACGACCAGCGGCCCCAGACCCGACATCCAAATATTCTGCACAAGCCCGCTTTCCATCCCGCGGGATAAAGATTCTGCCTTCCACAGCACAATCTCAGGCCCGCAGCCGGGGTCTTGAGTTCACCATCAATCGCCGCGCCAGCAACACGACGTCAGTTGACAACCTGAGTCTTGCTCAATGCGAAGGTGACCGTTGCAGGGAACACGCCCCCTGCACGCCCCTGCCGCAAGGCTCAGATCAGTTCCGGCCATGGGTCCAGAGTCCCTAAAACTCGCTAACCGTTGGCGCATCCTCAGCCGTGTCTCAGACCTTACCGATTCGGGTCGCACCACACACGGGCCCAGACCTCCCCGCAACCACACACGAACCGACCGCAGACAACACCAGACGATGCTGTGCCTTGCGGACCGCATTTCTCACCACCACTTGACTCAACCCGTTGACAAGGCCCGGCCAATACAGCGCTGGCCCGGCAAACACTGGCCGAAACATTGCTGCCTTGAAAGATTGGCTGGCGAGGCTGAGACGAGCACGTCTTAAGGTTATTCCTCGAGCATCGGACGACCCGGGCCCAGGGCGCCAGACCCCGCCACTTGATCAGCAAGTTCAATTCGCGTCTGCTGCCGCTGGTTTTTGGCGAAAAGCAGCCCGTCGAATCCGAAACTCTTTCACCCCGCCGCCGCCGCATATGTTTGGTTTGAAGATGTGCCTCGTCCGATCCTCCTCGAGGAGGACCACTTGCTCAGACAGCCTGGGGAACGGGACGATGGGCGGGAATCAGGCACGCAAAATAGCCCCCATCCAAACGTCCAAACAGCGATCAGAAACGGCGTTGATTTCGATCGCTCTCTCTCTCTCTCTTGCTGCCAGTGACAGATGCCGTTGGGGACAGTATCGGTGTCGCCACCCTCCTCGCATGCCATTGTTCGACCCATGGCCAGGGTCTCGGAGTCCTCTCGTTCGCAGTCACGGCGCGTGATGATACCCGTGGCCCATCCGACCGCAAGCTGTGACCGTCCGACAAAGTTCGCCGCGCGGGTACCGACACCACACAGTCTTGTCACATACCAATAGCACCTCAGCTAAGCCTGCCCGTCGCATGGAGCTTCATCAATGCAGCCTTCCTTGAGCTTCTGAATGGCGGGGGCGGCCCCTTGCGTCTCAGTCACCGCAGCCGCTCCCCGGCCGGAGGCTTTCTCAGCAGCCACAGCTGTTGCTTGTCATTTCGATTCCTGTATTCGTTGCCTTGATAATGTTGAGATCCCTGGGGCGCCCTGAGCAAGCAGCGCCGCATTCTGCATTGACTCGGGCCGAGCTGTGGATCATGGCGCCGAGCAGCTGGCCGTCCGGAAACCCGTCCCTCGTTCCCGGGAGAAGGCTTCTAGGCGGACATCATAAGTCCATCTTTTTGGTCTCTAGATCCACCGTCTGAGCAGAATACGCGTTTGCGCTTTGACTGGGGAGGATCACTGCCTGGAATCTCAGGGGCACCGCCCGAACGCGCTCGCCTCAGCATAAACGCGATCGCTGGATCGATCGCTGATGATTTTCGACGTGATACTCACCGGCTTAGATCTTTAGCCTGAAGGAAAGTGAGGAGGATTCGCCATGGCAACCGCAGCTCGATGGTCACTGGTTCCCTCCCGTGGTGGAGGTGTTTACGGTGCTCAACGTCTTGATCTCAGAACCGGGTTTCCGGCATGACCGAATCTCCACACTCAAGAGTTGCCAGCCGCGATGAACTGCCGAGGGACTGCTTCCACTTCTTGGTTCCATATCTTCTCTTGATATTGACACTGCAAGAAGGTTCGCACATGGGGTGTGGGCTTGGTGGCATTTGTGTACGCTCCACTGGTGAGACAGAACTGGACCTCGTTGGAAATCTCCCTCGAGGCAATCAATGACGGATCTCGGTGGTGTACCTTTCTCCTTGTCCTCTCCCAAGCTCTGTTTTTCCATTTGGCAGTTGATCAAGACAAGTGCCATCTGGACGTTTTTGTCTGTTCGTTTCCCGTTTCGATCACCTACATACGGGCGAGGAAAATCCCGGAACAGGGTGTTCAGTTGACCGGGCAAAAGGATGCACGGCCGCCTTGCCATCGGGTTACACGACGGGTCGATGCAAAGTTTCAACCCCCGAGGGAAGTTCTCAGGTCCTGCCACGGACATCACTGCGCAGAAATGCGCCGTCTCCCAACCCAGGCTTCTTGCATATCGAGACCCAGAGATCCAGATCAACAAACCGGGCTTGACTTACGACCTAGGGAGTCGGATCCGAATGCAACCCCTAAACCCCGGCCTGAGTATATCGGAAGAGCTAGGTCATAACGGCCAGAAAAGCCTTCGCGGCTTCCAGAAGACCCAGACAGCTGTTGTGGCGGATTGGCCCCAAGATCGGAACCACCGATCACGGAGTGCCATCAGTAGTTCTGGCCCATTCTGCATGACATTCCGTCGTCCGATCGAGTTGACACCGGTTCGCACCAGCCCATGATCGCCATATCATCCCTTCAATTCTCACCAAGGTGCAAGGTCTCGAGGCGGAGCTGGACACCTCCCTGCCCACTTGCCTGTTGACGACTTACACGCAGGCATGAGAGGGGCAGATACACTCTTCACGGTCCAAACACGCGGTCTCTATCCGAGATAGCACACCAATGCGAGACCTCTCAAGAAGGATTCATGTTCTTCACAGATCAATCATACTGCACTGCCAACAGATGTGGTCTCCATCCGGGAGCCGCCAAGCCGGAGAGCCCCCCCTCCCCCTCCACCAGATCTGGGGAAGCACAAGGACCAGGGTTGCAAACAAGACGTCGATAAGCGAGCCAGCCACAGCACCCACACCACACCACCCCCCGGACCGGCGCTGGCTGGGTGAGCCGCAAAACACACAGACGCAGACCACACCACCTCGTCCTGCAAGAGCCGCCGGAGCGCCCGTCTCAGACTTGGTGTCGACAGACTGGAACCGGTGCCGTTTCAGGCAAATCCCCCGCCCCAAACCTGGGGTCCTCTCTCCACCTCCACAGGCAGGACAGCATGGAGAAGCTCGCCCCGCCGTGGGAGAGTGAAAACGGGTGTCAGTCGTGTCGACAGTGGACCGACCCTGCCTTTGCCCGCCAGTCAGTCAGAGATGGTCAGCTCCCAACACAGACTGCAGGGAGCTCAATGCTCAAGTCATTGCGAGTCCGCATCGCGCACGAAATAAAGAAGAGGACAATCTCGCTCTGCCTCCTCCCAGGACCGCGCAGGGTCACGGATGGATAAGCGCAACGTCCAACGTTCTGCGCCACTGCCGTCCTCGCCCGGACCACACCACTCACCCACCCACCCACCCACACACACACACCAACTTCGACGAGACGAGACGACACCCCCTTCACCTGTCACTTGCGATGATAATCCTCCGGATTTACGCACCAGCATGGAAAGTTACGGTCCCATCTTTTCCCATCCCAGCATGTACTTGTAGTGCATACCTGCCCGATTCTGCACTCTCGACCTGCAAATGAACCACCCTGCAGCCCGGCACCGCCTTTTGCCGGGCCGGGCGCATGCAGCTCAGTTTTGCAGCTCCCGAAGCAAGAAGATGATGTGCCTTTGCCTTGCATGCGTGCTAAAACGACCGGCCGGGCCTTTTTTGGTGACCTGGTTTTTGGTGCGGATGGATGGGCAGGACGGGTCAGGACGGCCCGCTGTTTTGGAGGTTTGGGGTTTGTTGTTTGCGCCTTGTGTGTTCGAGTGTGTGTCTGTGTTTTCTTCGTCTTTTGGTCCAAATCCGATAACCAAGCTCGTATCGACGTCAATCCTCCGCAACGCGGGTTGCAGCTCGCTGCCTTGTCTGTGCTGCGCTGTCTATGCCTGTGTCTGCCCGGCCCCGGGCTAGGAGCCAGCCGCGCGGGAGGCAACACAGAGTGGCGTCCTCGGTGAGGTCGACTGGACTGGGGGTGCCGGGTCGTCGAATTTCGGCACTGAATGCCTGCCGGCGGGTGCGGGCCGAAGAAGATGCAGGTCCGCGGCAGTGAGCGCGTTGGGTATTACCCTAGGGGGATGGAGGCCCCTTGTATCACTGTGGTAGTCCGAGAAGGTGATGACGGGGATGTTGCGAGGTGTCGGCCGGCCACTCGACCCGATTAGGTGCGGCTCAGCGGATGCCGACAACCGATGCAGACGGTCTCTGATGAAAAGGTGAGTCCTCCGAGTCCTCCCCTAACCCCTGGGTCTGATGCTTCCATCCCATCACCTCCGGACCCACATCCATCTGGCCCCGGACCGGGCGGCGGCATTGTTAAGCCCCCGACCGAGGCCGGTGTCAGATGTGATGGCATGCGGCTACCCCGTCGTCGAGAATGTCTGCGGGAGCGACCGTGGTTTGGTGATGCGGGTTTGTCGCTGGGGCCGCGGGTCCAGACAGAATACTGCATCATCCACACCATCCACACCATCCACACCATCCTCCATCCACAACACAATCCAGGCCGAGCTCTTTTTAGGCCCACATATCGTCATCGGGACGGGAGGGCATGGCATGAGCCGGCCCGTCCTAATCCCTTTCCTAGCCGTCGGCGGCCGAGTGGAGGTGATTTTGGGAAACTCAGGGAAGAGGGCCCCCAAACCACCTCGACCACCACCAGTCACAAATGATGGGCATACCTCGAGCATTTGATTGTGTTTGCCGCTGCCATGTTGCACCGACCAATGGCCGGGCCCCTTGGCGCCGTCTCATGTGTCACGCATCACCAACAGCTCGATGCTGGGGTTCGTCGAGAACTCGCACCGTCATGGCCATTTGGACCAGTCGTGCAGCCGCCTTGCGCAGCATTCCGTATGGTCGCCTGCATCGATCCGGCGGGTGGCAGGCACGGAAGCAAGCCTCGCTGAGTGGTTTTTTGGTTTGTTTTCCCGCCCTGGAAACTCGACCGGCAGACGGCGAGAGGTCGGGTTGTTTGATGAATCGGATCGAAGTTGAGGTGGCTAGGGAGCTAGGGTGGCTTGCCGCAGTTGCTGAGCACCCATATCAGTCAGTCACTTCCAGGTTCGTGCAGTGGCCTGCCCGTGCGGGGCGGGGTACGGTACCGGGGTGTTCTGCACGGCCAAGCCGCCAGCGCAAGAGAGTACGGAGTACTGCCATGTACTGTACCTGCCCTGCTTGCACTGCCCGTGCATGCATCCGAACCTGGAAGCTTCAATGACCTTTCATCCCGAGATATCGTGCGGAGAAAACACTGATTGGGTCTTAGTAACATCGACCTCGACAATCGCTATCGTGGACGAGTGCGTCCTCCTGCGCGACCGACGCGCCGTCGACAAGGCTTGGAAGTTGGAACCTGCAAAGACCTGGGGGATACAGAAGACATTCAGGGCTAGCCGAAAGGAGCAGCGCTTCCAGGTTGCTCGACCCCACCAGAACCACCGATTCAGCTGGCCAAGCCTTGACACGACTGCACGAACGAAGCTCGGTCGACTCTTGCATCAGATCAGAGAGGCCATCGACAAACAGCAACCCTTTCGAGTGCGTCGCCATTTCGCCCGTCCAAAACCGATTTCCCCGGTTGCTTTCTTCGACCGCGCCGAACAGAGGAACCCCCAACTCCAGGCTCGCGCCGTGCCAGCCTCCGCCATTGGAGAAATTACGCGCACGCATGACGCCTCGCCCTCTGCGATTGCAGCCGTCCAATCCGTTGTGACACCCGTCACAAACGCGGGCGCCACTTTGAAGGCTGACGACATTGCCCAGGGCCCTGAGAACCGGCCGGCGCCGCCGCTGCATCGACCCGCGCGCACCTCGACACAATTCATCCGAAGAAGCAAGGAATGCAGAAAAGGAAACAGCCAACAAAGCCGAATCCTCAAAAGGCACAGACGGCTTCGTCTCATCAGCAAGCACGCAAAGAAGACAGAAGAAGGCCGAGAGAACCAGAACCCGGATTCGGGGACGGCCAGACGCAGGCGGGCTGCCAAGAGACATTGCCGGCCCGAAAGGTGGCTTGCAGGCTTGCCCACCCCCAACAGCTCCCCTCTCCCCTCCCCCCCGGCCAGTGACAAGAAAGGGTTTTGGCCTCGAAGTTACGAATCCCCGCTCTGCCTTCGCACAAAACCCGATCCACCCCAAGCTTCCCGCGCTCTGAGGTCACAGAATCCTCCAGGTTCCCTCTCCACCCCAGCCCCAGCCCCCCATCCGACGCTTCCAGCCCAGGTTCCCACCGGTCGAGGTACTTCTGCCCGCATGTCTTGAACTGTGGTCCCAAGCTGCCGCCCGCTGGTCACTCGCGAGTATTTGTCGTACCTCTTCCTTCACCTCCAAGAAAAAAAGACACAGCATTGTCGGTGTTTGGGATTTATGCACCTCTGCTTATTAGCGCCATCCAGCCCGTAAGTACCTTGCTCTGCTTTCCCTTTGGTCATCTCGATGGCGACCCCTCGCGAACCGTGTTTTGCGCGCGATGGACTCGACGCGTGCTGCATGAGACACGCACTACACTCTGTTTTTTTTTTTTTCGGCTTGGTTGTCCACACGCCAAACCGCCACGCACGAAACCGGCCAAGCTGGTCTCTCGGGGCGCGGCTGAAGGATCGATGGTACCGGCCGTGACCAGCGCTGCTTGTCGCCACGCCATGCCATGGATGCCGCGCCACGCCGAAAGAACAATTGCATTCGCTCTCGGTCGCTGCAGCAGCGGGGGATTCCAAAGCACCATAAACATCCATCGCCTCTGCGACCTACCTTATTCATTTGCTCGTTTGGCACGATGCCATCCATGCCGTGCTCTTGCAGAAATCGCTGACAGTCTTTTTGTTTTTTTTTTGGCGCCCGCGTTAGGCCATGCATCAGTGGACGATTTCCCCCATGCCGGAGTACCTCTACTCCAACTCCACCAACCACCCCAATGAGCTTCAGTGAGTACCTCGACTCCTTGTACCTTTTCGTATCTGGGCACCCCGTCCCCGGACACCATCCCTTCACCATCCCTCCCCCATCCCTCCGCATCCCTTCCGATTCCCTTCCAAGTTCCCATCCCAACCCCCTTCCCCCATTTATGTACCCGATGTACCTCCTCCTGGGTCTTTGTCCTGCAAACCCGGGACCAGAGTAGATCTACCACGTGGGGAGAAGCTCGGGGAAAACAACATCGAAGCCCCCAAACGTCCCATCTTTTCCCTCTCAGCCTCGCATCGGCACCTGTGTCCGCGCTGCCCTCCACACCCCCTTCCCTTGCCCCCTCCTCCACCCCATTCGCATCTTCCCCAAATCCGCACCCTCACTCCGGCCCGGTGTCGTGATCCCATCCTGATCCTGGTGCCGCGCGCGCCCAGGCAGCTCCCGACTGAGCGCCCTTCCCCATCCCCGCCTGTGATGAAGAAGCAGCGGACGGCAAATCCAGTTCAGTCATCATGGCGTCCGATGCAGACGACATCGATGCCTGCGCTGCAACACCAGCAGCCATTGCAGCAGCCATTGCAGCAGCAGCAGCAGCCGTCGCCGAACCCGTTCGCTAACCATGCCGGCTGGTACAGTCAACCGCCGTATGCCGCTGCTCAGCAGCAGCAGCAGCCGCAGCAGCAACAGCAGCAGCAACAACCAGACATGACTCGGCGCGAGCAGCCTGTGGATTATCGAGCATACCCCACACAGCCACCGCAGCCGACGCAGCCACAACACCCGCACCAGCAGCAGCCGCATGCGCAGCAGGCGCACCACGCCGCGCCGCCGGTCCAGGCTCATGCGCAGCAGGCCCAAGCTCCACTACCCCAACCACAGCAGGCCCCGACTTCGGCGCCGGCGCAGTCCGGACGGCGCAAACGTCCGGCTCCGGGCTCCCACCCTCCGGCCCACGCTGCTCAGCACGCGCCGCAGCATGCCCCCCAACATCCACCCCAGCGCTCTCCCGCCCATGTGCCCCAGCACGTCCCTCAGCATGCCCCTCCTCATGCTCCTCAACACGCTCCTCAGCATGCGCCGCAGCACCCTCAACACGCGCCCCAGCATGCACCTCAGCACGCCCCTCAGCACGCCCCTCAGCATGCCCCTCAGCATGTGACGGCTTCCCAGTCGGGACAGCAGCAGCAACAACAGGCTGCTCAGGCTGCTCCCATGGGTCCTCCTCAAGTCGTGCAACCCCCTTCCCAGCAGCAGCAGCAGCAACAACAACAACAACAGCAGCAGCAGCAGCCACCACATCACCAACAGCACGCGCAACATGCCCAGCATGCCCAACAGCAGCATCCGCAGCAGCAACAGCCCGTCCCGGTGCCGGCTCCGGCTCCGGCTCCCGCTCAAGCAGCTCCTGCGGCGGCGCAGCCGGCTGCCGACGAACCAGCCCCTCCTCCCGCCAAGAAGAGCAGGACAAACACCCCCTGGACGCCGGCCGAGGAGCTTCGGCTGAAGCAGATGCGCGATACTGGCAACAGCTGGGCGGAGATTGCCAAGGTAGGCAACAATAATCTCTCCAGAATTGGTCACGACGGCGCGAGACTGACACGGGCGCAGACGTTCCCCGCACGGACAGAGGGCAGCGTCAAGAAGCATTGGTACAAGGACATGCACTACGCCGAGTTTGCCGAAGACGAGGTGCGCGCCGCCTGACTTGGACATGACCCCTCCCGTCTGGCACGAGCTGACTTGGCCCTCCAGAAAGCGGCATTGTTTTCAGCCATCAAGGAGTACGAAAATAATAAGTGGAAAGTGATTGGGCAGAAGGTCGGCAAGCCAGCGAAGGCCTGCGAACAGTACGCCAAGGAGCATTTCCCTGGTAAGTCTTCATGGGAGGTTGTTCTGTGTTTGGGCGAGAAGCTGACCGATTCTCGTGTAGATTTGTTCCCCACACAGAAGAGCAGATAGAATCCCGCCCGCGCATCACGACGACGACGAGAACGACGACGACGACGACGACGGTCGAGGGGCGGGATACTCTGCCCATCTCTGCATGTGTTGACATACATGCTGCGTGTTGGCCACGCCGAGGCTCGCGGCCAGCACGTGCAGTGGCACGTTTTATCGTGGTCCTTCACATCAAATGGTCTTGTACTTCTCATCCCATGGTCGATAACCGGCAGCCTGGCCTCCTTGCCAGGACTCTGCTCGTCTGTGGCTTTCACCAACTTTTCTGATCACTGGATCCAGTTTCCCTTGGTCGAGTTTTTACTCTAGGGTGTTGGAGGTTTCCTTGGAGTTTTGGTCCTGGCACGTTTTGGCATGTCGGAGTCGAGGAGTGAGTCAGTGGATTGAGACTGGTATCTCGCTCCTCCTCGTCCGTCTAGGACTCGCGCACCTCCAGCGGGCCAGACGCTGGAGTGGGCCGCGGGGACGGACGCGGAGGAAGTGTCCCATCTATTGTGCAGTGGTAGTTGTCGTTTTGTATGGATCTTTCGTGGGCTGGCACACTCGTCTGTTTCTTCACGTCCGGAACTCTAGAGCCTGGCACGGCGTTGTGTTGGAAGTCGAGATTGCCGATGCTCCGTGGGCGGCATTTACCGCGAGGACGAACATGTATTGCGACCATTCCTGTCTTCTCAGACTATCTGAGGTACGCAAGTCGCATATGCTCCTTGCCTTTCTTGAGTCTCCATATTGAATGAGTAGACTGTCAGGAGCTAGTGTCACCCGCGAGCGAGGTGCAGTCATCCAATATGCAGGGCCAGAGCATGGCACGCGAGACATATGCAGGGCATCTGCACAGAAGCCCCAAATGAGTGGGGTGGGGTCTTTGGCCGTTGTGGGAATACGAGATGGGATAGGTACTATTATCACCTATGTACCTACGGTTCCTTGATATTATAACCCGAGAAGATCAGGGAAGCCCTGGGGTTTATGCACCCAGATTGGGGTCACGGTCGAGCGGGGGAGATGTTCTCACCGGCCGCCAATTGATGTGCTTCTTGACCCCAACGGCAATGGAGAGGGCGAAGGCGGAGGCGGAGGCGGAGGCGAAACAAATCCCATGAGAAGCTCGTCGCAGACAGGCAGAATACGAGAGAGAGAGCGCACTGGACTGCAAGACCATTGGAGTGTGAGTGAGTGGTGAGTGGATGATGGTTGGTTGCAGCCACGAAAGGCCCTTGAGAGACCCAATCAAGGCTGTGGCGTCATGTGTCCGGAACGGGCAAGCAGGAGAACCGCATCCCCGGCCCACATCGCCGGGAGGGCCCCAGCCAATCCGAGGGAAAGGTCCCGCTCAGGATGTGGAAATTCCTGCTTGGCGCGCATCTGCAACGGCGAGGACCCGCGCTGGGCCAGGGTTCATTCGAGTGCTGCATTGCATTCCATTTCCCAGTTTTTGTACACTGCAGGACGGTAACTGACTGGGTACATAGTATGTTTTTCGTACAAACAATCTCAGACAATGTATGCTGTACAGTCAGACGCGGTGTCGCACAGGGCTGATGCGGTGCGGTCGATCCCTCGACCCTCGGTGTCATGTCATGTCATCCGTCCTGCTTTGTCGGCAGTCGGCGTGCATCACGTCCAGCGTCATGCTGAAAATTGGGGCGCAACGGTCTCGCATTCTGGGCGCGCCCGTCAACACGAGAAAGAAAGTTGGGTGGAGCGCCATTTTAGCCAAGCCAAAGGCAGCAGCACAACCCTGCGCGCGCCGCCAGATGGTGAATGGTGTGATTGCCCTTCTGGGACTGGGGCAGCAGCTTGGCTGGGGCTAAAATTGATCCAGGGATCCTGAGCAGCGAGCCGTGCCCCTTCCTGTCGGTTTTTCTCCTCCTCCTCCCCCCCTAATCCCTAATCATCGTCAAGCCCACTCTCGCCGAGAGCAACCTTCGTTTTACCTCGCCCTAATCCAACGCCGTCCCAACTTTTGCATCCTTCGTTTTGCATAGAGGGGCCCAGACGGTCGCTTGTCCATTCGTTTTTTCTTTCGGTTGTTCTGTTCAAACGTCAGTGATCGCGCATCTTGCTGTCTCCCTGTCCTCCCGTAACACACGATCCGATCGTTTCAACGCCCGCGAAACATTCGGACCACGCCCTCGCTCGGCCGATTCCTGCACGCCTAATCCGGCGCCGCGAAGCCGTCCGGTCTTCCTCGCCGACGCGCCGACTCGAGAACTCCGACTAGGTTCGACGTCAGGACCGAGTCCCCTTTCTGCCGACTTGGCCGCTGCATTCCAGCAGTGTCAGCGCCCCGCATAAACCGCTCTGCCGGAGAAGCCGCAACCGGAAAGTGAATCAAACCGGTCTCGTTCTTCAGCCTTAAGGACGTACGCACATCGAGTCTTCGCGAGACATCGACTCGGTCCAAGACATCAGCATTCTTCGCGACTCGACTCGGCTCACGACCACCATGGTGCGCGCTCTCCTACCCCTGGGCGCTGCCCTCCTCGGCGCCACCGCCGTTCTCGCTGCCGACATCCCCACGTGCGGCTTGGATAAGAGATGCCCCAAGGAAGCGCCCTGCTGTTCTCGTGAGTAGCCTCGAACGGGCCGATCAATAAAACCGCAGATTCGGCCCTGCCAATCGGGATCCCTCCCCCAACTGACATCGGGAACCTGCAGAATACGGTCAATGCGGCGTTGGCGCATACTGCCTCGGCGGCTGTGACCCGCGCATGTCCTTCACGCTCGACTCGTGCGTCCCGGCCCCCGTGTGCAAAGACAAGGTGTACAAGATGGACTCGCTCGACCGCTACCAGGACATCGGCAAGTATCTGGGCGACTCCAGCCAGGCGGACTGGGTCGGCCAGGGCGAGCCGCTCGTGTACGACGGAAGCATCCTGCTCACCATGCCGCCCAAGTCGGTCGGCACCGTCCTAGCCACGACGACGTACATGTGGTACGGCAGCGTCAAGGCCAAGATGAAGACGTCCCGTGGCCGCGGTGTGGTCACGGCCTTCATCCTGTTCAGCGACGTCAAGGATGAGATCGACTACGAGTTTGTGGGTGTCGATCTCCAAACCGCTCAGACCAACTACTACTTCCAGGGCATTCCCAGCTGTAAGCACCGCTCACTCCTTCTCATGGGCCCCTTGTTTCTTTCTCCGATGTGGCGGCGCTAACTGGCTATAGACGTCAACTCCGGAAACATCACCGTGGACGGCGACTCGTACAACGACTTCCACGAGTACGAGATCCAGTGGACGCCCGACCAGATCACGTGGCTTGTGGATGGCAAGGTCGGCCGCACCAAGAAGAGGTCCGAGACGTGGAACGC
>FTCU01002286.1_pt1 | contig 13852 bp, 10 predicted proteins | sample 1639521 | NCBI WGS metagenome assembly FTCU01 (sample SAMEA3914864, study PRJEB12502) | metagenome | biome: forest; material: soil | place: USA | collected 2012-03-12 | depth 0.3 m
CTGCTCCCCCCAGTGCCCCGCCTTCTCCAACACCTCCCTCCACGCCTCCTTCTGCGCAGGAGCCAGCTCCTCCCACCCCTTAACCTCTCCATGCCTTTCCTCATCATGCCCTTCCACTCCAACCTCCCCTAGATGCGCATCATGATGCAGCACCACCTTGTCCCCCCCCGCAGCGGCCTGCTTCTCATTATACATCCCCCACAGCCCGTTCACAACAGGCGGTATGTCAGTAGTAGTCGACAGGGCGTAGTACGCGCCCGGGCGGTGCCAGCTGACGGGCGTGACGCTGCGGGCGCCGACGACGGAGCGGGAGTAGCCCTTGATTTCGAGGAAGGATTGTAGCAGGAGGGCGATGAGGGCGAAAAAGAGGGCGGAGCCGACGAGGAAGCTTGTTCCCGAGGGGGCGCGGCTCTTGAGGGCGAGGACGGGCCGGGTGGGGTGGGTCTTGTGGGGTTTTAGCGGGAGGGTGTGGACTATGGCGGTGTTGGCCATGGAGCCGATGGAGGCGAGTCTGAGGTGCGATGGTGGTGTTTTGGTCTTGGTGAGGCGGGAGAAGGCGAGGCCGGAGATGGGGCCGAGGTGGACTTCTTTGAGCGTCGTGACCGGGTGGAGGTTGGCGATGAGGTTGACGGCGCCGAGGGTTTGGTGCTCGAGGGTGAAGAGGGTGATGGAGCTGTCTTGGCCCGTCACGGCGATGACAAACTGGGTGTCTTCTTGTGGGGTTGAGAGCGTCGCGGGCGGGGAGAGGTTGCGGACGGCCAGGCCTGTGGCGCGCGTGACGCTCTTGGGGAGGTGCGTTACGACGGCGAGCCGGGCTTTTCCCTCCTTCTCTTCACTTCCGAGGTCCGCTATCTTGGGGAGGCGGAAGCCCTGGACGACTGCACCGCCTGGTTTGGGCAGGTTGGCGACGGCCAGCACAAAGGTCGGAGTTAGAAAGCGTATGCACCGGAAGGATGGGCGTTCTTTGGCGCCGGTCGCCACGTCGTGCGGCACTGTGAAGACGAGATGGGGCCCGCTGATGCTCTTCTTGGTGATGATTAGGGTGTAGATGTCGTAGTCGTCGCAGTATATCAGCTGATGCTCGTCATCCGAGATCTGCATCAGGTCCATGTCCATCGCCTCCTTTGCAAGCTCCACCTCGCCTCTGAGCTTCGGGGCCGGATTGCTGCTGTTTGGCGCAGCAAGGTCGAAGATGGCAATCTGGGCGTCCTTGGAGCGGCCGATTGTGCCTGTCGCGGCGGCGCCAAACGGACCCGATATCCTCAACAGCCTTTGGTATGCCTCGGCGTCTTTGGTCGTGAACAGGGCGGAGCGCGAGAGCTCGGTGATGCTGGGCGCGGCCTTGGCCTTGGGGGGCAGGTCGGCGGCAAAGACCCTTAAGTGCTCATTCTTTCCCTTCTTCAGGTCGTCCTCGGCCGAGTTGATGCCTGCATAAAACTCGATGGCGTTGTTTCTGCGAGAGCCGACGGCGAGCGTGTTGACGCTGTCCTCGTCGCGGCTCAGCTCGATCTCGGAGAGGACCTGCAGCGCGTCGGCGTGGGAGACATCCAGCACGCTGATTTTGTTCCCAACACCGCTCCGTGCAGCGCCGCCGCCGCCGCCGACCAGAAGGCGGTCCGCATCCTCGGGATCGAAGTCGAGGGCGTAGAGGGGATACGAGAGTCGCAGCTCTGCTGACGGGATGGCGGGCGCCATTTGGGTCGCAATTCGGGGGGTGCGCCGGTTGCTCGGAAGGGTTCTTGCGCGGTGGTCGTGTGAGGGCGTCGCGGGGAAAACTGTAGGGGCCACAGGGCAGCTTGGTTGATTCGAGGGGTTTGCACTGGTGAACAGTGAACAAATAATTAATGTCTACGACGATGCTGTGCACGAGAAGGCATCAAGCCAAGGCCTGGGCGTGGACTTTGCGTCTTCCTGTCTGTCCTCTGACTGAATCGGGCCAATCAGAACATGCGCCTGTGCAAGTCGGTCCGGCCGCTGCTCTTGGCGGGGAACGACAGGGTTGAGCTCTCGGTTTGGGCGACATGGAGCATGACGTCGGCGTCTTGGCATTCTCCTTCTGTTGTTTCTGTTCAGGGGCACCGAGTACCGCCGAAGCTAAGGCAGCTAGCACACTAGGAACTATCAAACTAACGTTAGTGACCAATGTTACAACCCCCGTCGAGTTCATTCTGCTCCTTCACGCCTTCATGTTCACATGGATCGACTTGGCGTTGGAGTACGCCGCCAAACCCGCCTCGCCCAGCTCCCGGCCGATGCCCGAGTGCTTGACGCCTCCAAACGGAATCCTAAAGTCAGAGTCATTACTGCTGTTGATCCAGACCATGCCCGCCTCCAGCTCCCTGGCCACCCTGTGCGCCCTCACCAGGTCCTTGGTGAAGAGCGCCGACCCCAGGCCGTATGTCGTGTCATTGGCCAGCTCGATCGCCTCTTCCTCGCTGCCGAAGGCCACAACAGCCGCGCAGGGCCCGAAGATCTCCTCGCGGAAGATCTTCATGGTGGGCTTCACATTGGTAAACACCGTCGGCGCAATGAAGAAGCCCTTGCCCTTGTGCGGCGCCGGCTGACCCCCCAATGCGATGGTTGCGCCCTCTTCCTGCCCGGACTGGATGTATGAGAGCACCCGGTCGTACTGCGCCTTGGTCACCTGCGGCCCCTGGAATGTGGCCTTTTCGAACGGGTCCCCGACGACCGAAATCTCCTGGATCTTTGTCTTGAATTTCTTGATGAACTCGTCGTACACCTTCTCATGGACCAGGATGCGCGACGTCGCGGTGCAGATCTGCCCTTGGTTGCTCATGATGCCGATGTGCGACCACTTGGCGGCGAGGTCGAGATCGGCGTCCTCGAAGACAATGAGGGGGGACTTGCCGCCCGTCTCGAGGGTGATGTTCTTCATCCCCGCAGCCGCCATCTTCATAATCTCCTTTCCGGTAGCCGTGCTGCCGGTGAAGGCGACCTTGTCCACTTGCGGGTGTTGCACGAGCGCCGAACCTGCCTCTCGTCCGTGGCCGTTGATGATGTTCACCACGCCGGGCGGAAAGCCGGCCTCCTTGATCAGTTTTGCTACGTACAGCACCGAGAGGGGTGTCTGCTCGGCAAGCTTTAGGACGACCGTGTTGCCGCAGCACAGGGCTGGACCGAGCTTCCAGGCGGCCATGTCGAGCGGGTAGTTCCAAGGAATGATCTGGCCGCAGACGCCCAGGGGCTCCTTGACGGTATAGGCAAACTTGGCCGGGCCGACGTCGATGACCTGACCAAAGTTTTTGTCGGCGTAGCCGGCGTAGTACTTGAAGGTGTTGACCACCTCTGGCACGTTCTCGTGGAGGGCGACCGAGTACGGCTTGCCGTTATCGAGACACTCAATGGTAGCCAGAATCTCAGCATGTTGTTCCATCAGATCAGCCAGCTTCATAATCAGGGCGCCGCGCTCCGTGCCCGAGAGCCTCTTCCAAGACGAGTGTTTGAAGGCCTTGCGGGCGGCAGCCACTGCCTTGTCGACATCATCGGCCGTCGCGGCGAAGATGGAGCAGATCTCCTCCTCGGTGCTGGAGCAGAGTTAGCAGGCAATTGGGCATTGAGCACCGAGTGCCGAGCACCGCACTGCGGCGAGGGTGGCTGGTGCACGCACGCGGGGTTGATCGAGGTGATTGTCTGCCCGTTGCTGCTCTTGACAAACTCGTTGTTGATGAAGAGGCCTAGCGGCTGGGTCCACTTCTTGCCGTTTGGCGCTGTGAGTTCCACCTCCATCTTCGAGCTGTTGTGCTTTGTCTGTCTGGCCTGCGGCGTGATTGAGAAGCTGCGGAAGGTACCCAGGATGAGAATTCTCCTCGGTTGTTTTCTGGTGGTGCTGCTCAACCCCCTCCAAACGCACGACGTCCGCGGGATGAGGGACGCCATCTTTATCTGCTCCTAGTCCTCACCCTCGGCCTGACTCCGGTTTGCTGCGGGTGATAAATGGTTACACGTTCCGGAAGTCACGGCTGATCAACAATGCACATGGTGTGGGGGGCGCGATAGGGGCTTGAGGTTCCCGAGTGTAACCCTCGGCTCAGGGCTTTTTCTCCTCTTTGAGCTGGCTCGGCTGCTCCCTGTGGTGCTTTTTCGATGCTCGTGCAGCGGTTTTGTTGCCGGAAGCTTGATGCACGTCATTGTCGTAAACGGCGACGGCACTTCGGCCAATAGAAATCCAACGCTCAAGATAACGTTAAGCCGCGGGCGGCGTTTCAGCGGGTTCGCTCGATAAGCCGGCCGTTGCCACCCACCCGAGCCACCGAAGCTGTCTGCCGCTGGGGTTGTTTGCTGTGACATAACGTCAATCACAGGCTCCCTCCAACCGTCACATGGTTTGCGTCAGCCACAGTCTCTTGAGAATCCTCCGACCCATCACCACTAAACGCGAACCAGCAGATTCAACAACCCCCCCACGCCTTGTGGACATGCAACATCGAGCCCACTGCCCATCATGATCGAGATAGCGGTGTCGCCGTCGCCCGTGCCGTCCGTGATCTTTGCGCTGGTCGCCCTGCTCGGCATATCGGTCGTCGTCCTCCTCATTCTTCGATACTTCCTCCCGCTGCGCACGACTCCCGCCTACCTCCTCGTTCCCATTTTCTTTGCGCTATGGCTTCCCGCGAGCATGGTCCTGCTGGTGCCCATCGACCTGGCATCCAGCGCCATGACCGATGACACCGATGCGAGGGGGATATGGTTGGCCCCAAGGGCGCTGACAGTCTCGTGGAGAATCACATACTGGCTGACATTTGCCCTGACCTGGTATGCACCGTGGCTCGCGGCCCCTTTGCCCCCTCTGTGTTCAGGTTCTGACTCCCCTCAGGTTCATTCTTCCCATTCTCGCCGAGTATTCCGATTCCGGACACCGCGAACCGAAAGCAAAGCTGCTCGACTCCCTCCGCGCGAACGCACAGTACTATGCTATCGTCTTTGGCTCCGGAGCTCTCGGACTGATTTACGTCCTCATATCCTACCGCCAATTTTTCACGTCCCTCAAGGGCACCGTCATGGCTCTCGCTTACTGCTGGGGCTTGATCCTCGTCATCTACCTCATGGGCCACGGCCTTGTTTCCATACCTCGCCGGCTGTTCCGCAACGCAAATATCAGCGACCGGCTACGTCGGATTCAGTCGCAAGCGCCCAAGGTCTACGAGAAGATGGATGACGCCGAGATGGACCTCGAGGATCTTGAGCTGCAGGTGGCCGAGCTCAGTCGCCGCAAGGGCGGCAGCGTCAGCCTGTTCGAGGACTGGGTCGAGGAGTTAGTCGACATGGCCAACCTGCCCGAGTCTCAAACCGGCCGCTCCGGTGTTGTCCGGGGCTCCGGGAATCAGAGTCCGCTCCCGAACGTCATCACCGCGAAGTTCCTGGCTGAGCTTACCAGGCGTCTGGTCAGGGCAAAGCATGCCCGGTCAAGATATTTCAGCGAGTGGAACAAACTGCTGCAAGACGCTGTCGAGACACAGGCCATCCTGGACTCGGCTGCTTCCAAGAAACTTGACTTTGGCCATACCTCCCCGGACGCCAGCTTCTGGGACAGATACACGGTCTTCACGCCTTACACGCGCTTCCTTTTCCATTTCCACATCGTCCCCTATCTCCGGATCGCGTTGGCTTCCATCCTTTCTCTTGCCTCCGTCTGCATCGTTTGGTCCGAAATCGTCAAGGGCCTCTTCCCCCAGCTCTCAGTCATCCGCTACAGCGTGATCCACCACCAAGTCGCCGGCAAAGGGCAAGTCGGTTTCGCCGGTCAAGTCATTGCAGCCCTCTGGATGCTCTACATGTGCGCGGCCGCTCTCATCTCCATCACCGAAGTCAAGGTCTGGCGCGGCCGCGCCCTCGTGCGCCGCAACACCGCCCCCGAGTCCGCCTTCTGGTACGCCAGCCAAGTTGCACGCCTCAGCGTCCCCTTAACGTACAACTTTATGACGTTCCTCGGCGCCATCTATCGCGACACGATCTTCTACGATTTCCTCGGTCAGCTCATCGACCTCACCCCGCTCGGAGAGCGTTTCGACTACCTCTTCCCGGTATTCATCCTCCTACCCGTCTGCGCGACGCTGTTCGGTCTCTACGGCAAGATCCGCCGTACCCTCGGCTTCGGCGTCGACGTCCTCGACGACGGCGACGACACCGAAGACACCACTCAACTCCTCGGCACCGGCTCCTGGCGCGAAGGCCGCGACCTCATCGAGCGCGAGCTCAACGGCACCTCAGCCGCCATCCGCTCCCGCCGCGCCGACCTCAACCCCGGCAGCCACGCCGCCCCGATTCTCTCCATCCCGCGCCCGAGCGGCAGCGGCCCCCGCGGCGGTGGCCCAACAACGCCCTTCGCCACCTCTCCCACCGCGGAACCCTCCCGCCGCGCGCACCAGGCCAACACCTCCGCGAGGCGGGTCGGTCGCGCCGCGGCGCCGCAGGATGCCGACGGCGAGGACGACGGCTTCTTTGACTCGCTCGGCCACCGTCTCAAGAATACCATTGACACATTCGACACGCCCAAGTGGTTCCAGGATCTCGGGCAGGGGATCAAGAAGCCTGAGTGGATGACGGGGGACGGCGGTGAAGGGAGCAGTAGCACTAGCGGCGCCGGAGGAGGAGGAGCAGGTTCGGATGTGAGGAGGTGGTTTGGCGGTGGGGGGAATGGGGAGGGGAGGATTCGGTTGTGAGCATATTTTTCTTGCCACCTTCCATCGGTGTCTTTTGGGGTGCCTGGGTAATGTTTATCGTGCATTATGGTCTGTAATTGTTCGACTTGTATGGTTGTTGGTCTTGAAAGGAGGCATTGCTCGGCGTTTTTAGGGGGATTGTGCCAGCTTTTGGCTGGGGAAGTGGAGTTGCCATTTGGCTTGGACGCAGGCAGGCAGGCGTAGAAAGCCTGTTTCTGTCGTATTTTTGAAATATGGGTTTTGGGTATTAATTGACGATATCTCAAGCACGAGCATCTCGAGTTGATGTGGATGTGAAGCTGCCTTTGCCTTCGGCTGGTCTCGCCACACGTTGCTGGCTGGTGACAGCTGGTATGAGGAGAGAATGGATTTCGACATGGCGAAGATGATGCAGGGTCGCTCATGGTTGAGAACGTTAAGTCCATTCATAATTCGTTGCTCCTGCAAGTGTTCCTGCACGTAATCCGCCTCCAACCGCCTCTATGGGTATATCAACTCCGAGGAAATATCTTAACCATCCCAATGCCACTCAACTTTCCGAATCCCTTCTGCTCCTAACATGCATCAAAGCCAGTCCTGCCATCACCACACTTCCTTGCCGGGAGTTCTTCAGACCAAAACCTCCACCTCCACCACGCCACCTGAGCGTCTCGCATTGTAGACGGCGAGGACGGCATTCTCCCACTCGTCTTCGTTCGTGATGCTCTTCCTCCCAGACGGCGTCTGGATGACGAACATTGGGTCCTGCCCGTGGAATGCTGCTTTGAGGCCAGCAAAGGCGCCACGCGCGATCATGTAATCAGTGTGCCGGTATGTTGCCGGGGCTGCGAGATCGCTGCTGTCGGTTCTGTCCTTGACGTAGACATGGTACTTGAGCCTGGCGTTGGCGGGAACGTCGAGGCAGTAGGGGCTCTGGGTGGCGACGCCGATGGCAGACTCGGTCCGCTTGCGCTTCTTCGCAGCGCTTGCGTCGTTGGCGAGGGCTTTGAAGAAATCTTGACACTCCGGGGCGGGGGAAGGGCTCTCAGGAGCGCTACCGACGGAGACGGAGGGTGACCGCGGGGGCGGGGGGGGCGGCGGGGGCGGTGGTGGCGAGTGGGCGGCATCTGAGGTGTGGGATCGAACATGACGCAAGGCGGCCTGGTGCATCTGTCGCTGGTTGGTGTAAGACCGGTAGAGAAGCATGACGAAGCCAGCCAGGAGACTAAAAGCCGTGTTAGCAGGTTCGCTGAACCATCGCGGGGGGGTGGGCTTACATTGACGAGTCTGTCGGCCAAAAGAGAGTTCGTGACTTGACGGTTTGGCAACCACGGCCAAACCACATCTTTCCCCATTCCTTGGTGGTCAGAATGTATAATGCAGTCTTGATGAGCGCTTTCTTGGTCTCAGCTGCCTGGACGAAAGGCTGCTTGACGAACTGAACGAATGGCGGTTCCTTCAGAAGCTTTCTGATTTCTCCACTCAGGCGCTTCCCCTCGCCGATGCCCAGCTCAAGGTAGCCGTAGAGAAGCTCGATCTTGGTGTCACGATCTGCGTCCAATTAGCCATTGATCTGTCTCAGCATGCGACGAGGCGGAGAAGAAACTTACGGAGGGTAAGGTAATAGGCAAGGTCCTCAGCCAGCTTGGAGTCGAGATCGACTCGTCGAGGGAGCCGGATGCTTATGTTGGAGTTGCTATTGCCATAGCGAAACCCCGGAATCTGAGCTGGAAGAATGACATCTTCATCCCGAGTGCTGTCGCTGTCTTGACTCCCTGTTTGAGCATTAACGGGCTGCTTTTGGCTTGTGATGGACTCCCAGAGGCTCTCGAGTTCGGCTTCCAGCGCTGCATCGTCGGGAGGCGGCGTCGCTGGACCAGAGCCGGGAGTGTCATGGGCAGAGTATTGGGTACTAACCACAAGGTCGCCTGAAGTGCGTCCGTCTCGGTGCGATAAAGGGGCACCGAGAGGATCAGGGACAGCGGGCAGGAAGAGCTGCGGCACCGAGGGAGTGTGCTGGTGATCTGATTGAGCCACTCCGAATGACTGAAGCTCAGGAAAATAGAGCTGGGCAGCAGGGTCAGTCGCCTGTTGAGGAGGCTGTTGCGACGAAGATGATTCAAGCTCACAGTCGGGCTCTTGCGAGGATGGCTCTACACTGGCAGCGCCGACTTCGGTAAAGAAGGAAGTCGGGTCCGTGTCATCATCGCCACCAAAGAGCGAGTCCCAATCGCCATCGTCTTCCCCGACGGCGGATAAAATATTGGAGGGGAGTTCGTCGGCCATGGCGATGATGAATTGGGCCATGTTGCTGTGTTGGATGACGAAGTTTGTTGGGGTTTCGACGGAGCAGGCTGCAGCGGGGACGAGGAGATGGGGAGATGAGGACAGACAATTAGCCTCGTTCCAACCCTAACCCTACCAGCCAGCGGGAGGGAGGGGCGCAGCTGCGGCGCGGATCAATCCGATGATTCACACCTGCACTTTGCATCTGACAACGAGAAGCCTGGGGTTGTCACCGCTCCAGAGAGAGACAGAAATCTCATCTACTCTAGGTCCTTTCTAGCTCAAGTCTATCACCGACCCGTCTAGTGCCCTCCAACACTCCACAGTCTACTCCAGCTTGAACGCAAACCGGGGAGTCCCCTCAGCGCCAACCTGCACGCGGAACACAGCGCCGCCCAGCCTCTTGCTCTCGCCCTCTCCCTCGTCGTCCCCGGCCGTGGTGATGACCATGTCGCCGCCGCCGACAAGGTCGCAGCAGGTCGCGTTCCTCGTCGGGATCTTGACCTCGCCGACCAGCTTGCCCTCGGGCGTGATCTTGAGCACCCGCGACTCGCCGTAGACGGCGTGCCAGAGGTTGCCCTCGGTGTCGACGCGGAAGCCGTCAGGCTCGCCGGGCCCGACGTGGCGATAGAAGACACGCTCGTTGGACACGGAACCGTCGGCCGGGTCGTAGTCCCACGCGAACACCTCGCGGGCCGACGAGTGGGTGAAGTACATGGTGCGGGAGTCCGGGGAGAAGCCGACCGAGTTAGGGATGGTGAGGCCGGAGCGCGTGCGCGTGGCCGGGGTGGTGTGGCTGAAGCGGTAGAGGGAGCCTATTTGGGGAAGAGTTAGGAGAAGGGCCGGATGACGGCACATGTCAGGGGGGTAAGAACTCACCCTCAGGTTGGAACGGTCCCAGGTTGAAGTCAGTCATGGTTCCGAGCCAGAACCGACCGTTCGGGTCCACCACGCCATCGTTACTCCTGATGCGCTCGCCCTTCTCCTCGCCGAACTTGGTCACGTACTCGTACATGCCCGTCTTGCGGTCCAGCACGGCCAGGCCCTGCTTGGCGCCGATCAGGAGGGCGTCCTGCGGGTCCCGGCCGTCAATGTCGGCGGTGACGGTGACGGACTCGCTGAACTGGAGCGTCTTGAGCGACGAAGGGCCCTCGGTGAGGGAGACAGTGTGGAGCTGCTTCTTGATGATGTCGACAAAGCGCAGAGTGTCGGTGGCGGGCTCATAGAAGGGCCCCTCGCCGAGCGAGCAGTGGGTCTCCAAGTAGGGCTCGCTGACGTGCCATTGCTGCAGGTCCTGGGCGGTATCTGCCATTGTTGCTGCTTGCTGCCGTGGTCGTGGTTTTTGGCGGGGTCACAGTGTTCACTGTGGGGATGTGGGCCTTGAACCGCAAGCTCGAGGTGTGGTTTTGCGACGGACCAACAATCCACGATCAGCCTGACAGATGGGTTCTCCAACTTTGGCAGACGGCAATCTGTTTGCACGGCCGCGCCATTTTATGATCTGTCCTGGACTCAGATGCGGAGCCTAGGGGGAAAGGGGGACGGCCCGGGTCGCGGGGTTGCAACCGTTTGCCTGCTGGGCCCGGAAGTCGGCCCTCGGATCCGCTACGGCCGGCGCCCTTGACAGCCGCCGGGAAAACGCCGGTGGAATATCTTTATCTGCCTGGAATCCCGTCCCGGACAGGGAGCGCGGTCAGCGGTGGGTGTGTGGGTTGTCAAGGTTGGTGGGTTCAGAAGACTCAACTGCTGACTGTGCTGAACTGAAGGGTGGGTGATTGCCTGCCGCCGAGCGTTGCAGTGAGCGCCGAGCAGACTGTTACCCCGCCGCCGCTGAACAGTTCAACCAGACTCCAGTTGAGAGAGAGACACGCAACATTGTGCCAGAGGGCAATGAGCAAAAGACCATCTTTCTATTATTTTTGTTCCAGCTGGCCGCTCTTCTCACACTCCATTCTGGACCCGCCAACGAACTCCTCGGCGTGGGGAACAACAGACAGGAAGTTGAGTACTGAGAAACCTTGGGAATCGAGACGGGAGGTCGTCCGACTCGCGACTCATCAACTCTCCGCAGTTCGCGTGCGGGACATATTAGATGCATATGTCCTGCCGGCAATATGGTGTTTCCGCGGTGTCGGGCCGCTTGCAGCATGATTCTGCTGTCTCTGCGCCTTCCTGGGGTTTGGCAATGTTGTTGTGACACGGCAGTGGCTTGTATGGGTTGATCTCTCAAGCGTCTTCATGATCCTAACAGCGAGATTTGAGAAACTGACAACTGCTGATGAACCTGGCTTCGCTGGCCTGGTTGAACGCGCATCCGGGAGCTGCTGATTGGCAGGTAATCTGTGGCAGAGTGACATGTCTCCCGCATCCCGCTCTGCTGTGTCACACTCATTTGTTGACTCGCAGGAAACCTGATGTTTGGCGGGCCAGCTGAGTGCCATCCCAATTTCCTGGACAGCCGGTGCCTGGGCCACTTTCCGGTCCCTGCTGGCAGGGTTGCGTCGGGCTCAGGCGCAAGCCAGCGTCGGAGCGGGGGCAGAAGACGGGTTTTGGGCGTTTGCAGCCCGTTCCGACGCATGCAAGGTCCCACACCACGCTGCATGCCATCGACACTGCATGTTCTCACGGACAAGCCCCGGGATGGCCCATGCCCACCTGTTTCCGATGCCCCGGTTGGACTTGGACCTCACCACGCCCCTTGAACCGCGCACAGTATTCTGCATACAGTATGTCACGCAACACCAACGCCGACCTCAGCATCGCAGCGACCCCCGCGTCGCCGAGTCATGTTCGGGAGGAGCATTTCGGGACGCTGATGTTCCCGTGACCGGTGGACGGGGGTTCGCGGACGCGGGGTGCACCATCTTCGTCCAGGGGGGTGGGTTGTGGTTTGGATTTGTCGTGGGGGTCAGGCGCTGAGACATTTACTCCCGGAATGGATGGGTTGGGCCGTAACTTACCTATTCGGGGAAATCCGTCATCAACGTGAGGCTTCTCCTTGCTTTTCGAATATGTCTCATTCGTGTCTTGCCTGCTGCTTCTCACCACGTCACCAGTCGACTAACCTCTGGCCGGGGTCAGTAACCGATGCGGTGAAGAAACTGTTGGGTGAACCCCTTGCCTCTGATGCAACGATCCTGCTCCGCACCCCTGCGAGTCGGTGTGCCTTGCTTGCGCCGGTCTGCACGAGAAAGCAAGCCGATACGAACCTCTGGGACGCAGTACTTGTATTGGAGCGGTGTACAGGAAAGGTACCGGCGCCGACTGGGGTTCGTGGGGTGAGCAGACTTGGGCTGGCACCTCAGCGGGCTCAGATGCTGCTCCAGCCCGGGATAATATTCTGTACACGGAATCTTACACAGTACACAGACGGATTTTCTCTGCGTGGACGACGTCCCGAGGTTCCATGCCGGCAGCGTCTTGGGAACGGATGCACGTCTTCCTGCCTGGCGAACGGGAGCATTCAGATCAGCGGTTGCGTTCCCAATGCCACCCCCTCCCCGACGTTGCTTTGTACTCAGTAATACGATACCGGTAATTACAGTAGTGCACAGGCATTATCTGCACAGCAGCCCAAAGCCCGTTGAATTGCTTCATCAGGCGTCAATGCGACCTGCGGGGGGCGGCATTTCGAAGCAACGGTGGTCTCGACACCCCGAGGCACATGTTGGAGGACTCGAAATGGGTTGCGGGCAGGACTGCAATGTGGGAATTCGAAGCCAGCGCGCGTGCTTGGTCAACGAGCCGGTTCCAAAACCACCCGTCCGGCTGCCGAAAGCGAACGCCTGGACGGAACCAGTCAGGAAGGGAGACCCGATGGAATCTGCAGAAGCTTCCATCAACCAGCCGTCGCAGAAAGCGGCTCATGCCGGCCGTGGAGCGCTAGTCGTTCCCGCGACTGCCTGCATTGAAGCTGAGCAGCACCAGCCGATGATCACCAGAGGGTTTGGCAATCCCGAGAGGGCCTGTGCGGCGTGGCCGATGCCTTGGACTCGGAGCCCCCGGTCCCCCAAGCTTGATTCTTTTTTTTGTGTCAGTGTCAACGTGCGTGTCTGGGTGTGGGTGCAGACGTGGGCGTGGGAGGGAGTGGGTGTGCTGGTGTGTTGGGGTCGCCGGGTCGGTGTGGATTGTGGAAGCTGGTCCACGGGCTCGGCACCCGAAACCCGGAGCATGAGGCGAGGCGAGGCGAGGTGTGGGCGAGAGATGGACCACTCAGCAGAAAACAGATGGCGGTCGACACGCTGCGCACGCTGCACACGCTGCACACGCTGCACACGCTGCACACGCTGCACACGCTGCACACGCTGCACACGCAGCAGGATGCCTGAGATGGTGACGTTATTTGTGGCCTAGCGCAGGGCTGTTCCGTCTCCCGCGAATTCGCAGCTGCGCAAAACCGGACAGGCGAGGGGCCCAAGACGTTCTGGCGGGAGAGGCTAGTCCCCTTTGGTGCGGTTCCTGCCAGAGGTGCTCCACAACCACGCGGTGCTGCCTGCAGCTCGCCAGTTCGGTGCACACAGTGCCAATACCACGTCAATATTCACCTCGTCTCCTCTCATCGTTCCTCGCCAGCCAGAAATTGGTGGCTCGCCCTGGGGGATGATCTTGGAGCGGAGGACTCGTAATCTTGCATTTCTTGCAATATTCACGCGCAAGGGTGAGAATCAGAAGGAGGAAGGAGCAAAAAGAAAAAAAGGAAACCCAAATCTCGGAGCGAACGGCCAAGACAGAGCAGCCGCTTGTCTCTGCTCTCATTATTCAGTATTTCGTAATAAATAACCTCTCAACGTCGAGGCTCACCGACGAGCTTTCCCACCAGCGAACCGGGATCCACGGCAAACGCCTTTCCAGACCCCTTCCAGGCCGCCCCCCCCCCCCCCCCCTTTTTCCCCTCCTCCCCGCCCACA
>FTCU01002560.1_pt1 | contig 13801 bp, 10 predicted proteins | sample 1639521 | NCBI WGS metagenome assembly FTCU01 (sample SAMEA3914864, study PRJEB12502) | metagenome | biome: forest; material: soil | place: USA | collected 2012-03-12 | depth 0.3 m
GGTGGTGGGTGCGGCGGTGGTGGTGGGTTTGGGGGTGTCGGTTGTGTAGCTGAGGGAGAGGTCGCCTGAGAGGGTTGGGATGAGGATCGGGGCGAGGGTCTCGTCGGTTGGGGCGGGCGCGGTGGTGGACGGCCAGGTCTCGGTGGTTTGGGCGTCGCCGCCGGTGTTGATGAAGTCGACGAAGGAGGCGTGGAAGAAGTCGAGGTCGAAGGTGCCGGGCTCGCCTGAGGCGTCGTCGATCGCGTTGGAGTCGGAAGCATCGAGGCTGCGGGAGGACACGGGAGGGGACGGGCAGATCGGGTGGCTGTTGCTGAGGAAGGACGGGGCGAGGCACGAAAAGTCCACCGAAGAGAGGCTGGACAGCCGCCGGCGCTTGGAGGCGCGGTCCTCTTCTTGGATGGTCTCGAGCCGGTCAGTGGGCGGGCAGCTGTTGTCGCCGGTGGCCCAGTGGTTGCTCCCGAACACCATGTTGTTGGTGGTGCTGCTCCCTTGGAACCGGCCGACAAACGTGTTGACGTCAAACCCGCCCGACTTGACCATGTCGGAGCGGATCTCGACGAGCATGGTCTTGAGCAGCTGATACATCCGCGCGGCCGGCTGGTACAGGTGGCTCATGTCGTAGATGGCCGACGAGAGCACCTGCAGGTACCGGAGGTTGCTGTGATGGTCGAGCTCGGCGCTCTTGTGCGCCAGGGCCGCCATCAGCGCTAGGGCCGCGGTGCCGGCGTGCTGAATCGCCGTCAGGACGATCCGTCTGCCGTCGAAGCGCTGGCGGTGATGCCAGAAGATGCGCGCGATCCGGATGGCGTGCTGCGTGCACATGCTCCGGGACATGGACGCCCGGTTGTCGTGGTGCGGAAGCGGGGCCATCCACGTCGGCAGGTGGCCGGTTCCGTCGTCCTGAGTCGAGGATTCGGGGCTCGGATACCGCGCAGCGACCGCCCCATCAAGGGTCATGGGCCCGTACTTGGCCCATGGCCTGTGCAGCAGGATCATGCAGACGTGGAACTGCTGGTGCAGGACGAAGAAGCCAAGCGGAGCGGCCTTGATGTTCACCGGCTTCCAGGCCAGGTTCTCGGGAAGCCTGCGGTACCAGTTGTGGAAGAGGCGTTCGAGGCCGATGAAGTGGAGGTAGGCCCTGTCCTCGGCGGCCTTGGTCGGGAACACGTGGGCGGCGCCGTACGTCGAATTCTGAAAGTCGGCCACCTTGCCCGCCAGCTCCAGGAGCTCAAACATCTGCCGGTTGATGGCGGCGTGGCTTGCGACAATCCCGATGTTCGAGTCGAGCAGCGGCTTCCCAGAGGCCCTCGGCAGGACGTCAGCGGCGACATCCTGGGCCTTGATCGCGGTTGGACGGCCCAGAAGAAGCGCCCACTTCCGGTCGAACATGACGCAGGCAGCCATGACCTGGCGCTTTGTCTGTCTCTCGAGCTCCGAGACGTCCGCTCCGTTCGAGTTGACGTGGAGTCCGATATCGAAAGCCAGCCGGTTCGCCATCCCTTGACTCGTTGTTAGCGTTCGCAGCGAGCTTATTCAGGAACAACTCTTACCTGAGTACATCCAGCCCGTGGTATCCCGGCCGATCCCGCACTCCAAGTCCGCCAACAGCAGAAGCGCCTGGACGCTGGGGATACCACCGGGCCGCTCGAGCTCCCCTTGCAGCATGGCCTTGGCCTCCGTGTGAAGGGTGCTCTCCCGATTGTCCAGGCTGAGCCTCTTCACGTCCTCCCTCTCCCAGTCGGCAAAGCGGTAGCCGACCCCAAGCATGGCGACGTGGAGAAACACAGAGTAGAACCTCGAGTCCTGGCTCGCCCGCCCTGCCTCGAAAGCGGCTTCGTCAACCACCTGCTGCCAAGAGTTGTAGTAATCCCAGAAACACCTCATCAGATGGTCGTAGGTGGCCGGCCTGAGAGATCCGATGAGGATCTCGGTTCTCTGAGCCTGCTCTGTTCGCTCCTGGGGGATGAGGCCCGGGATGGGCTTGGCGAAGACGTGGCTATTGGCCGTGGGACCAAAGAACCGCGGCCGGCCGGCGGCCTGGTCGTACAGGTAGGTTCCTCTCGTGCACAGGAGATGGCGTGTGCCGGCCTCCTTCTTGGGAGGCTCGACATCCTGCAGCAACAAAGGATCGATGAGGCGTGTGAAATTTGTGAAACTGTTGGCGGCAAGACTCCGCGGCTGCTCCGACTCGCCCATGATGATGTCCTCGTCCCCAGACCCGGGTGGAGTCGGGGGTTGGTTGAGCGATGGCGGACCCACCTTCGGCTCGGCACTCTCGGACCTCTCGGCGCCGGTTTGGTGTTGCTCTTGTTGCCTCGCCTGCGCTTCCTGCCTCGTCTTTGGTGGGTGTATCGCCGGAGGAGGGGCGACGCCGCGGTCCTTGAGCATGGATTCCAGCATGGAGATGCGGTTTGACAAGGACGACATGTACGCCTTGGATATCGGTCTTTCGTTCGTTAGATGAGTCGGGCCGACCGGGAATAAAGTTTGGTCACGGGGCCAGCACATACCGCCTCCTCTCGTCGTCGTCCTTGATGATGCACGCGGCCCCTGTCCTCCTGCACTGGGCGCATTCCGACTCGCCTTCGCTCACAACGCACCGAATCCTCCTTTCTCGGCACGAGGCGCAAGCGATTGAGGCTCGGTGGCGAACCTGCTGCTTGCTGGAGGAGCGGCCCGAAGGGGCTGGGCTGGATGAGTGTTCTTCCGAGTCGGCCCTGTCGCTCTCCCCTTCGGAGCGTGACCTCCTCTTCCCGCCTGCGAATGCCGCTGCTGCCATGATCGTGGAGGAGATGTGTCAATTCGTTGGTGGTTACCCAAACCAGCAATGCGCTGGTGATCTACGCGGGTGGTGTGTTCTAGGGTGGTGGTGAAACGGTCTGGCGAGTCAGGGCGACCGCGGGGGGGCAAGAGGCAGGGCGGGATGGGAGAGAAGAGGGCAAAATGCGGGATCCAAACCGACGGCTACACGCGAGCGGGCCCGTGTTTGTTAAATGTGATTCCCATGGCGGCGCCGTGGACAACAGCCGTGCCGAAGGATGGATGGAGCATGCTCACTGCTCGCAGGGGCAGCTCGCACTTGCTGCAAGCACCCCGCAGTCGCCGATTGCTTCCGAGGCCTGCAATGCTGGGACAGGGCATCGGGAGAACGTTGTTAGGTCCAACCGGGACCCCGTCATTCCCAATAGACTTGTCGTCGAGTCCACACTTGGGAGCAAAACCCGGGGTTCTGGGGGCGTCAAGACTCGAGAGAATCCACCGTACCCACATGGGGCCCAGCTGGCCAGGATGGCCGTGTTGGCGCGGTCGGTGGCAGACTCGGCACCCGGGCACACTGGCGTGACTGGCACTTCAGGGTGCGCTAACTAACGTTAGCTGCTAGCCGCCACGCGGCGGATGGTGTCGACGGCTCTGGAACAGCGCTGTTCGGGGGTTCGGACATAGCCAGGGGGGGAGTGGCAAGCCGAATCGCTGCGCGAGACAGGACATTGGCGCACGCCGATTCGCCAATGTCTGGGTTGGCAAGGTGTGAGGAGACCCAATGACACCCCCTGCTCCCCGCGGCCATCCTGGTCCAGCCTGAAATCGGCAGCAAGGTCGGCCCCATGAACCCCACCAAATCCAAAATGCGGAGAGGGATGGAGACAGTTGGAGAGCCCCCCTTGTGGAGCTGGAGACTGGGGAACGCGTCAGTCGGCTCAGGGGCAGATGACGCTCCCACCGGGTCCCATCTGTTCGTCTGTTCGTCCGATGGGAAGGGAGACGGGGAAGATGCCTGGGATGGACGTCGTGGTGGCTGCCATGCGGATGTGGCGGACGCCCTTCGATCCCGCTTGGCGATATTCCGTGTTTCTCGAAGGTCGACGGAACAGATCTGCATGGGTGCTTCGGCAATAGTGGGTAAACCGTTGTGGCGACTCGGAACTTGGCGGGTCCTCGGCTGAGGACTGTCAGGATTAGCAAGAAAATGGCGAGTCATCCGGCCTCTCAGCCATTGTCACTGCGACTCATTGGGTTCCGGCCCGGGTTTTAGCTGCTCGCCCGAAATCACCATTTTTGACTTCGCTCCTTGGCGGAATCCTTTGAATAGTCACAGGAGACCGTGTCCGGTCCACCTCCCCAGGTTCTCCTGTGGACGCTAAAATTGGCGTCGGCCACCATGGTTTGACATGGAACGAAGGTACGAGATGAGGGGAAGATTGACAGGAGAGAGATTTTGTCGATCTGGCCCCCAACCAGTACGTAGGTAGCACAGATGTACTACTTCTGATATGGAAGCTTTCGGCGCAATATGCTCCCGTTGGCGCGGAAGCGGCTCATCGGCCGTGGAATAGAGGGAGCCTACTTTGCAGAGCTGCAGAGCCGAGACTCTGCTGAGGGCCGCCTTTCCCCGCATGAACGATAACGGATGGGGAAAGCTGGAGACACCCCATGATGAAGGGGCGCTTCTATGAGGGGCCAATGCTTGGCGGGCATGGCCCGGACCTGGATTGGGCCCGGCGACCAGTAGTGAGCCCGGCAGATGCAACGAGAGGTCAGCAGCGTGCGGCCAGCGCCCAGGCTTCGTCTTGCCTGCCGGCGCAGGCTGGTGCGCCAGGGTCCGTCGTGGCTTACGCGACATTAGCATCAGCATGGGTGGGACGCGGCAGTTGGTGGACAGCGAGGGTTTGCGAGTTATCACCGGCGTCTCCCAACCACAGGGCTGAAGAGGCTGCTCGTCGTCATCAGATTTGTCACTCGAGGCGGATGACCAGCAACAGCTTTCGGCAGAGACAAGCAGTGGGGAACATCGATTCCAACGGCGATGGCGCTTGCATTGCGTTCCTTCCAACGGCGGCAGTCTCACGACTGCATGGCGGCGGCACTTGCAATCCGAGAGGATAGAGCGGAGTTGCCAGGGCTTTCATTATTTTGCTGGAACCGGTGATGGCACAGTGCTAACTTCCGGGGTCGGAGAGCTGGGACGAGCGAGCAGCGGCCGCGATGTATCCGTAGCAGCAGCCGCCAGGCGCTCCTCAAAGTCGGGGGCAACTTGAGGCTCGGGTCAGTAACAATTTTCTCCTCCAGCAGACCAGAAATACTCACGTCTTTTATACAGCAGCCAGGACGATACGATCAGAAACGGCAAGCCGACGACGAGGCGCACCCACTTTTTCTCGAAGTCCTTGTACTCTTTGCTGTTGACGTCGACGGGCTTCCGCGGTTTGGGAATGTCTTTGGATCCCCGCCGGGGACGGGGAACGGGGCGGGTGGGCACAACAGGTTCGGAGGTACCGGCCCGTCTCAAGACGGGCTCGCTCTGAAGACTCTCACTGGCAGCGCCAGCCGGTGGTTCCGCTGGTGATGCGCTCGACCTCCCGAATCGCGAGCTCTGCCCGCTATTCCTCGGCGTCCTTTGTGTACTCAGAGGCCTGCCAGTTGACGGCCGTGTCTTGCATTCCTTTGCTATCCGAGCTCGGGCAGAGGCTGACGCTGAAGCTGTCCATGCTGGCACTGGAGAACCTAGACGCAACAGATGGTTGGTACCGTGGCCCAGTGGGAAGCCGGCGGATTTGAGCCAGGACATGTTCCGCGACATGGTGCGGGTGGCGGTGCGTGTGGTGGTGCCGGTGCCGGTGCGCTCTTCCTCGTTCGGGGGGTTCGGGGTGCGGAAGAGGAGGAGAAAAGGCTAAGCACAATTGATCTCAGTATTGATCTGTAAAACAACAGTGCAGCGCATCTACTGGCTCAACTTACAGGTACGAATGCGATCGAGAATGTCCGGGCAGGGTTCCTTCTGCGCAGAAAGCTCTCTGATGCCGCGTCCTGCAGACACGAGGGCCCGCAGCGGAAATTCAAAATTTGGGCGTGGAGGCACGGGCCCCAAGCACAGCAGGCTACAGCACTCATCCTTGGCAATGGTGGGGCTCGAAACAAATCGTGTCTGGAAGGCAGGGACACTGTGACAGGTCTCGAGTTTCTTGACTCTTGACTTCCATGATCACCTATTCAAAACCACCATGATGTCAATTCCTGGCATGGATGTTTGAGATGCCTTCCACGGTCCCTTGACTTCCATATTCCCACTCTACAACTCTAGGTGAACCAGTTCCTCCGCCCTTCCTTGACAAAAATCACACCGACAGCCACATCCGGACCACAGCCTTGCCACGACCCACGCCCATCAACCCGAAAACAAAATAAATAAATTGCAACGTCAACTTCTGGCCAACGGTTTCTCCCTCGCGACTCCTCAGTCCAATTGTCTGCAGCCAATGCGTTTGCGTGCGCGCCCCTAACGAGAGCCTTCTTGTGCATCACATCGACGAAGAACATCCCAGACCGTCGTCTTGTTGCATTCTTGACCCACGGAGGGCATGATCGGGGTCAATACATGAACTCCTCGTCGGGACTAAGCATGTAGCCATGGGCCCACTTCTCTTCTGGCGGGCGGAAATCCGGGGCTGTCTCCTTGAGACCTAACGGCTGGAGGATTTTACGTAGCTTCATGGACCCAGGCTAGGTCATGTTGTTAGGTCTAAAAGCCGAAACCATCGTTGTCAGCCGGAAGTTGATGCCGTTCTCTCCATAGTAATTCGAGTAGTTGGTCATCAATGGGTATGTATTCGTATCTACTTCGAATAACAAAGCCAACTCACCCCTCTCCCCCGTCTTAAGCTCTACCTTCAACTTCATTAGACATACGGATACGTGAATTATGCCTCAACTCAACGGCAATGGCCAATGACGCTGTCTTGATTCAAGCCCTTGCAGCAATCCTTGAATGCCTGCCGATTCTCATGATCCACTGCGCAAATCTGCGGCCACAAGACTTTGTCAGCGCACGCTCGTAGACTGTCTGGACCAATTCAACGAGCCGAGAACGCAGCACTCACGTTTGTGTAGGTCTTGTACCCCATTGACTTGCAGCAACTCTGTGTCTGCGTTTTGAGAAGCGAACCATCCGTGCTGAGCATGCAGATACAGTCGTCTTGCTCGAGATACCAGCTTCCCGGGCATTGTTGCGCCATGGCTCCGCTGAGGAACCCGAGGGCGAGGAGAAGTCCAGATGCTTTCATTGTGTTGTGAGATTGATCTTTCGAAACAATGGGCGCGTGAAAAGTAGGACTAGGAGCTACGATACCGGCCATGAGCCAGCATCGACTGTAGGTAGTCGACGCTTTATCATGTCTGCCAGAAATCCACCGTCGAGATCTCGGATGACATCCGATAGAATCAATTTGCGCACAATATCGCTAGGACCCAACACGGCGTCCTCCGGGCAGCGAGTTGCATTTCAATATCAGCTCGTAGCAAATGGCACCTGCAGAGGTGTAGCCTTGGGCAAGGGTGCATTATATTGCAGTCAACGATTGTATCACCAAGTACGCGCCCCAATCACAACCATTGCCTCTCAGGATCTGACAGTGGGCAGTTCAAGTGGACTGGCCAAGTCAAGAGAACATGATCATCATTGAGGTTCAGACTTGTTCATGCCTGTTTGGACGGAGTCAGGGGTATCAATAGTGCTGCCAAGTCCCGTCTCCCAACCGAGCCCACCATGCGCCGTGAGAAGAATCCGAGTCCACCTCGATACAAAATACTATATTCTTGCCAACGCTACCAGACTTCATATCCCGGTCTCCGGGGGTTATCCCCTCCCGGAACGGCGCGCTCAATAGCCGATGGAACCTTCAGAAGCTCGGGAGCCGGGTAAAATCGAGTCCGTGAGTCCAGTCACACAAAACCACTCTCCTCGACGGCATGTCAAGATTGATCTTGTTTACAAGGTGGTAGCCGTGAAGCGAACCGGCATGTGCCTATGTAGCGTCGTTTAGAAGGTTCCTTAACTCCGGCCTCTATTAAACGGGATGGCCGGCGCCCCTGCATGACTCTGCAATGCCACTTCACTGGCATGGGATAGAACCACCCATCGGAAGATGGCGTACACAAACAGACATCCCGAGTTATTCTTCACAAAGAGCTTGCATTGGACAGGTGCCACAGACATGACACCGAAAAGCGCACCAATCGCAGTTATGCTGGACTTGTCACTCTCGCCTCAGGAAGGCCATGGCATATTAACACGTGGGAATCTGTTTGGGACCGGGCGACATGGGCAGGAATAAGATAGATCCTTAGAGTTATGGTAGATGGAAAGTCGAACAGGCCTGTGAAGGGACTGAAGATGCGATCCGGACTGATCTTTGTGCAAAACCGGGAGATTTTGCAAGGCACTCACTAGCTATCCTCGCAAGCAAGCCTGCTGCATGAACTGCTATCCTCTAGTTTTCTAGAATTCAGCTCAGCTCAAGGACATGTCGCCGTGATGAAGAACAAATCCGGTAATCCAGATCCAACCCAAACCAAGCCCAGCAACTCCAGTTGCGTATGCAAAAAACACCAAGATGCACCCAATATCACGGACATAATACCCATCCCATCACCCAAACACCACCCAAACCATGGCTAGATAATCACTCATCCGGAAACTGATCCACAAAATCCGTCCTCCCCTCCATCAAAGCATCAGCATTCAACCTGACACTCCACCTCACCATATCCGTCATAGCATCCTCCCGAAACTCCCCATTCTGCCCATGATTCGAGATATCACTATTCGCGCTCGCCGGCCCCGCCGGACGGTGGTGATGGAACAAACTAGGCTGCGTAGCCAGACACTGCCTCCCCGCGGCGCGGCCCTGCTCGCCCTCGCAGTAGAACCGCAGCAGGATATCATACGCGTGCCCGACGTCCTTGAGCGCCACCTCGTGCAGCAGCTTGCGCGCGCCGCGCTGGCTGAGCGCGTAGCCCAGCGTGCAGACGCCCTCTTGCACGTGGTGGTAGGCGCGGGTGTGCTCCGGGTAGGTTTCCTTGAGGGTGAAGGGGATGTTGAGGGTCCAGAGGTTCTTTTTGGGGGCGACTGTTTCGTCGTGGAGGCGGATGACGCGCGCTTTGGGGACTTTGCTGTGCGGGAAGGGGAAGTGCATGCCGCAGTGGCCGACCCAGAGGGCGTCCCAGTTGTCGCCGTAGGGGGAGGTGGTAGGGGGGGTGGTGGCCGGGAGGTGGTAGAAGTCCAGTTCTGGGACGGAATCGGGTGAGCCCTCGGTTGCCTGCGGATAGGTCGGGTCGGCGTACGCGCCGGGGCGGCCGCGCAGGGGCTGGGTGAGTGCGTGCGCGGTGAGGGCAAAGTCCTGGAGCTGGTCGCGGATCCTGATATCCCAGTCGACGTCGTCCTCGAGGATGAGGGCTGACGTCAAGTTTCGTTGCACGATTCTTATGCGGGGGTTAGTCAGGCGGGCTGACATGCATGGGGACTCGGTCACGGGTGAAAAGAAGAAATGAAATGGACATGGAGGGCGCTCATAACTCACTCTCGGGCGGCGTTCATGTGGGCACGCCAACTCCCGATGCTTGCGTCACCGAGGCGTTTGGAGTCTGGCGAGGCCTTGGGGACGGCCTTGTCAGGGACGTCTTTGCCCTGGACGCCATCGATGAACTCGATTTGGATGTCGCTGAGGGCGGCTTGTAAGACCATGCGATCGCGACGGTCTGACCGCGATGGCAGGCCGACGACGAATATCTTTTGGAACTGCAGGACGGGTTCGCATCTCAATCATCATCTCACACAGCGGCGAAGCGGGAGACGGGAGAAGCCGATAAAAGGGGGCAGCCGAAGCCAAGTGAACTCACGCCAAGGGTGCTATTTTGGATGTCGCGTGTGAGACCGCTTGTTGCAGCCCACCGCTGGTTCCTCCATGCCGAATTGCCAGGGACACGGAACTGGAAAAGTAAGACAGTGACGACAAGGAAGACGGTGCCGAGGGCGTAGAAAATCCGTCTCGGTGGTAGTCGCAAATCCATGGCGTGTTTGTTTTGTATCGCTGCTCGGGGGCAGCAGCGAGATGGGCGGAACGGGAAGGATTCGATGCTGCCAATTCGTGATGCTCCAGGAAATATTTGTTTGTCGTGGCGACGCCAGCTTCAGCCGGGTCAGGGGAGAGTCGATGACCCGTAATTGGCGCCCAACCCTGGGGAGAGGCGTGGCGTTGAAACCCCTTAGCGAGAAGCCGGCGCGAAGAAAGGGGGCCTGATTGGGCCCCATGCTGCCGGTATCCAATCACGAACTGCCAGGGCCATGGGAAGGGAGAGCGCCGCAGAGATCAGCCTGCATCGCAACACACCATGAGCGCTTGACAGCATTCAACCCCGGCATGCCTGCGAGTGCAGCGCGGCTCGTTGGTCCCAGCATGTGCCTTAAGCGCGAGATTGCTTCGATGGGTTCATAAAGAAGGACGGCGCAGTGTGTTGGAATGCGGCCGTGGTGATGTGGTGCCGTGATGCCCCTTTGGAGGCCCGTCTCTGGGTTTCTCGGCCTCTGTTCTTCCCGTCAACCTGAACTTGTGCTCTTCACTTCCGTTCCACCATGGCCCGGCTTGTCGCCCTGTTGGCATGTCTCGTTGCCTTGAGCCCTCTTGTGTCTTCGCAGTTCTTCAATCCGACCACGGCAAGGCAGCAGTTCCGGGTTGGAGAGGTGCAGACGATCGGATACCACACCAAACTCGTCAATTACACCATCGCGATATGGCAGCAGGCCATGGCCGGCGGGTCCGCCACCCTGGGGCCAGTCGTCGTCCGTGAGTTCCATGACCACCAAACCTTTCACCCCCAGTGCGCGTCTACGGGACATGACCGCTAACACCCGTGACAGGAGTCACCAACGGCCCGCAGAAAGAGTTTAACTGGCCGGTGCAACTCTACAGCTTCGATCTGGACGTCTCCAACGTCTTCTTCTTTTGGCTGAAGGACGGCGGCCTTGACAACGTGGGATCGACCGCCGTCGAAAACATGTCGTCTGCCTACTTCAACATCACCGACAAGCCTGCCCCAAGCAGCTCGTCTGCCATTTCGTCAACCACCACGTCGTCATCGGCCACCTCCTCGTCGTCGTCGTCGACGACATTCTCAACCCAACTTTCCACGACAGTCTCGACACCAACCCCTTCCGCAGCGAGTTCGACACCCGCTTCTCCAAAGCAGCAAGACTCGGAAGCAACGGCTAGCAGTACACCCAGCGGAGGAGGGGGAAACCTCCCAGTGGCTGCTCAAGCAGGGATCGGCGCTGGCGTCGCCGTCGTCGGGGCCACGGCAATTGTCTGCGGCATCTTTTGGTTTCGATACTTGAGGAAACGACAGATGATACTGGCGGGCCTCCACCAGCAACCAGCCTACCCCCAGCCAGCCTACCCTCCACCGCCGGACGCGACCGAGATGTGGAAGTTGCAAGTTCCCCATGCTGCGGGTCAGCACGCGTATTATCAGATGGATTCCAATACCCGGCGCAGCCCCGCGGAGCTCGGGGCATATTAATTTGGCAGGTTTGGATTGATGGGAAGACGTAGGCTAGGTGTCGTGTTGGAATTATGCCACTGTAAGAAGGACTGGGGAGACGAGAAAGGTGACTGGGAGAAGTCTTGCTGCTGCAATCTGTATAAAATCCGGAGTTCTGGTTAATGGCATGTAGATACTTTAATGGAAGACGAGCTGTTTCTAAAAATAAGAGGAACTGGTGATGGACTGAATTGTCGTCGAGTTAGACTTGAGTCGTGCGGTCAAAGTGGTCCATGGGTGTGACCCGGACTGCCACTGCCAAGAATTGTGTGCAGCGGGTCAGTCTCGTCAGTGCTGCTCGGCGCCCACCACAGGTCCACAGGTCTGCTGCTGCCGGGCTGCTGCAGCGGGCTGCCTGCCGGGCCACCCCTGCTCGCTGCTGTGGAAGCTGCCCAGCAACCCGCCCGCAGCGATCCGCCCGCCAACCTTCAACTTCAAGCAGCCAACAACCAACAACCAACAACCAACAACCGCAGCTTGGCTCGCAATATCCCTCGACCACAACAACTGACGTCGGGGCAGCTCGCAGCCAGCATGGACAACTTCAACATAGAGGGTGCAACTTGAAAGAGATTCCCAAACAGCAATGTCGCTGGTTCCATACCATCCGCGCGAGGGGCGCGAGATAGTGCTGTGAGTGTGGCCGTTTCGTTGTTTGGGGCTGTGGCCGGAAACGGCTTCGGCGCAAGCCTCCCCCACCATCACCACCACTCGTTGCACCAGTCAATGCAGCCAAGGAAAGGGATTGGCATCACGGAAATTGGGGCATCTTCTCGGCTTCATCAAGGCGACACCTCCTTTACTGACAGGTCGATGCCGCAGCCGCCACCACAACGCCATCGTCGTCCGCGACCCGTCATCGCAACGGCTCGAGATCCGGGGCCTGCAGCTGACCGAATGTCCCACCTGCCACCAGCCCCTGCGGCCGGCCTCGCCCGACCGACACTACGAGACCTCGAACCATGACGACAACACCTACGTGGACCCTAATTACTTCCGCATGCTACGCGCCACTCACGACACAGGCGATGATATCTCCTCGTCTCGTCCCCCGCCGAGTCCCATCCGCCGACTTGTCGAGCCGGTCCCGGCTGTGGTCCATGACGAGGACGAATCCGACGTCAGCCTTCCACCCCCCGAGTTCGTCAACAGCACGCCTGCTCCCCAGGGCGGCGGCCGAATAAAACGAGAAGCATTCAGCCCAAACTACTTCAGCACCTTCTTCATTGAAGAGCGCGAGCTGGGCCGAGGCGGCAAGGGCGTGGTGCTGCTGGTACGACACGAGATTGACGGGTGCAACCTGGGCCACTTCGCCTGCAAACGCGTTCCCGTTGGAGACGACCACGCTTGGCTGGAGAAGGTGCTCATCGAGGTCGAGCTGCTCGCCAACCTGGCCCATCCGAACCTGGTCTCGTACCGCCACGTCTGGCTGGAGAACGTCCAGCTCACCCGCTTCGGCCCCAGCGTGGCGTGCGCATTCATCCTCCAGCAGTACTGCAACGGCGGCGATCTGCTGCAGTACGTCATTGGTGACATGCCGAGGGAGGCGACAAAGGAGGAGCTCAAGGCCCAGATGCGCCGCAGATCCAGGGGCCAGGCCGAGCGGCCCCAAATCCAGAAGCGTCTCCCGCCCGAAGAGATTTACTCGCTGTTCAAGGACGTCACTTCCGGCTTGGCCTATCTCCATGCCTCCAACTACATCCACAGAGATCTGAAGCCTAGCAACTGCCTTCTACACCGCGATGGGAACCTCCTGAAGTGTCTCATCAGCGATTTTGGCGAGGTCCAGGCCGAAAACGCCGTCCGCAAGTCGACGGGATCTACAGGCACCATCTCATACTGCGCCCCAGAAGTCCTGACCCGGGATGCGAGCGGCAGCTTCGGCAACTTCACCACCAAGTCTGACATCTTCTCCCTCGGCATGATACTGTACTTTATGTGCTTTGGGCGCCTGCCGTACATCAACGCCAACTCGGTCCACGAGGAGCTGGAGGACATCGACCAGCTGCGCGCCGAGATTTCCGACTGGAAGGGGTTCCAAGACGAGAGGCGGGTGCGGCCGGACCTCCCATCAAAGCTATACCAGCTGCTTAAGAAGCTCCTCTCCGTCAACCCTGCCGAACGACCCACCGCCAGCGAAGTCCTGGCTGCGATGGGCGCCGATTCCAGCCTGGACAGCATGATGCGCGGTTCTAGAAACACCAGCCCGCTGCTCGGCCTCTCCGGGCAGAGAATCCAGAACCTAGACTCGCCCTTGCCGCCGGGCACCCCAATACCAGGTTTGTCCCGCTCACCACTCAGTCTCTGCTCTCCTACTCACCCCGCCAAACCCACAGACCCAACCAAACACGCCCGCGTAAACAGCACACCAGACGTCGACCTCCCGAACCCCTTCAACCGCCCCTCGCCAACCTCGCCTGCGGCACCACCA
>FTCU01001835.1_pt1 | contig 13762 bp, 16 predicted proteins | sample 1639521 | NCBI WGS metagenome assembly FTCU01 (sample SAMEA3914864, study PRJEB12502) | metagenome | biome: forest; material: soil | place: USA | collected 2012-03-12 | depth 0.3 m
AGAGTTCTTCACGCGCATCGTCTTCACCGTGGACCCATTCTACCGACAACGAACCGCGCACTTCTTCCAAGTCACCATTCAGGCGCAGGCAACCTTGCCACTCATGCTCTACTGGTTCATGGACCAACAAGACCCCCTCGAGTATGCGGTCAAGCTCGAGGTACGCCCCCTGAGCATGCAAGCGACCAACCTCCACCTCAAGCAGATCCGGAAACGGCTCAACGCGTGCTGCAAAGGCCTCCTCGAGGTGCAATTCTTCGACACGAGCGACATCAGCGAGAGCTCCCTCTCCTCCAGCGTCCTCTTCAACTGGAAGGTTGACTTCCTACACAGGACGGCGAGGGATTTCCTCAGGACCGAAATCATGCAAAAGCAGTTGCAAGAATGGACTCCCGCGGGTTCTGACGCGCACATGTCCATCTGCAGTGCTGTTTTCGCCCAAATCAAGTCTGCTCCCCAGGAAGAGGAGTACTTTAGCCCCGATGGGCCGGTGGAAAAACTCCATCATGTTTTCAGACACCATGCTCTGCGCGTCGATGATCCGGGGTTAGAGGAACGATGTATCTCACTTTCGCATGACCTCGACACGGTAGTCAAGGAACAGATGGCTAATTGTGACTTGAAAACGATCTGGATGGATCCTAAGCCATCAAACGCTAATCCGGTGATCACGATGGGGAGAGATTTCTTTGGCCGGATATGGCGATTCTGGTAAAAGACGTGAGGGTCATCATCATATGATCGTACAAGCTCGACAAGCCAGGAGACATTTAGCCAGCAGCCTCCAAACCCTGCAGATCCAATAAAAGACAGCCCAGTCCCTGTCGCCGCATCCTTCCAATGTCACCACCGATCCAATCTTGTACCAGATTTCTCTCCGCAGAAACAGCTTTCAAGCATCGTGGGCTCCTGGTTTAACTCCAACAGAGTAGAACCGACTTCCGTAGCACGTTGAATTTGGCCGGCCTACGAGCTCAGTAGCCATTATCATCTACTCTTGTGGCAACAAAAGCCTGGGATTCTCAGGTCTGACAATTTCAGGCTCTTGCCTTTTTCTACCGCTTCGTTTTGACAGCGGGCATGTTCTTTTCTTGCGACCAATTTTGTCTGCTGCTGTGGTTGTGGTTGCTGTGGCGGCACCCTCACGTGATTTCGTGTCACTTCCTTGTCGAGATTGGGCCGCGACGCGTCAATGCCCGATCCAACCAACACCAACAGGAAGACTCCTTACATGGCTCAACTATCTCTGCCTGACGACTCTGCCATCCGTCTCTGGCTTTTGGGGCTGCCAGATGGACAGCGAGGCTCGAAGCGCCCCCGCGAGCCCGACATGGCCACCCCGCCGCCTTCGTCCTTCCAGACCAGGAGGAGTCAGTCGCCCTCCAAGAAGCGAAAGATCGACCAAGATGGTGACCAAGACGACGGTGGCAGCCAAGATCCCGGCGCGACACCCCGATCGCGTCCTCCATCGCAGCGGCCCGCCTTCTCCATAAGACCCGCCTCCTTCCACCCGCCCTCGAGCACCGACCTGGACGTACTTGGGATTCTCCTTGACCGTGTACGCGTACAGGAAGCCCCACTCGACTGCCTGTTCTTCTTTCGTTAGGGGCTCCCGCCACTTGTTGGTCATCACGAGGAACCTACCGCGGGCCGCCGCTCCGGTGGGATCGTCGTCCACGCCCGCGCTGCAGTCGCTTACGGAGTTTGAGCAAGATATTTATAGCAGGTCTACGCCGTCCGGCCACGACGAGTCCCCGCTACGCATTGTCGACCGGTCTGACGAGCCCGGAGACCACGAGTCTATTCGCCAGCGCGTAACAGAGGACAGAGAGAGACGAAGGTGACAAGTTTGTGAGATGTTTCTGGCTCCTCGTTTTTTCTCCCGCCTCCCCCTCAATTAACTCCCTTGCCGAATGGGGAGGGCCTGGGTGGATGCCCCTTGCGAATGGTGGTCAGGCCCAGATTGGTAAGCGAGTAAGCTGAAGTGGGTGGGTGGAAAAGGCGGTGTAGATCTTGCATCCTCCTCGACTTCGCCTTTTCCTGTAAAGTGCGGCACGGCAGCCAATCGAGCACTGCTATCGCGCACAGCCCCACCCTCAGGAATGACAGGCTGGGGTCCCTGCTGCCTGTCCCCTCAGCGTGACATCCCTGAGTCTTGGGACCTCCTACTACGTTGTTCGGCCAGAGCTATCTTCTTCTGGCAAGTGTTCTTCTTTCGAACCTTCTTTTGAACCTTCTTTCAAGCCCCTCACCCCTGGCCCCCTCAGTCTGCAGTTGAGTGCCAAGCTGTGTATATTGCTTCCAACGTTGCTAACGATCTGTGATCTATGCTGTTGGTAACCTGTGATCCTCCCTTCCCTATCTGATGTATCTTGAATGTAGATAAGGGAACTGTTATACTGTTATAAGCGCTCCTGGAGTTGGTATCAAGATTATCTCCAAGTGCAAGGATATTTACACTGCCTTCGCTAACAAGTACAAGAGTGCCCTTATATATATGCAGGAGCTTGTTAACAGGTGCGCCTACCTTACTAATGTCTTTTCTAACATTGCTATTGTCGAGGGTAGTAGCAGGGGCAGTGTGCCTAAGGAGCTGTACTAGACTTTTGTATATAAGCTTGAGGAGTGTAACCTCTTTATTAAGATATACTATACCCTAAAGAGGGACTACCTGCTTGAGGCCTGGTCTACCTCTATATTAGGCTGCCTAGTTATAGCCTAGAAGACAATATAGTAGACAAGCTAGTATGCCTTTAAGCTGAAGAAGGGCCAAGGAGCTGCGCAATACCCTAGCTCTCAAGAGCGTTAAGCTGCAGCTGTTCCTTATAATGTCAATACAGTATATATTCCATCTGTCCATCCATCCCTATAGCACACCAGTCCTAGTGCTAATGAACTGCCCTCTCCCTAGGATCTGTAGAAACAACTCGACGTTGCTGAGCACAACTACATTGTCCTAGGACACTGCTACCTATAGGGCTGAGGGATACAACCTGAGATAGATCAAGGGCATGTTTATATACCTGCAGTCTATCAGCAACCAGTACAAGTACAAGATAAGCAGGTCAGCCTAGCTCATATTAACAGGCCCTGACTCTACCTGCAAGCCCAATCTGGCGGGCCTTAACGCCCAGGTAGCCAACGTGTAGAACAAGCTATACAACTGTACCTTGATACCCCTAGAGGCACGCCCAGGACTGCCCAGGGACTGGCTAGCAGCCCTGGTGTTAAGCTAGAATACAGCTATCCTTAACGTAACACAGCCCTTAGCGTACCTCTACCCTCTCCTGCGACCTGGACAGGCCAAGACGCTCTTTTCGGAACCTAACCTCTACTACGTACCCTCGCCGATCCTCACCGCCTGGACTGCCTTCACTAACCCGACAGAGAGCACTATCAGCCTGGCCCAGACGTTGCTGTCAACTGCTGCGACCACGCCTTCGATGCTGGCCACCGTTAGCCCCATCCCTGCAACACTAACACCGACCCACCTCTATCCAAACCCCTTTGCACCTATCCTAATGCCGCTAGCTGTATTCTATCAGGCGACAGTATACGTGGCACTTGTCCACGAGGGCTTGGTCCAGCTCAAGGAATGGCGGGTAGATCGGACAGGCCCTCGGGCAAAAGTGATATGGATGGCCGAAAAGCTGCCAGGGATCTTGGAACACGTCCGTAAGTGCCTCCGCTCTCCACCGCTTGTTGTCTTTGTCTCTGGGCAAAGATCGCCAACACTTGAACCCGACTAGTCCCCCGAGACGTCTTCCTGGAAACGCTGTACAGCCAGCACAAAAAGACCAGCCACGTTAGCTTCCTACTCCCTAAAAACCCCGACGAAGAGCACCATCTTGTGTGGAAGCCCGACGACCTGTCCCGCTGCAGCAACACGTACACTAGCATTGTGCCAGAGTACAGGTTCTGGACCGCTGACCTGTCCTGGCTGCCTGAGGCGCAGCGTGTGTTCTAGTCCGACGTGTGCGACAAGGACCTCCTCGAGACAGGTATCTTCGACACGGAAATCATCTGGACGGACCGGACCGAGACGCGCTACGACTGGCGCGAGTTGTGGGCGCAGGACCTCAAGATGTGGCGCGGCTGGGGTGTCCAGGACGGCCAGTACTCGCTGTCGTTCAACGTCACCAACGGGGTGCACAAGAACCGCCACGTCGAGTGCGAGATGCGCCGCTTTGTGCCCACGGCGCGCACCGGTGGCCGGGACCATACCAACGTCGTGTATCTCGACTTTGCGGCGGGGGACCGAGACAGCCAGAGCACCGCCGCCACCGACGAGCTGTATAGCGGGAGCCCTGTGAGCCCGACCGGGACTGGGTTCGGCAAGCTGAGGCGGCTGTCAGGCATGTTTGGATCCAAGGCGCCGCCGCCGACGTTGTCCAAGGACCGGCACAGGCCGAGCAGGGCGTCGTTTGCCTTGCAGGCGTCGCTTCCGCTCGTGGCCGAGGACGACTTCTTTGCCAACGCCCGCTATCTGGCCGTGCAGTTCAGCGAGGTCAAGGATGCCCACGGCCGCGACATCGAGGCAGCTTCCAAAGGTCAGTTGAGCCCCTTTCCATGCACCTTTTCATGCCCTTTCCCCAGACAACCGACTCGGGGAACTGGTCTTTGCTAACCCGACTCTCCACATCCAGTCGCCATCCGGTTCCGGACGCTCTTTGAGCAAAAGAGAAAAGAAGAGTTGAGCAGCTCTCCCAGGTTGCCCCCGAATCCCAGCTTCACCTGGGAGCTCGACATCGGGGAGTCGGCGGCGCGGGTCCACGAATTAGGGCCCGGCCGAGCGAGCCGAGACGTATCCCCGACGGCCAGATTGCTGTCCGGCTCCCCAGGCAGCAACCTCGGAGTTCGTCTTGTCGACAGATTCTCGCGCACCGGGGTGGTGGCAGATCTCGGAGAGGCCATCCACGTCGCACAGGAAGCCGTCGACGCCAATGCAACTGAAACGACACGCCAGGTCGAGGTCGCTGTGGCTATAGCGATGCCAAGAGACCACAGTCATCAATTCGAGGCGAGGATTTCTGTGGTATGGGAACTCCGGCAGTGCATCCAGGAGGAACTAGGCCAAGAACCGTGTCTCAGTCGAGTCCTTACTGTTACGGAGGAGAGACCCTCCCATGCATGGGCGGCCAGTTGTAAAGAGTACGTCAAGTCAACATGGGGTGACCCAGGTGTGATGTTCCTAGACAACCTGGAGAAGGCATTGTCGGGCATCCAACTAAACTCGCCAGGTATGTACTTTAAACTTGTTTTTCTTTCCGGAGCTTACATTAATGACTTTAGGCCAAAGTAATTTTGCACTTTGCTCTGTAGAGGACGAGATCAGTGGCCTTCCCACTTCGGTCACCTTCAGGGGCACATCACTCGAGATATCGGTACTTGGCCAGTTTCTGTCGTGGATTGCCGCGACTTTCCGACTTCCACATCACGGCAAGCTCTCAACTTCTGTTGTAGACTTTGTGGGTGATCCGATAGCCAACGAAAACACCGTGACGAAAGCATTTCAAATACGCATGCGGAACCTCGCCCCTGTGGTAGATAATGCCAGTCTCCCAGGGTGCTGGCATTCACTTTTCCCGAGCACCACCATGGCATCGGGGTTTCCAGTCCCTCAGCATCCTGGTGCGATTGGACTGCGAGTTTCCTTCGATGTTATGCTCGAACTGGCCGGCGTCTTATACCACGTGGACCTACGGGAAGCTGGTGACGGCGACCACGGCATTTATTTCAGAGGAATATCGTCTATTCTGTACCCGACATACCATTTCGTCGACACAAATACCGTCCAGTGGCACCTAGTGACAAACACTGAGGGCATTGGCCTAGGGCGAGACTGCTCACCGAACGACATCTCCGGCAGTAGATGGGTAAAGATCACAGATCTCGAGACACTGCGCTCCGCAGCCGCCATTCTCGGCTACTGCGGAGAAGCGGCTATTCTGCTGGGAACAGAGAGCCGCAAGACACAATATCCCAGGTTCAGGCACTCTCGATCTTCGTTCGAGAACCCTCCCCCAGAGGCCTCCATTGGCACGCTGACAGCGGGCGTCGGCGTCATGGGGTTCGGCACTGCGCAGGCTGGAGGGACATTGAAATACAGGAAGGGGCTCGCGGACGCCATGTCATTGGCGCAGGACATCACGTACCAAGAGATACTGAACTATGCGGAGAATGATCCTGTCATCATTTTCGAGACGGAGCCAGGGAACGAGCGGGCTTGGTTGGTTCCGAGGCTGAGTGTCATCCTCGATCTTCTCAACTATTGGGCAGGACAAAACGGAGACGCAGGTGCGGCGGTCCTATATGCCCAGGTCCTGCCGAACGGCGGAAGGGCGTCCAAGGAGGTGCTGCGGGAACGAGAATACGCAAAAACGGTGCTTGTTGGGCCGACACTGGAGGACACAGGAGTGCGGGTTGGCGACATCGTGAAGCGCTTATATGGCCAGATGCAACGACGAGAGGAAGCCTGTGCCAAGAGCGAACGAGGTGCTAAGGGAACTGCGGAGTTTGGCCGCCGAGGCCTGCTTGGCTGGGACCTGCGGGAACTTGTCGAACCCCCAGTTGTCGTTAGGAGACGATGGATCAACCCCCACGTCACAGATATCGACCGTCACATCACCGTAACACCGTCTTGGCTGCCACTCACGAGGGTTATTCCTATCTACTTCGGCCAGGGCCTGGGCGAGCTGATCACCCCTGTCCGACCTGACGACGTTTGCAAGCTTTGGCGGCCGATCCCAGGAGGCTTCCTCAACAACTTCCTCGTCGCCAGCGTGCGGTGTATCGTTGCTATCTCGTCGCACTCCGGATATGACGACTGCTGCGTCATCTTCGACGACCTCGTGTGGGACTACACAGATGAGTCCGTTTTTACCAAATGCGGAACGTGCGTCACTAATCAGCAGGACTGTCTCAAGAAGCTTCAAGTCTTGAAGCAGGAGAGGCATGATAGTAGACATTGGCGGAGCCGGCAGCACGATGGTAGCTATCGTCCGCGTATTGACCTTGATGGTGCGGTAGCATTTGGGAACAAGGAAGGGTTCGGGCTTTTTCTCCTCCAGCTACGAAACGTGGGATAGGAATCGGATTTTGAGGAGGCAGGACAGAAAGTAAACACTTTCCCAGGAGTTTAATGATTCGGTGAAGCCAAAGGGTTCACGACAAGTGCAGTGCAAGCGCTTCAATGTCTCGGAGCATCTGGACGACCTCCTTTTAGCCTAAACAGGAAGCGGCCTTGAGAGCGTGGCCAAGAAAGCCGCCACCATGTGCATTGACATCCGCACCCTTCTCTAGCAGCATGTGGGTGACCTCCTTGTGGCCAGCAAAGGAAGCAGCCTGCAGAGCGTTGCCAAGACAGCCGCCCTGTACATTGACATCTGCACCCTTCTCCAGCAGCATGTGGGCGATCTGTTTGTAGCCAAGCACACCACATCCCTTGTACGATACTTATGGTTGACAAAATAAAGAGGAGCATTGTGACCAGGTCTCGAGGCCTACCCAATCCCAAGAAGGCTGAGTCTGGCCTTGGATACGAACATGATCCCCCGCCTCTGAGTGCAGTGGTTTACGATGCGAAGCGATTCCTACTAAGCCATAGCTCGATCATCGAGGAGGCTCCGCTCCAGGCATACTGTTCTGCGCTGGTGTTCAGTCCCGAAGCGAGTATTATTCGGCGGCTCTACATGCATCAGCTTCCCAAGTGGATCACGTGCGCACAGGCGCTCCCAGAAGACTGGAGTGTGCATTGTGGGCCGCGGGCTCAGGGCTGAAGGCCAGCTGGATGTTGGCGGGGCGGAGAGGTACACCGCAAAAGAGGGGTTGAGAGAGACACCACAAACCCACCTCCTCGCCGAAACCCGCATTTCCCAACAGTCAAGTGTGTGTGAGAACTGCGGGGCCACCCCACAATTCTTCTTATCGTTCCTTCCTATCGCTATCTAATCGTACATGCCTGGGTCCGGACGTCAATCTGAAAGCCTCCTCCCAGGTACCCCGTACTTATATCCTCGAGCCCATCTCTCCACCCCCGATCTATCTCTCCTGGTGACTTCGAAAGTCTGCCGGTTCGTCCCCGTCCTGGCCGCAGCCCCTACGGCCCGCCCTGCGCTCAAATCGTGGCCGCACGAAACGCTCCCAGTGGCGACAGTCGCTGCGCAATGGTCAAATTTTCGCCTCCGTGCCTCCATTGATTTATCCCAAATATGATCGCCAGGAGGATTCCGACAATTGCGGCAACTCCGCCGATAATATCCCAAGGTCGTCCAGCTGCTGCTTAGCACGGGCAAGGTCGACGTCGACGCGAAAGACAACGATGGCTGGACGCCGCTGTGGTGGGCTGTTGAGAACAGGCACGAGGCTATGGTCCAGCTGCTGCTCGACACAGGCAAGGTCGACGGCGATGCGAAAGATAACAGTGGCCGGACGCCGCTGTGGTGGGCCGCCGAGAACGGGCACAAGGCTTTGGTCCAGCTGCTGCTCGACACAGGCAAGGTCTACGTTGATGCGAAGGATAAATATAGCCGGACGCTGCTATTGTGGGCTGCCGAGAAGGGGTGTAAGGCTATAGTCCAGCTGCTGCTCGACACAGGCAAGGTCAACGTTGACACGAAAGACAACAATGGCCGGACGCCGCTTTGGTGGGCCGCCGAGAACGGGCACGAGGCTATTACCCAGCTACTGCTTGGCGCAGGCAAGATCGACGTCGATGCGAAAGACAACGATAGCCAGACGCCGCTGTAGTGCGCTGCCGCGAGGGGGTACAAGGCTATAGTCCAGCTGCTGCTCGACACAGGCAAGGTCGATGTCGACACAAAAGACAACGATGGCCGGACGCTGCTATCGTGGGCCGCCGAGAGGGGGCACGAGGTTATTGTCCAGCTGCTGCTTGGCACAGGCAAGGTCGACGTCGACGCAAAACACATCGATGGCCGGACGCCGCTGTCGTAGATCGGCAGCACTGATTTTAGCCTCAAATAATCGATAAAGGGGCGGACTTCAAGGCTCAGAACAATTCTGGATGGACGGCACTAGTCAAGCAATGTTCTTTGGGTCCAGTTCCAGCAATACACTGTCCCACTGACAAAGACATTCTCTGGCTGCTCCGAGAGACTGGAATTGGCCTCGCAGACCATTTGTAACTCTTGGAGGCGATTTAAGGATCTAGAAATATCGAATTAAGTGAAAGTTGATTTCAAGATGCCTTCGGAAAAGTCAACTCCTCAAAATGCCAAACGGGTGCAGCCAGATCAATCGATATGCACGCTCATGCCGCAGATACATCACATCGACGTCATGTCGTCGACACCACTTGCCACTTTTCCAAACCCACAGCCTTGACAATGGCACTGAGTTCCACATCAAGGACTTGATCCAATCGACGGACATGATGAATCAATCTTGTTCGAAGTCAGAGGCACCGTTGGATTCAGGAAGAGAAATTTACAGTGAAGCCATGAGGGTAGGGAAAAAGAAGGGGGGCGGGGTCTGGCGCTGTCTTGTGGCTTTTCTTATGCCTGAAGCCGGTGAGCAGCACGATATATCCAATTGGCCACGGTCCAAATCTTGGTTCCACCCAGCAGTCATTCATGATTGGTATGCGTCCAAATCTTGGCTCCACCCAGCAGCCATTCATGATTGGTATGCGTCCAAATCTTGGCTTCACCCAGCAGCCATCGTGGTTGGTAATCCCCTGTCTTTGGATTCGGGTGCTGCTTGCCTTCTGGGATGCTCTGCACACCGTCTCACCAACGTCTCTTTTGTTGTAGTGAATCGGCGCCCGCCAACCTGGATGTGGATCGGTGTATTGGCTGCGAGCGCTGGGCGCTTGGCTAATGGCATAATGGGCTCATGTGTCTGGCTGGAATCAGATGTATCGGCCATGATGGCGGCAGGCTGGGGAACTTCTCTCGACAACCGAGGTCAACGAAGTGAAGTGGTGTCAAAGACATCAGGTTTTGGTATCGCGTCATTTACCAAATGCTACCACATCACGATAATGTCATCGGCCACGTACGGTGTCGGCCACGCAGCTGAAAGCGGGGCTCAGACCGTTAACCGAACGAAGTGTGTGGGCGAGCAGGGTCTGGAGACGTCAACACTTTTAGGTTCGGTAAATCGTCGAGACGCACGTTCCCTTCGGCGGCGGAATGCGCCGATTCTTTAGCTGACGACGGGAAGCCGCAGCAACCGGGCCGGCAGCTGGGCACGATCCACCGGAAACGATCGGTGGCGATGGCCCAGCCAAGAGCCTTGCCGGTTCGTGCCGAGAAGGCTGGTGCTAAAATTAGCTCGTTCCAAAATCGTCGGGCTGCAAAGGAGGGGTCCAGAGAGGGGCCCAACTTCACAAACCCACCTCGCCTTCACATCGCAACGCGCCGTCGGGCTTCCATTCGCGATGCTAAAGCTGCTCGGCTTCCAGGCAAATCCGCGTGGAAATTTTTGTCGAACTCAACCACCTTGACTCGACCGAACCAGTCCACCATGAGGGCGGCTTTTGATACTTCGCTCTGTGAGCGCTGCCAAGAGTTCTCGGTTGAAGATCTCAATTCGAATGCCGGGGTTTTCCACGGGAGCCTTAGCGACATCAGGCGGCGCTCGTGCCGATTCTGCGCCCTGATCGTGCAGGCAATCGACCGTCACGGCCCGCCCCACGCCAGCTTGCCAGGCGCACAACGCGCCGGCTCTGACAGGCAATCGTCCGTTGGCGTTGATGACGGGAGCTGGGCCGATGAGATTCTCGTCCGAATATGGTGTTCTGGCCTTGGCACCTTTGCGGGTGGCGATGAGTCATTCAAGCTGGAGATTACGTGGGCGACGCAGGCCTCTGACTGTCGCAAAGTCCAAAAACGAATAGGAGGGATGATGCCTGGGTGCTACACCATCTGCCAGTGTTCGGACAGCCCGGGCGGACACCACTCGTCGTATTACGTTGGGATCTCTGCCTGGAAAGGTATCTACGGATTTATCGTATTCTGCTAGCCTGATTCCCATTTCCCCTTCTCCAGTGGTCTGCGATGCTGACTACAGCTTCCAGGGTCGCCAATGGACCACGGCCGCCTGTTTTCGTTTCGCCCTCTGAGCCCTCCGGGATCGGCGGACCAGTACCGCCTTATACGAAGCTGGATACAGGCATGCGATGACGAGCATGCCGCGTGCAAATTATCCAAGTCGAGCAGCGGCTTTTTGCCAACACGGCTGCTCGACGTAAGCGATGTCTCCCAGCTCAAAATCGTCAGTTCTCGCGCCGTCCGACTCCTCGGCTCCGCGCCTGTAGCCTACATCGCTCTCAGCTACTGCTGGGGCAAGGGCCCCTTTTTATATGTTACGACCCTGGGCAACATCGAAGCAAGGGCCCGAGGATTCGAGGAGTCCGCTCTCCCCCGCACCATCCGTGATGCCATTGCCGTCACGCGGCAGCTGCAGGTCCGCTACATTTGGGTCGATGCGCTATGCATCTTGCAGGGGCAGACCCCAGAAGCGGTGCGGGACTGTCAGCGGGAGCTGCAGCACATGTGCGACGTGTATCGCTGCGCTCATCTCACCATCGCCACTGCAAGTGCTGCAAGCGTCGCAGACGGCATCTTCAACCCCTACTCAGTCTCGTCTGCGGGGTTTAACATCAAGCTGAGTTCGCGTAACTCCCTATATGACGGCATCGTCCGTGCTGGGGACGTAGCCGGTGTCAATTCGATCGAAGAACCGCTTTACAAGCGTGCTTGGACGTTACAAGAGCGACTCCTATCGCGGCGCTACCTCGTCTTCAACCGCGATCAAGTGAGATGGGAGTGCCAGACCACCGAATGCGGCGAGCGGCCACAGAAATGGCACCACATCGGCACGCCGCGGCGTCTGCCACGTACTCTGTTGTCAGCCAAAGATCGTCAACTCTGGCCAGTCCTTACGGCCCATAATGAACAAACTGCGCCCAGTTCAGCGGCATCGTCATGTCGCCCGCTCTAACCCCCATTACTGCCTCCCTCAACGCCGCCGCCATCTGTCCGTCCTGCCACCGCGACTTCCCTTGCTCAAAGAGCGACGAGTAGAACTCGCCCGCAACCTCCACGCAAACCCCGTCATTCGATGGCCAGAGGCAACCGACGACGTGCGGGAAGCCGGCTACTAGGAAGCCGCTCACCACGTGGATCACCTCGTCCGACAGCCGCTCCGCCCTGTTTTGTGCCGTCGAGCAGGCCGACAGGTAAGCAAGCCGCGCCTGCCGAAGACTCAAATCCGAGATCCTTGCGACCGTGAGCCTATCCTGCACTGGACCAGCGCCGCCACCGCTTTCTGTATTCTCTTTGCCTTGCCTCTGCAATATTAGTCCACTTTGAGAGGGATCCACATGGTCCGTAAATCCATGGCATGCAAAATGTACAGCAGAGCAATGTTGCAGCTCTTCAAGTACCTGGTCGACGCTGGGCTGCACTAGATGACGTGCTAGGAGGCGTCCCTTGGTCACCTCCAACACTTTGTTCTTCTCTAATGTCGCGCCAGGAAGACTCAGTAGTGGCTTTTGGTCCTTTTCGGCTGGCGTTGTTGGCATGGAGACCGCCAAGAGCGAGCCGTGTGTGGCCTCCGTCTCCTTCGCTCTTTTGCCGGCGTGAGCAAGCGCTTTGATTGACGGCGCGTATGACGATACTGCCCTGTGGTAGGCTGTCTCGGTCGAGCCTGTGCGGTGTATTCCGGCGGCATGGAATAGCATCGAGCCGGCCATGCCACTTCCGATCTACCACACTCTTAGGAGGCCATTTGCAGACAGATCTATGAGAGCGCGCACCTTATCGAGAATCTGTTCGACACATGACTTCCAAAGCCAAGCCAAGTACGCCAAATAATCGCGGTTTTTAGCTGCACGCTCAGCTCTGCGCCCCCTCCAGTCCTTGCTCAGCCAGATCTTCGCCTCAGATGTTGATAAATTGGTGAGGTTTATCGCCTTGACGACCGCTGGCGTTATAATAATGGCATCGCTCTGGAACTCGGTAATATTAACCACCACAAGACTGCCTCCTATCGCGCATTCTTGCATTTCGGCTGTCGTCTGCCCGAGAAGAAATCGTTCATGGCCTAGAAGGGATCTGATCTGTTCTATGCAGACATAGAAGTCCAAGACGGATTAGCGACGTCGCTCTAGCACTTGCTCTCTCCAAGCATTCTGTTCCAGGCTGCGTAAAGGGGCGTTGACTTCGTCGCGGAGCCCTTTGTACCGGCGAGCGACATCTGGATGATTCCGTGCTAGATCGGACACATTGCGCCGACTATCGATGAGCTGACTTAGAATAACCGCGCGGCCCTCTTCCAAGTACTGCAGAGCATCATCGACTCGGTTCGATGCCAGGTGCAGTGAGCATAGATCTGCAGCCACGCCTGCAAATGTCGAGACGACATGCTGTTGGTCGTTACGGTCAAGGAGCTTTGTATTGAGGGTGGGCAGCAGATGAATGACATCTTGGCCAAGCTGCGCGGCAGCACTGACATTTCCTCGGACGGCAAGCAGCTTGATACAGCGAGCAGCAGCGTGGACACGATGAAATGGCACGGCTGTGTCCGTGCCCCAAGCCTGTCGGAGATGAACAGAGGCGTTATCGAGGTCGGCCATGGCTCCAGTGCGTTTGTACCGACGAAAAAGCTGGTTTCCGAGGTTATTCAACCAAGTTGCGCGGTCGGGATGGTCATCGGGCGTGACGGCCACTGCTTGTCGAGCCACGCCAATTGCCTCCTCCAGGTCGGCCATGGCTCCAGTACGTTCATACCGACG
>FTCU01002753.1_pt1 | contig 13753 bp, 18 predicted proteins | sample 1639521 | NCBI WGS metagenome assembly FTCU01 (sample SAMEA3914864, study PRJEB12502) | metagenome | biome: forest; material: soil | place: USA | collected 2012-03-12 | depth 0.3 m
CTTCAGCTCCTGGTCGTTCCTGATGTAGTTCAACTTGTTCATGAAGGCAGCGCCCCAGGCGTAGAGCTTGATGCTCTTCATGTTGTTGACGATTTCGGCGATCAGCCGGCTTCTCGCATCCTTGTTCTTCATCTGCTGCTTCTGAAGGTTCTTCATGAGGCGAGCGATCACGCCGTTGATGGGGATCATGATGATCATGACAGCAATGCCAGACAGCATGGACCACCCGACCAACTGGTAGAGCGACAGCATGCAGATGACGATTTGGAAGGGTGCGGACCACACCTGTTGAGCAAACTGGGTGAGGTCCTGGAGCCGCTGGGCGTCGACAGCCATATAGTTCACGATATCTCCCGTGGTCTTGGATGCCCGGCCCTCGTTCGAAAGCTTGAGCGCCTTCTTGTAGATGGAGGATGTCAAACCGCCCTTGATCCTCATGCCGGTGATAAAGGCGAGCTGGAAGTATTGGTGGATCATGGTCGTTTGAAACACGGCAACACCAAACATGCCCAGCGCAATAGCAGCGCCCTTAATGACGGGCTCAGGCTCGTTCCCGTCGTGGTAGGAGGCCACAAATGCAATCAGGAGCCTCAGGAGCTGCGGCTGAGTGAACTGGGAAACGTCGTTGCCGATCTTGAAGACGGCCGCGAGCATGTAAGGACCACCGTAGGCGCCAATCAGGGCACGCCAGAGCGAGGGATGCTCCCGATGTTTCAGCTGATATTGCCAGGCCTGGTCAAAGGCGTCGCCGGTTGCCTTTGTGGTGTCCTTCTTCGATAGACCCCAAAGGTCATCCTCGGTCAGGAACGTCGAGTAGCCGAACTTCATCATGGGCGTCATCCAGGAGAAGGTGAGGAGCGAAAAGACGGTGGCATATTCCGCAGGGCATTCCTCCTCGTCGACCAGCGCCTCGTATGTGCTATTCTTCTTCGGCCACAGCCACTCGAAGAAGAACTCCACTACCGACAGTCCATACCCGACGCAGTATGTGACGAAATATGGCAGGCCGGTGGCGTAGATCTGTTGGGAGATCAAGGACCGGAGTTTGACGGCGAGGACAATGAGGAGGAACAGCCAGTAGAACAAGACGACGCCGTTAGCGTTACGAAGGCGGGAGTGCTCGAGCCATTGGATGGTGAAAACGACGAAAAGGGAGAGAATCGTGGCCGCGGTGGTGTAGACTCGGAAGTCGCCGAACCAGATGTCGCGGTAGCTGGCTATCTGAAACGCGAGCTGGACGGCAAAGTCGGCGATGATGAGGCCAAGGAGGGTCTGAACCCAGAGTCAGAGCACCGTCCAGCATGGATGATCAGATTCACAACCCACCTGCTTAGTCCAGAAATGCCAGTCCTTCGACACGGGCGTCGGCTGCTTCCTCTTCAGCAGCCACCACACCGCAATCGCGCCCACCAAGATGCCAAAGGCGGCCACAGAAGCCACCCACACGTCGATAAAGCACGGCGTAAAGTCGTATCGGAACGGGCTCAGCGGGCCCCATCCCTCCTCATTTCCACAAAAGGGCTGCTTGGAGAAGCTTTCCGCACTCAGATAGCCGTGGCCGAGCCCAGCGACAACGGGGCGGTAGCCGGTGAAGGACCCCGTCTCGAACATGGGCTTTTGCTGCTGCGAGGCCCCGAGGCCGTCGCTGTAATCGGCGGGCCCCATTGGCGCAGATATCACGATTTCGAAACAGTGCACAGGGGCGTCATGTCAGGAGGGGAAGAGAGAGAGGTTGCCGGCTTTTTGTTTCGAGGATTCGGGAGGCCGGTGTTAGGACGCAGGGTGTCGCGCAGCCAGTGGGTCTCGCTCGGCTCGGAGGGATGTTGCGGCGAGTTGGCGAGGTGCGAGATGACGTCCGGCCGGCTGTGATCAGCGAGGCGGCAAGGTACCGGGAAGCACAGAAGGGGCAGAATGTGCTGAGTAAACAGGCGATATCCGCGTATCAGCTACCTGAATTGATAAATTGATAATGGGGCCAGCACATTGGCCGAATTGCCCTAGCAAAAGTCGGTCGGTCGCAGTCAAACAGGCGCGCCTGGAAACAGACAGACCAATGAAGAAAAACGAAAGTGACTTTTGAGCGAGCGACGCGCTACGGAAATGCCAATTGTCAGCAACCCGGGGGGCGATGCCGGATGACAGGGCACCCTGCATGCATGCAGCTCCAGGCAGGATATGCCCCGCCTGAGCTGCCACTAGGCGTTAGCCTAAAACCCGTGACGCCGCTGCAGAAAGCCCCCCAAATGGAGTACCTCAGAAACAGCCCAAGGCCACCTGCAGCGAGCTACCCCACCCGAACTCGGAGTTTAACCCCACCACCCTCCGAGCTTGATGACCGGGCCGCACCAGGGGTTTAGGGTGACGACGGGACCATTGCGTCTGCGCGTCTGCCTCCGCGTCTGCCTCTTTGGTTTGTCAGATGAAAACTTTGTTCTTCTGTCTCCATCGTAATTCGTATCGCTTCTGACAGGGCGGGGGGTGAAGAGTGTGGGGAAGCATGCCACGCTCTCGGAGTCCGGACCCTGAATTCTCACGAGTCAAGGCCTGTGTAACGAGAGACAGTGACGCCGTCTTACGCCAGACAGTGTCCTCCTTGACCTCAACACCTTGCCCACGTCGTGTAGGTGTCCAATTGAGCCAATGGCTAACCATTTGACATCTACTTCTACACAGTACACGGAAGTAACGAAAACTCAGTCTAATCAACGCTATTTTAATTTTTAACCTTTCTTGCATCTGTCCCACTCTCTCTCCCATCGGCTGCCAGCCGTGCCAGTCCATTCGCCTGCAACAACCCACCAATCGAGACGCTTCCAACAGTTCCCCACAGACACACAAGACCCATGACGTTTGAGCCTGCTGCCCCTCCTCCATCCACCATGCCGTCTCGACAGGGCTCACCACCCGAAGAAAAACCACCAACGACAACGACAACAGCAACACCACCACCCACCCGCATCACCAGCCCCAAGAACAACGACACCACCCCCGCCACCGCCAGCTCCACAACAACAACCCTCCTCCTCCTCCTAGTAGTTCTCGCCCTCTTCCCAACCCTCTTCCACGTCCTCTGGACCCTCCCGCTGCGCCTGCTCCTGCCCTCCCACCCTCACCAGCACAGCGAGATCATCCACCGCACAGGCGCAGACACCATGTGGTCCCAAAAACACTTCAGCCTCCCCGCGCGCGCCCGCGGCTCCTACCTCATCACCGACACGGTTCTCAAGGAGCTGCCTGAGATCCGGTCGTACAAGGTGGGGTTGTTGAATCTGTTTATTCAGCACACGAGCTGTGCTTTGAGTTTGAATGAGAATTGGGATGAGGTTTGTTTTCTTGCTTTCTCTCTGCCCCGTGAGCTAGCTGCTTAGGGGAGGGAGGCTAAGTGTGTGTTTTGTGTAGGATGTCCGAGCCGACATGAGCGACACGCTGGACCGGATCGTGCCCGAGGCCGGGCCCAAGGGGGAGGCGTTGTACCGGCACGATGCGGAGGGACCCGACGATCTCCCGGCGCACGTCAAGTCGGCGTTGATTGGTGCCAGTGTCACGATTCCTATCAAGGATGGCAAGTTGGTAAGTCTTCAGTGGTCCTGAGCTGGGGTTGGACATGCCGGCTGACGAGGCACAGTGCACCGGTACCTGGCAGGGCATCTGGTACCTCGAGTTCCGTGCCATGAAGCACACCCGCAAAATAGTAGCCACCATCCAGGGCGAGAAGGCATGAATTTGAGATTTTGGTATTCGCTTTCGGGTATATTCCGATTTAGTCCTCCTCCTGAAGCCGGCTTAAGAGCCAGTGACCTTCCGCCGATCTACTCCGTGGACTGCCGTTATACCATCCCCGAACCCTGGACGCCGGACGCCTGCTGAATGAATCCTCCCAATACCCGCCTGTTGGTTCGGCCCGCCCCTCAGTGCGTCCCGTTCTCCGACTTCTCCATGTCAATGTCGTCGCCACCAGCCAAAACCTTGGTCTTGGGGACGTAGTCGGTCGGCCCGGTACCAGGCGTCATGGCCACCACCTCGCCGTCCTCATTCACAAACTCGAAGTTGTAGCGGCTGAGGAGGTGCGGGATGGCGGACAGCTGGGGGCCGTATCTCTGGGTGTTTTCGTAGAGCTCGAAAAGCGGAACCGCAAGGAGCTTCATATTCTTGGGAACGCTTAGGACCTCTGTAGAACAAGAACAGTCAGCACTGCAACAACAGTTTCGCAAGCACAAAAGAACAAGGACGTACTCGAGTGCGGCAGCTGGATGAAGTAGAGCTTCTTGCACTCCTTGGGCCGCGTGATATGCGCCGGCACGAAGGGGTACATGAAGGTCTCGAAGTTGGGGCGCCACCACTGCGCAAGGCAATCGCCCACCTGCCAATCGGCTGCCTTGTTACCCTCGCCGAGACTACCGACGGGGGCGAGCCGCTCGTCCAGGCGCGCCTTGAAGCCCTCGACCTCGTCATCCTCGGGGCGCAGGTAGTCGCCCGGCAGCTTGAAGAAGGCGTTGGCGATCTGCAGCATCAGGATGTGCGGGTGGTTGTGCTCGTGGCAGACCAGGATGCCCTCGCAGGTCCGCCGCATGCCGTGGGCCTGGTAGTGCTCCTCGAGGCGCTTCAGCCGCGCTAGCACGCTCGGGTCCTCCTCCGGCTGCGTCTCCTTGACGCCGAAGGTGTAGTTGGAGAGCGGGTAGAGGCGGATCGTCTCGGGCTGATTGCCATTGAAAGAGAGGGGGATGATGGGCGCCTGGGAGCTCTGTAGAGCGGTCGGGGTGATGGTAGACATGACGACGGTTGTGCTGCTCTTCGTCTGTTCTGCGGCTTGCGACGAGAGGGCAAGGCTTTCGTCAATCGCGACGAAAGGAAGTGCTCCCCGAGTTGCGACGAAGGGGAAGTTATTGCAGCTGCGACGAAAGAGTTAGGCGGGCTTTAGTCGCGACGAACAAGGCAGGCACGTGGTGAGGAGTTATTGTACCTGTCCGGTGTGATCTGGAACGGATGGCTCGTGATGTTGTTGTCCGTTGCCTGCCATGCTGGGCTGTGAAGTGTGGATTCCGGGCCGATTTCAGAGGTCCTGCAGGGGGGCAGGCGGCAGAATGAACAATGGAGAAGGCGGTCAAGTCATGGGGAGACCCGCTATTTCTCGGCATCAGGGGAAGAGCCGCATGGACTCCTGAACATCACCTCCATCCTGGGTTCGACAACCACCAATTAATTACCTGAGCTTGAGCTTGGGTCAACTTGAACAGATCATAGAAGCGGTTGATTTCTTCTCATTAATCAACAATGGATGCTACTGCTAGAATTTAATGTTTCTTCACAAACAAAACAGATCTCGCAAATGTATTTGTTTGCTGGTTTCTCAGCAAATGGAAGCAATGTCAACCTCAAAACCTTACAAAGTTACCAGGGTGTTTCTAGTGTTCAGTTGTTTCGTGAACACTGATCACTTTCATGCTTTTCTACCGCCTAAGCCACGCTGCCCAAGCAGCAGAATCTCCTGCCCTATCACAGCGGCTTCTGACTACAACAAGCTCTGCTGGTTCTCCCCCGTCTCTACCCTCTCCGCCCTCCTCCTTCTCGTCACCCAGCTTTTACTCAAGTCGGAGTCATAGAATCGAGAGTGAACTTAACCAAAACACCGCTTAAGATTCTGCCTCCTTCCTGCTGCTTCCTCCGCGTCAATTCCCCCTTTCCAACCTCACCGATCCTCTCCTCTCGTACCTTCATGATTCTCTCCTCTCCTGCCTTCATGATTTTCTCCTCTCTTGCCTTCACTGCCTTCATGCTTTACTCCTCTCGCGCGTTCATGATTTTCTCCTCTCGTAGCTTTATAATCCCTTCTCTCGTACCTGCATGACTCTCTCCTCTCGAAACTTCATCCTTTCCCAAATCCCCAACTTCAACCACGGCGGTCAAGTTGGCAACTTTCTATCTTTCCAAACTCCCGCCCAGTTGGGTCGTCACCTTCTCCAGCACGATCGGGGAGTCGGGTCTATCTAGCTCTATTATGCAGAATTGAGACTCAGACAGTTTGTGCAGGTGAGTTTGTTTTCAGTGATGCGACATTGTTTGTGGGGGCATTTGGAGCATCACCGCTGACACACCGCGCTAGGCACATCATGGACAACCCAAGTTCCGCGGGCTTCATGGAGCTCGCACGGCTCCAAGAGCTGATTTCAAACGGCTCCCCGGCCCAGCTGGAGGCCGGTGTTGAAGCTGGTCTCCAGATTCTGAGCGACACCAGGGTGGCCTTCGCAGATGCAATGGCGTTGCCCGAAGTTTCGGACTGGATCAAACAAAGCTGCCAGCTCGAATCCCAGGCTGAACATCAACGAATTGTGGTTGGAGTCGTTGGAAGCACCGGGGCTGGTAAGAGCTCCGTGATCAACGCAGTTCTGGAGGAGGAGGGTCTCGTTCCGACAAACTGCATGCGCGCCTGCACGGCGGTAATCACTGAAATATCCCACAACACCTCTACTCTAGAGGGCGAGAAATACCGCGCAGAGATCCATTTCATCTCCAAAGATGAGTGGGTCAAGGAACTGCGGGTGATGTTGGCTGACATGGAAACTGGCCAAGTTTCACTCGGCGCAGGGCCTTCGATTAGCGAGAGCGAGGCGGGCATCGCCTACCAAAAGATCCGCTCTGTTTACCCATTTTTGAGGGGTGACGAAGTCAAGAACGGTACTTTTGACCTGGATGAGCTAACAGAACAGCCATCAGTCAAGGTACTTCTTGGAACTGTTGAGAAACTTGCCAGCTCGAATCCCAAGGACTTTCTCAGCCGCCTGAAGAGGTTCATCGACTCTAAAGAGAAAACTGCCGGTGGAACGAAGGAGCCTGACGCCATGGAGTACTGGCCTCTCATCAAAGTCGTCAAGGTGTTCGTGCGATCGCCGATCCTCAAATCCGGGCTGGTCCTCGTGGACCTGGTAGGTGACTCTATTTTCTCGCTGACCCACCCCGTCCGATACGACTGCAGTTCTAACGAGCCGTATAGCCTGGCGTCCATGACTCCAATGCTGCGCGGTCTGCAGTCTCCGCGAAATACATTGAGCAATGCCGTGGACTGTGGGTTGTGGCGCCTATCACTCGAGCCGTGGATGACCAGGTCGCCCAAAAGCTCCTTGGTGATTCATTCAAACGGCAACTGCAATTCGACGGCACTTACTCCAGCATTACCGTCATATGCTCAAAAGCCGACGACATTTCCGTCACCGAAACATTGAAGGTATTGCCTGAGGAGGCGGAGGCAAGGCAACACTTCGCCCATGCGGAGCTTCTCGAGGAGGAGCACGACGAGCTTACGAAGGAAGTCGACACAATGAAACAGCAGGATAGACAGCTCATGGAGGAAACTTCTCAGTATACTACCAAGGCTAACCGCTTGAAGACGGCTATCCATTGCGCAAAGGGTGAGGATGAACTCATTCTGTTTTCTCCTGGTACTTCCCGCAAGCGGCCCTCCCAGGAAGTTTCGTCGCGACCTCATAAGCGCCCGCAGCCTCCTCAAGGAACTGAATCTGGAGACACGGATCCTACCCATGAGGAAGAGCCGGTCGCATCAGAAGCTGAGCCCAGAGTGGAGCACATCTCGATGGAAACGGCACGGTGGAGGCTGGAGGAGACCGAGGCTCAGCTCATTGCGTCGCGGGCCGCATCCGAGGGGCTGCGACGGCGTGTTCTATCCAAGGAAAACGATCTCAAGGGGCTGGAGGCGGAAATCAAGTCGGCAAAGGAACGCGCGAAGCATGCTTGCATCAAGTACCGCAATGATTACGCTCGTCCAACGATCCAGGGGCAATTTGCGGAAGGAATCCGAGAGTGAGTCTTCTCTCACGAGCATTGAGTGTCTTCGACGTCACAAACAAGGCTTAGGATCGAGTTAGAGAATGCTGCTGACGATGAAGATAACTTTGACCCCGCGTTTATACACCGGGACTACATCGAGGTCGCAAAACGACTCCCCGTCTTTTGTGTGTCGAGCAAGGCATACCAGAAAATCTCTGGCAGACTCAAAAAAGATGACCCGGTAACAGGGTTTATCCGTCTAGAGCAAACCGAGATTCCTGCTTTGCAGAAGCATGCGTTGGGAATTGCCGACAAGACGCGGGCCGTAACCTGTCGTCGCTTTCTCGATGGTCTCAGCCGCTTCTTGACTTCACTGCATCTGCAAGTTGTCAAATCCGACCAACCTCACAAGATTGCCGATGATCTGAGACAGAATGAACTCCAGGCTCTCGCTAGAGCCATGGTGGAGCTCAAGAAGGTAGGAATCTCTGAATACAGAATACATTTTACCCTTGCCAGCGAAGAGCAATGGGCTGACTCGGTTTTAACCCCTGATTAGGAATTTGTCTCAGAGATCAACCAGGCTTTCAAGAAGTGCCGGAAGGAGTTAGAGCTGCACATCTTCAGAAATCTCCTCTCAGCTGCTCGCATTGCCGCCGAGGTCGCCATTTCGACCGTCAATTCTTGGATTTGTCACCGGAATCATGGAGGGATGGCGTACACGACCTTCCGTGCGACTTGTATCCGAGAGTATGTCCCGAATTTGGTCTGGTCCTCTCAACAAACAATACTAATGCTACATGTAGCGGAGTCTTCAAGGGCGTGAAGAGACAAATTGATTCAACACAGGTGAGTTAGGCACTCGCTCAGCCCATCCTGTCGAGGTCAGCCCACAGTAGGTTCTGATTCCCGCAGCCCTCACAGAGCCTATGAACAAGCAGTTGGCAAAGCCATGGGAGTATGTTTTCTCGAATTTCCTTCCGGCAAGCATGGATTCTCTCGCAGAAGCCCTGGGGAATGTGCTGCAATCTTTCCGACTCCGAATGAGCCAGCGCGCCGAGCTCATGAAGGCACCGTCATTCGCACTCACAAGTCGCCAAATCAAAAGTCTGGAGCGCAGCCTCGAAGACGCCACGGCTTCAAAAGCCATGATCAGTACGGGACAGAAAGAAGCCAGTCGTTTGCTTGTTCAGATCGTGAGCAAGAAGATGACAAAAGCCTACACATCTTGCTCCGAAGAATACGGTGAGCACATTCCCCTTCATCAAAGGTATACCAGCGGCCATGGAGGCTCATCACCCCACAGGCGCCGGATGCTTCAAGCGCATGAAAACGCGTCTTACTCAGCATGTTGAGAGCGAGCGAAACAAGCTGTTTCAAAGAGCGGCTCGCAAGACGGAATGGGCTCTCAGGGACACGCTCAACTCCGTTCACTTGGAAGTTGCGAAGAAGGTGGATAGAATCATGATCGAGGTCAGCAAAGACTACAAGGCTTTGTTGGCCAAACAGAGCCGTATTACGGCTTTGTCTACTCGGGAGAAGGTCCAGAACTTGCTGAGCCAGGTTGATGGGCGGTTTGATATGGCCTTGCGGTCTCTGGCTGAGTCCGCGAACCCAGGGTTAGAGGAAATGGCGGCTGAGCATATTGACCAGGGCGCCCCGACCGCCGTCATAGCTGGGCACTCATCTTTTGACGCGGACGTTTTCTCGGAGGCCGCTTGAGCATGTCCACATCTCGGAACTCATGTGGATGGCGGACCAGCCTCTCCCCGAACATGACTGTTGCATCTTTTGCTGGCTCGGTGGACGCCACGCTTTCTCGACGCCTGACTTTACATTCTTTCTGATATTTTTGCCTGATTTTATTGCCGCTGCCTATAGCCAGATTTACACATTGGAGGAAGCGATCTGGAAGGGTTTTCAAACCACATCAACCTCGAGGATAGAACACAACCAGATGGTTCACGTTTAAAAAACGAATCCGCCAACGAAGGGCGGCTGATATGATGTGTCGAGCAAGTGACTGAGGGTCAATGGTACTCGAAGCAGAGAGATACCGCAAAGACGGAGGGTTGGCGGAACACAGAGCTGTCAGGTGGGAAGCATGAGTGAGGTCGTACTGAGACACATTTCCAGCGAATCCGAAGACCAAGTAGGATCACGAAGTACGCTCGCGGGAGCCCAGATTCACCAGAAGGCTCTAACTATCGGCGGCTCTGGCGGAAGCAGCCGGGCTCATGAATCATGCTCTGCTTCGGAACGACGCAAGATGTCCACGGTTGTCGCACTGCAGACTCGACAGTTGATGAGGCTGCTGTAAAGGCTGCCCACCACGGACAGTGCCGCGCCAATCAGGCCGAGACAGCCCCTCCCGCGCATGCTGACCGGTAGAGCCTCTCATCTGGCCAGACACTCTGGATCCTGCACATATTGATTGCGTGCAGAGACGGTGAAGCGCACTCGGATGCTGCATCACCAATCGAAGGCAGCCCTTTCCAGCATGTCGGCGCAGGGATCCACCACAGCCCCCCCTCTCCCGCGAATAAGCGGAGCCCCCCCGACGGCGCCAGCCACGACCAGGGCCACCATCCCGCCGGCCACCGGCGCCCTACGACGCCAAGGCGGGCCCAGTGAGCGACGGTCCAGGCGGGACTTGCAGGTTCTGGAACCCCCCCAAGCAAGTTCCCAGCAGGGGCCTGCAGCGGCGGTTCGTTGACGTTACCTGACCTCACCACCACAAAACAGTGACCCCGGTTCCGGCCAGGGCTCGCCTCGTCCACACAAAACTTGAATCCGCCGTGGCCTCCCGCCAAACTCTCCCTTTCTAACTCCCCGTTACGAGCGCCGCCACCTGAGTTTGCCGACGTCGAATTCGCCAAGCCTGCGTCAACCCAAGCGCAACCAGGGCGCCGGACCATCCCACGCTTTGCGCCGTGCCCTGCCTGCCTTGCGCCCTGCCGATCGCCCGTCAATCGAGTCACGCCCGCCACTAACCACCCATTCGCGGGGGTTCCTGCAGCTCCGGCATCGCCCGCCCGCCGACTGCTCCCCGCGCCCGCTGCCCACGCGCATCACCAAAAGTGACCAAACCGACCACACCATGGACGACGCCACGCGTCTCGTGTCCGAGTTGCACGACAAGCTGGCCGAGCTCGATGGCAAAGTCGCTGCGTACCAGCGCGACATGCTGGCCGAGTTCCACAGGCACATGGACGAGTGTCTCGAGAAATACCCGGAGAACGTCTCAAGCGAGGTGTCCCGAGTCATCGCCGAGTCCATGTCCGCCGGGCGCTACCCGGCACTGACTCCAGGCGGCCGCAGTACTCCCGGCTCCCCCACCACCGATCCGAACGCCTGGAACGGCCGCAAGTCGCCGCCGCCCGTTCTTCGCCACACGTCCGGCACCCCGAAGGAAGGCCCGCGCAGCCCGCATGCGCGTGAGAAGGAATTCCATGGCCTCTTCACCCCGAGCTACCTCCCGCTTCTCGAGAACAGCGACCGTCCCCTCCACTCGCCTCCCATGTCGCCGCCGCCGTCGGCGGAAGGACCCTTCCTCGCGCTGTCGACCGACAACGTGCAGAAAGTCAACGAGGTCAAGCCAGCCGTCGCTGTCAGTCACGAGACCGAGAGCAGGCCGAGCCCCGCGAGGCAGCTGACGGGCTGGTCCACGTCATCAATCGAGTCATCCAGCAGCGATTCGAAGGCACAGCGGCGCAGTGCGCTGCGGCGGTCGTCGAGCTCGGTCAAGGGCAGCCCTCGCCGGGTGCGCTTTGAGTTTGAGGGCGAGGAGGTGCTGCCTACCGCAGCCTCTCCCCAGGCATCACCCACCACCCCGGTTCTGGAAAGTGGGGAAGAAGCTCAGCTCGAGGCTGAGCCGCTGGTCCTCGCTGCCACCGAGGATGAGTCAACTGCCTACAGCGGAACGTCGCTGCTTGACGTCGAGGGCGAGGAGGACTTTCTCCCACGACCGAAAAAGGTGTCGTCGACGCAAGCTCTGCAGGCGCTTACTCGCAGCCCGGTAGAGGCGGGATCTGTATGGACTGAAGTCAACTCGGATCCTGAGCAGCACGTCCACATGAACGGCGAGAAGCAACCGAGCGCGTCGGGTTTGGGAGCCAAGGCCGGTTCGCAGGCGACCGTCAGGGCAGCGGATTACTTCACTGTACCCGGCAACCATCACGCCGGTTCACCAGTCGAGACACCCACCAAAGACGACCACGACGACGAAAGCGCATCAGAAGACGACTTCCTCTCCATGCGGCCCAAGAGCAAGTCCCCGTCACCCGGCATGACCACCCCTCCCGCCCAGCCGATCGAAGACCCCTCGGCCACTCCCAAAGCCACCGCCCCCGCAACCAACGGCCTCGACGATGTAGACGAAGCCGACTCCCTCTTCGACCTAGACGACGAACCGGGCGGCCCCTCCACCACCCACCCCCCCGAAAAGTACCTCCCCGAGCCGGACGACTCAGACGACGAAGAAACCGCCACCTTCCGCAAACTCCGCGCCGCCGCCGCCGCAGCACGCGACCAAGCAGCAGCCGAGGCCTCGTCAGCAGCCAAACTCCCGCCGGTCTCCCCCTCGGCCGTGCTCTTCGGCCACAGCATCGGCTCGTACATGGGGCGGTCCATGACGATAGCGCCGATCAAGGATCCCAAGCTGTATGATGAGATTGCGGGGATGAAGGATGTGCACTTTTTTGTGGGCAGTCTCGAAGACGATCCGGGCAGTCTGAGGGCGTCGAGTCTGAGGGCGGGGGCGGGGTTTGCGCCGCGGAGCTTTACGGAAAGGTTGGCGCTTGAGGAGGAGATGGAGAGGAGAAGGGCGAGGGGGGAGGGGGAGGATGAGGATGAGGGGTATTGATTGGAGGCGGGTTGTGGAGGGTGGTGGAGGCGGAGGGGGGGCTGATTTGCCTTTTACACAGGGTTGGCGTAGAATTTGCTACGGAGGTTCTTGTTGTGTTTTTCTGGCTGTGTTGGGTGGGTGGCTGATCTATACATGCATGTGTGCTTGTACCATACTGGGCTGCATCGTGATACCATTGGGGCTGGCATGGGGTGGTTGGAGGTCAAGGGGGTACGGGGGACAACAATACGGGGGGCAACAACACTTCGGGTTGGGGTGCATAGGTTTGTACTGAGATTCTCATGGCTTCTAGGTTGGGATACACAGATCGCTAGCTGCCTATTCAGCAGAATAGTGGCTTGGGGAATGGAGTTGGTGGTTTGCTTGCCCCGGGAGATTCTCCCTGGCCTGTCCCTGCTTGCCTGTCATGATTGGCGACGCTCCTCCCCGATGTGCGCTGCTGCTGCTGATGCACAATGCACGTCGGGCATCACACGGGACTGGGACTGGGACGCACAGCACAACGGCGGGCGATCGCGGCTCCACTTGCCGGCGGACGTTGGCCCGGCAGGCGAGGCGACGATCGATCGGCGCTGGTGAGCTGGAGGCGGATGTTGCCGGCCGGCCGCTTGGGGCTTCGGGCTTGCACGACGAGCCAATCAGCGTACAAGCGACCGTGTCAAAGTGTCAGGAACCCGGCGTTTGGTGCTCCGACGGCAACCACGCGGCGGAATGCGGACGTGGTTTTGTTCTTTTTTCTTTGGGGAATTGATTTTCCTTTCTGGACTCGTTTTGTCTCCATCCTGACACGTCAATTCGGTGTTGCAACGGCGCCAATGCGCTCGTCCCGGTTCTGACCTCGACCTACCTCCTATTGTTCAGACACACCCAGACACTCGATCCGGCGCAAGACGACCACCACCTCGAGCATGAGCATGACCACCGAACAACCACCCACCAGCTCCCTCAGCTAGGCAGCCCACACGCGAGCGAGCAAGCGAGCGAAGCAAACCACCCAACCTCCCTCTTACCCAACACACACCAATCCAAAACAACCACCATGCGCCTCCCCACCCCCCTCCTCCTCCTCCTCCCGGCCCTCTCAACAGCCTACACCCCCCTCTCCAC
>FTCU01000558.1_pt1 | contig 13740 bp, 15 predicted proteins | sample 1639521 | NCBI WGS metagenome assembly FTCU01 (sample SAMEA3914864, study PRJEB12502) | metagenome | biome: forest; material: soil | place: USA | collected 2012-03-12 | depth 0.3 m
AGCGGGTGTAAAACCGGAGACCGACGGCAGTCGCTGCCACGACGAGCACCACTGCAGGCACCGCGATGGCAATGCTCTGTTTGGATGGAGCTGAGTTCGTGGTATCCATTGAAGACCCGACATGGGCTGGAGGCAGGTGAGAGTTCAACTGGCGATTCCAAACCCGGAGCGAGTGAGTAAGGGTGCTGCCAGAAGCACTAGTTAAATACGCAAGGTACCTTAGGTACAGTACCTACTGGGAGTTACGAGGCGTTGATGGGCGCACGTCGGTCCGTCTCTAACCGTCCGAAGGTACTCACTAATATTTGCCCCTTTCCCGTTGAATGCCACGAATCATACGAATCATACCACATCTGATACCAATGCGGGGCGCGCTTGACGCCACCTTGCCTCACCACGGTCGGAATTTCCCGTGTTGACCTCAGTATGGATTGAGGGCACCTGAAAAAATTAATTGGCGCGTTACTGAAGCTCCCCGCAACCTGGTGTGATGTACGAGGCAGACCCCGGCTAGCGCCCCGCTTTACGTCAGAACTGCAAGGAAGACTAGGCGGTCGAGGGAACTTTCCTCCAATGCCACACTGCTGCTGAGTCTATAGCAAGCTTATCAGGCATTTCTTTCGAGTTGATAGCATGGGGAGCAAATACTTTTTTGACAAGTTCTCGAACCCGCTCCATCTTCTTTACGTTGGTTTCTCGCTTGCGCAAGGAACAATCTCGGAGTGGAGCAGCGGAACCACGCATGAATTAGTGCTTCTTTCCAGCAAGTCAAGTCGAGGCTGTGGCAGATGGAGCTGGCGAGTCGATTGTGCTCCTCGATTGGTACAATGACCCTGCGTGGACGGAACCTTCGCCTAGTGCGCCAGGAATAAGAGAGGACAGTGTTGAGAACCGCGTCTGCCTCCTTGGCCACCTGATGCAGAACTGGGACGAAATAGGACCCGTCGCAAGGCAGGCAGGATCAGCGGCTGAGGCGATCGGGTCTCCGCTGGCCCGGCCGCTCGGTGGAGTCTTGCCATTGGAATCCGGGATTTATGGCTGCTTATATTCATCACTCCTTGCCTTTCGAGTAATGTCTTTTCTTACATTACCGGTGGTTGCATCGTGACAGCCCAACGTTACTCTCTGCTGCGTAGAGTCCCGCCCGGCAACATGCGTGCGGGGCGCTATCTAATTATAAACGGCCAATGATATAACTAACTAGCTGAGACAAAGACTTCGAGCAGCATCCTTGCGACAACAATGTCCATCTGCATGGCCGGAAATTGAACCTGAACATCCACTCTCACAAAGCCCAGAACCCCCCAAATACTGCCCCCAAAAGACAGCCAGGTCCGTGTGGCCTGGTATTATTACCACCGACCACCGCGCGCGCGGCGACGTCATCCGCCAGCGCCTTGTCGCCAACTACCACGCTCAATAGAACCTGCTGCGTCGGCTAGGCGAATTGCGCGGAGAGCACGATGATGGGCAGGCGCGTTTGAATGCGCTGGACGCTGAGGTCGGCGGCATAAGGGATGCGAGGAACAGGGAGAGTGAGGCCGAGGATATGGAGCGCCGCGCGTGGTTTGAGAAGTATCGGCGGGGCGGGTTGGCCTATCGGGGAGTCGAAGAAGAGGGGAAGGAGGGAGAGGAGGCGAGGGCTTTTACGACAACGCCTGTTGTAGGGGCGGTGGATGTGGTAGAGGGCCAGGTGAACGGGCGCGGGGATACGGCGGTGGAGAGGGAGTCAGCAATTACGGTGGGACAGCAGCCGGCTGTCCCGGAACAACAGGCCACACGGCAAGATGTCAATGAGAAGAACAGCTTTCCACGGGCCGGGCGCCCACCGGCCCATAGCGAAACGGGCAGCGCCAGCAAGAAGACGATAGCGCCGCGAACATTGAAGCGCAAAGAGCCGCATCAGGCGCCATGTGTATCAAGCCACGAAAGGCCAACAAACCTTCCCTTACCAAGTGAAACGAGGATCGTCTTGATAGACAGCGAGAACCAGGAGGAAGAGGCAGAAGGGAGATGGTGAGATGATAGGGTGAGATAGGATAGTGGAAAGTGGAGGAGGGAAAGGGGTAGGCTGCCCCCAGCCCGCCAACCAGCCCGCCGCCGACTACCATGGCACCTCCGGTCCCCCCGCCAAGCCCCGTGATTGCTCGGCCCCGTACCGTGGATGCCGACAGCTTGTCCGCCGCCACGGAATACTATTTCGCCAGGGTACAGGAGTTGAATCGTGGGTTTAGGGGGAAGGTCGCAGCTCTCCGTACCATCGACTTCGAGCGGATGCATCGCAGGGTCAAACACATAACACGACTCTATAAACGACAACAACTCCACTGCGAACCAAGTCTCTTCGTATTTTTCACGGGTAGGAGGCTACTCTCATATACCAGTACCTTGGCCCTCCCCATCATTCATTTTCCTAACCCCAGGGCCCCAATGCCGGCAGCCAGCCGTGCCATAGCGGCCTGCTTGGCCTTCTCCTTCTCCTCGAGGATGTCCCCCAGCATCGTCTCAACAGCTACAGCCAAGTCTAAGAAGGCCTGGCTCGTCCGCTTTAAGTCGAATGGTCTCTCAGTCACGCACTGACGAAGCGATTGAATGACGGGGACAACATGCTCCCTGAACCTCGGTACCGTGGCCCATCCAGATCGCACGCAGATTTTGAGCGTCTCCTGAGCCGCCCGATGAATAGCCTTGGTGTTTTTATTCACCGCCCATTCAGACCGCCGCCAATCCTCTGCCCTCAAGTGGGAGATCCTCCAGAAGAGGAGGCTTGCGTCGTTTAATTTTTCGGGGAGGCCGCTGCTGATGACCTGGTTGTAGAGATCGTGGGAGCCCTGCCGGATGGAGAAAACCGCCTCGGGGATCTCTAGTTTCAAGTACTCATCGACAGAATCGGGTATGACCTTTCTACTGTCTCGTTGTCAGCGCTCCGTAAACTCGTATTCTTTGCGGACCCGACGTAAGCTTATGTTGCTTCCTCGTCTGTCATTTTCATAGTGTCAGCAGTGCCTCATGATAGATGTCCGATTGGACGACGGTCACTTACCTGTCGAGTCCTGAGAGACCCTGGAGCAGCGTTCGCGGAAGGCCGTCATCCAATCTTCCTCGTTTCACGAACCCGTGCGATAGACGGCACAGGCCTCGGCAACACAAAGGAACAAGAGCTGCCGCAGACAGCTACTCTCGGGACAGTAATTGAGCGCGTGGCTGGAATGGAAGCCGTTCACGCGACGAATCTTGATCCAGTTGCCCTCCCTGTTCCTGATCTTGGTGAGCGGGTATTCGTCAAAGACCGCACCCACGCCCTTGCTTTCGAGCCTGAACATATCGCCCTTAAGACCCCAGAGGTTTTTGGGCAGAGGCTTCTTGCCGGCGCACAGAACCACGTCGGGCTCTTTAGAAGCGATCGCCCATTGCGCCGCCCTAAATGCACTTGCCGTCCAGTCGTCGTTGGAGGTGTATGGTAGGAGGTCGATGACCGAGATGTCGTGGAGAAGCGCCAGCTTCCCTCCCGAGATCACGAGGAAGACCTCTTCCAGCGCTCGGAGCGTGTCGCATTCGTGTATGACGGCCTTGGCACCTGCTTGGAAGGGATGGTTGTCTCGAGGTTGCTGCAAGATCACAGCAATGCCGCCAGTTGACCCGGGACCGGCCAATTCCGCCGTCACGGCTATCTCTTCCTTGGATCGGGCGAGAGCCCTCCCTCGCGCATTGAGAATGGATATGTGTTTTCCGGCTTGATCCCCCGGAGAGTATTCCACAGGCTGAATGAGCCGCCTGATGCGATGATCAATGGCGATACCTAGGGAGTCGACAGGAACGGAAGAGGGAGCCATGTTGAGAAATGGAGAAGATGAGCCCGGAATGCTGCCTTGGTCCGTCCTGGATTTCTCCAACGGGTATCACTAACTATTATACCTGAGAATAGAATTGGCAGGTGACCACCACAGAGGCCTCATGCGGTGAGGCAGGAGCAATTCTCGGTGGCAGTGCACGAAGTGGTTGGCTCCTCAACCTCAAGTGCGAATCAACCACATTACTAGTGCCGGCTGCCACAGCGAATCAGGGGAGAAGTCGAGGGAAGGAGGAAGAAGGCACGGGAGGCAACCTTCTCTCTGCAGTAAGAGCTCAGAACGGGAAACCACTGTCACGGACCAACCAGAAAAGGAGACCTGGTGTGTGGCAGTGGGACCACGGGCTGCGTGCACAGGCTGGTGACAAGAGACAAGGCTCCCAACCCCAATCAACACCCAGGGGTGCCATCAACATTAACCCCACGGTCCCTCCAACTAGCCGACATACCCTCCACTCTCCAGGTACCGAATTCCCTGGATGGAATCGTCGATCCGACCTCGACGAACCTGACATCTCGGAGCCACTTCGTGGAGTGGAGTGTCAATTAATGCGTGCGATAACCTCAACCAATTATTCGGCCGAGGGGACCTCCTTGTTTGAACCGCTGTTTCCATTCGATTTTCATGACCTTTCCACGGAGGAATGTCCGTGCACAGATTCGCGTTAACCAAAGCCCTTGTCGGCCTCAGCGTCACCATAAACGACCGCCCCTCCGCCCGTGAAAAGACAACACACGACTGGCCCACCGCATAAATATACGGCACCTCAAAACCCGACGTTTCTCCCGGCCCCTTCACAACAATGTTGTGCCGTCGCCAACCTCGCCGCCAACCCCAGCAAGAACAGGACGGTGTCGATCGCGCTACAAACGTCATAGCAAGAACGCCATCACGCCCCTCAAACCCCTGATGCCGGGCGTGCGGAAGCCCGGAGATGACCACCTCATTTTCCTGACAGATTGGAGCAACACACAGATGTATGCATCGGGAGCGATCAGGCCGCGAATCGTCAGTGCGGACCACGCGCTCATCGAGATCAAACGCATCGTGGAGACGGCGAAAGCACCGCGTGATCAGATGTCGCCACTTTTCGTGATGGCGGTCGCGGAGGCTGGCCTCCAGGCCGACATGCGAACTCGGCTGACGAATTACCGGCCTCGGGTTTTCTGCCACTTCTTCGGGAGAGGTTTTGACGAGGTGTAGGTTTCTCGTCGACGGGGGTTCAAGAAGCGCTGCTCCAGGGGCTGTGGCACGCAGACGGGCGTGACATGGATGTTTTCCACACGGCTCTGCTCCTCTTACCGAATCTGACACGCTATGCGGACCCTGACGCGGGCTTGTTCAGGTACCCTGCGAGGCAGAAACGAACCAAGGAGACGACCGAGGCCATGCAAACCGCCGAAGGCAACCTGGACACCTTCTGGGCCGAGTTTGACAGACACATTGCCGAACTAGACGCGGACGTGGGAGAGAAGGTCAAGGCCTTCTCGTCGGCCCGAGTGCTCGCCAGGACCCCAGACTGGGTGCCGCCGCCAGTGGCTAAAAATGGATCCTCCACAAGCCGCACCCTCGCTCTTCCTTTTGGCCAACTGTCCGTAGACGCCAGGTCGCAACACGGGGCAACAACGAATGCCCAGGAAGCCCGCGAGAAGAAAGAGAAGGTCAAGACGCGGGGAGCCGCCGATCCAAGCAAGGCCAACGAAACCGCCGCGGCACAGCAAGCCGGTGTTGTCGACCCGCCTGCAAAGGCAATCTTTCGCCTCAGCAGACGAGCGATGCGAGTGGTGGGCGTGCTCTTCTACGAGCCGTTGGCGCACAACCAGCCCGGCGATGTCGACTGGAAGGACTTTGTCCACACCATGGGCGCCATCGGGTTTGCCAAGAAGACGATGTACGGCTCGGCGTGGAGCTTCACCCCGAAAGGCGAGAAACTGACGAGCTTGTCCAAGCAGAGCATCATGATCCACTCGCCGCACCCCGTCGCCAAGATCGACTTTTTCGTCGCACGGCGGATCGGGCGGAGGTTGACGAGGACGTACGGCCTGGACGAGTCGTCGTTTGAGGAGGAGGACTCCTAGAGAGAAAGATTGATACTTGGTAAGTGCGACAGACACAACAGATTGATGACACAGGAAGATCATTTCATTTGTCAGGAAGACAGGGAGATAACAGGACAGACCAAATTGAAGAACCAGATTGGAGAAATTTGAAATTGAGTAACTACCTACTTTTTGGAAATATTTCTGCAGTGACCCAACACATGTGAATTGAAGTGAGGAGTGGTGTATTTATCAGAGAGGAGAGAGCGGACGAAAGGGAGAAGAATACTGGCAAGTGAATGTATGTAGCTCCATATATCTAGAATTGGTCCAAATCGCAGTTGACGAAGAAGATGGTGATAGAACTTCAGACGCAGACAGGAGGAGGAGATTCTGACCCTCCACGGGATTTAAATAGGTGGGCATTCAGTCAAACTCTTGTTACTTACCTAAAGAGTGAGAGAAACCTTAGCTATACAGGTACCTAAGCTAAGTTTGTGGCCGCCTCCGTTGGTTCAGCGAACAAATAGTTGAAAGGCATTTTTTCTTCTGATAACAAAGTGCGCAACAGGCAGGCTCCGGAGACAAACAGGAATGAAAGCCGCGCCGCCTTCCATCTTTGCGGTTCCAAGGATCGGCTTGAAGCCGCTAGAGATGCTGTCGTTTTTGGATGGTTTGTCTTTCTTTACCCTTTGGCGTGTAAGGGAAGGAAAGAAAAGGAGCTCACGGGGCTGGCCAGTCAGACAGACCATAATGTCCTTGTCAGCCCCACCTTCCCGGTTGTCGTCTGCCGACCCAAACAAAAGTCGAAGGGCTTTGTTGGTAACAACCCCTCTTGTTCCCCGCACAGCTCTGCCCGAGAGCTCACAAGGCCTCGCAGGACAAGCTTGACTGCACAGCCTTCCCACAAACCAGACTTAAAGGGGTCAGCAGTGTGGGGCGGCGGCGATAAAACAACGACCCCGACACCCCACACATGCAGAGAGCCAAGGATGCCGCCGCCGATCGTTCGATGCATGCCTCTTCTGTGTCAGGGTCGCACCGCTCGCTAGCTTGCTTCGTCGCTCCGCAGTTCCCGTCCGCCGGGTGCGGGGAAGAGGAAATCCATAATTAAGCCCCGAGTGCACTCATCATCATTCCTTTCTATTCTCGATCGTGAACGGTTCAGTAGACACCAATCCCGCGCCTCTCCTGTTCTCCAACAGCCATCCCCAACCTGTTTCGAGCACAACACCAAAACCACCACCACCACCAACCAACCAACCACCATGGCCGAACCAACCCGCCCCTTCTCCAAAGTCCGCCTCTCCCTTCCCTTCTCCCTCCCTCGCCTCTTCCCTCCGGAGACCTAACCAAACCCCCCAAAAAATCCAGGTGATAATAGTCGGCGCGGGCCCCTCGGGCCTCCTGCTGGCCCTGCTCCTCTCCAAGCACGGCATCGGCGTGCAGATCCTCGAAGCAGCCGCGCAGCTCGACCAGCAGCCGCGCGCGGCGCACTACGGGTCGCCGGCGATCCCCGAGTTCGAGCGGGCCGGCATCGCCGACGCCATCCGCGCGCAGGGCATGGTGCTGGACACGCTGTGCTGGCGCCGGCCCGACGACCACACGCTCATGGCCGGGTTCGATGCCGGCCGCGTGCTGCGCGATGTTGGGGGGGTCGATCTCAGGACGCATTGTCTTGCGCTGCAGGAGCTGGATGCGTTGATGCTGGGGGAGGTGGTGGGGAAGTATGGCGGGACTGTGGAGTGGGAGCATAAGGTCGTGAATGTGGGCCAGGATGAGACGGGTGCCTGGTGTGAGGTCGAGGTGCCCGGCAGGGAGAGGAAGGTGGTCAAGGGGGATTATGTGGTGGGGTGTGATGGCGCGAATAGTATTGTGCGGAGGTCGCTGTTTGGGGATGAGTTCCCTGGGCATACGTGGGATGCGCAGATTATCGCGACGAATGTGAGTTGTTGTGCTGACAACGGGAAAGGTTGATGCTGACTGGGCTTCAGACGTACTACGACTTTGAGGGCAAGTTTGGCTGGAGCGACGCCAACTTCATCATCCACCCTGAACATTTCTTCGTAAGGCATACACTCATCCTCGGATTTAGGAGTCCGCATACTAACGGAGACAGATGGCCGCTCGCATCACCCGCGACGGGCTCTACCGCATCACCTACGGCGAGACCCCGGGCCTGACGCTCGAAGAGTACCGCGAGCGCCAGCCCTGGAAGTTCGAGACCATCCTGCCCGGCCACCCCAAGCCCGACGAGTACAAGATCATCAACTTCTCGCCCTACAAGATGCACCAGCGATGCGCGCCCAAGTTCCGCGTCGGCCGCGTCATGCTGGCCGCCGACGCCGCTCACCTGTGCAACCCCTGGGGCGGCCTGGGCATCACGGGCGGTTTTGTCGACATCGGCGGTCTGTATGACTGCCTGGCGGGCATCTGGGACGGCAAAGCCGACGAGTCCATCCTCGACCTCTACTCGGAGAAGCGCATCGAGAAGTGGAAGACCATCATCGACCCCATCTCGTCCGAGAACTTCCGCCGCGTGTCGGACAAGGACCCCGACACCAGGTTCGAGAGGGATGAGTTTATGCAACTGTTGAAGAAGGGGGAGACGGACGAGGTGTTCCTGAAGGAGCTGCTGCTAGGTCCGATGGATGTGAGGTACGACTTTACGCAGCATTACCACGATGCCGCGAAGAACGGCGAGTGATGGGACGCCGCAAAGTGGGCTTTTGAGCATTCTTCAACGCGAGTTCAGAGACGACGTCGCACTTGTGAGAAGGATTAATTAATTGCGAAATAATTATTCTATCGAAAGCACTCAACGCTGAGAAACAACTGGCTATCATTACACACCACATCCGAAGACTCCTTGCTCAATGAGAGAGATTAGTTGGTCTTCTTGTTCTCCTCCAGCCACGTCCCCAAGTCCTTCAGCCCAGGGTGCACCTTCTTCAGCTCCGGGATATTGGCGCCATATCCCTCCTTCTCAAAGAAAGCAAACATGGTGCCCATCTCCTCGGAGAGCCAGAGCACGAAGCGCGCAACCAGGTTCCACGTCGACGGCGGGGCGGCGCCCGTCTTCTTCTGGAACACCTCGACCATCTGGTCGTACGTGAGCTCGTCGCCGGCCAGCGAGATGGACTGGCCCTTGAAGCGGTCGACATCCTGGAACGCCTTGGCCGCGAAGACGCCGATGTCGTCGGTGGCGACGAGCTGGAGCGGCCGCGCGTTCTTGAGCACCACGTTCCACGACGACGTGAACACCTTGGCCACGAAGCCGGCCGAGAAGTTCTCCATGAAGGCCACGGGCCGCAGGATGGTCCACGTCATGCCCGTGCCCTTGGCCTTGTCGATCAGGTGGTGCTCGATGCGGTGCTTGCTGACAAAGTGCGGCACGTTGGTGGGGTTGTTGATGGACGACTCGCCGTGGCGGTCCACCGACGAGTAGACAAAGTGCTTGACGCCGTGCTTGATGGCCGAGTCCACGAGGGCCTCGCCCTGCTGCCTCTCGACGACGGGCCCGTTCTTGTTGAAGGCGGGGAGCTGTGCGTCTCCGTTAGCGTCTGGCCGTGTGCTCTGAAGGCATTTCTCGCTGCACTTGTATGCACATACCTGGACGCTAAAGACACCCCAGATGGGATGGGACGATGCCTGCTCGGCGGCCTTGAACACGGCCTCGGTGTCGTTGAGGTCGCCCTGGACGAGGGTGATGCTGGAGGATTTTGCGGCCAGTCGCTGAGCGGATGGGGAGTTGGTATCGCGGGTGAGAGCAAGGATTGGAAAGCCAGCCTTGTCGGCCAACAAGGCTCTGATGAGCGAACCGCCCTGCTTGCCCGTGGCGCCGGTGACCAGGATGGCTCGGTTCATGGTGGCAAATGTGTATGAAAGAGATATGGTTTTTTTGGAGAGAAGAATTGGAATTGGCGGAAAGGAACAATGAGGGTTGTTGGATTGATGCCGGTCGTTGAATGTGGTGGTTGGATGTGGTGATGGTAGTGGCGTTTGTGGTGACGTTGTTGTTGATGCTGATGGGCCGGATGAGTGAAGACGGATGTGCAGCCGCTTTAATACAGGAATGCCTACGCAAAACCCATCGGTCCAGACACGGTAGACTTGAAAAATGGATGATCCGATGACAAATGACAAAAATCTAGATGACAAAAACGAGATTTCGACCTGGTTCCCCCTTTTCTTGGGTTTTGTGTCCGAAGGCCGGGTCGGCCCCACCCGGAAGACGGCCGCAGCCAATCCGGAGCCGTTCGGCCTCCGGTATTTCGACCGACGGTGAGAAGCCCGGAGGCTGCTTAAAAATCACCCCACCACGGCCGGCCCACCCGCATTGCGCGGCGACGGACATCGGGGCTTCGGTCTTGCGTGCCGATGAGGTGGACCTCTCCTCATCATTGGCATATTAAAAGAGAATCGTTGACAACCCAAGGAACACCTGTGAACCACAAGCCTCTCACAAGCAACCTCGACCATCTGTTCCACGCTGCAACAATTACCATCCTTCTTCTCTCCAGAACTCGCTTCACTCACCCTAAAATGGCCACCAAGATCGGAATCGCGGGCATCACGGGCAAGTTCGGCCGCGCACTGGCCCAGAGCCTCCTCCGGCACGACGACACGGCGGTCCGTGGCTATTGCCGCAACGCCAGCAAGGCACCGGAGTGGCTGACCTCGCACCCGGCCGTGACCATCCAGCAAGGCGACGCCTACGACGCCACTGCCCTCCGCTCCTTCGTGCGCGGCCTCGACGTGGTCGTGTGCGCGTACCTGGGCGACCACAAGCTGATGATCGACGGGCAGAAGGCCCTCATCGACGCCTGCGAGGCCGAGGGCGTGCCCCGGTACGTGGCCAGCGACTGGTCGCTCGATTACACCAAGCTGCAGCTCGGCCAGCTGTTCCCCAAGGACCCCATGATCCACGTCAAGGCCTACCTCGACCAGAAGACCGCCGTCAAGGGCGTGCATGTCCTGGTCGGCGGCTTCATGGATCCCCAGCTCAGCCCCTTCTTCGGGCTCTGGGATGCCGCAACCCAGACGCTGCGCCACTGGGGAACCGGAGACGAGATCTGGGAGGGCACCTCATACGAGAACGCAGCCGACTTTACTGCTGCCGTGTGCTTGGACAGAGAGGCCTCTGGTGTCTTGCGGTGTGAGTTTCAGCTGCCCTGTCAGGCGTCGGGCGGCGGCGGCGCTGACCTTGTGTGGTGAACAGTGCTCGGCGACCGGAAATCCCTCAAGGAGATCGCCGCAAGCTTTGAGAAGGTCTACGGCATCAAGCCCAAGGTCGAGAGCCGCGGGACGTTGCAAGAGCTGCACGACAAGATGCACGCCATCCGCGCCCAAGACCCCAACGACTATTTCAAGTACATGTTCCTGTAAGTGGCTGCCCCTTCCAACCAACCTCCCGCCCCAGGTTTTTGGTGACTAACGAAATGCCGCCGACCAGCTTTTACTCGTACTACTGGCTCAACGGGGAGACATTCGTAGGGCCTGAGACGGACAACGCCCGGTACCCTGAGGTGAAGCCCGTTACGTGGGAGGAGTTCTTCCAGGCCCATCCTCTCGAGGAACTGACGAAGGCGTACTCGGCTCTCTAGACAGCAAGTAGTTATAGGGTTGCTAGAATTAGACCTAGTCTTGCTCCCGTGGTTGAAACGGACAAAACAGGACCGAGCCGGTGTGTTCGTCGTGCAGCGCCGAGATGATCGTCCCGTCCGCCTCCATCCTCGCAGCGAGATGTTTGACCTAGCTCGCAATGTAGTCAGATACCATACACGTCTCTGAAGTGATCACAACCCAGTCCATTAAACTCACCTTCTCCAGCGCAGACGGGTCAATCCCGCTCTTCTTCAGATGCCCCGCGAGCTGCAGCGCCAGCGACGCCGTCGCAAGATTCTCGTTGGCCATGCCCACCATGATATCCATCAGCCCGCTCAAGCACTCCTCGCTCTGTCCCCTATGCCTCGTCGCAAAATCGTCCAAAAACACCAGCGCCGCCACGTACGCCGCAAACCCGACAAACGGATTCGCAAACAAAAGCCTGGGATCACTCAAACCATTAACAATCCCAAAAATCGCCCGCGCGGACGTGAGCAGCCTGACGTCCGCCGCCTCCAAAGACTGCGCCGCGCCCAGCGCAGCGCTTCCTCCTCCCTTCGTGCGCGCCAGCCCGGCCCGCTGGATCGAGATGCTGGCCGTGTGCAGCGTCAGGTTGACAAACACGGCGTCGTAGCGGGCCAGGTGTTCCGGGCAGCGCAGGGCGTCGGGCAGCGCCATGAACAGCACGGCCAGGCGGTTGTCGAGGCTCTGCTGGCGCGTCCAGAACTCTTCGCCCGCGTCGTCGGTGTCGTTGTCGGGGTGTCCCGTGAAGGTGTGCTCCAGGCAGGCTTGGAACAGGTGCGCGGCCAGGACGCGGCACGCGAAGGGCGAGAGCCGGGCCGAGGCGTCGCCCAGCGCGGCGTGTAGGGTTAGGGACGGCTCCGCCTCGCCGCGCTGGAAGGCTTCCTCGGACGCTGGCAGGAGAGTTTTGATTTGTGTGACGTTCACGAGCGGATGCCACCCCGTGGTGCTGCTGGTCAGGCGGTCGATGCAGAAGATGGCCCACATGGTGCGCCGCCGCTCTTCTTTTTCCTGCCACTTGTCGGTCGGCGCGAGCGCGAAGCTGCCGTGCACCGCCTCGACGTCGTACAGCCCGAGCATCTGGGCGAGGCGCACGCTGCGGCTGACGCTCATGGATGCGCGGGTGTACCAGACCCGTTGGCCCTCGAAGTGGCCTAGCAAGACCCAGCATTGGGCGTGGCCCAGCGTCATGATGTGATGGCCGTCATCCTGGAGACGCGGGTTTGTTAGCTGGCCCGAGAGAAAGAGCGGGTATGATTGCGTGGCGGCTTACTCTCATCTCGTCGTGCTCCATGTAATTCCGTGCACGATGGTAAAAAGGCAGCGCCAGGTCCTTGTGAGCTGGGGACTTGGTCGCGGCCGTGGCGAGGATGGCATATTGCAGACACATGGGCGGCTGCATGTGGGGAGGGCGATGCAGCGAGGCGAGGTACCGTGAAGGGTCCTGTATGGGTGCTTCCGAGTGGTGACGGGCAAAGTAAATGCTTGTTCTGTCCGGGTCAGTCGATAATAGTCCACGGATTCTCTCTTCCTAATGACTGATCCACACGCACAACTCATCGACAACTGATTGTGGAGGCAACTGCTCCAACCTTCCCGTCGGGACGACCTGGGAGTAGTGAGAGGCATATTCTGCAGTGTTTGACGGCTGGATGGTGGCGTGTTGCTGCTGCTGCTGCTGTTGCAGTTGGCGCTGCTGTTCTTCGACTTCGATTTGTTGGGTCTTGAATCGGTGTTCCAGATCCACTGCGTGAAGAAGTTGTCGGAACTGTTCAGCCTGAAATGCACGCAACAACACACCGGGTGTCGGCCTCCCGCTTACTCAGTCGACCCTCTAGTTCCTTCACCCTGGGCCGCTTGGTTGCCAGATGCCCATGGCCAGGCCGGCGTCTGGACTCTGGAAACTGACACTCGTCGCCCAAGTCGAAACAGCGCTTGCACGGCCTCACGCGATTGCACTTTAGCTTGCGTGCCCGGCACTGGTGGCATGAAAATCGTTGTTGTTCGGCGCTGGCGGCCATGTCGGAACTGCCGTCGGCTCAACCGTGGGAATAAGTTACAACATCCATGGTGTTGAAGTCAAGTGGGGATTGGTAATGGAGAGAGGAAAGTCTCCGAAAGTGGGGTGGGAGTGGTTGTCGTTCAATGCTCGCCACACATGTCACGTGGGTCCTTGGCCATGTTCAGGAGGTGAGAAGCCATCCGAACGGTCTTGCTTCAAC
>FTCU01002979.1_pt1 | contig 13733 bp, 7 predicted proteins | sample 1639521 | NCBI WGS metagenome assembly FTCU01 (sample SAMEA3914864, study PRJEB12502) | metagenome | biome: forest; material: soil | place: USA | collected 2012-03-12 | depth 0.3 m
AGATTCAGGATATGGTGCGGAAATATGGGTGCCTTGCAGCAGAGCTTTGCTTCCCTGGACTACCGTCTGCGAGAAGCGCCGGTAATGCTGTCCAGCGTCTGCAGATTGTTGCAGCAGTTGCGCTCCAACTTGGCTGAGAGTAAGAGGTCTTTCCATCGTCTTTATCCCTGGATGCTTGGTCCTGTTCCTGGCACATTTGATATTAGAAGTCCAAACTTACCTCGTAATAGGCGTCTCTGTTGTATCCGGGTTGCGACCAGCCTTTGAAGACCAGACGCAGCCAGGCAACCTGGGCGTCGACTCGAGCGATGACAGCGACGACGAGGACGAGCTTATCCCTCACCAGCAACACGAACTTTCGATGCGCCTATCGAGCGTCGTTGACATCATCAAAAAGCTCTACGAACTTGGGTTCAAGATCCGCGATCCCCGTCTGCGGCCCTCGTCGTTCAAAGCGAGCCTGTATCGGGAGGTCGACCCAGACACGGGCGTCGATCTCTTTGAGGTTTTTTCCGAGTTTGACCGGCGGCATGTTAAAGCGTTTCTCCATTCTGTTCGCCAAGGGCGAGAGCCACCGGCTGGAGTCGGTACGAGTGCCGATTTTCTTGAGCCTCGCCTGGCCGCGTCCATCACGCTGCGGCGTAAGCATTTTCGGTACTGGGAGAAGCATGGGAAGAAGCTGTCTCTTTTCTCTGTCTCGAGAATCAACCCCACAAAAGCCCCCGAGAAAGTTGGATACGCCAGTCAAGGACCGAGCGGGGAGGCAACAAAGTTGAGCCGACCTTTGGACACTGGCAAGCAGAATACCTTGATGTCAATGACTGAGGCCACCAAGTATCACGAAAATCTCGATGACAAAATCGAGAGTGAAACTGTGATATCTTACGCTTTTACGGCTCTCGACGCCGACGGACACGGCGTCGAGCTACCAAACCCCCCGCCGGAGGCTCTCAAAGGCAAGGACTTTGTCTGCCCATATTGTTCAGTCGTGTGCCCTGCAAGGTATGGTCAGCGGAAGGCTTGGAGGTCAGTATATGATTTACTCGAGGTGTTGTGGTTCCTAAGATGGCTGATGCCGCTGACATCCGACCTAGGTCTCACGTCTTGCACGACCTCCAGCCCTTCATCTGTACGTACCAGAACTGCTCACAACCGCATCAACTCTACCAGTCCAGGAGGCAGTGGACAGCACATGAGAGCTCAAAGCATAGGCGACGATACCGATGCTACGAGCACGCCGACTCGTGCTACAAGAGCCCAGACGATCTGAAGGCCCACCTTCAGCGCGATCACGCCGGTCATCTGACAGATGCACAGATGGACAGCCTCGTCGGTCTGTCGGATGTCGGGGTGTCAGACGAACGCCCTCACTGCCCAATCTGTTTCGAACTGGCACCGTTTGCCAAGGGCCTGGAAAACCACCTGGCCCATCACCTGGAGCGACTTGCAATGTTTGCACTGCCGACGAATGCCGAAGAAGCAGCGGAAGACGCAGCGTCCACTCCAGGCGCGCCAGGTTCGCAGAACATCCGTGAACGGTCCTTCGCCTCGGGAGACTCCCTTGGCCCGCCGGAATTCTCAGATCACGGCGGCCCGAACAGCGCATCTAGCGACAAGGAGGCCGAGCCTGGCTCGCCTCAGCGAACAGAACCGCGACAGAGTGAAACCTTTGACAGCACACTCCCTCGCCAGATAGTCCGCCTCATTGACACTACGAAACAAGTCAGGGAGACGTACGACAAAATCAAGGACATCCGCGGGCTTCCCAAAGCGTTCCAGGTCGTGCGCAAATGGCTTATACTCGTTGAGCTAACACTTCAGGAGGCGCTTCCTCTGACGAAGAAAGTAAACGCTACCGACGACGCCAGCACGCTGGGAGCTTACCTATATAGGTGCCAGGAAAGGGCCGACAGTCTACAAGGGATGTTCGAGGAGATGGCCCAGAGGTTGACGGAAGAATATGTTCCATCCGTATATCAGTCCATCGCTGCTCGGCTCAACCAGCGTGGAGCCGAGACATTGATGCTTGGTATTGTTGGGGACTTGTGGGGTTTAGCCACACACCCTGTGTTTCGGACAGTGAAGCAAGCGATGGCCGAGCCGTTGAGGCACGCGTTTCTCGAGCTGGAGGATGTGCCTTCGTCTCTGGTGGAATCGGAAGAAACAATTGTGCGGATGGAGGAGACGCCACGGCGCGATAAGCCACGCAAGGCCAGCGAGGACGTCTTGGCCGCCCTCGAGGCAACAAACAAGCGTCTGGAAGAGGAGCTAGATATAAGAGAGAAAAATAGGAGACGGGAGTACGAGGACTTGACGAAGCAAATAGAACGGGAGGTCAGGCTTGTCGCAGAACATCGCACCGCCGAGGAGCAAGAGGAGAAGCTGGCGGCTGCCGCCAGGGCCGAGAGCGCAAGGATAGAAGCGGGCGAGAGGGTCGAGAAGGAAGCCGAAGCCGCCGCCGCCACCAGGGCCGCCGAGAATGCCGAACGAGTGAGGCGGATCGAGGAGATGCTGGCTGCCGCCATCGGTGCCGAGCGCGAAAGGATAGACGCCGCCAAGAGGGCCGAAGAGGAAGCCGAAGCCGCCGCAGCCGAGGAGACCAAGCGGCGCGAGAGGCTTTGGGCTGAGGCGGAAGCTTCTGCCGCCGTAGCAAAGAAGGCTGCCGAGGATCAAAAGGAAAGGCTGGCTGCCGCCGTCAGGGCCGAGCAGGAAAAGATGAAAGCCGTCCAGAGGGCCGAGGCGGAAGCTAAAGCCGCCACAGCAGACAAGGCGGCCGAGGAGGCCGAATGGTGGAAGAAGCTCGAGGTGGAAGCCAAGCTGGCGGCAAAGCTCGCGACACGACAGAGGCTGGAAGAGGGGCTCAAGGCCGCGGGGGCCGCGGAGGCCGCCGCTCAGGCAGCTGCGGCGGCGTGGGAGGCTGAGGAAGAGGTCTTGAAGGATAAGAGTCATAAGACGTTCCGGGATGCTGGGAAAAGGTTTAAGGAAGCCATCAGCAAGAAGGAGAAGCCGCCCATCAAGTTCAAGGACGCCCTCGGCCGCACGTTCAGCTTCCCCTTCCACCTCTGCCACACATGGCAGGTAAGCCAACCCTCACTCTCCCCCCTTTTTACACCTCCTAACCCTCCCCCCTAGAGCATGGAAGACCTCATCAAACAGGCCTTCCTCCACGTTGAGGACATTGGCCCGCTCGTGCAAGAAGGCTACTACGACCTGCTCGGCCCCAACGGTGAGCGCATCCTGCCGAGGGTCTGGGAACGAGTCGTCGAGCCCGGCTGGGAAATCACCATGCACATGTGGCCCATGGACAGAGTCCCTTCACGCCTGCAGACGTATTCGGGCATCCCAGCTGCCGCCAAATACAGCCACCCTCAACAACAGCCCCGCCCTTAGGTACTCAAGAGAGCAGATTCAGTTTCGAAATCGTCACGGTGGTGAGCATAATTTGAAGTCTTGCGCAAGTAGTAGAAAATTGCAGAGCATAAAACACGAGACAGAAAAGGAGCAAATCGGTCGTGAGTTATAGACAAAACAATTGTGATAGCACAACTGAGCACATCCAGGACATTAAGGAGAGAGCTTCTACTTGCTAAGCTTTAAGGAGACATTGCTCTCCGAGCACTAGTTCTTTGTTTATACCTCTATACCTAGGTAGGTAGGTATCATAGCAAAAATAAAGACGATTTGCACTAGCGGGACCTCTATCACACTCTCAGGTTAATCTGTTTTGTGAGCTGACAACGCCTTGAGTTGGTTGGGACTCTTGATTGCCCACCTGTCGCCCTGCTCACTGCATTATTGTTGATGTCTCGATTCTGCTGTGTCTGGTCTTGGTTCCATTTCTAAGTGGTTTCCAACCCTTTGTTTTCTTAGGGCCAAGGCACCGAGATGAGACCAAATAACACCGTCCTTGCTCTTTATACCGTCTTTCTTCTTCCTTCTCCTTCTTTCTCCTTGGATCACGTGCAGGCATGCGCTTGCTAGCTGGCATGTTGGCTACCCGTTCAATGCCGAACCGATTTCGCATAAATGGGTGCCTTCCCGGCAGGTTTGTTTCAACCAAGCACACAGTTTGGATGGAAACCAAATTAATTATCAGAAAAAAAAACCCTCCTTTCTCCCATTCTCCGGACAATTCTTAGCACGCAGGACTCAAGATGAGCGACCACCGGAAACCCACGGCAGAACCCGACCCGGCTTCGTCTCCGGCCGCCGAGCCACCACCCCCTCCCCTCGAATGCATCATCTGCTTCGAGCCCTTCGACCAAGGCGTCCACCCAATCTGCCACAACCGCCACGCCTGGTGCCAGAGCTGCATCACCGCCTCCGTCTCAACCGCCGTCAAAAACATCAGCGACCCGTCCTGCATGCCGCCCCGCTGCTGCGGCGATCCCGTCCTGCCCGCCGACGACCTGTGGAGTCCCGAGGAACACCCCGTGCTCCGCCTGCTGGACCCAGACGCCCGCGCTTCTTAGCAGGAGGCCGTGGGCCGGGTGCAGAGTATGCGGGCTGTGCAGGGCGTGCTTGTGAGCCGGACTGTGCTGCGGATGGCGATGCAGTCGCGGGCGGGGAGTTTGTATCAGTTTTGTCAGCGGTGTCATACGTTGGTGATTCGGTCGGAGGGGTGTAACCATATGACGTGAGTGAATGGTGCGGCTCTTGTCTGCTTGTCGGCTTGTCTGGCTTCTCTGCCTCTCTGTTTCCCCGCCTTTCTGTTTCTCTGCCTTTCTGTTTCTCTGCCTTTCTGTTTCTCTGCCTGCCCGCTTCCCCGTTCAGTGTGAACACTTGCTGACCCTGCCACAGCTGCGTCTGTGGACACCATTTCTGTATCCTGTGCGGAAAAAAGTGGCCAGCGGCCCGGGTGCCTCCTCGCCCACTCTGTCATCCCGTATTTGGCAGCGAAGACAAGCACGTGCTCCGGATCCCCGAGGCAGTGCAGGCCCGGCTCGACGCCGAGGAGGACGCGGTGCCGCCAGCGGTATGTCACTCCTCCCTGCCCCGCTGCTGGAACCCGGATGGGAACTGACAAGACATGCTCACCCTGACAGCTTACGGACGAAACGGCCCAGGGGATACTCTGCGATCACGACCCAGACCTGCTGTACACGTTGAGACTCCGACGGGAGCTCACCACGGAAGAGCTCGACCGCGCGAGGTGCCATGTCTGTGGGAGGATCTTTCGGGCATTCCTGCTGGAGTGCACCGGCTGCAAGACGGTCATGTGTCTGGACTGCCGGGATCAGCTGTGGGCTAGAGTGCCGGAGGAGTTGGCCGACACACTCTCGCAGCTTGCGGTCGGCGAGACCGAATAACGACAACTGGGCTATGCTTGGCATGAGACGGGGTTGTAAGCTTGGGGGTCTTTGGAGTGAGGAGTGCTAGATGTGGCATCTAGAGTATGTCTGAGCTTAGCGTTGCTAAGGGCAGACAAACCCCTGAGATGTGTGACCGTCGGGAAGACGATATGTGGGAGAATTGTGTGTACAAAGATGAATACAGAATGATACATACCATCGTGTCCCAAATCTAGGTTAGCTCATGGTGTCCCAGGTTTGGGCTAGCTCGTCTTGTCGCGTCTGTTGGCTCAAGCATCTGCAATCCCGCGCCCCGCCTCGAACATCCACAAATACTTCTCCGTCCTCCCTCAACAGTCAACACCGCCTCGCCTACTTTTTTCTCCTGGACGCATGCTAGCTCCCTATACCTGAAGGTTGGCCACTGCGCAAGCACCCTTTTCTCCCCGGCCTCCGTGGGAAGCCCCAGTCGTGGCCCTTCTTTCCACACGCAGCACACGCAATGGCCGACACCGACCCCAACCTCGACGAGGACGAGCCCCTCTCCTCCGGCGAGAGCGACCTTGACGTCAGCACCGAAGAGGGCCGCGCCCGCATGGACCGGCGCGAGGCCATCCACATGCGCGCAATAGGGCGCCAGATGGAAAGGATCGAGGCCGAACGCCGCAGCAAAATCCCCCCCGTAGCCTTTGACATCCCCGAATCCCTCTACCAAAAGGCCCAGACCCAGAACGACCAGCTGACCGACGCCGAGCGCGCCCTCCTGCGCAGCCGCGGCGACCTCGTCGGCCGCGCCCTCGCCGACCCGGACGCGCTGACCACCGAGGAGGCCTACCGTGTGATGATGTGGCCGGCGCCCGAGGCCGTGCGCGCCAACGTGCGGCGCGTGACGGGCGGCAGGGTGGACAACGCGGCGGAGCTGTTTGCAGAGGCCAAGGCCGGGCGCATCTGGACGGTTGCTGAGTGTGGGTTGGTGATGGGCAAGTTCATGGCTGGGGAGCTGCCTGACTGGAAGAGGGAGATGACCATCGACACGGCGAGCGTGCATGCGGCGTTGTTGGTGTTTGCGAGGCGGTTTCATCCCGAAGGGGAGTATGGGCTTTTGGCGCCGTCGCTGGTGGGCAAGGATATGCTCGAGGTGTTTAAGGCGTCTTCTACGCCTTTGGGGCCGGAGAATCCTCCTACTAGGGAGAGTTTTTTCGCGAGCCTCCCTCAGGAACCTGAGCCCGTCCCCGAGCCCGATGCGCCCAAAGACATCATGCCCATCTGGTACCCCCGGCCGCTCATCTTTGACCGCCGCGGCAACCTAGCTCTATGCTCGGAAGATAAATACATGGACCACCTGGCCAACCCCATCCCGCCCATGGGTCTCTTCCGCGACGAGCACCGAGCGGCGCACGGGGCTGAAATCCCGTTTGAAGACATTACCAACCGCTGGAAGCAGCTGAGCGAGGAGCAGCAGGAGGAGTATACACACCGCGCGAGGGCGATCAACCAGGCCGCGCAGGACGAGTTTCGAAGAAAGCTCTCCGAGGGCTGGCGCACGCGGCGCATATACCCTGATCCCGTAGGGTTCGACTCCGTCAAGGACAAACACAAACCCACCACCGCCGCCGCGCCCAGCGGCAGCCAGACCCCCAAGCGCGCAAAGCTCGATCACCCCACCATCCCACCGGCCCTCTACGTCAAAGCCGCCAACCACCAGTCCCAGCTCACACCAGACGAACGCGCCCTCCTCCTCGGCCGCGGCGACCTCGTCGGCAAGGCGCTCGGCCAACCCGACTCGCTCACCCCCGAGGAGGTCCACGAGCTCCTCGGCATGCCGTCCCCCGAAGTGGTGCGCGCCAGGATCCAACATGCCTCGGGCGGCGAGCTGAACACGGTAGACGAGCTATTTGCCAAGGCGAGGAGGCATCCGCCTAGTGAGGGCCGGTATGGCGTCGGGCTGAAGATCGCCGAGAGAGACCTGGTGTGGCACCGTTGTCGGACGCTCGAGGAGACTAGGGCTCTCCGAGCGGCGGAACGAGAGGTTGATCCCGCGCCGGGCGCGGAACAGGCGGTTAGTATGGTGGTTCTTCGGTTGGGGTGGCACATCCAGGCCGATCCCGTCAGCTGGCCAGGTACTTGCAAGCGGCCGAGCCCTATGAAGTTCTACGCGGGGGATGCCAAAATCCCGTCCGAGGACGTGTTCCCGGAGTGGGACGCGCTTCCCGAAGCCATGAAAGAGGGCTACCGCACGCGCAGTGAGAGGTTTCGCATCGAGGCCTGGACCCGGTACGAGACGGCCCTGGCCGAGGGGACATCGGGGTGTCGCCTTTTTACGGAGGAGGAAGAGGGCCCGATGTCGCGTAAGCGGGAAGAGCCGACTGGCAGGGAGTGGTTTCTGAGCACCTCGATATCGAGCGGGTCGTACGTCACCACGGGGCTCAAGCTGTTTGGTGATGAGCTGCTAGCGGACCCGAGGGCAAAGAATATCCCGAAAGCGATGAACATCTTTGTAGAGGTGAAGGGGGTGTGGGATGGCCTGTCCGACGCCGAGAGGGCCGAGTACGAGGTGAAGGCTGTTGAGGCGAATGCTGCTGTCCGAGCTGGATTTTGGACGAAAGCCGCAGAGGTGCTTGCGGCGGCTGAGGCTGCGTATGCGGAGGGGAAGACTTTCTTTCCGTGCCTGGATGGGTGAGCGAAGCATGTGGCGCCGAGGACAGAATGGCAGATGCACAGAATACTAGCTAGAATGATATGCAAAAGACTCTTAAAGTCTTAATGTTAATGGCCATTCTGAACTCCAGAGGTTGAAACCTTCCAGGTTGCCCCTTACGCTGACACATGGAAGGTACAGAATGTTGAAAACAGAAACCAGAACAGTAATTTACCTTACAGATGCGGGCTGTGGTTCTTGACAAATGGGAGCCAAGAGTGAGCCAGCTTGGGGAAGTGGAGCTCTTCCATGGGTGCTCTCGGTGCTCCATTGAACTTGAACAGAAGCTCCGGGCTGCCCCACTTGCAGCTCCCCTGCACTGGCCGCAATGGCCCGGCAAATCCCCGGCTGCCAATGCCGGCGCGCGTACTGTGGCGTGCACGGCCGTTATCGATCGTCACCTCTTCCTCCCCAATTCTCGCGTCGTGTCCAACGTCGGGCCAAACGTCGGCCATCTCCAGTGCGCCAACGCCATCGCCATTCCGCTTATTTATCAGTTTCGACCAGCTATTGTTTTGGGCTCCCGACTCTCCGACCGAGCCCCGCCGGACCGGTCCTACGCCCTTGCTGGAGGCCGGCAGCGACCGGTTGTGCAACGGCTGCGCATTGACACGCCGACAACATCGTTCCGCCGTCATCGCTGAGGCTTTGCTGAGGTTCTTCTGCGCTTGCTGCTGCACTGTTACATGTGTTGTTGTAACTTGTGTTGCCTTGTGCCCCTGGGCCGCTGCTAGCTGGCTCCTCGAGTTGCCTTCCGTTCTTTCCCGGCTTTCGAAGGACACCCTCACGCATCGTCACGATCCTCTCCGCAAACCGCTTTCCCACAGCTGCGAGACAACCAACGCAACCGACCGGCAACAGCACCGGAAGAGGGACCCGAATATTCTGCCGCCTTTCCTGCCTTTGCCGCTTCTGCTGCTCCCCCGCGCGCCCAGCGATTTCTTGCCATGACCAAGTGAACCGAATCCATTTCTCGAGCCTCGAACGGCCGGCCGATCGACCGATTTCCATCGTTTCCCATCGAGACTCGGCCATTCCCACTGCGATTCGCCTCGATCCACCGAATCCGACACGGTTACGTTCTATAATGCCGGCCGCGCTAGACGGCGAGATGGCGGGCGAGCCCTCCGCCGCTCCCGACCTGCCGCCTGGAGCCGAGCCCTTCGTCATTCTGAAGCAGGATGTCGAGGTCGAGGTCAATTTCCGCGACAAGAGCATCAGCGGCGTGTCGACCATCCATCTCTTCACGATAAATCCGGACCTCGACGAGATCTGGCTCGACGCGCGCCAGTGCGAGATTGACGTTAAGAATGTGACCGTCGATGGCTTCAAGACGACGGCGTCCTTTTCCGACCCGTACGACCTGGCCCGCACCCCGCGCCCCTGGCAGATCGGCGCAGCGCAGCATCATATCGTGAGGAAGCGGATGGCACCCCTCAGGCCCGCCCGACGACCCGAGGTACCTAACAAGGACCGGGTCATGCTCCCCTGCTGTGTCCCGGCCGACCGCTCCGTCAAGGTGTCGCTGCGTCCCGACGGCATGTTCAAAGACGAGCCTCGCCGCACGCTCAAGATCAAGACCTTGAAGGCCGACAAGGACGCCCCTGTCGACCGACCCGACCCGAACGACGAGAAGAATGGTATTAAGATTTCCATTCCCTTCCGCTCAAAGAACATCCGCGACGGCCTGCATTTTGTTGGTGTCGACGAGGGCGATTCGCGGTATCCTCACGTCTACACCCGTCATTCGCTCGAGCCGGGGACCGCGTCCTGCATCTTCCCCTGCGTGGACGACCCGGGCTCGAGGCACCCATGGAAGATCTCCATCAAATGCCCGAGGACCCTGGGCGACGTGTTTGCCCGGCCACCTCCGGCCCAGCCGGCAGCCGCTGCCCAGCCCTCGAGCGGTGGCCGGAAGAGAAAGGTAGAAGACCCGCTTCTCATGCCTCCGGCCCCGCCGGCGCTCGCCGAGGAGGACAAGCTGATGGAGATGACGGTCGTCTGCTCCGGCAACCTCGCCGGCGAGCAGATCGATCCCGAGGACGACAAGAAGCGGATCATGACCTTTGAGTCGCAGCTCTCGGCCGCCCAGCACATTGCCTTTGCCATCGGTCCCTTTGAGCACATCCAGCTGTGGTCCGAGTTCCGGACGGAAGAGGCCGACGAGAAGCTCGGCGCCAACGCCGCCAAGATCCATGCCTACTGCCTCCCGCACCGCGCCCACGACGTGCGCCACACCTGCGCTCCGATCGTGGCCGCTGCCGACTTCTTCGCTCCCGAGTTTGGTCGGTACCCCTTTGAGAGCTACAAGGTCTGCTTCGTCGACGACCTGGTCGCCGACACCGTTGCGGCGACGTCCATGTCACTGTGCAGCACCAAGCTGCTCTACCCCGAGGATATCATCGACCCGGAGATTGACGTCACGAGGACCCTAGTCCACGCCTTGGTGAGCCAGTACTTTGGTGTCCACATCGTGCCGAACCAGCGGTCCGACAGCTGGCTCATCGTCGGCATCCAGTGGTTCATGACGGACCTCTTCTTGAAGAGCATCTGCGGCAACAACTGGTACAGGTTCCATCTCAAGACGCAGTCCGACAAGCTGGTTGACGTCGACGTCCACCGGCCGTCGCTCCACGACCTCGGCGAGCACCTCCACATCGGCGACTTTGAGTTGGACTTTATGTCTCTCAAGGCGCCCCTGGTGCTCTTCATCCTCGACCAGCGCATGTCCAAGATCCCCGGCTCGATGGGCATCGCGCGAGTCATCTCCCAGATTGTCTCCAACGCCAACATCAACGCCACCATCACCAGCACCTCGCTCTCCGACTCCGATTTCCGGAGGGCCTGCGAGAAGAAGAGCCAGTACCGGCCCGACGAGCTGTGGCAGCAGTGGGTGCACGGCGCGGGATGCCCCAAGCTTCTCATTAAGCAACGCTTCAACAAGAAGAACCTTAATGTCGACATCTCCATCGCCCAGACTCATGCCAAGGACAACGGCCCAAAGGCCATCACCAAGGACGAGTTTCTGAAGGAGCTGCTGGAGGAGGACCATGAGGTGTGGGCTGGCCCCGTGCCCAAGATCTTCACAGGTCCGTTCACCGTCCGCATCCACGAAGCCGATGGTACGCCTTATGAGCACTACCTCGCCATCACGGATAAGGACAAGGTGGCCACGACCCTGCAGATCGCCTACAACACCAAGTACAAGCGAATGAAGCGCACCAAAAAGGCCACGGCCGCCGCCGCCAACAACGCGGCCGACAAACACGACATCCAGGAGGATGACATCGTCTATTTTAACATGCTGGGCGATGTCCTCATGACTCCCAAGGACATAGAGAACTGGGGCCTCCAGGATTGGGCCGACAGCGTGCAAACCGCCATGGACCAGGAGTCGTATGAGTGGATACGCCTCGACTGCAACCTCGAGTGGCTGTGCGAGATGACGACCGACATGCCCGGCTACATGTACCTGGCTCAGCTGCAGCAGGACAGGGACGTCGTGGCTCACCAAGACGCCATGCTGTTCTTCAAGCGCGGCAAGCGCCACGGCGTGGCCTCGACCATCGAGACGCGGACCGCCATGGACCGCCGCTACTACCACGGCATCCGCACCATGGCCATCGACGACCTCCCCAAGCAGGCCGACCCGGATCTCAACTACATCGGTACGGCCCAGCTCATCCTGACGTTCCGCCACTTCTTCTGCGATCGCATGGTTGGCAAGAACGGCAGCGTCACCTATCCTCCGATGCCCAACGACTTCTACGACAAGGCCCAGTACGCGGTCCAGTGTGCTCTTCCCGGCGCCATTGCGCGCACCAGAGAGAACGGCCGCTGCTCGCGGCAGGCGCGGAACTTCCTCCTCGACGTGCTCCTCTTCAACGACAACTCGGAAAACGACTACTCGGACCAGCCTTATATTGCGAAGCTGCTCGAAGCGCTGACGACCTCGATCATCCCAGACAAGTGGGAATATGAAAAGGACCTGTTCTCGTCTCTGAGGATGGACGAAGACGACGACGTGGAGCTCAAGCGCTTCATCGAGAAGACGATCGAGGAGATCGACAAGTACCGCCGCATGGACGAGTGGACGTCGACGTACCAGAACATCTGGACGACGACGGCGCTGCACTGCAAGATGCGCCTGATGAAGGCCCGCGTCATTCCCGTCGAGCCCCTCGAGTTTGTGCGGTACCTGCAGGACGGCAACTACGATCTCATCAGGATCAAGGCGTTTGAGTGCCTCGTCGAGCTCGGGCTGCTTACCAAGGTTCCCATCATGAAGCTGCTCCTCGCGTGCGTGAGCACCGACCCGTCGCCCTTTGTCCGCGACCGTCTCTTCAAGATCTTCTGCAAGGGTATGGCCGCCGTCGCTCTTGGAGAGACCAAGACCGCCCAGCCCGTTGTGGAGGCGGCAGTCGACGACAGCGGCTTGATTATCGAGCAAGGCGAGGCCGAGATCATGCAGAGAAAGCTCGACGCCACGCGGAACCAGAGCATCCAGCTGGCGCTCGCCGCGCTGAAGGAGGAGCTCAAGGGCAACGTCGACCTGCAAGCCGCCATGTGGCGGGCGGTGGAATCCTCCGTGATTAGTGTCAAGGAGAAGTTCCAGCTGCTGGCCATTTGCTCGGCCATGTTCGAGGCCGACGACTCGCTGCTCATGACCTTCAACTATCCGAAGTTCTTGAAGTGCACCAGGGAGCCGGTCGTGGAAGGCGACCCATTTGGGCCCAAGCAGAACGGCAAGAAGAAGTGCATCATCAAGTTCACGACACACTATCGCACCCGTCCGCGGCACAAGCTCTTGATAGATTCGGCGCCGCCTCCGGTTGCGGAATGGGAAGCCCCGGTGCCCAAGCCTCCAGAGACCAAGCGGATCAAGCTCAGCTCCAAGCCGTCTTTCAGCGGCCCCTCCAGCAGCGGTCCAGCTCCAGCCCCTCCGGTGCGGAAGGATTCCATCTCCGTCATATCCCGCCCGGTAGCTACGGTCACCGCCGCAGTCGCCGCCGTGGCCCCCTCGGACTCGATTTCAGTCCAGCCCCTGGCCCGCGTGGCAACACCGCTTCCCCGGCCGGCAACTCCACTGGCAGCATCCCCGCCCCCGGCCCCTACGATCCACAGTCAACAGCTGAATGGTTCCGCCAAGGCGGCAGAGAAGCGCCCCAAACCCCCCAAGAAGCGAAAGAGCGACGAGGGCGACCACATCGACCGGCCCAAGAAGCTGGTTCGCCCGGACCACGGCGTCAACGGCCGCCCAACAAAACTCGTCACCATCCCGTTCACCGCCTGGGACAGACTGCCTGCCCGCATCGGCGACAAAATCCGCGCCGCCAACGCCGCGATGAACGCCGTCTCGTCCACCATCGTCGCGACCCCGGCAGGCGGGCCGAAGCGTACTGCGCTGCCCGGCTCGTCGTCGTCTGCGGCGGCGGCGCGCACGGGCTCGCCCGCCTCCTCGGACCACCACCACCCCCGTCCCGCGCTGGCAGCGGTCAACGGCGCGGCGCAGGCCGCGAATAAGAAGCGTAAGCCGCTGCCGTCTTCTGCGCCGCTGGTGAATCATCATCAGCAGCATCATCACTCCTCGCCGCCGCCGCCGGTGGTGGCGGTGCCTGTGCCGGGGCCGGTGGTGGTGGGTGCGCCGGTGAATGGTGGGGGAGAGGTGGAGAGGCCGAAGAAGGTTATTAAGTTGAAGTTGAAGAGTCTTTCGCAGGCGCCGGCGGGGTAAGATGGTGCTGGCT
>FTCU01000485.1_pt1 | contig 13688 bp, 18 predicted proteins | sample 1639521 | NCBI WGS metagenome assembly FTCU01 (sample SAMEA3914864, study PRJEB12502) | metagenome | biome: forest; material: soil | place: USA | collected 2012-03-12 | depth 0.3 m
GAGGACGGACCGTGCGCGCGACGCGCTGATGGCGGGCTTGGAGGGCGAAGATGGAGGATTTTAAAGGGTATTTTGGCAAAGTAACGACAACGACACGTAAAACTGGCAGTGGTTTTGTGGTATTCGCGGTCGGAGTGGTGCAAAGGGCGTGAATCGAGAGACTCGCAGGGCTTGTTGGTTGCCGTGTCGCAGTTGCCCGTCCGCTGGGCCGGTGCTCTTGGATGCAGCTGGGAAGGGGGCTTAGTCATCGATTTGATGCAGGAATCAAGGGATGGCGCATTGGCCAGAGCCGTTCGCAAAGAACTGGTGCCTCAGGCACAAACACTCGAGCACCCGGCGATTCACCAATCCGCTGCAATTGGAAGCTGTGACATCCGCGATCCAAGAACCACGAGCTTCGAAGCTGTATTTCGCTCAACCAGGCAACGAGGGCTCCGTGTACGGCTCCCATGCCACTCCGACCGTCGCACTCTCAGCTGACGCAATTGAACAGGCCGACAACACCGCCGCGATGCCGATCCCCTTCGAGACCCTGATTCCCTATGGAATCATCATCGCTGTAAGCTCTCGCCGAGCTGCTGCGCGGCGTCGCTCCAGCCGCTGACGGGATCCCAGATGTTTGGCGTGACGGGCGCTGGCTTGAACAAGATCAAGAACATGCAGAGCGGTGGCAAGAGGCACAGGTGGTCGGTTGACCAGTGGGACAAGGTAGGCCAACCCTGCGGCGAGGAGCTGGAGGAAATGCAAGGAACTACTCGGGCGATTGCTAACTGTTTGACAGCAAAGTGCGACAGATCTCCCGATCCCGGTGCGAAGGCGGCGACGTGGTGTGCTGACAGCTGGCTGCAGTGATGGATCGCGACAGGCGGCTCACGGGATACTTGCGCGGGCAAACAGACAACCCGGTAGCGCCGCCCGGGTTCGAATTAAACAACCCCTGGAGAGTACGTGCCCGGATGCTACAGAACAGGCTCGCCGGAAGCTTACGCAACATAGGTCGAGAAGCGAATGTCATAGAACCACGACAACGACACAACCTGCTGCGGAGGAGGCGGACATTACGGGAGGAGGTCGAGCAGAGGCAACACTATGCATCAATAACCCTCCATCTTCTCCTACGGTTGTTCGGCACCCTCGCAGTGTACCAAAAAGTGCTAGATTTGTATCTGAGCTCTGTTCTTGTTCAGACCCTCGAGGAGCATGCAGGCCTGGCAGATCTCCTGGCTCGACATGTAGCCGCAGCGCTTGCAGTTGCCCAGGACCTGCCGAGGCACGCTCTTGGAAGCACCACCCCCACTCCTGATGGGGAGTTCTCTTTGTTTCTCGCCCTTACTCTTGCCCTCGGACATTGTCTTTGCAATGTCGATCTCGAGCCCCTCATGGGCCTCGTTCTCCCTCAGCTGCTTGTCCATGGTTGCCATCTCGTTTCCTGCTGTCCGGCCGTTTTGCAAGCCGCACCCACCAGCGTCGTCCTCTGCGGGCGCCGAAGCAGCAGGCGTCTGTCCCTTGCAGGCACAGGATGACTTTGACTCGCCAGGCACCAGCCTCGCCATGTCCTCACCGCTTCGGACAATGTCCAAGATGGCGGTGGGACGCACCCTCTCCAGCTGCTTGATGAGCCCTCGCGCGCTACCCCGAAACGCCTCGGGGCTGTATATGCACTCGGTGCTGAAGTAGTCGAGCTTCTTGTGATGGGCATACAGCACGATTTCTTTCTCGTACGAGTACTTGAGGGGCTTGCTTCTCTTGACCTCGGACCGGCTGTCTCCTGTCACGATACTGGTGCTTCGCGAGAGACGCGCCAGGTCCCCGCGGAGGAGGTTCATCAGGACCGTCTCGGCCACGTCGTCGGCGTTGTGGCCCGTCACGACGTGCTTGATGCCGAGCATCTTGGCGCCGCGGTCGAGCGCCTGCCGCCGGAAGACGCCGCAGTATGTGCAGTTGCCCTTCTTGCCGATTGTCTCGACAACCTGGTCCATCGTCCACCCGTACAGCTCGTCGTAGCCGACCACCTTGAGCGGCATGTCGTACTGCGCCGCGTTGCGCTTGACCGTCTCCAGCGAGTCGTCCCGGTAGCCTTTGATCCCTTCGTCTATGCTCAAGAGAACCAGCTCGAGACCATATCCGTGGCGCTCGTTGAGCGTCTTGAGGACTGAGGCTAGGACTGTTGAGTCCTTGCCGCCGGATGCGCCTATTGCCACCTTCTCGCCGGGGTAAAATAGTTGTGATGATGTGATGGTGTGGTGGACTTCGTCCTCAAAAACTGTGATGAAGCAAGTCTTGCAAAGCTTTTCATGGTTCTTGGGCCGCTTGATGAGCGCTCGCTCTGTCTTGCAGTGGACGCAGAGCGCGGGCGCCATGGCGGCGGTTGGTGATTCGGCGGGCTGGCGCTTATAATACTTGGTGTACTTCGTGATTTGTGATACGCAGTTAAGTCGGAAACTTTTCGTTGATTTTCATTTCAAAAGTTGATCGAGATGCCTGATGAAAGTGAACTCGGCGTTGACTCGAACCCATCAATCCAATCCAGACCCCTCCAGGCTTGAACTTCTCGACCAGGGTGGTTCCTCCACCCCACTTCGAGCCCACCACTGCCCATTTTCCCGAGGATTCCCCGCCGTGCCCTGCTGGTCCGAGCGCCCGAAAATCCACAACCTCTTTTTCTTGTGCAGCTCCGCCAAAATTTCCATCTCCAGAATTATTCTCCAGACATCCAGCTCCGGTCCTGAGCACTCGCCAATCGACAAAATGGTAAGCACCTGATCACGATAGCACAATTCGCACGGCATTTCACGATGCGCGCTTGCGACATGCTGTTCTCGAATGTCCTCCGGGATGCTAGAGACGCATGGAATTCCGCTTGCTGGTTGCAAAACCGCAGGTGAAGAATGGCTTGAGCTGGCTCGAGGCGTGCGGAAACGTCGCCTCGACCGCTCTTTAGAGACACGAAGACCACAGTCAATGTCAAAACATTTACTGATGTCTTGTTCTCAATGATAGCCTCCCAAGTCCGGAAAGAAGGTTGCGGCCGCCCCCTTCCCCCAGGGGAAGGCTGGCTCCAAGAAGGCCCCCAAGGTTAGTTTGCTTTCTCCTCAATCGCCATCCCCCCGCCGCGTGTGCTGACGTGCGTCCAGAACCCGCTCATCGAGAAGCGGCCCCGGAACTTTGGCATCGGCCAGGCCATCCAGCCCAAGCGCAACCTCTCGCGCATGGTCAAGTGGCCCGAGTATGTCCGCCTCCAGCGCCAGAAGAAGATCCTCAACATGCGCCTGAAGGTGCCGCCTGCGATCGCCCAGTTCCAGCAGGTCCTCGACAAGAACACCGCCGCCCAGGCCTTCAAGCTCCTCAACAAGTACCGCCCTGAGACCAAGACCGAGAAGAAGGAGCGTCTCCTCAAGGAGGCCACCGCCATCAAGGAGGGCAAGAAGAAGGAGGACGTCAGCAAGAAGCCCTACGTCGTCAAGTACGGTCTCAACCACGTTGTCGGCCTGATTGAGAACAAGAAGGCCTCGCTCGTCCTGATCCCCAACGATGTCGACCCCATCGAGCTCGTCATCTTCCTGCCCGCTCTCTGCCGCAAGATGGGCGTCCCCTACGCCATCATCAAGGGCAAGGCCAGACTCGGCACTGTCGTCCACAAGAAGGTAAGCATCCCGCATGATTTGTGGTCTGCGCAGCATGTTCTAACAAAATGCTTCACAGACCGCCGCTGTCCTCGCCCTCACCGAGGTCCGCTCCGAGGACAAGAACGAGCTCTCCAAGCTCGTCTCTGCCGTCAAGGAGGGCTACGTCGAGAAGAACGAGGATGCCCGCAAGAAGTGGGGTGGTGGCATCATGGGCTTCAAGGCCCAGAAGCGCATCGAGAAGCGCCAGAAGGCCCTCGATGCCGCCATCAAGGTCTAAGGCAGCATTGGGATGGTCGGACGGTCGGATTGGCGTGGGCTGCACTTACGAATGGCGTACGGGAATACCAAAACCAGATCAGGGTGAAATAAACTGCTTGCCTCGCGCCACATACGGGCGTTGATACCTGGTTTCTTTTTTCGGTTCTTTTTTTTTATTTGGGCTGGGACAGCTGAATGAATGCCATGGATACCCCCAATGCACGCGTTCAGAGTCCCATGTGATTATTATGTCTTGGTTGTTGAGTGTCCTCTGCCCGGGCCTTTGCAGAAAGGACTGACCTGTCTAGGTCCTTCGTGGCTCCTTGTCGGGATGGCCTCAGAGGCCCAGCCTTCCATGCTACACATCTATGGAGCCCTAGAAAAGCATTGTGGTTTTGCGGTGCTGCGGGTGGTTGGTGATCGGTGATCTATGGATACATACCTCTCTCCAAGCTTGCTGCGGTGCTGATGACATCCCTCCCCACGAGGTTCTTCTGCTCCTTCTCAATTCTCCCCGTCACAAGGCGTTGACATAGATAGATATAGGCTGCCAAAAGTGGTCTTCGGCAAGTCCTGACATTGGGCGGAGGGTTTAGAAACACCAGTCCAGCGCAGTGCTTCACTTCCGAATAGGCCCTGGAAGGATGATGTGGACTGTATGACGGCCTCACGCCGCATTCATAACTACCTTACCTAGCGGCCCAAAGAGTCGACCGCGGGTGCTCACAATCTGGAAGGAGACCGGGCACGGAAGCTCTCTGAGATGCGTGGGGAGCGGGCACGGACAGCCTCCATCCCATAGTGATGAGCCGGCCCGGACTGTAACACGCGATTCTCCTGCCGGGATGAACCATGAAGCAGGCCTCCTGCCAATTCATCAGCAGTCCCTCAACAGGTAGCAAGGCGGGTGCAGCAAACGAGGGTCGACTTACATCTGCCAAAGACGATTGATGGCATCCAAAGCCGCTCCTGCGCTGTTATGGCCCAGGCCACGCTGAGAACTAGATTACTGCTCGAAGATTGAGATGTGGAAGACACCGGGACTTAATCAGACAATATACACGGGCGCCCGACTGCCTAATAACTCGCTCTTCGGGAGCTGGACGTACTTCTTGTCGAAATCGTGGAGCAGCAGCCAGCACATCATCCGCAGAACGAGCGTGCACCAGATCGCCGTGGTCTGCGACTTGAGGCCGGGGTTTCCGTGGTCCTGTACGTGGGGGTCTGGCGAGCGGGAGCGCGCCAATGGCCGACGCGCGTATGATAGCACGACGCGCTCCCTGACCTGGCTGAGGACTTGGTGGAAGTAGAGTTCCATGAACGCCTTCTAGCGCCGCTCTGGGCTGGCCGCTGTGAGGTCGCTGAGGGTTTCGGCCCGCTGCTTGACGGGGTTGTCGTTGTCCTTGCTGGTGAGGTCCGCTTCTTTGTTGATCAGCTTGAGAACTTCCTGGAAGTGTTCTCGGATCACTATCAGGACGAGCTCCTGGTTACTCTCCTGTATTAGGAACCTATCGCATCGGTTTAGCATATTGTGCAAGGTGTCGAGCAACGGCAGGGAGTAACCTGGCGTCTTAGACTTCGTATCTCGATCCAGCGTCCGTACTAGGTAGTCGGCGTCTCCGAGGAGCTGCTCTATTTGCGGCAACAAGGGGAAATCCACGTTTGAGTCATATACTTTTTTCCAATATTCTATCACAAGCTGGTGAAGGTCGCAGAAGTTCTTATCCCAGTGGTACGGCGTAGGATTTGGCAACATGCGAAAGAGCCTGTTCCGGATTCGCAGTGTCTTGCCGAGCATCCCCAACAGCTCGAACGGGACTACGTATGATTAGTGACGACGCCCTACTACTAAACGGATAGCACATACCTGGAAATAGATGACTATGTCTGCTATCTTTGGAGCGAAAGTAGTTGGCTGTATCGGCATTACAGCCAATTAACACTAGAGTGCTGGCGATGTCGTCCATACTCCCGAGCTGGAGGAGGCCGAGGTCCGTAGGTAACTTGGCATCGCGCTCGTGCCGGAAGATTGTCGAGACAAAGCCACAGCACAGCTCCTTGACCTCATCTACCGGTATCACCCTGTTCTCGCGGAACTCGCTTGGACCGCATAGTTGGAAGGTAAACATGATACCGAGATCAGGATTGTAGGCGCCCGTAACCATCCATCCATTACCCTCGGCCCGGTACCGTTCCTTTGATCGATCAAACTCCTTCCAGTATATGCCCAGCATTGCCGCAATCTCGAGAATATGGCAAAAGGATGTCGTCGCGTAGGGCTTGACACCGGCTGGCATCGAGTCCCAGCTCCGCTGTTTGGCTTGGACCGCGATGGCGAGGGTGTGGTCGCTGAATGTGGCCAGAGGGGAACTCAGCGGCGAGCTGCCGCTGCGGTGAGAATTCTGCCACTCTTGGCTCTCTATTTCCATCAACTGGAGCATCGAGAGCAGCATCACCCAGGACGCCCTCTCATCGTCAGCCGTGTGCGCTTCGCTCGCTAGCGACAGTCTCCGCGCCTCATCCCCTGGGAGATTCGTCCTTGTTCGTTCCAGGCTTTCCGGCGTGCCGTCCAAGAAATGGATGTCCCGAGACTTGATTCGCCCCCTGGTGTTGGTTGGGGGGCAGACAAAGATGGCGGGGACTTCGAACAGCGTTTCAAAGCGAAACTCAGTAGATCGCCAGATCCGCCTTGTTGAAAGATACCAAGCTCCCATGACTTCTGGACCGCAGTTTGGAGACGTCTGAACCTTTTGCCGGGAAACAGGCCTCTGAGGGGAGTCGCGCGGGTCCGAGGACCTTCGCCTGCGAGGAACCAACGCGCTGAGGGATCGACTTTCTCGACTCGGTTCGGGTTTGATGACCGCATAGAACTCGGGGTGGCGGAGGTCAGTCCGATCAATTATAGGATAACAAGAAAGGGCAGAAGCGTGGTCGGCCAGACTGTAGGTTGTCATGATGGTCCGAGTGACGGAACGATCATCGCTGGAATACATGGAAAAGGCGTCCAAGGGGCGCTGGACACGCCGATAAACACCGGTCTCGGCCAACGTCTCTTCGAACTCGAGCTTGATCATAGGTATGCGGCCTGCGTCTTGGGTGGGTCCAAACGCCTCAACGACAGAGGAGGGTGTCGCGGCGGTTGAAGATCTTGGAGCGTCAGGAGGTGCTAGAACCTCCCTCGCCCCGAGTGTCATACTCCTGGATCGAGCAGACATTGCATCTGAGGGTGTACCGGCATAGCCGAGCATGTTTCTGGGAGACGCATTGTTGACGCAGGCCTCGAAAAGACGCTCCATTCGCCCCAGCCGCTGCTGAATCTTGATGTTGCCTTCAATGACCGTGTTGAGTCCATTTTCGAGGGCCAAACGAGACTCCACGGCCACGATATCAGACTCGCTACGAGGAAAATCAGAAAGCTTTCACCAGCAAGTAAACGCGGACAGGGGGATATACCACTGAAATATGTTTAGCATAAGAGCAAGAGAAATCTTGCGAGTCTGAAGCCTCATGATGACTTTCGCGACATCGTCCTGCCTCCGAGCCCACTTGACTTTATCCCACGTCGTCACCAAGGTTAGGTCAGACAACCCGAACGGCTTGAGCACGTCGACGAGATCGTCAAATGACGTGACCAGCTCGGACACGGTAACAGCCGCTTCCTGGACTGTCACCAAAGCCCGCGCGTGTTCGGGAATCGAATCAATGTGTTCAAAGAGACCGTGCAACCTTGCAATGGCCGAGTTCACGTCGCTGACCTCGGCCAGCGCCCAAGTGACTGTCTTGGGGGCATCTTGGATGGTGGATTTGACCGTGTCGAGGAACCTGATGACCGTCGCGGCTGTTCTGAGGAGTCCGAGGACGCCAGTCGCAATGCTGAACGGCTCCATGATAAGTCAAGATAACTGGTGTCAACGGTCTCTACCATGTAGAGAGCATGCGGGATTAAGTATGGGTATCATCGTGAGGCAGCGTTTCCGAGGAAGGGTTCTCGGATCCCAGCGTCACGCATCAACGATTTCAGCCCCTCCCTCTCTAAGCGCTGCGGAGTGACAACCCCGCTTGATAGGTACGGTCAAGCACAAGGCTGAATCTCAAGGCGGTCTGCAATGTGGTGGTGGCGCAGCAAGTTGTTTGACAGCACGAATTGAGCTGCGCAACAGAACTGGAACTAATCCAAGGCAAAAAACACCAAGTTAGTCTAGAGTGAGCAAAGAAGTCTGACCGCTGGTGCGAATCACACAGCAAGGCAGTTACTCACGAGCAGATATTGAACGTTAGGTACCTTAGTTGACAAGATGTCTCCAGCATCTTCCTGTTCATGAAGAAGTCGCGAAACTACTTGCCTCTCTCGTATCACAAATTTGATTTGCTTTATGGATCCTCTCGCACCTTGAGCGCACCGCCTTAGGGCTTCTTGTCGTGCGCAAGATGGATGGTAACCAGCCAGAGTGAAATCGAAGAGACAACTCCAACGGGCACAGCCTCCTCTCCAACAACAAGCCTAGCTCTCGTGAGGATAGCTGTTTTCTGCAATGTCGATCGGGTATTACATTGGCCTATGAAACTTCGAGTTTTGGTCTTGTTCGTATGGTAGAAGACGCCACTGTGCGTATGAAGGAGACTTAGGTACCTAGGTAACTTGTCTCGAGTATGATTTGAAAGTTTCGAGGTATCTCGGCGTAGGAGAGTATAACTATACTTTCATACCAGACAACACTTCGCTGCTGTCTCTTCTCTCGAGCAATGAGAAACAATGCTATAGAGCGTGTCGGTTTTCATTGTCTAGAAAGAATTGAAATTATTAGTCCTTGGTCCTCGCCTCTAACAACTTTGACCCGGCTCACTGGTGCCCGAGGCTCTCTCGAGTAGAGAGCAATCTTCAGGAGTCAGGACCAAGCTTGGCACACTCACCCTGGATTTGACCGTTTAGGGATCAATTGAGCAAAAGCGAACTGGTGGGGGAGCATCGGTTGCATGAACCAGGGGCAAGCCAAGCCGAGTTTTGACAGCTAAGGACATTTACGCAACACCAGTGAAGGATCGCCGGCATTGGGTTTCTCAATAGAGCCGGAGAACGGGGAGGAGCTGAAGGGGACACAGACACGGCGCACCGAGCACCACCAATCCGTGTTCCGAACATCCCTCGCCCAGCCGGGTGTTTCCAACCCCCAAGAACCTTCCAAGACGGCATATTCATGTGTAAACAACTTGAGGCGGGAGACGGTATCTGAGCGACTCCATTCCAATTCCTGACGATGATGTGTTTTATTTGGCACTGAGTATTCCACCGCTGCCACATTTCGAGATGGTGGACATTCTGCCCCAGCTCCGATCTCCAAACCGGGGGCTGGAGAGGGGGAGGGGTTTCATGCAGCGAGTCAAAGATGAGACGAGGGGTCAGCCTTGCCTTTTTCGTCGGATCCCGATGGTTCGTGTCACATCGTGGCTGCCCCTCGGCGACCCGTGTCCCAGATATCCAGGACACCGAGTCCTCGCTGGGGACGGCACGGAAGCCCGTGGATATAAGTACAAATATGTTTCCTTGAACATCCAAGACCCATTCCACTGGAAACAACCTTTCTCTCACTTCCCAACGCCAGACACCAAACGCCCATTCCCTTAGTGCAAGCTTGTCGTTGTGTCCTCAACAACACCCCCACGCTCGTCCACCCCAGCTTAACCCCCCCTGCTCTCCCCCGCTCGGCTCTCACCTCAACAATCTCTCAGCTGGTCGCATCTCAGATCTCCAAGCCCGAAAGTGCCTAGCCGCTGCAACCTCCGCGGTCCCGGCCCCGTCACACCAAACCTTGTTGGCACGCAGTGCGTGGGAGGACGCCTAACCGTTCCGAGACGAGGGTGGTTCGAATATCACCCAATTCTGGACCTGTTGCACCACCAGCTACATAACGTGCGCCCACCCGCCCAGCTGGACCTGCGGGCAGACGGAAAGAGGGGCAATCTTTTTCTATATATCTCTCCGAGCCGCCGGACGTTTTTGGGCGTTTGTGTTTCACTCTTTCGGTCTATCAGCGGGCTCTGCTTTGACTTTGTGATTTGTTGCTTGGTGATAGACATCGCTTCAAGATGGCTCAAGGTGTGTTTTCCCCTCCCCTCGTCTTATCTTCCTCCGCTTTCCAAGCGACAAGCAACAAGCAACAAGCAACAAGCAACCAGCATACTAACCACCTCCCTCCCAAAACAGAAGACAGCTTCCTCTACGCCCTAAGCTCCAACAACGCCTGGGCAGGCTACAAAGCCCACCAAAACCCAACCTTCTTCCCCAAGCTCGCATCCGGCCAATCCCCGCAAATCCGTACTTCCCCCCTCTGCTCCTCCCCCCTCCCTAACAACACTAACACCGCGTGAAACCCCCAGTCTGGCTAGGCTGCTCCGACTCGCGCTGCCCCGAAACCACCATCCTGGGCCTCCAGCCGGGCGACGTCTTCGTGCACCGCAACATCGCCAACATCGTCTCCCCGACCGACATCAACACCTCCGCCGTCATCGAGTATGCCGTCGCCCACCTCAAGGTGAAGCACGTCGTGCTGTGCGGCCACTCGGCCTGCGGCGGGGCGCTCGCGGCGCTGGGCGACGCGAGAATTGGGGGCGTGTTGGATACGTGGTTGACGCCGTTGAGGGCGGTTAGGGCGAGTAATAGGGAGGAGCTGGAGGGGGTGAAGGATCTTGGGGCTAGGGCGGTGAGGATTGCCGAGTTGAATGTCCAGGCTGGGGTGGGGGTTTTGTTGGCTAATGCTGTGGTGGCGGATGCGGTGAGGGAGAGGGGGTTGGAGGTGCATGGGTGTTTGTTTGATATTGCGAGTGGGAGGATTCGGGATTTGGGGTTTGGGACGCGGAGTAAGGGGGGTGCGGCGGGGGAGGAGGTGAGGGGGAGGCATGCGCAGTTGGTGTTTGCGGGGGGGAATGCGAGTATGTCGGTGCGGTGAGGGAGTGGAGGATATGGCTGGGTTTTGTGTGTTTTGTTGGAGCGAATGTTGATATTGTTGTCTGCGTGTCCTTCTGCTGATGGCTGGTGTTGAAGAAATGGTATCACCCCCTGATTTGACCCGATCGTCACCCAGAAGTGACCGACCCCCTCCTTCATTTCCCGAGTCCTTGTCCCCACGCGATGACAGAACCGTCACTCGCATTCTCACGCTAAATCCAGAGTCAGATATCGTACATTCCGCCTCTCCCCTCGGCCCTCCCATTACATTACGCCAAAGCAAGCAATTATTCTCCCCCCTTCTTTCCAGGGAACGGCGGCCACGATATCGGCATCGGCAGCACCCCAGTGCAGTCCTCCAGCTCGTTGATGGCCTGTACGCCAAGGAGACTGAGGCGTATGTAAGCGGCGGCATAGGCCTGAGACACTCGTATTAGCATTTTATCTCTGTGCTGTGGGGTCAGGAGAAACTCACATCGTTCCACGCATCCTGCGCCTCCTTCTTCCCCTTCGCAAACGCCGCCCAAACCTCCTGGGCTCCCTGGTGCGCAGCCAGGGCCAAGTCACTCTGCAAGATCAACATCCAAGGCGGCGGGTTGTCTCCGACGGTCTTATTATACCACGAGACATCCCATACACCAGGATTGACGTCCTGAGGAGGGCCGAAGTGGTCTCGGGCGACAACCCGCTGTGCACTGACGGCGTGGGCGCCAAGTAGAGCAATCAGCTCGCCTAGGGAGATGGTCTTGTCCTCGAAGAGCGCCACCAGCGCCTCGGCGCCGTCGGTAACATGGGGCAGCCGGCCTTCCGGCGCGGGCACGGAGCTGTCGTTGCGGCCGACAAAGGAGCGCACGCGCGGGCCGAGCGGGCAGGACGCCGCGGCCACGTTTGCGGCCATCTGGATCAGGTCGGCCATGCCTGCGCCGTGCTGGCGCCACTGGTCGTGCCAAGCTTGCATTTTGGGTGCGATGGCCTCGAGGCCGAGGTTGTCTGGGCGGTTTCGCTCGTCGGTGGCGAGGAGGATGGAGCCGTCGGCGCCGCCGCCGCCGGATGTTTTGGACCAGGTGCCTGCGTCTTGGAAGCCGAGGCGGATGGCTTGGTGGGCGAGCTGGTTGCATTGGCCGAGTGGGCTTTTGAAGGAGGCGGCCATCTCGTCGGCTATGTGCTTCCAGATGCAGCATGTTTCGTGGTGGCACTCGGGGCTCCCGGGCAGCCCGGGTGCGTGGTATGTTGTCTTGATGTCGTTTGGGGGCGCTGCTGTGTGGTTGTGGGACAGTATTTGCTTGATGGTCCAGCCGGCCACTGACAGAGCGTCCTCTGCGAGCATCTTGAGATCGGCGAGGAGCTCTGCTTGCTGCGAGGTCTGCCGTTTTGGGAGGGAGGAGAGGTCGTCGAGGGCCTTGCCCACCCCTGGGCAACTTGCAGCCCGGGGAGGTCCCGGAAAGGTGAGAACGGGAGTCAGGAGGAGGAGCATTTTGAGCCACATGATGGCTGACTGGTAATGATATGCTAGGAGTCTGTAGGTGCAATGGACGGGCTGTCAGGTGGTGTTTCGAGGGCAGAGAGGACTGGTTTAACGAAAGAAGTGGAACACAGGCTCATCCTCAGTCTCTGGTTGGGAACACCTTGAGAATATTCTTTCCACGCACAGCATACGACATGGACGGCCTCTACAGAGTGCAGAGTGCAGAGTGCAGAGTGCAGAGTGCAGAGAGCGTACAGAGTGGCTGTGCAACTGCCGCCGTTCTCCTGGTGTAGAGATATTCTGGCTGCATTGAGTCACCCAGCAGCAGAAAGCTGCACGACAGGATGCTGTCGTCTTGCCATAATCTCCACTGCACCGAGGGTGTTGGCAGAAAAGGGGCTGCATGGATGCAGTTCGGGAATAGGGGTATCCATCCCCTTGACATATCATGAGACCTCCAAGGGTCTCTGATATTCCAACCCGTGTGCAGACGTCGGGCCACTGGAAAAGTAGTCCAGGCAAGCTGCCGTAGAACTCCACTCCCACTTCATGCCGTGTGGTCGTTGCTATGCATGCGATGCACAACCGATGCCGCCGCATGCATGCACCGAGTCTGTGATAGTTGAGTGACGGTGCAGGTTGAAACACAAAAAGAAAGGGCCAGTTCTCTACTTAGGTCGTTCTGGAATATTCATGCCATTCCCGACTCTCCGGCCAACAACGGCCTTGGCATGCCATCCGGTCCACCGGAGGTGTTCGGCTCCGAAGCCGGTGCGGAGAAGGGTGAGACCGTGAGGGGCCGGCCATCTTACACTCACCTGGACTTACAAGATGCCCCTTTTTGTCCTCACATCACCATATCACAACACCACAACCAGAAAAACAGCTTGACGTCAAAATGACACTCACAGTACTCAGCGACGACCAGATCCAGTCCCTCCTCGAGAACCTGACCATCTCAGACCTGCAGGGCTTCCAGAACGCTCTCACCTCAGCCCTGCACGAGTACTCATTCTCAACCCGCAGCCAGGATGGCAACGCCTCAGTCCACCAGCCCGAGCGCATCTCGGTGCAGAGCCAAGCCACCGGCGCCACAACCCTCTTCATGCCCTCCAGCAACTCGACCGCCAACGCCGTCAAGGGTACCCCCCGTCTCCTCACCCCCTTCTCACCCAAAACCAACCCTGTTAGAAAAAGCCCACTTACTAACAACCTCAAGTGGTGACCCTCACAACCGCAACCTCCACCCCAAACCCCAAAACCCCCTCCATCCCCCCAACAGGCACCCTCACCCTCCTCAAACCAGACGGCACACCCCACGGCCTGCTCCACGCCCGCACGCTAACCGCCTTCCGCACCGCCCTCGCCTCCCTCCCCCTGCTCGAACACCGCCCCC
>FTCU01000672.1_pt1 | contig 13682 bp, 21 predicted proteins | sample 1639521 | NCBI WGS metagenome assembly FTCU01 (sample SAMEA3914864, study PRJEB12502) | metagenome | biome: forest; material: soil | place: USA | collected 2012-03-12 | depth 0.3 m
GGACTGGGGAGGGGGACGTACGGGGTTGGGGGCACGACGTTGATGGGAGATGATGAGATTGAGTTAACTAAGGATTTCCAGATGGGGTATGGCCATGCTGTTGGCAGAGGGGAGTTGGAGGCAGGCGTTTATCGCGGAACCGAGATCATGGTGAGGAAGGATTTCTCGTGGGTGAGCAGCGGTTAGGGTGCTTTCGTTGGTCTCCCTCTTGATATCATTTTGAGTATTTCTCGTACCGGGTATTCAGGAGAGCAGAGTCTGTTTCGAATGTACAGTGTTTGGAATTGAATTTACTTGCCATCTTCCTCTCAACATTAATTACCACCAAAAATCCACCATCTTTACTTTTCGACCCTGACATCACGTCCTGTTGCACCATTGACATTCATTCACGTGCTTCAGTTCCCTTACCGTCACATGCCGGTGGCAGGTGCAGGAATATCTGATGAGGCTCGTTCTCCACGCGCATTGTGACGGCAACCAGGGGCGAACCAACATACGAGGGGCGCAGCAGGAAGGCAACCAAAATATGAAAAAACAAATTCGATTCCACGTCATCTTTTAAGACAAAAATACACAATACAAAGTAGTACACAGTATTCTGCAAGTCCTCAGATAACCACCTCAAAATCCTTCCCAGCTTCAAACCACTCCCAGGTCCTGGCCGCAATGTTGGTCGGGTTTCGCTCCGGCTCGTCAGGGGTCACGATGCCGGCGACATTGATGACGCCAATGTGCACGCCCTCGGGCGCGTACGTCATGTTCAGGCTCTGCACCAGGTTGCGCTGGGCGGCCTTGACCAGCGACAGCGCAAACAGCTGCGGGATGGGGTGCTGCGGGAGCGCCGAGCTGGTGACCAGCAGGGCCGGCTTGGCCGCCGAGTCCGCCTTGGCCAGCGAGACGAGGTGCGGCACGTACCGCTGGGCAAGGACGTAAAGGGCCGAGACATTGATCTAGCGTCATTTCTTTTATCAGCAACGTGGTCACATCCAAGGAATGGGAGTGAAGGGACAGATACGCACCTTGTGATCATACTCGATCTCCTTCACGTCATGCTCAAAGAAGGCCGACGGCAGCACCCGGGCGGCGTTAAAGAAGACACACTCGGGCTTGCCAAAGGAGGCATCGGCGTCGTCCAGAGCCGTGCCGAGAGCGGCCAAGTCAGTGATGTCGACGGCGTAGGTCTTGACGTTGATCTGCGGGCCCACGGCCTGCTCCACAGCGGCTTTCTCAGCCGCCAGGGAGTCGGCGCGCCGCGCAACGAGCACCACGTTGTTGTAGCGCTTGGTGGTGAAGAGGACGGTCACGGCACGGCCGATTCCAGGGCCGGAGCCGACGACGAGGAGGGTTCTGGCCGTGGAAACCATGATGAGAGGTGGTAGCCAATGAATGTCAAGCGAATCAGGGTGCAATAACGGGATGGTGTAAGCTGGTGATGGAAAAGGTGGTGATGAGCGTCTTGTCGAGATTGGATGTTGGAGCTCTCGCAATAAATAGAGCAGGAACACAAGCACAGGCATTCATCCCCTGAGTAGCACGGGGGAACCGAGTGCTTTGCTCATCACGGCACGATGCATGCAGGGGCGAGTTGGGCCGCAAATTGCAACAAGGTCTCGGCTCTGTTGGTTGTCTTCGATCAGGAGATCCCCGCACCGTTTCTTCTGTGGCGTTGATGGCCACTCCGCCGTCGAGATGCATGAGCAAGGGATGCGTCCACATTCAACACCCTACATGATTGCTTGGCTCCTGTGCCCCAGAATACGCCGATTCGGCCCCACCAAACGAGAACTGCAACGGGAATGGCGGCACACTCGGAGTCGGTGGATTTCACAGAGTTGCAGATCCCGATGGGACGGTGATGGTTAACATCCAGCCTGCAGCATTAGCGTGGAAAATAATATGCCGGACGGTCATCCGCGTCCAGTGACAAACAGGAGAGCAGGCGAAGGATCAAATTGTGGCGGCCAACCACCACCATCATTCCCCATGACGCTTGCTGCCTCAAACCTGTTCCTCAGCCGACTGGTATCCAAGATCCCTGCTGCCCTCCTCGTCCTCCGAGTCTGCCGGAGGGATTTTTCCTTTGGGGTGTTTCACAAAAGCCAATGGCGCAAGCGCCATGAGCACAAGCCCCGCCACGTAGAACCACGGCAGTCCGATCCACAGCCCCTTTCTCGACAGCCCAATGTTGAAACACCAGGCCAAAACAGGCCCTCCGAGCAGTGCACCGCCTGTCTCCAACATGCTCATCAAGGCGTACAGCCGCGAGGTTTGCTGGGGCTCCACGTAGCTTGTCGCGATGGCGCGACAAAGTGGTCCGTGGGAGGAGCCAATGGTGCCGATGGTAAGACCAACAAGAAATAGCGCAACGGACCGACTGAAGGCTTCGAGGATTGCTGCGCCAATGAGGAAGAGCAGCGAGATCTTCGCGAGGAGGAGGTCCTTGGAGAAGACGGAGAGGCGGAAGCGTCCAGACTGCGCTGTCAGCAGGGCCGACGCCCTCGGGAGGAGCACAATGATGACGAGCTGTAGAATTCCGAGGGGCGAGAGGAGGTAGTTTGTTTGAGCGAGAGTCCAGCCAAAATAGGTGCTGATATGCTGAGCGAGGGTGGTTGAATAAGCGGCGAACAGAGCCGGCTGGATCAAGAAGACCGGCAGGGACAAGGCGAGGTTGCGATTCCTCAGCAGCGAGAAGGACACGCCCAATTCCTTGGTTGCTTCGCGGAGCCTTTCACCCAGCCCATGTTGTCGCGCTTGTTGTACTGTGGCCTCTCGAACCTTGAGCGGCAACGTCTCAGGAACAAACGTGATCAAGCCAAAGACGAGTGGGCTGAAGCAGAAGACCAGGAGAATGGGGAACCACGGTCCCAAGTGTTCCATCAAGAGGCCCGCAGCCGTAGGGCCGACGAGGCCTCCACACACAGCGCCAAAAGATATGTACAGAAAGCTGGTTGACCTGAAGAGTGTGTCAGCAGAAGACAGAAACATTCTGGACAAGATTGTCGTCTTACCGGTCAGTTTCTGAGCTGATATCAGAGGCCATTGCGTTCAGCGAGTTCATGGCGACGGGGATGCCGCCTCCAATGAGAAAGAACAGAGAGCCCAGCATGGCGAGGTAGAGATGGGGAGTTTTGCCGATGACCAGCATCAAGGGGCCCCAGGCAAAGGCGAGGTTGATGCCGACGTATGCGAGAATGAAGGATGGCTTCCGCCCGATTCTGGCACAAGGTTAGCTGATGGGTGCTTCTAAACAACCCTCAAACTCAAACTCACCGATCCGCCAAAACGCCGTTCGGGAGGGTTGCAACGACGCCAACCACGGAACTGATCAGTGCAGACAAGCCTCCCAGGTAGGCCAGTTCCTTTTGGACAGCGTCGATCTTGCACAGGCGTTCCTCAATAGGCTCGAAGAGTCCTTTGCCGTAATGCACGTGGCAGATGGCATCTTCCATGAGGCGGAAGACCGGTATCAGGATGAGCATGAAGCTGGTGATCATGGTGAACATGATGACGGCCAGCAATACCACGATGGTCGTGCGCCTTTGGGCCTGGAAACGGGTAGCACACCAGCGCTGGCCATGCCTCTGGCTGCGAGGCTCGTGTCCCAGTTCTGGCTGCGGGGTTTCATCCTCCAAGGCTGAGTCCAAGTCCGAGTTTACGTCCAAGTCACGCTCCTCGACGGCGAGAAGCGGTTCCGCCTCAACGGGGTCATGGTCGTGGTCGTGCGCGCGAGCGGCCATGGTGTGTGTACGGTGTTTGCAGGACGGCTATGGTTCGCGGCGAGGAAGAAGAATAAGAAGAGAAGAGATAAAATCCCATCATGGCACGGCGATCGATCTGGTTGGCGAGCTTGGCGTTAAGTTGTTGACGACGCTGCGAAGGCTGAGCTGGTCAGGGACCCAATCAGAGGGCGTCGCCGCAAAATACGGCAGATACGAAGCCAAGACCCGCCCCTGGAGGCACTTGGCAGTCATGCATTGCCAGGGGCTCAGCGGAGAAATTGTTCGCCTGAGGCTGTCCCAGCTCTTGGCAGAAACCCTGCCAAGGCGCTGGAACACCTCGCGGAAAAAGCCGCCCCTCCACCACATGGACGCTGGATCACACTGCACCGCCGCGAGGCAGGCGCGATGAGTCGATGACTCGGTGGTCATGCCGGGCACTGCCATGTCCCACGCAAGAGCCTTCCCACGCGAGTTCCTTCCCAAAATGCCGTGGAAGCCTGGAGTCTCATTTTGCCCGTTTTGCCCGTTTTTGCGCGCACTTTGCCTTTCAGCCCTGCGCTGACCGAGCGCGCCAAGGATGTTGCACCACCTCAACGGAGAAGCCTCCAGGGCTGAGTGATCACGGGTGCCAGTCGCGCACTCTGCATTTGTGTTGCAAATATGAGGGAGGAACTGCCACAGCGCTCCTCGGTGCCATTTTGGGCTGTCACGCGCCCCGAAGTCGTCACCCTCTCGCCTTGCTCCTTAAAATGCTGGCGCCCTCCCGTCCCAAGACGTTTTAAGATGTTACTAATATTCTTCCGAATTTCTTTCTGACTGTGCACAGTTTATTCAGGTGTTGCTTTAACAGTATTAATAAGGTACTCGTCTTGGACTTGGACAGGATGGCGCCGACAACCACCCCAGCGTACCCGCCAGTCCACAGCGACAAAATCACATTCACAGACGCCGACAGGCAGATTCTCCCGTACGCAGCGCGGGATCTCACAAAAGTCGAACCCAGATACAACCGAGACGATGACGCGGATTTCCTCCCGCCCCCTCCTGCCCCCGGCTTCCTCGACTGGACCAGCTTTGATGAAGCCACTCTTCCACCGAGAAAAAATGCTCGGAGATCTCGCCTCGACAGGGTCCTCTCGCCGCTCAAGTCTGTCAACGCCGGACTGCCTGGCGCCGTCAGTGTTGATGGCTTAGGCGGAGTCATCGAGTCTGCCCATGGAGTCTTCCACTCGGTCCGCCGTCTCGACTTTATGGAGTCTGAGCGCATCATCTACCTCATGCGCAAGGATGCAACCCCTTCCTCAGCGCCCTTGCCGCGAAGAGAGCTGGAGAGATACGAGAACGAGCTTTTCGATCTCAGCAAGTACGACGGGACATGCGACTACCTCACCGCCATGACCTGGACCGAGGAGACCCTCGCCGGGTCCATCACCCTTTTCGAGGTGCTGCTTGGGGACGCAGGCGAGACTGTCGGCATCCGCCCTGTCGCCGCCATGCGGGATGTGCCCAGTCCCGTCTTGGCCAAGATGAGGGCCGACGAGAGGATCAAGCGCAAGGCTGTCCTGACGTTCATGGACGAACACGACCGAACCCTGAAGTGGAGGGCAAACCCGAACGACGGTCCGAGATATGTCAGGCTCGGCCAAACCCAACGACCCACACCGCACTTGAGATCACGGTCTCGAAGCCGCCGCGGCCAAGCGGGGCCGGGTTTGGCAGACGGGGATGGGCTCTGCGCTACCATCCCACAATTCGTGGCGCTTCTCCATGCCCGCCGGACACTCCTCGAGGGCGTCAAATCGACCCCAATCTCTCCCACATCAACCGAGGACGGCGATACCGGACCAACCGTCTCGTTGCTCCAGCCACCCGTATCGAACCCCCACGAAGGAGGCGGAGTGCACGTGGCGGTCCTCGTCCCCAACGATGCCCCGTGGGCCAAGGAGGAGATCATCTGGACTGACAAGACTGGGCTGGCCGAGCTTCGGCAAAGACAATACTGGCAGGTGGTGGAGCGCGCACGGCCCCAACGACGAGATGAGAGCGGGAGCAGGAGCAGGAGTAGGAGTAGGAGCAGGAGGAGGGGCGCTGATCGGAGTGGTGGTCATTCGCCTGCTAGGCGCAGGAGCCTGAGTCGAGCGCGAGGGCGGAGTGAGGGTCGTGATCGACGGTGAAAGTGGGGCGCGTCTTTGTTGGCAAGCACGTCGTCGGAATCAGCAGTGTCCTTTGTCTTTTTGTCGTGGTGGGCCATCTCCAACACATGTTGGTCGGAGTTTAGACCATGTGGATAATCTCCATTGTTTACCTGGCATAAAACTGAAAGCCAGAGAGTGTTAGCATGACAATGTTAATTCTTTGCAGAGGATCGAGGGGGACCAACTTGGAGGATCTCATCTCAGGCCGCTCCCCATGGTAATCTACCACCGACATCAGGCATTTAATCCTGTCTGCACCCCAGCCAGGCAATGGCCTGTCCGCCATAAATCTACTACTTCTGATGAACCAGAGACCTGACAATGCTTTCCCGGCACTCCTTAACATTTGCCATCTTGGCATCCCTCAGCCTGATGATCGGGGCCATGGGCACACCAACACCAAGCATCCTGCCTGTCCGCTCGACACCGACGGCGACTGGAACGGCGCCCACTTCTTCCTCTACCAGTACATCAAATGACACCGAAAGCACACCGAAGGCAGTTGGCAAGCTGTTTTGTCCGTGGTGTGACAACCTAATACCCGCCGCATCAAAGAAAACGTCGTGCAAAGTCGTAGTTCAGATGCCCGAAAAATCACGCCAGCTCTTTACCTATCCCGTCTTCGTGTTTAACCACAGCCTCACAGAGCTGGTCTTGACTGAAACTGTCAAAGTCTGGGAGCCTTTCTACCACTGGGATAAGAGTGTCCTCGGATTCCACGTTGTGTTTACGCCAGTCATGGACCCAGACAGCGCCGATAAGAGGTACGTTGTGTGGTTGTCTCGCCCTCTCGTTCCAAGTTCTTGACTGTTCAAGATATTGACTTTTATTTCTTGAATCACAGGCCTCCTCAGATTGTGTTTAGTGATCGTGCTCATACTCATGATAACAACTGGGACGTTATCAAAAGGGCAGGCGAAATGGCGCCAGGGATACAATCTGTTATCTGGCATACCTACATCGACTGTCTCCTTCCTTGGATCCACACCTATTGACTAAGATACCAGGTAATTACCAGGAACCTAAATACCTTAGCAATCGGTCAGGGGACGAGGCAGGGAGGAATCAGAGAGGTGCTGTGCAAGGTAATATTGACTGAAAAAGCCCAGATAGGAATGTGGCATTCTTTGCTGTCCACCAACAGAATAAACACCAACCACAAACCTGGTCCTGCTTGTCATGTGGGTACTGGTTGGGCTGGAAAGAGTGTGATTTCTTGACTGCTTTCGTCGTGTGGCACCACGTATTTGATAAGGCCAATGAACCTTAATGTCCCATCCGCCCTGGTTTTCCTACATTGTGTCCTTTCTCTTTCGGCCAACACCGAATCCTTCTTTTGCCAGCAGTCAGTAGTGGAGTGGACGGACCGTCCTGGCAGACGAAGAATCAAGCTTTTTGGGGGTGGACTCGCTCCTGCAGCTCAGGCAATCTCTGCCGCGTCCGAGGCGGCGACCCAAGAGATGGGAAACAGTGGAACTTGAAATGATCAGCCAGGCAATTTTCCCGAGGGCCTCTCAAACTTGACGGGACGGTGACATTGCAGCAAATTTCGCGCCCCCTTCCTCGGATGCAGCCGCGCTCGGCCTCCTGGTTGTTGTCGTCGATTCCGAACAGCTGAACAAGGGGCTCTGGTGTGAGGATGACTTGGCACACAGATGAGGCAAGGAGACCCGTGCGGGTGGCGTGAGCATCGGGCAGTCTTTGTTTCTCTGCGCTCAAAACGGCGGAAAGAACCGAGAGGGCATGTTTCTGGAAGGGCAGACAAGGGCGTCCATGTTGGACAGATGAAACGATTCCACAGCCAACACGACACGCGTTGCATGAAAATAAACGTTAGCAGGATGCATCCGGGCGGCTCAGCACCCCCAGCGCGTTCCAGGGCCAGCCATTGTTCCCCGGAGCCGAGAGCCGGACCCAGAAGCGACCCTGGGAGGCATGGTGGTCAGGGGAGACCGGCTGGGGTGCCTATTGGCCAAGACCAAGTACCGGCAGTTGGCTCTCGGCGCACCTCAATTTGAACTTGGCATCGCTTGGGGAGGGCATTTGATGAACAGGCGTTATCGAGGGCGAGCCAGCTGCATGATGCTACATTATCAGACAATACCAAACCTTGCTGCTCATTTACCTCCTGCAGTGTCAGCATGCTGGGCCCCTGTCTCTCTCGCCTGGATCAAGTCCAGTCGGGCATGGGATGGGCCAGACGGGCCTGACTTCGGCCGGGTTGGTTTGGAGTTTTTGGACCAACTGGCTGATGGCCAATTGACTGACTTTCTTGCCATTTGCCACGAGCTCGCTCTCTGCCTGTGCATGAATCCATCGGCTCTTGCCCCTAGCGTGCTCTGGGGTACCCCAGCCCCTGACTCATGAACAACCTATCGCGATGCACCCGCGTGGCCACCCACATGGTCCCAACGTTGGGAAAGGCTTAGCCCTCAGGCTAAGGTGTCTGGGCATGCCTCTGAGTCGTCTGCCCGCCCTACCCCCGGTGAACGGTACCCTGCACCCTGGCAGCATTCCTGGACAGAGCCGGACTTTTCTGACCTTGGGAAGATTGGAAAACCATCTCCGCCATGTTTCTGGCATGGGCATGGCGTGGTCAAGCCGCCTGCTACCCCAACCATGCTGCACACCATGCAGTGCCGGCGTGCAGCAGTGTAACAAAGTCGGTCAGCTGTGTGTGTTTTTTTCCTTTCTTCTCCTCCCGGCCCCCAGTGATATTCCCGGCACAGATCTGCCGTGTACATAAACAAGCTCCTCTTTCCTCCTCCCGCCCGGATCGACGTCGACTTGGTCTCTTCCGAGTTCCAAGACTTTTTTTCTTTCCCTTTTTCGATTTTCTTGTTTCTGTCTCACCACCGGTCGCCCAACATGCCGTTTGGAATCAAGGATTGCAAGAAGATGGAGGTGGTGCCTGGCACGGGTAAGCTGGACTGCCATCCTCCTCCACTTCCCTTCCCCTCTCTCTCTACCCCAGGGTCTCCGCACGGCATTTGCGATTGCGATCTGCGCGGAGCCTGCCATCCCCACACCACCACCACTCCACTCTCATCTTCAACACCAAACAGTAAAAAATCATGCTGACAATGGATTCCCCCAGCCTTTATGGCCGACCAGGATGACCTCCCGCCCGAGTACGTCGACATCCCGCGCGATCAGCTCAAGCATGGAACGGGCCGTTTCAAGGACGTCATCTTGGTGCCGCAGCCGTCGGACGACCCCAACGATCCGTTGAACGTGAGGCTGTCTAAAATTCCAGACAAAATTCCACACTGACCCTGACAACAATGCCTCCGTCCAGTGGCCGCAATGGCGCAAAGAGCTGATCCTCGTCATCGTCGGCCTCTCCGCCGCCGTGGTGGGCGCCTACGGCCCGATGCTGTCCCCCGGCTTCCTCGATGTGGCGGCCAACCTGGACATCAGCCTGGACGTGCTGGCGCAGTCAACGGCGTGGCTGATCCTGTGCATCGGGCTGGGGCTGTTCATCACGAACCCGCTGGCCAAGATCATCGGCCGCCGGCCCGTCTACCTGCTCGCCATCGTCATCATGTTCATCACCAGCGTCTGGGGCGCCTGCGTCGAGGAGTACGACTCGTTCCTCGGCAGCCGCATCGTCGCCGGCATCGGCATGGCCCCCTACGAGGTCCTGGTGCAGTGCACCATCGGCGACATGTACTTTGTGCACGAGCGCGCGACCCGGATTGCCGTGTGGAACCTGTTCCTGCTGACGGGCATCAGCGGCGGCGCCCTCGTGGCCGGGTACATCATTGAGCGGGACGGGTACCAGTGGACCTTTGGGGTGTGCGCCATCTTCTTTGGCGTGCTGATGTTGGCCGTCTTTTTCCTGGTGCCCGAGACGGCGTACCGGCGCAATGCCGTGACGGTGGTGGCTGCGAGCGAGGGCGAGGAGGGTGCCGACGGCAGCGTCCGCCGCATGAAGCTGGGCCACGAGCACGAGGTGACACACGTGGCCGGCGACGACAAGGAGGCTGGGTCGTCCGACTCGCCCCCGATTCCCAAGAAGCATACCTTTGTGCAGTCCCTGCGCGTGTACACCGGCCGCTACTCGCACGCTCCGGGCTGGAAGCCGTTCCTCCGCCCCGTCGTCATGCTCTTCTACCCGGCCGTGTTTTGGGGATTCCTCGTCTACGGTGAGTGTTTTTTTAATCTTCTTTCTTATTTCTGTTAGGAGCCAACTGCTGACCATTCCTGGCCCCCAACCAGGCACCGTCATCACGTGGATCGTCGTCTTCTCCGTCGTCAACGCCTCCATCTTCGTCAGCGAACCCTACAACTTCACCGTCAGCGAGACGGGTCTGATTAGCTTGTCACCCTTTATCATGACCATCATCGCCGAGCTCATCTCGGGTCCGCTTAACGACTGGATCTGCGTGTTCTTGACGAAGAAGAACAAGGGCATCTACGAGCCCGAGTTCCGGCTGCCGCTCATGCTCGTGTCCCTCGTCTTTGGCGTCGTCGGCTTCTTCGGCTTTGGCGCCACCGTCCAGGCCCAGACGCACTGGGCCGGCCCCGTCCTGTGCTTCGGCTTCGCCAACGTCAGCTTGGTCTTCTCGGCCACCTGCGTTTTTGGCTACGTCGTCGACAGCTACAAGTCGCACAACGAGGAGGCGTTTGTGGCCATCAATGCTAGGAACCTGCTCACATTCGGCCTGACCTACTTTGTCAACTCGTGGCTGCAGGAGCAGGGCCCGCTGATCGTCTTCTCCATCCTCGGCTCGCTGTTCCTGTTTGTGACGCTGCTGACCATTCCGCTCTGGTGGGTTTCTGGGACGGCCCTGTTTCTTTTTGCTGTCTTGGATGCTAATAACTGTCGGCAGGATCTACGGCAAGATGTTCCGCAGCATCATCGGCCGCAACGCCTGGCTGCAGCGGTTCATGAACGACGAGAAGTGAAGCTGAAGTAAAGCTGCTGGTTATGTCGATGTCTGCGGACGTCAAGGCCAAAGGACATGGGACAAAGGGAACAAATATCGAGACAGTCTAGACTGATATCATGGCCGCACAATAATGGAAGGTTTGAGGAGGTGGCTATCCTCAAGTGCAATTTCGATGAACCGACTCCCAACCGCGGATGACAGTAATACCTGGAACCAACCTATGCACCTCCCTCCCCATTAGAATACACCCTTGTCACGTCAGCTTTTCCGCTCGACGACACATCGAAGCAAAGAGCAGGTGCTTCACTTACCTCAACATCGTTGTAGGCAGACGTGTAAATAAGGACAAGACGCCAACGATGCTCATGCAAAGCTGCAGGATTGGCTTGCAACTTGCGGACATCAGGATGCCAGGACGACGACAGAGGAAACAATGGAGACAACAAAGCCTGAGACCCTTGAGGCGGGCCCATTCTTGATGAGAAAGGTCGGAGAGGAGCTCGTCTTTCTCCAGTTGTGCGACGTTCCGGTCTTGGATGGCTTGGAAGACTCGCTGCATTGCACGCCGAGCTTCCTGGGTTTGTTGGTCGGCACGAAGTTTGTCGCCGTCGGCTCGAAGTTTCTCGCTGTCGGCTCGCTTTCTCGCCAGCTCAGCTTCCTGGGTTTGTTGATCGGCACGAAGTCTCCCGCTTTCGGCTTGCTGTCTTGCCAGCTGGGCTTCCTTGGTTTGTTCATCTGCACGTGCTCTCGCCGTCTCTGCATGACGACGTTCCGTTTCGGCATCTTCCAGCGCTTGTTGGAGCTGCTTTGTCGCCTTGTCCAGCGCTGTTCGGAGGGTCGAAACCTGGCCCTGGAGCTCGAGGGCAATGTTGTTCAACGAGTTGCGTTCGGAGGCCGCACAAGCCTCCACATCCTCCACGGCCTTCTTCACGGCTTGCTGTTGGTTTTTGAGAGCCTGTTCCCTCTCCTGTTCGACTTTTTGGGCGAGCTCCTTGCGCACCTCCGCTTCGGTCGATTGCCGCGCGTCTTGCAAGCTAGTTGACATGTGCTCCAACTCAGTCTCGAGGAAGTCGGCGTTCTGCTTGGACTCCTGGAGCATTTCACGCGCTTCATCTCGCTCGGCCCTCATGAGGTCAACCTCTTGTTGGATTTGTCGCAGTTTGGGACTCTTCAGCTTGTTGTGACCGCCACTTTTCGCGCTCCTCCCAATCGCAGAAGAAGCGGTTCTCATTCTTCTCCAGAACGTCGACGCGGTCTTCGAGGTGTTCGATTGTTCTTGCGTCCTTTGCTTGCGCTTCCAAGAGGCGTCCTACTTCAGATGCCGTCTCATGATGCGCGGGGTTTGGGCAAAAGTCTGGCCGTCTTGCTCCTGGCTGCTGCGGTGGTGGACCGACACTCAGCGGCGAGTTAGCCGCAGAAGAGGGACCAGGGAGATCCGATCTCCGCCCAATAACGGTCGCGGTACCGGGTTCCGTATCGGCGGCGATGGAGACAGGCCTGGGCGTCACAACCCTGACAGGCGTGCGTGTGCGGGGAGCAACGGCGGTTGTGGCATCTGGCCGACCTTGCGTTGAAGCCGAGGGATCGGCATGCCGAATCGTGGTCGGGTTAGTCCCAGGTTTGTCGTGGTTGGGGGCGGGGTTTGACGGCGACTGGGTCGCCCGAATTCTGTTGTTGGATACCGGCGGGCGCGACGCCGCAAGCTGACCGTTGAGCTGGCCGGTTTCGGGTTCGTTGATGTCGGCACGGCTTCGGGTGTTCCGGTTGCGGTCTGGCAGAGAAGTCCGATGTGACGGCGCAGAAGACCCTCCAACGCGCGGCGGCCGCGTTTTGGTGGGGCGTGATGGTGTGGAAGGGGTACCGGCTCCATTGGCAGGTTGATGCTGGGGCGCCGTGGCGTTGCGGACAAGAAAGGAGGCCATCACGGCGCTGTAAGATGCCGAGCAAGAGACTTGCGGGCGCCAAAGAAAAGGAAGAGAGGGGTTGGAAGAAGGAATCGCAAGAGAGAAAATAGCAGGGGCAGAAGACTGAGGGAGAGCCCGCCGTCCCGCTGCCCACGTCGAAAACGCCTTCAGCACCATGTGCTGCTGTTACACCAAACAGCCTGACCCGATTCTTGCCCCGTCTTCCAGAGCCTTGTGCGGGGAGCCCGTCAAAAGACTGCCTGCAGATGGGTCATCTGGCTTGTCTTGCTTCTCTGTGAGCCACTAATCTCGTCGTGAAGCGGCACAGCCTGGACGCACTCGACCGTTTGAAGAAATGCCGTGGGGCGCGGAAGGCCAAAGACGGGGGAGCACGCTTGGCAACAATCGCCATCGACGAATGGCTGGCGTTTCCTGCATGCGTGACGCTGTGCAAGGTGGGCGAGAAGGCCGAAATGGAGACCACCATCGGCCGAGCCGATGCAGGGCGGTCGAACAGGGCTGCCGAATGGGGCTGCAGGCGTGAGAGGCGCTTAAGATACCCCAGGGCTCTCAACATACGGGATACCATGTTGGTATTTGTTCCTTTGGTACTTCGTACAAATCGGGGATTCCGTAGAACGCGGGTTGGTTGGTAGGACTCGGGAACGCGCCTTTTCCCCATTGGCACACGACATGCAGCCCAGCACCGATCCCCATTTCAGATCTCTGGGGGCCCCTTCTGATATTGTTCGGATACAAAGAAGGACTAAAAAGGCAAAAGCTCACCGGTCAGCCCCTATCGCCGCCGGGTCAATAGGAGGTGGCCGGCTACGAAAACCCGTTGGGTTTTGCTCCGCGGCGGTTTCGAACCGGAGCCCTCCGCGTCCAGAGGGCGCCAGTTCGTCGCAGGGGCTTGGCCGCCTGCGCGCCCCCCCAATTGAGCCACTACTCTTTTGGGGGGGCGCC
>FTCU01002925.1_pt1 | contig 13662 bp, 6 predicted proteins | sample 1639521 | NCBI WGS metagenome assembly FTCU01 (sample SAMEA3914864, study PRJEB12502) | metagenome | biome: forest; material: soil | place: USA | collected 2012-03-12 | depth 0.3 m
CCTATCCTCGACTCCATCGATGGCTTTCGAGTCCGCTCCTCGTCCAAGCTTCAACGATAAAATGAGGAAAGATGCATCAAAACGAAACGACTGGCTGGGGTTCGTTCCACGTCTTTTTTTTCTCGGTTTACATATGTATCCAATAAACCGCCAGACTGCTCGAGCTACAGAATCCGCGGCCACGAATTGCAAGTTCTACTTGTTTTTCCGGGCCTCTAATCCTTCACTCCTCCTCTTCTGCAGCAGATAATCTCCCCCGACGATGGTCTTGTACACCCCGTACAGTCCCCTAAGCGGCCATATCATCCAGAACACAGCCAGCATCCACGCCGCCCACGACGCCCGGGCCGCCGCTTCCTCGGCGTCCACATCCACCTTCACCTTGTCGTACACGCTCGGCAGGTAGTCGGCCCCGTACCGCGCGCGCAGGGCGTCGTACGACGCGCGGTCGTAGTGCGCCCAGAACTCCTGCTCCGAGTAGTATGCGTGCGCGTACAGCCACTTCTTGCCGCCCAGCCGATGGACCGTCTGCTCGAGGGCCCGGTTTTGCGCGACGCACTCGCGCCGGTCGAACGAGACGGGGCCCCACACGCCAAAGTTGAGTAGGTTCCTGACGCCCGGCTCGCCGAACTCGGCGTGCAGGCCGTGGCGGGCGTCGGCCCCGTCGCGCTGCACGCGGAGCGGGCAGAGCCAGAGCGGGTAGAGCGGGAGGTGCCGGTCCAGCCAGCCTGTGAATTCCGCCGCGTGGGCGTACGGGATGCCGACGTCTTGGACGACGTAGAAGTCCGAGAGGCCCGAATGGTGCAGGGCCCGGTACATGACGCGCGTGTGCATGAAGGGGTTGAGGAGGAAGCGTGTGATGCGGTTGAAGGGCGTGATAAAGTAGCGGAAGGCGTATCGCGCCGTCCAGAAGCCGCCTCGGTCGTAGCGGAAGAGGTAGTCTACCAAGGGGATGTGGTCTGTCACCGTAGGACTGGCGGAGGCGGGTCTCTGGAGGTGTTTCTCCATGCGCTGCGCGTGGACAAAGAACCACGGGTCGCGTGCGCGGAGGAACCGGCGAGGGGCTGTTCCCTGGGGCAGGGTGTCGACTAACCGGCCAATGCAGATGATGGTCGAGTCGAGCGAGAAGGTGATGGCGTCAACATAGTCGTTGGGCGAGTTCTCGGCCGTTTCAGCCTGGAGGATGGAGACAACCTCGTCAAAGTCTTTGACGTGGCGGTATGTCAATTTGACGTAGCTCATGGCGCCCCTGAGTTGGACCTCGAGCAGGGTGACGACCCCCAGCGTCCCAAAGGCTGAGGCAGCGCCCCAGAACAAGTCGGGCTTCTCTGTCTTGGAAGCCCGAGCGATCTCCCCGTTAGGCAGGACAATTTCGATCCAGTTGATGGTGGCTTCGAACGGGCCGTGGCGGAACGAGCTGCTCTCGCCAGATGTTCCCGAAAATCCACCACCAACCGTAATGCCTGGAAACTCCATGACAACTAGAGGCACGAGGCCATGCTCGCGAGTTGCGTCAACCAGGGCGTCCATGGGGACATTCGGCTCAACTAGAGCTGTCTTCTTTGTCCTATCCACGTTGAGGACGCGGTTCATGGCGCTCGTGTCGACAGTACTATCCTGCCGCCGCTGAGAGCGGCGAGTGCTGTTCGTTGAGCCATGGTACACGCGGAATGGCGTTTTGGTTTCGTGGAATTGACGGATACGTGACGCGATTGCGATTGCGGCAGCTTCGTGGTCTTCCATCTCAATACTGAGTTTGGAGAAGAGGACTTTGTAGCTCTATGGGTGACGGCGAGCAAGGTTGTCAACACAAAAGACACCCGAATGGAACCCATGGCGTCGTGGGTTTCAGGGGTGGTAGTGGCCGCCAAGCTCGGGCTACGGCACCCTCGGGGCGCAGCAGAGCAAGCAGGGCGGGTTCGTTGGAATTTTCCAGACCTTTCATTCTTGAACGCCTGAGCTCGAGAGTGCTCCCAGTCCAGAGCACGGACTTCAGAGAATTCAACCACACCAGGCTCGCTCTTGAGCAAATATCTTGTTCGCTACCAGCTCACTTCAAGACGGCTGTTCAGGGAAATCATCGATGCTAACTCAAAAAGAAACCAATAAAATATTAAACCAATCTGCCATCTGCCGCTTTTCCCACCTAATTCCCCAGCCGACCTACCCACCGATCCATCCAGAACCCGACCAGCCCCTCGCCCGCGCTCGAGAGAGAAGCGAGGGGAGTAGGGCTCACGGCCGCCCAAAAGGAAGTCATCAACCAAGAGAGAAATATCCTGAGACACCAGATAAGATCAAAACGAGACGGTTCATTATCACCTCTCCTTGCCCTTTCCCTCACTCCCCCAATGATTAGCTCGGCGTGCCGTCCCGGCTGGGCACCTTCAACTCCTTCTTGCTCAAAAAGCTCCGCCTGACACCCCCGGCAACCGACTTCGACGACTTAGGGCTGTCCGGCACCAGCTTCCCGTTGTCATCTCCCGAGGGTGTAAACGTGCTCTTGATCACCACAGTGCCGCTGCCCACCGACAACTGCTTCTCTGCCCCGGATCCCGAGTCATCCACAAAGTAAAGCGTCTCGCCCAACGGATTGTCGGTGCCAAAAGTGTGATGCTCCTTGGCCTCAACCTTGAACTGCGCATCGGGGGTGCATTGGATGCGGAACGTCTCGTCAAACTGCACCGTCCCGCTCGACGACTTGTGGTGCTTGGTCTTACCCACCTGCTTTGCCTTGCCATCCCGCAACTGCGTTATCGTGATGTATACGTCCGAGGACGGGGGGAAGCCCGAACTCGAGACGATCGTGAAAGACGCAGTGCCGGAAGAAGCACCGGGGATCATGGCGCTGTGGATCGACGAGGCGCCGAAGCTCTTGTTCCGGCTGTGGAGAGAGAGGCCGCCGTTCGTGTCTGGCGAGCTCTCGGGCGGGCTTTCGGTGATCTGGGGCACGTCCATTGAGTTCTTCGATGACTCGTCGCTCTCCTCATCCTTCTTGCCGCGGAGGCCCCGGATGAGGAAGGAGGCGCCCTTGCCGACACCGTGACCCACTGCCCCGACGCCTTTGAGAGGTACGCCGGCGACACCAGTCACGATCCTGCCCGGCACGGCAAAGGTGCCGGACAGGGTGGACGTGCCTTGTCTCGTGCGGGTGACGTAATCTGGCGTGAAGAGCATGCGGATGCGCAGCACACCCGACTTCCCGTCCAGGTTGTACTTGAACTCCTTCGCCCTAAAGGGCTCGAGCTGCTCCAGGCTGATGTCGGTACCGCCAAGGAAATCGGGTTTGCCGGCGAAGTCCCAGTCCCACACGGTGGCCTTGAACTTGGCCGCAGTCCTCGAAGGCACCGGGACATTGAAGACTTCATTCCATGCTGGATGGAGGGTCTTCTTCTGCACTTTGCTCTCGAACACCTCTTGGCCATTGAGCTCAAACTTGGCGAATGGATCGCTCTTGCCGTTGGAATCGGCAGCAGGGAGATCTTGGGCATCCAAGACGTCGATTCGGAGATTACCCATGTTATTGATGCTCTCACTCGGGTCGAGCTTCATCTTGACTGGGACATATTTCAGGCTGACTTTGATGGAGTAAACTTGGCCATCGTCATCCTTCATCTTGAGGGTCGTGGGGTTGTTCTGTCATCGGTTAGCTTGCACGGCGACAGAGCCAAATATTTTTCATAGAAAGAAAAGAAGTCTACTTACCAAACACTGCTTGAGGGTATCGAGCGTGTTGCCAGACAAACGTGCCAACACGTGCTGTTTGTTGTCTTCGTCCTGCTTGTCAGTTCTCTCCGAGACCTTGATGGTCAGCCTGGAGAACTCCAGCTCGCGAATGAAGCAGTCGCCAATTTCGTCAAACTTATGATGCCGTGTCCTTGCCGTCGAAGAGACATAGGACGGGAAAGCCATGTCATCGACGAACACCTCGATGCGGCTCTGGCTCTTGGGCAGATCTGCCTCCATAAGCCGAAAGATGACGAGACCGGACTCATGCTTGAGCAGCTCTTCGGGTGTGAGATACACCTTCGGCGGTTCCCGTTCATCGCGCGACCTTCTGGGGGACGCGGCCGAAGCAGGACTGTTCGGCGTCAACGGGGTACTGGGCTCCTTCCCGTCGACGGATCTCACGTCCAGGGATTTTCTGGAGGCCGGGGTTGCATCGAGCGAAGCACGGCTCAAGGATAACTTGTCCTTGTCGCTCTCGGCTTCCTTCTCCTTCTCCTTCCCGTTCCCGTTGTCCTTCTCCAGCGCCTTCTCCTGTTCCTCCTTCTCCTTCTTTTCTTTCTCCTTCTTCTCCTCCTCCTCCTCCGGATCCGCAATGTTCAGTGTGGGGTAGAAGGCCACCGAATAGGTGAGAACACCCTTGGCAACGCCCTTGCCGTGCATGCGCAAGCCATCGTTTTTCTCCTCCTTCTTGTCGTGGACAACCCATTCGCCGTTCTCACCCTGCGCCATGTAGTCGCCAGAATAGATCTCAGTAAGGCCAAGGCTGCGGTCCTTTCCAACACTCTCGGCGTCCATGACTTCCAGCTGGAGACGTTCTTTGGGTGAATGAACGGGCACGTAGAGAACCTCGTCCCACTCGGGGTTGAGATTGTTCTTGAAGGTAACGGTGCGAGCTCTCTCGATGCCCGACATGACGACGCGCGCGTACGGATCAGACTTGCCCAGGGCTTCCACGTTCCGTACTTGTCTGGCGTACTTGAAGTGGACGCGCAAGACGCCGACGGGAGTCACGTAACCCCCGGTGCCGGCAGCAATGCCCGTGATGGAGACGGGTCGCCACTGGGCCATCATCTTGACGCGGCCAGATTTGGCGCCGGAAAGGTTGTACCAATCTTGCCCCTTGGACATGAATTCCAGCATATCATCCAGCTTGATCTGGTAAGTGCCGAGGACCTGGTCCCCGGTGATGTCGCGGTCATCCTTGATCGCTACTCCAAGCTTGGCGTTCTTCCTGTCTGTGATCAGGATCTCCTTGGACCCGTTATCCCAGACCGGGTTGTTCGTCCGCTTGAGCTTCTTTGACGTGTGGACCTCTCTGCCGTTCAGGAGAAGCATCGCGTAGGGGTTGAGCAGGCCGACCATGCTCTTGGAGCTGTCCAGCTCCTTGGCTTGCTCGACAGTGAATCGCAGGACGCCCTGGTTAGATTCTGGCGCCGGCTCGATGGTTCCGTCTTCGAGCTTCTTTGGCTGGAGGACCGGGAAGAAGCGCACGTCGCAGAACAGCATGCCTCTCGCCTTTCCGTCGTGGGTAACTTCGAGTCTCTCGTTCTCGTGTTCATAGACTTCCTCGACGTTCTCCAGCGCAAAGGAGGCGGAACCGAGCTTCTTGTCCTTCCTGATATCATTGAAATCATAGATATCAAAGTCGAGAGAGTCGTTGAACGATGTAATGATGACATAGTGAGTCTCGTTCCAGTGCGGGTTGGCATTTTCCTTGACCACCTTGGTCCGGGCGAGTGGCTGCCGCCTGTTAAGGGAAACCACGGCGTAGGGGTCGGGAGTGCCGGAGAACTTGTCGGTATTCTTGAGGCCCTGGGCGCCGTGCAAGGTGATGGCAACAACGCCGATGGCCTGGTCGACGGGGGTGCCGGAGAGCATCTTGGCGACCTCAATCGGGAAGACGTTGGGCGCATACATCATGGGAGCCAGAGAACCGTGGATCTGTTCCATGATGAAGCTCTCGAGGCCGGGGATGAAATTGATGTCGAAACCAAAGGTCTCACCTCCAAGCGGCTTGCAGACATAGTCGATAGTTGGCCTTTCCAAGAAGCACATCTCGATCTTCTCGACGTGCGGGAATGGGATCTGGAGCTTGATCTTGAGGCGCATCAAGCCACTGAAGGCCATGTCCTCGACAATGACGTCCAGGCCCTTGCTGACCATGGCCTTGCCGATCCTGATCTCCAAGATGACCTTGGGGTTGATCTTGTTCTTCAGCTGGCGCGCCGTCATGTCGGCCGTGTCGTTCGGCGTGAAACTGAACATCCAGTCCATGATGACGACGTCGTCCTCGGCCTTGGGGTACGTCTTCACATGCTCCATCCGTGGCGGCTTCGAGCCAAGGGTGAAAGTCTTGAGCTTAAGACTGTCCAAGAAAGCCGGAGTGGCAGAGCTCAGGACCTGGTCGACCGAATTGATGACGGTCTGGGCGAGAACTGGCTGGTAAATGGGCCAGAACTTGACCAGGAAAGAGTTGATCCACTCGACGGACTCGTTGTCCGTCTCCAGCCTCTTGAGACCCATCTCACGTGTGATGTCGTCGCGAAAGTTGCGGCGCACCCGGCGGACCGAGGTGCGGTAGTAGGTCGAGCATGCGGCCATGATGAGGAAGACCCAAGCGAGGCCGCCGCCGAGCACGGCTATAAACCATGAAGAGAGGCAGGCGAAGGCGATAATGGCGGCGTTATGGTACCAGTCTGCGTGGGACGGTTGTCAGCTTCCCCCGTCCTAGCCGCGAGGCAGAGAAAAACTCACCTCCGAAGAATTTCTCGGGCAGCTGTGATTCTACCCATGTCGTATGGTCGAGCATGTCGCCCTCCTGACCGGGCTCGCTCGGCCAGCCAAACCTGGGTTCCCAACCAGTCTTGCCCCAGTCGGGGCCGTCGTCTCCGCCTGCTTGGCCATTGGCAAGTGGCTTCCCATCTTCGCCTTTGCGAACTTCGATTGCGCCGGCTTTCGAAGGCGAGGGGAGGTCGATGTCGACCTTGGTACCGTCATCGATATCGGACACGAGAGCTACACCTTTGGGCCGTCGATGAAAGCCCTCGGGGACCGCCTGTCCTCGAGTCAGCACCCGCGAACAGGGAAAGGCAGTGCGTTTGCCGATGGCAGAATGGCAGAACAAGGGAGGAACAGGAGGACATACAGCTCGGGCCTGGGCCCTCTTCTCTTCCGGGCTAGCATCGGGGTCGAATGTGAATGCCGTCACGCCAGCTTGCCTGCTGTCCTCGACAACCTTGCGCTGTGCGTCGTCGGCGCTGACTTTGCTGGCGGGGTCGCGGGCTGCTTCGAGCGCACCCTGCTGTTTGAGCTCGTTGGACGCTTGGACAGTCGCCATGCTGGAACGCGATCCACGCTGCGTCCGCAGCGGTGCTTCTTCCGTGTTTCAATTGGTTCAATGGAAAAGCCAGCACCACACACTTCGGGGGAGGTCTGTTGGCAACGGAAATGGGATTTGTGGGAGTGCGTGCGCCACGCTGCCGGAACTGGGCTGGAGTGCGGCACACAAAGAGGCGTGTGGCACCAGAAGCAAGAGATGCAAACGCAATTGCAAACGCAAGCAGCTCTCCCCAGGAAAAAGGGAACAATACCTACCCGGCGGCTGGAGCACCGAGGTTGGGCCGGTGTAATTTGGTGGAAAGGAAGAAAAGAGAGGAGCAATGGGCAGATGGGCAGATGAGATGAGCAGACGAGAGACAGCTTTGCCCCCCCAAGAGAACCTTGGAAGCTAGGACAGCGTCGGGTGGGCGGTCTTGGCACGGGCACTTATCTCCAAAATCCACGTCCAGCTGAGATTCATGGAGATCCGCATGAGTTACGTCAGTCAAGGCCACTCGGGCATCTGCACACACTTTAACCACGCCCACTAAGCCCAAGCGGGCATTCAATTGAGACACTGCGGGCTTTTCGGCGAACGAAAGGTCGAAAGTGGCTGGGAACTGCGAAGTCTTCCGTGCCAGCTGAAAAGCAAGCAGGGAACCCCACCTCTTGAGGACGACCCAAGGCCAGCTGGCGTCACGGGTACCCGCACACTAACAGCAAGGCGCAAGAGACAGCGGCGGGGACTCCGACCGGTCGCCGATTCGAACGCGCGTGCTGCGGTCTGCAGCCTCTGCAAAGGCGGGGATCGCCACACGGCTTTGATGGCCGCTTTGCTTTTTACCATTTAGTTCACTGGACTGCAGCTCGAGAGGCAGACGTCCAGCCACTTCGTGTGACGAGTTCTGCCGTGGTATGCGGATTGCCCTGAGTGTCCAGAGCACAGAAAATGAGAGCCCGTAGGATCCTTGATTGAAGCGGGACACCAAGACCTTGGGTGGAGAATCCCTGTCAGTGATCTCCAAGAAGGCCAAAAGCCGGGTTTGCGTCACAGCTCGCTCCCAGCCGCCCAAGGCCTGGTGGTCTCCTGTGTAACGCCAAAAAGTGTCACGAATACAGTGTACGGAATAGAAAATGGACGGGTCCTTGCTATGCGGCCTTCAGGGCAACAACGACTCAACTGTGTGCAGGACCAAGAAGACATCGCGATTTTCGTGACAGCGGGCCCTTCGGCCACTGCCGCCAAACATCAGTCGCAATTTGTAGGAATGTGGAGCGCTGTCGATGGACCCTTGCACGCCCGATCGATGCTACCTCGGAGGTCCGGGGTTGAAAACGTTCATTTGGGTCGCCCTGGTGGGTGCTCGTGAGCAGAGAACCTGCTCCCTTCTCAGCTTTCTCAAATCACAATTATCTGCCTGTATGGAATGGGCCGTACGGAGTACACTGTGTAGTGTTCGGGGGGCAGTCCTGCGATAGGCCGGCGATGCCGACCTTGTTTGTGCTGCATTGCATGACGACTGCAGCGCCTGTTCGACGACACCGACTGGCGAAACCGGAATTGGGGTCCGGAACGCCAAGCCGGAACCTACCCTCCCCCCGACCAGACCCCCCAACCCGACATTTGCGGCCTCCCTGGGAACAGAGGCGGGCCTGCAGAAAACCAAGCAAATCTGCTCGGCGAGGAAGCGAGTGGCTGAGGGAAATGACCACCGTCAGCCAGCGTTGAGATTCTCGCTTCCCGTGACAGAACCCTTTTTTTACCAAAGGATACCTGGTGATTCTGGCCTGGGGCTCCATGGTCTAATGAACTTTAATGGCTGGGAAAAGAGAGAAGGGAAAAAAAAGTAAAACGAGAGAAGGGGAAAAAAAAGTAAAACGAGAGAAAGGAAAAAAGAGAACAGGAGAAGAAAAGTAAAAAAGAAGAAAGGGAAAAAACGATGTGTGAGACATAAACTGACGAATCATCAAGAACCTAAGCCTTTCTCGCCCTAAGATGAGGTTGAATCTGCGTTTCAGTGAATGTGGAGCGAGACAGCAGTTTTGATGCTGTGTCCATGCATGGGATTGGACCGAGAACCTCTGATCCAGACTTCAAGGCCGAGGATGAGAGCAAGGGCCAAAGGAAAGAAAGGAAGAGTGAGAAATGACGACAATCAACGGGGGCACCAGTCAATCCTGTGCCCTGCCCTTCCTTGTCCGTCAGGGAACCCCATCCCCAATCAGAAAGCTTCTCGAAGCTTCACCAGCCACACCACCAAATATGATAAGTAAGTCCCAATCGATTGATCAGCCACATGTGGCAACACCCATTTTCAGATTGCCTGCGACGCCAAATCGTCCGTCGCGACAATCACCCATCCATCACCACAATTCTCCCCCAGTCGGTCGCGCAGCAAACCACAACACCAGCCAAAACCTCCCACGTCACTCCCGTTGCCACCGAAACCTTTCCATATTTCTAGACCGACAAAAACGCAAAGCCCGCCAAAATGGCAAATTTTCTCGCCTCCATCTTCGGCACCGAGCAGGACAAGGTCAACTGCTCCTTCTACTACAAGATCGGCGCGTGCCGCCACGGCGACCGCTGCAGCAGGAAACACGTCAAGCCGTCGTACTCGCAGACCATCCTCATGCCGAACCTGTACCAGAACCCGGCCTTCGACCCCAAGAACCGCATGAACCCGTCGCAGCTGCAGAACCACTTCGACGCTTTCTACGAGGACATCTGGTGCGAGATGTGCAAATACGGCGAGGTCGAGGAGCTCGTCGTGTGCGACAACAACAACGACCACCTGATCGGCAACGTCTACGCGCGCTTCAAGTACGAGGACAGCGCGCAAAAGGCCTGCGACGACCTCAACAGCCGCTGGTACGCCGCCCGGCCCATCTACTGCGAGCTGAGCCCCGTGACCGATTTCCGGGAGGCGTGCTGTCGGCTTAATAGCGGCGAAGGGTGCGTCCGAGGCGGCTTCTGCAACTTCATCCACCGCAAGAACCCCAGCCCGGAGTTGGACAGGGAGCTCGAGCTGTCGACCAAGAAATGGCTGAAGACGAGGCCGCGATCGCGATCCCCCACGAGGTCGCCCAGCCCGGAGCCCACAAGGAGGCGGTATTAGGAGTTAGCTGGGGTGTGGGGATGATGGGGAATACTCGAGGAGGATTCGGAATGGACACATGAGGATGGGTACCGGTCGAGGCAACACGTTGGCGAGCGGGCTGGTGCCTCGTCTGTCGGTTGGTACCGACCAAACAAACCAAAAACGCGGCGAGGCTTGCGAATGGAGTTCGGGCGTTGGGGAAGGCCAGGAAGAAATAATTTTCCCTGTAGCAGATTCTGTATTATAACTTGGTGGCGCTTTGCTATCAGCACGCAGCCAGACTTGCTGATTCCAAATCTAAGTTTTACCTTGATCGCTCATCTCAAAGTTATGAAGTACTGACCAACATCAGGTTACAAGTACGATGGCTAACCCCCTACATGGCGAGGCAAACATCGCCTGATCTTGAACAACACAACACAATGTAGATTCCACAGGGTATCTCGTGCTATCAACGCAGATACGCATTCTTAAAAATGCATGCATGCTTCCAACTCCTCACTTCATCTTGGTGAGCCGTGAGCCCTTGACCGGTGCCGGGAGGCAAGCAATAAGCTTTTCGCGTTCTGTTCCACCACTTGGTTAGCCATGTTGCCCATACAAACACATGATCCCCTCCACCAGGCCATTGAGAATACTTACCCGCCTCACTGTCAAATAGGATCGATATATCATCATGCTCGCCCGGCAGCTCCGGCAGGTCCAGACACAAAAACGCCGCATCCGCCGCCCTCTGCGCGCCCTCCGCGTCGGGCGCAAGGATCTTGGGCAGCGGGAACTTGGCGTCGTCGATCTTCAGCCCGGCTTTCCCGCTCCTGCTGAACAGCTCAAAGACGTCCGTCCCCTTGAGGTGAAATCCCATGCACTGGCCATGGCTAAAGTCCTCGAAGAAGGCCAGCAGTTGGAACACCCCATCCTGCTGCACCACTTGGATCCGTGTCGCACCCGCCTCCCATTTCTTGTGGATCGGTACCACCATGCGGCGCCGCGAGATGGCAAATGCCGAAGCCACGCCGTCGAAGAGAACCTTGAAGCCTGTTATGGCGGTCTCGAACGCATGAAGATCGTCAAGCTTGGGGAACATGAAGGTGCGGATCGTGGCGGACTGCTTGACACTGTCGAGAGCCTGGGAAAGGCCTGCTGCGAGGCCGCGAGAGGCGTTCGCTTCGTTGATGGCGAGGGTGATATTAGACTGAGGTTGGCGGAAGACCATGAGACAACTGGGGTTCTGGACGTCGAGGCGAAGTTTCAGCTCGCCCGGGGCGACGTTGATGCGGTCGGTGAAGGTGCCGTCTTTGAATTCGTAAACGACACGCAATCTGTCGGCAAGAACACACGACGGCTTATCGCCATCGTTGTCGTCGTTGATGACCCTGGCTTTGCTCCAGGCCAACGCGGAGAGGACCTGCAAGCCCTGGTCGCGGGCATCGCCAAATTTCTCCGAGAACCACACTCCTTGGATGGGCACGTCTCCAACGACGCTCTCGCCACGGTCCAGGGCGGTTCCGATCAGCAAACTGTGCATCCGCACCCTTTCCGTCTCATCCGCAAACGACAGCACCATGTTCCCTTTAAACCGGCCATTGTCGAATTTGAGAGAGAGGGCAGGGTCGTTGGCCTCGCTCCGTAAAAACCCGAATTGGATGAGAGTTTGAGGCGAGTATGCCTGGTTGACGCCGCTCAGCGTCTTGGTCCGTGGACCAGTGACAACTGCAATACGGTAGCCCTTGTGATATGTCCGGGGGCCTGTTGCCGCCCCCTCTCTAAAGAGGAGCTCGAACAAGGCGATTTCGCAGCCGGGGGTCGACTCTTTCGGGAACTGCCTCGCTTGTGGGTCGTTGTCAAAGTACTGGAACGCTCGCAAGGTTGACCGGAACAAACAATTCTCATCCTGCCTCGGATAGAGGCTGGAGTGAACCTTTGCACTGAACTCGTACATACTCCGCAGCGTTGTGTACGCCTGCTGCTTGCACTGTACGGCAAGCATGAAGCCACGAGGCAGCTTCACCTCGAGGCTGCAGCTCTCCGCACGCCAGCGTACGTCTTCCCAGACTGGGCCCGCGTTCTTGTTTCCAGAGATCCGAAGCTGCACGGCTCCGTTTTGGCTGGCCAGGATAAAGAGTATCTCTGGATGCGTCTGGGGTCTGACGGTGGACAAGAAACACGGTAAGTAAAGCCTCTGCGATTCCCTCCCCTGTTCCATCAGGAAAACGTCGGCTGGGAAACGAGCGAAGCAGAAGGTGGTCGTTGAGTCGCCGAGCGGTAGCGTGTCTAGGATGGTCATGCCAGACGTGGTATGGCTTTGAGCAAGCGCAGAGCTGGCACCCCACAGCAGAGACTTGATGTCTTGCGATAACGAGGGGTACTCCAGCCAGATGGTCCTGTCGACTGTCTGGGGGAGAAAGGCCTCCTCGGGGGGTAGAAAACCGTTCCGCTTCATTGACACGGCCAGCTTACGGAGGTTGGAGATGAGCGTGGTCCGGACATTCTCGGCTTCCATGTCGATGGGACTCCGCCCACTGCTGACGAGTTCTGGCATTGCTTCTTCCAGAAGCCAGTAGCCCTTGGCCAGATCCGCGTACGCCTGCTGCTTCGCCATGTCGTTTTTCCTCTGATCCTCGGGGGTGGAGGGGCGATCTCTGATGGTGATTTCCAACGCCGTCCGGCCCGTCAGGAACCACCACAGGGCTGCCCGCGCAAGCTCGTGTGGCGTGGAGGAGACGAGCGACCGTACGCTCTCGGCATGGAGACGGAAGAGCTCGAACAAGTGGCGCGTACGTGCCACAAACGCGTTCATGGCATCGTCCGAGGCAGCGGCCACCACATCGTGGAAGCTCGTGGCTCCCTGCTGCAGCACTGGAGAGGTTTGATCCTTGTCTGAGGCTCTGCTGCCCTGCCTCAATGTATGTTGGAAGCTTGAAACTGCGGAGTAGAGCGAGGCGGGGCTGGTCTCAAGTTTTGGTGTTCTCTTCAGCCTCTCGGGCGAGTTCGAGTGCTGGCTCGTGGGAGTATATATGTTTCGAGACGTTGTGTGGTCCCGTGTTTCTTCCGGGGGTGGTGGGATCTGAGGTAACTGAGGTCTCTGGCGGTTTGCCTTGGCGGGGATCGGGGGAGGGTTCGCATGCTGGGCATATGAGGGAAGTTGCGGGAGCTGCATTGAGTCTGGCGACGCGGTGGTAGGTGACTCCGTCTCCTGGTCAGGCGAAGGGGGCGAAGGATTACCCCGCTCGTGTCGTGTGGAAACCTCTCCCGAGGCCGATCGTACAGCATTCGCAAATGCCCGTCCTTCCGCCTCGCGCATTTGGGCCTGCTGTATCTCGATGAACGATCTTCGTCGTTCATCCTGGGAGCCCGTCGCGCTGAGATGCTGGCCGGTTGTATTGGTCTCTGGGGTCCGCCTCGGCTCCGGAAGCGCATCCAAACCGGCTGGGAAACCAGTCTGGGTGCGCCGCAATCCAGGGCTGAACTGCGGCTCCCTCCCCGGCGGATCTGCAAACGGGTCCTGCGAGCTGCC
>FTCU01002410.1_pt1 | contig 13649 bp, 15 predicted proteins | sample 1639521 | NCBI WGS metagenome assembly FTCU01 (sample SAMEA3914864, study PRJEB12502) | metagenome | biome: forest; material: soil | place: USA | collected 2012-03-12 | depth 0.3 m
ACTCATCCCACGCGATGATCCAATCGATGACGGCTCGAGGATGCACAACGTTGCCGTCCAGGCTTAGTCGGACATCAAGCGTGCATGCTGCCTCGTGCGGTTCAGGGTGCGGCGCTGCGTGTGCTGCGTGTGATGCGTGTGATGCGTGGTTTGCCCGGTTTGCTTCTGCTGTGCTGCCGCGGAGCGACGAGCAGCATGCTCAATCGGCGCCTCGTGGCGACGGGTGAAACAATAGATCTGGCGGATTGGGCAATGCGCGTCGTTGTGGCGCCGTGCGGGGCTGTTGCGGCTTGCTGTTGCTGCGTGTTTCTTGCTTCTCGACGTGCCATGCCATGCGTGGAATTGTGGAGGCAGCTGTGGCAGCCTAGCCGTCTGCACGAGGGAGAGGAAAGAGCACGCAGCTGAGAAGCAGCCACGACAGCCGCAGCAGCCACAAAATATATCAAAAGCAAAAAAAAGGCAATCCGAACTCTCAAGTCCACAACATTCTGCGCCATCCGAACAGCACCATCTCGAATGTTGCGATACCTTCGAATTGAGACGACCGATATCCCCATGCGCCCATGGTGGCGCCCAGACCAATCGGCTAACCCCGTGCGTCAGGCACTCAGCCACGAAGCCACGAGGTCAGTCGATTTGGGCAATTCCCAGAATCCCGGCTCGGTGGGGTCTCGAGTCGAGCTGTCGGAAACTCGCCAGAGCACAGCGATGATCCCGGCCAGACATGTGGGAGTGGCACGAGCTCCCCGTCATCCATGGCTCACATGGATGACGTTCCCGCCGCAACCGAACCAAAAAAAAACCACGCCCACGAAGGACCTGCCGGATTTTGCTTTGCCACTAACGTTAGCGGGACAAGCCCAGTCTTGACTTCGCTTCGAAGTCCAATTGTCCAAGTCCTTCCGCTGCGTCGGGAACCTGGTCCGGGCTCCCATGACATCAATCCACCTCGCCAGCGCGGCCTCCGCGCCATGATTGGCCGAATGGTCCCTGATCGGCCCTGGAAGATCCCCTGCTGTGCCACGATTTGCCATGCCAGTGCCATGCTTGTTTGCTTCCAGGTTGCAAAAAAAAGAAGGCGTGTGGCTTTCGCTTCCCCCTCCCCCACGCCCCTCGCACGCGGCAAGAACCAGCGCTGATCACTGATCGACCCTGCAGCCCGCCCGGCAATGTTGGCGCGCCGTCCGAAAGTCCCCTGCTTCTCCCGGTTTCCGTCGTCGTCAATCCCATCTCGACACGCTGATCGACGGGATTGACAACGGGGCGGGCCCCAGGATCGACAGCAGAGTTGCGGAATCGGGGCAAGCCGCCGAAGGAGGGAGGAGCAGGCCAAGAACCCGAACACGGGAGACCGCAACGACAGCAAGGGTGGAGAAATGAGCCTAACGCACACCAGAAGCGCGCTAGAACCGCATCATTGAAAAGCCCCCTCTCGAGCCTCTCCGGTTGCTCGGGCCCGAGGCATGGGGGTTTGCTTTGTTCACTTGACATTGGAAATTTTGGGTTTGGTAGCCTCGAGCGCTGATCTTTTGTCGCTTGTTGTTGACCCTTCCTTCGCTTGCTCCAAACCCTGGCTGCTGCAACGGCTGCAACGGCTTTGCATCCCAAGGGGGGAGAAAACAAAAGGATCTCTGGCAGGGTTGTTCAACTCAATGCACAATTAATACAGAATATTCTGTGCCCAAGTACAATGAAAACCCATCGCCAAACCCCCATCCCTCGCCCAACATTTCCAGAGCATATCCGTGCAAAAGCAGACTATCACCACCAAACGCAGCCCAGTCTTCGGGAACCACCCAGAAGGCGCCAGTGACATGCCACCCGGATATAGCCAACCCTCCCCCCGGCGCCCAGCAGCGATCTGCGATCATCCCTGCTTCGTGGGGTATCCCGCTTCGGCCGACACGCCGCCGGGGCTAACTAATAGTGAACGTCGACTTCCATTCGGTGCTGCTGTGCCTGCCCCTGGACGGTAGTAGTGTGAGAGAGTAAGACCCCGAAAAAGCGGTCTGGCCTTTCTTCCCTTCGCTATGCTTGCTGCGCTGCGTTGCGTTGCTGCCGGGCGGAGATGCGGCGTGCAAGAGGGGATTTTGGGATGGGGATTGCAGAGTCCTTGTTATTTTATTTTGGTTTTGTTTTTGTGGAGAAGAAAAAGAAGAGATGCCCTGCCTGTTCTTACCTTACTGTCTTGGTCTCTGCCCAGCATGTGACATCCTGCAGACGAAGGATTCATCAGCCAGCGCAGGAATTGCTTGTGTGGCCAGGGGCAAGCACGCAAGCGCGGCAATTCGTCGAGTTCCGGGTCCGTTGGCTTGGGACAGACAGGTAGGGCAAGGCAAGACAAGACAAGACAAGACACGGCAGTGTCTTGAGACTTTCATGCCTGGTTTGACAGACAGACACCGCCTGTCACCAAGCCGCCGGCTCGGCTTCGTGTGACAGTGACAGTGATTTGTGTTTCCATCTGCGACGCTGGCTTGGGAGTTGGGACGGGGCCCCTGGTACCATTCCCGTTTCAAAACACCGCCATCGCCACGGGCGAGACCACATGACGCTGCACTCACCCAGGGGACCCAAAAAAACATGTGCATGTATCTTTCCAACTTCTTTTGTCATTCATTCCAGCCCGTCTCTTCTCTCTCTCTCTCTCAGCTATGTCAGGCTTCCGCCTCATCCGAGTCGTACAAGTCGCCCGCGCAGGCTGGCCCACCCCCAAGATCTATAACACATTACGTTACTCCCAGCAAGGGAGAACGTTTGGTCGGATACATCGTGTCAAACAAAGGAAAAATAGAAAAAAGAAAGAAAGCCGCAACCACACAAGCACAAGAAAAAAACGCCCACGCAAATGCTTCCAGACCCGAAACCCAGACCATAAACCAGGCCACCACCACCCCTTGCGCCATTGAGGAATACCACGAGTCACCACCTCCCCGAAGTCCCCGTTATAGTTGCCACCCGTACCCATCCATCCATCCATCCATCCATACCCATACCCCCGAGAACCGAAACCCAACAAGGCCCCCCTTTTGTTCCCATGCGCCAAGCCGTGCAGGTAATGGTTCATCCTTGAACTCCGATGTATGATTGCCGCCGCCGCCGCCGCCCGGAAGGGGGAAAAAAGATATTAGAAACTAAAAAATACCGGTTTGTTGTGTTTGTTGTCGGTCGTTCGTCGCGCATCCTGTACCGCCAGGGTCCGGGATTTGCGGGGAGGTCTATCGGTGGGGGGAGGGTGGGAGGAGGCCGGATTGTGGTTGTTGTTGTCGAAGGAATTAAGAAATATACACAATTTTGTATGGTATGCTGTCTTTTCTTTTTTTCGTTTCAGGGTCTGCCGCTGCCGCAGCTGGTGCTGCCGCTGGCGGTGCTGCTGCTGTCGTAGTTGTGGCAGCCGCGCTCGTGGCGCTTCATGTTGCTGCGGACGCTGAAGGCCTTGCCGCAGCCGGGGAAGGGGCACTTGAAGGGCTTCTCGCCCGTGTGAGAGTGGCTGTGGATGCGCAGGGAGCTGGGCCGCGAGAAGGCCTTGTTGCACGTCTGGCAGATGTAGCGGTCCTGGCTCTGCGGGAAGGCCGCCGACGCCGAGGGCGCGATGTAGTGGTGGTGCTGCCAGGGGTTGCCCGCCGACGGCGCGAGGGTCACGGAGACGGGAAGGGCGGGAGGGAATGCCTGCGGAGGGTTAGACACGCGGGCTGTGAATGCTAGGCGGTGGTGATGACCCACCTGAGGAAGAGGCCGCTGGTAGTAGAGCCCGGACAGTTGCGGAGGTGGCGGTGCGGCGGCCTGCATGGGAGGGTAGTACGAGGTCATGGCCGGCTGGCTCATGTACGCCGGAGCGGCGAACTGCGGTTGATATGCCGAGGCGTGGACGGGGACTCGCGGGACGGCGGCGGCCATCTGCCGTGCATCGGCCTCGAGCTGGAGCGGTGGCGTCGTCTCGAAGTAGTAGTTCGAGCCGCTCGACACCTGGCTCACCGACCTCGTCGACGGCGAGTTGAACCCCTCAAAGGACGCATCCGAGGACATGGGCGGACTTGGCGGGAGAGCCGTCCTGATCAGTGCGGAGTGGGCATAGTGCGATGAGCTGGGCCGTGTCTCGGGCTTGGACGCTTGGGCTGTGACCTTGTCAGCACCTTCTGTGTGTCTCGTAGCCCACCCCGAACTGCGCATACATTGCTGCTGCTGAGACTGGGGCGACGTCTCTGAGGTCGGCGATCCTTGGTCTGCGAGCCCGAGGAGGTTCGAGATGGACGGAAGGGAGCACTTGTTGGTCTCATCCATTGGCGGCGAGGGTGGTGGCATGTAGCCATAGTGGATTTGTTGAGGTGCGTGTGCGTAGTGTGTGGTGACCATTGTGCCTGCCATGGTTGCTGTGTGAAAGAGAACTGCTCGGTGGTGAGGCGACGACGCCGTGGGTGGCTGCAAGTTTTCGTGGCGAGGTGGGGACGTTGAGTCGGGATATCAAGCTCCAGCAGTGTTGAGAGATCCAAGTCGGGCAAATCGTGGTGTGGGAGGCGTGGGCTGGATTAAGTACTAGGCAGTAGTTATGCGTCGAGGAAGAAGCTTGTTGACTTTTAAGATGATGGGGGTGGGAGAACCGGGGCGTTTTGTACCATCAGATCATCTCCCGACGAACATCCTGGAGAATATGTGGATGATCAAAGTGGAAATCCACACGAAATCCACACGTTGATCCCCGGACCAGGCGGCCAGCAGGTGTTGTCACAAATTGGGTGTGGGTCTGACCGGCGGCCTGGGGGTGCTGTGCCAGACCAGGGATCACGGCCCACGACCGGTGTTGATCAGAGGAGAAGGCCACCCCTCCTTGCACACCCCCTCCCCCTCCTCCTTCACGCCCCCTCCATCCGTCATCACCCAGTTCACCCCTGCCTTGTAGCGTGCCGCAAGTGCTGCGGTACATGGTACATGCGTCCGAACTTATAACGCCTCCTATTATAACGTGGCTCCGACTCCGGGTGCGTCGGGGGGGTCGCCCTGACTTGATGCTGGCGCCCACTGTCTGGGCCTTGCCAGCCGGAAGCACACAAGAGAGCGGACCGGTCTCTGGACGGGTCCCGATTGATATGATTGCCATTGATCTGCCGAGTCCAAACGTCTGAGGCTCATGTCAGCCAAGGCCTCCAGACAGGTGAAGCCCAGTGCGATGCTATGCGCCCCGGATGCGGGCAGAGAGCCACCTCACCCTCCAGGCACTGCAGAAACGCACACTGCTCGTCAGTCTCTGTCGAAGAAATGCGGTGCGCACGTTTCTACTGTGGCGCCGACCGCATGGTGCCCGCGCTAGCTTCGAGTGGGTGACACATTGTCCTGCATTTTGCGAGCTGCCGGTTTGCTGGAGACTGGCTGCCACACGGACCACCTAGCCAAAACAGGAGATGCTGCCGGGACCTGAGGCTTGGATGTGGAGGGGTGTTGCCGGGTGATCGGTACGTACCCGAGCACCCTGGTCTTGTCTCGGCCGCTTGGGCGTTTTGAGGGTTTGGGACGGGGACCCCTGGGCCAAGACACACGGACCGCCCAAACTTGAGACGAGCATCGACTCCAGTCTCGTGTGGTGCATCGCGGGATAGGGCCACCAGGGGTAGCTTGCATTGGCTTGTGCTGTGACCGGATGGTTGAGCTGATCTTATGCCGTTCATCTTGACGTGCTCTGTCTGCCATCTCGAAACGGGCGTCTCTGGGGTTCTGCCTCCTGCAGCAGCTGCTGCTGCGGTGCTCGCCGCATCCGCTTCCAGAACTCTTCTGATCTGTTTGGGCCGTGCAGTGAATTTCCCCGATCCAACGCGGCCGGAGATCATCTCTCGCGTGGTCGCGAGTGCCGGATCATGGCGCTATGGAGATTTGTTCTTGATGCGCTCCAGGGACGAGTGAATCGTCTCCCGCGGTCGGCATGATCCCGTGAAACCGAGCATCGCCAGATCTTAAGAGAGACAGCAGGCATCCTGCCTCTGCTCCCGAAGGGCAAACGTTTTTAGACCGCCCGGCAGTTGGTCAATCGGCGGCCAGGAACAGCTGCATACATGGAATGTGCCGCTCCAGCGTTAAGGTTAGGTGAATAGGGCGCTGGTGGGACGCGGCGGTTGTGGACTGTTGTTTCGTGCATGCGCTGGGATACGACCGTTGCGGTCGCTTAGCAGCCCTGCGCAAGGACCAGAACCGCCCGCAGCAGTGCTGCCGCCGGCGCCGGCAACCACCAGCGCACGCCTGCGAGGACCTCTGACGCTGGGCATGACGAGGGCAGGTTGGTCAGCGTTGGATGATGCCTTGGCTCTCCCGGCAAAGCCAAGCGCCAGGCCCAGGCTGGCGATGGCTCATGCAGACGCGAGGCTCCGTGCTCCAGGCACGTTTCTGGAGAAACAGCGGGGGGGATTCTCGGAAACAAAGGCTAATCTCGAGAGATCACCTCAACTCGCGATCGAGGGAGGCTCCAGGGGCAGCCGGATTGGCGCTGGGGTCCAGGGGTCCTTGATCATCGGCGGTAGCGAGTCTTATTGTCGACTGGGGTCCCGCCGGAACGACAGCAGCCTGTCTGGCCCTGTGTTTGACGTGCGGCAGGGGCCAGCGGAGACATGTCGAAATCCGGTACTGTTGATGCGCCTGGTACGCTTTGGTCTCCTGGGGCGGCCGGAATCAGCAAGAGGGGACACGAGGGGACGGGCAGATGGGCCTGTTGTGCCACATCCGTGCCACATCCGCGGTTCGCCGCAGACCAGCGAGACCCGAGCTTCAAGGCATGAAGACGGGACGAAATTCCCGAGAGCAGTCTAAACACCAAGGCGCCGGCGCTCGGGCACGTCGTTGACATGTAAAACTTGGGACGACGCACCGGCAGACGCAGGCACGCTCTTAACCGCGCCAGTCCTCCCTGCCTCAGGGGACGTGTGCATCCTCGCTGGCGTCCTGCGTAGCTAGCGCCGTCCCATGTTGCTGCAGCAGCACGCTCTCTGTCTTTCAGGGCAGGGAGGGCTTCTGGAAACTGCCCGACCCGGGCTTCAGAGTGTGACGAGGACGTAGTGGTCGGTGAACGCCGAGTTTTGAGTTTCTCGCAAGGCGGTGCAGCTTCTGGCTTGGTGTGTTCTGGACAGGCCATGGGGTTGCGTTGAGTCGCCATCCATGCCTAGAATTCAGTTATTCAGTGATTCAGTGGAGTGTCGAAGGTGAAGAGCCCCAGCCAGCCTCCGGGCAGGTGCTGGAATTCGGAAACGGTGGGGTTTCAGGCACCAGCAGAGCGGTCAATTTCTTCGGGCTTGACGTTCCTTCCCGCTACTTGACCCAACACGATTCTGTTCACTCAACTGGGACTGAACTCGGGCCCGAAACAGGTTGCCCCTTCCCTCTCCGCATTCCAGGGTTTTTACGAGGTGGTGACTCAATCTCACAGCGGCCAATGTTTGTCCTCCTTCCATTCCATTGTGAAGATCAAAAACCACCACATGTCTAGGCCTGTAGCCTCAGAGACGCACACCGTTTTTGGGGTGACCTCGAGGGCTGCTTGATATCGAAACAGCATTGTGTTATTTGTTCTCAAGACCCATGCCGGTTTCAATCCCGATTGATGATCGCATGGCGGCCATGGAGGCCTGTTACCAATACTCGGTAACGCGGTCTGGGGTGCTCGTCGTACTCGTACACAGCACAGGACGAAATAAGGTATGTCTGGAGAGCCGGGGCCCCGCCCTCAAAATCGGATGTGGCCGGGCACTCGGAGCCGGACCCGGGAGGAGACCGGGTCTGCCCCGCTGCGGCCCCGCTCCAGCCATTTCTTGGCCGCCAGACGCCGCTCACTTGTCCCAGTTCGTTTCTTGAGCAGCCGAAGTTCCAGGCCACCTTGCCGGCCAACTCTGCGGCAGCTTTGCGGCACAGCTCTTGTCGTCTCGTCACTCGTCACTCGTCACTTTTCCAGGGTTGAGTGCCTTGACTCCTGGAGTCGGGTCCGTCGGTGGCTTTGTTTTTTGCTGCCGTCACCTCATTGGCGTGGCGCCAACGTTCGCCACTGCAGTGGCTTGCCTCTGGCTTGCGTCCGACGACTCCGCGAATCGCGCCCCCAGTCTCGCTGCGCCAAGTCCATCACATCGCATCGGACCACGCTCTCGCCAACGCTCGGGCCAGCCACACAACCTCTCCAGCCATCGGTTTGTGTTCCAGAGTCTTTGGGTCTTTGAAATTGCCGGGCGCGGGGGAGGGGTGCTGTCGACGGATACATACAGAACACACAGCGACATCAACATCGATTCAAGCAAGCGCCTCGCCCAGGCCCAGCCGCTTCGGGCGTGCCGTCGACAGATATTGCCCGCCCTTCGCCTCGTTCCGTGGTTGTGGCTCGAGTTGGACGGCGGAGCGGCTGTACTTCGGACACTCTTTGATTGCCGTCTATATCATGAACGATATCACCCAAGGCTCGCGCCGTGTGACCGTCGCCCAGGCAGGCAGGCTGCAGCCTTGAGTGACAGCGTCGCGCTCGACCAGCCTCTGGTCCCTGCGCGCAATACCGGATTTCCAAACGGAGATTACCCGTCATGCGGGCGATCGACGTGGCGTTGGCTTAGCGCCGCTCGCTTAAGTTCCGGCATGGCATCAACGCCCCTTCGGGCATGGGCCATGATCGCCGACCGTTTTCAACCCTTTGGGCTCGGGAAATATGCCACGCTGCGCGCGCATGTCATGTCACCAACGCGCCCAAGCAATCACCTTCCTTTTCCGGCCACCCACATACCGGATGCACGCCGTCGATGGAGGAGCCCGCGTCACCTCTTCTCCTCATCGCCCCATCATTCGGCGCAGCACTCGTCTGCACTTACTACTGTAGTACACAGTCTCCCTCTGTCCAAAATAAGCCGTACACCAAGAGCACCGGTTCCCAACACCATCCACGATTTCTCGGCCAAAACATACCCGATTTTGATGGTTCAAAGTGTAATCTGTTGGTCTGTTATGGTGCCTTCTAAGTCTACCTTAATGTAAAAACATTGGGTAGAAATCTGGTGTGGTGGAAGGAAAGGTGCATTACTGATGTTGGCCGTGGAGTGGGGCCAAAAACTGGCTTTGGTGTACGGCTTATTTTGTCCAGAGGGAGACAGTCTCGAGACAGTACACAGTGCACTGCGGGACTGTTGACAACGACATCGGAGGAGCCGTTGCCTTCCTCGGCGTGGCCCCACAGCGGCGCAATGACGCCCACCAAACTTCCCGTACCGCATATCCGGCTGGCCTCAAAATTCACCTCACCGCCAGTCATCAGGGCCGTCGCAGGCGACACAGCCTTGTTCTGCAAACCGAGCACACCGCGGCCCAAATGCCCAAAAGAACATGGCCTCGCAAAGTTCCAATCTCGATTCGAGAAGAATGGCGGGTGATGATGTAACCCATGCTCCGGCGACAGCGCTCTGCCCTGTGCTCCGCGGGCTGCGGGCGCCAGGGACGGCAGGGAAAACAGGGGGGCAGTCCCGGTCCATATTTCCGATGTAACCGGGGCGATCTTCGAAAGGGAATAGAGTTTGTGGAATCTGTCGATCAGCGCAGGGGCGATCTCCCTCAACCGAGGGCTTGTCGCTATCGAGACACGATGCCAAAGCTTGCCATCAAGCATCCAGATGCAAACAAACCACCCAAGAAGCTTCGTAAGTGTGTCAAGCGTGGCTCAACGTTCTCCAGTCATCTGGACGCAGGGCAGAATCTCCGACCGGCCAGGTCTCAGCCCCTTGCGTGCCCGCCCCCCAAATCAGGATCCGCCGCTGATTTGCGCTTCAACAACTAACGTCGCATCGAGACGTTCGAGGAGAGGCTTCTCGCTCTCGCTCACTGCTTGGTACCGTGACACGGCTTCTGTGGAGTCCCTTCAGCGGCTCTCGAGAGTATCTCAGCACCTACGAGGCTGCCCCCCCACCCCCTCGACACCCTTTCGGGTCGCCCGAGCCCGCTACCGGCACGCAGGGTGCTACTATCGATCCTGGTTCCAAATCTTTGGCTCACCCAGTGTAACGCCGACTCTTGGAGCTTCCTTCTCGGGCCCGTCCGGAGCAGTCAGTCGCCATTTGGGCCTGAATGGTAGCCTATCACACCCAGCCAACTGTTCCCGACGCCTCGGTGGTGTGTGTGTCCGCGTCACTCAAGCCCGTGCAGTATCAAAGTATCACAAAGAAAGCCTGGCTCCTTAGATTGAGGCGTCCGGGCTCGGAAGTTGCCTGGCTCTTCGAGTACAACCGGGACCTCTCGTTGGGCCGACATGGCAAGTCTTGGGCCAGTGGAAGGAGTATTCCACGACGCCACAAAGCATTGCGTCCGCCCTGAGACTTTCCCGCCTCTAGGGGGACGAGAAACGGCACAATGAGGCGTCCGGACTCGGGGTTAGCTGCCGGCGCCAGGCCAACACAATGCCAACTGTGCGCATGACTCCGATCTCGTTGGTCAAATTTCGCCGACAAGACACTGAGCGGAACACTTGGCGATACGACGTCGCGGGATTAAAGAATTCGAGGTTAGTACAAAGAAGGAAGCGAGCCCGTTGTGGCGCTGCTCTCCCTCCCGACGACCTGGTCCTATATCAGGCGCGGTTATGACAGGGTGTCCTCGATATTGCGACTCTCGAACTTTTCTCCCGACCCACCTCAAGCTTTCTCACCAGGTCCAGATGAGGAAGTTCCCAAGAGGCTTCGTAACACCTGACGGGTGAGCCGTGGGTGCCTCGCGTCCGGCCAGAGCTCGTCATACTTAGTGATGGTGAAAAGATCCCTTCGGCCACGGCACTCGATGCCGCTGGATCACTCGCTTAGGGCTGCACCACTCCTCGAGTACGGCGGTTCCATTGTCCACACGCCTGTGAGCGGCAACCAAGCCGCCGCGAGCGAGGTCCTTGGATACGGTTGAGCTTGGTGTTCGGGCTGATCACAGAGCTAGTGACAGAATCCTATCTCGCATCTTACTCCCCGGGCCCTTTCCCAAGCCACAACCAGGTTTTCGCCACGGAACTTGCTCACTGCTCACTTGCTAGACCAAGGCGATCAAGATGAGGTGTTGGCAATCCTTCAAGGACCCGGGCGGAGACAGCGGGCACGAGTCGAACCTCCCTCGACGATCCGGACCGCATCCTGTCACCCCCTTGCGCCTTCGCAGCACTACAACCACCAGGCCGTCTGACCATGCAGATCAACGAGTGACAGCCCGGCGGGACGTGGAGAGCGGTCACCAATCCGTGGTCGGTTGCTGCACATCCTTCCCCAGTTGGCTTGTCCAGCAATCAAGCTGCGCCAACAAAGGCGACGGCCGAGCCTGGGAATGGCAAGCCCCTCGCCTGACCTCGTAGCAGCTCCTGAGATCTATTGGGACTTGAGACGGCCCAGGCGGTTCTGCCGTGCCGAAGTTGCAGCCAAGGTTCTGTGGCTGACGACGCTGATCGTCGTCGTGGGCAAGGCAGCCTCGGCAGCTCCCAACACCACCACCCGGCATCGACGGCCCACCCCACCAGCCCGGCGATTATCTCGCCCTCCGCGGGAAGACTCATCGGGAACTGTCCTTCTGCAGTTGTCGCGAGTGGCTGACGCAGGCAAGGTCCTGGTGTCGTTGCAGCAGGAGAGCAGCAACCGGGTGGCCGACTCCTGTGCAGGACAGTCAACCCGACCCCCTCCTGTCACCAACGTGCTTCCTGCATCCCCTTGCTTCTTTTTTCTGGCATCCCGCACGCAAATGGCGTACTCGGCAGAGATGGGCCGCTCCCTGGGTTTGAGAACGAGGTATGCCCGGCTTGCAGCCGGCCACGGCAAGCGGACGAAGCGGAGAACGTCCCAGGGGAAGCGCACAGTATGTCCAGGGCAGTAGCGGCACCTGAGACAGGCGGCAGCGAGGTGTCGGGTCCCGCTGCTACAACCCTCCTCGGGCTGTTGAAAGGTAATCTCATCCCTCACGGTCCGTCTCCCAGACTCCCACGCCCTGGCAACGACGAGCTGGAGGATGCTGCGCCCGGCGGGAAAGGAAAATGAGCCTCAGGCATAAAGCCCGCTCCGTTCTTGAGATTTCTTCGTCGGACTGTGCAAAGCTTGCGGGGAGGGCAGACAACCGTCGGCCCCCAACCGATGCCGCCAGGGCGGGATGTTGTCACGCCCCTGAAACGGCCAATAAGCCTCAATCACCCGGCTGCTCCGTTCCTATTGGGCAAAAATCCACGCCGTTTTTCAACCGTTGTGACAATGTCTCACCTCTATTTTGCCCCTGGTCAGTGCTGGTAAGCGAAGCCCTCACACTACCCCTGTTCACTAATCCCCCGTCACGTCCCCGCGCCGGCTCCGAGATGCTTGACTCGGGTTCCACCAACTCTACAAACAACTGAAGGGGAAGCAAGCTTCTCTGGGCTCAACTGGCAGAGGGAGGAGTGTTTGATACAGAATCCTCATCGGCTGTCACCTTGGGGATTCAAGACTGCAGTGATCACCGACGCCGGCCTTCCTCGCCGCCGTACTTCAAGTACCGAAGGGGAAAAGTAAACCACGCGTCCCTAGCGCCAAAAGAAGGAAGGAAATCGTTTGATGACTGCAGCACCGGGGTGTTCCCCGCGCAAGCCACATGTTACATAACCAACGGTTCCTCTCAACAAAGCAAGAAGAGGAGGTTCTTGAGAACCCGGCTCTCTCCGCGTCGGCCTTCACTCTCAAGCTGAGTTGTGTGCCAAGAGAAGCAATGCCATCTGTGATCGGGGCCGCCCGCATCAGCAGCAGGCATCGAGGCTTCTGCACGATATACTAACCCGAGCTGACTGCATGCATCGACGGCGCGGGTCGCTGTCAAGTCGGCCGAGATTGCCGAGTTGAATCCCTCTCCCGCTGTGAAGGGTTGAGGGAGTTGGCGAAACTTGGGTCTGCCCTGCCCGTGGCTTGCTGAAATGCCATCACTGCAGAGGGGGGAACCGAGCAGGCAGACTGCAGCTGTCTACTACACGCTGAGAGCACAGTATTTGTCTCATCTTCTGTAGGTAGCAGCCCCTTCCACTGCACACTCTGGCGTCATCCCAGGTCCAAGCCGACACCGTTACGATCTAGTTCTACACCAGAACGGACACTCATCCCCGTTCGCGCCATTCCGCCCCTCCCCTCTTCCCATCCAAGCCAGCAACGACAGCACGAGGAAGCCACACGCTTCCTCGACCAAAAGAGGCCTCAAGCACCACCACTAAACCAGAAAGGTAAGTTTTAGCGGGAGCCAGCGGATAGGGACGATCGATCGGCCGGGTGGCTACTTGTCCAAGCCGGGCAGTACCGGCGGACCACGACACGCCACAAGACCAGACAGGCCAAAGAATGCGAGGAGGCACGGTGGTGGTGGTGGGGAAGGGGGGTAACACACACGTTTTCAACCCCTCAACCCCCCCTCCTCCTTCTCCCCCCCAGGATCCTTGCATGCAACTGACTGGACGACACGTGTGGCTGGGTGGCAGGCAACGCAAGAGAGAGACAAAAAAGCCGGATGGCATCCTCGTTCGCCAGCCACTCACAGCCTGGTAAAACCCCAACTTGGCTTTTTACCTCCTTCCCTACCCCGCGATACATGAATTGTTCCCCGGTCTCGGGCACCATCCACACACCCCCCCCCCCCCCCCCCCCCCCCCCCCCCCCCCCCCCCCCCCCACCCCCCCCCCCCCCCCC
>FTCU01002977.1_pt1 | contig 13633 bp, 18 predicted proteins | sample 1639521 | NCBI WGS metagenome assembly FTCU01 (sample SAMEA3914864, study PRJEB12502) | metagenome | biome: forest; material: soil | place: USA | collected 2012-03-12 | depth 0.3 m
CACCTCGACCCAGAGCTGGGCGATCTTGTTCCTCAGGTACGGCGGGTCGTCGGCCGACACGGTCTCGGCCAGCTGGAGAACCCACGTGCGAAGATACTCGCGGTGCTCCGCGCTGTATTCCTCCCATTTCTGTTTCACCGCGTGCTCGAGGAGCGACAAGCCGTAGTGGCGGACGATGGGTTCTTGGGGTTTGTTAAACGCGAGGGTGAAGCCGTGCGAGGGGGCTTCGCCGAGGGTCTTGACTTGTTCGAGGAAGGCTTGGGCATCTTGGCGGGCTTGGTTGGGCGAATACGGACTGTGGACGATCTTGAGGGCTTCGTGGATTTTCGAGAGGATGGCCTCACCGCCATCGCCGCTGGCAGCCCCCGCGGCTCCGTTCGGCGGCGCGGCGGTCGACATGGCGAGCGAGAATCACGCCCGGGTAGCGCTGCAGAGGGTTTGCCAAAAAGCCGAGGCGGTCGGCGCGGAGGAGTGGCCACCGAGGTGCAGCGCAGGAACTGATCAGGCCTGGGTCATGAGATTGAAAAAGAGTTAGGTCTGTGTGGCCGGTGCTTGGTGGCTGCCAGTTGTCATGCCGTCTCTGGATCGAGTTCCCAGCGGCCGTTGACAATTAAAGTCGGTCCCCACCGTGCGCCTATGGGTCAGGCCGCACGCGCGCTCAGGCGCGAACTGCGTCAGGTCTTCTTTTGGATTAGCGCGGGGCAGGTGCCTGGCAGCCTGAGTGGCAGGCTGCTAAAATAGTTTGCCAGAGGCGGTGAGTGGTTGCGTCACACCTCGGTCAGGGGGGTCTCGGTCCTTCGGGGCATCTCACTCACAGCCTTGCGGAGCTCAGCTGTTTTCCCCTACTCGGACGAAATGAGGTAACGCCGTATACTTGCAGACTTGCAGTCATTTGAGATTATGGGCTGCAACTAGACTCTCTCCCTTTCTTTTTTTCTTTTTCTTTTTTGTTTTCTTCTTTTCTTTGGCATTTTGGCTTTCTTCCTTTCCATCCCTTCCTCCTTCCTTCTCCATGCCTGTCTCCTTCCGTTTTGTGTCAAACTTGACAAGGGTCCTTGGCCAGCACCTAGAGTCCTGAGACATGAGCTTCACTGGGAAATACAAGGAGGCACAGTCGAAAACACTTCAACTTGATTCATACCGCCATGTCAAGTTCCCACAGACACAACAACTTGTCGTAAAAACTGGTCGACACGACCGACAGCTTGTCCTTCCACCCTGGTTGGAAATCGCTTCCGTAATTCATGCTCTTGTGCTCCTCGAAACGGCCGAGGACGCGAAACTGATGCTGGCCATCCACCGTCTCCGCCAGTTCGACAACCCGAGCGCCGGCGTGCATGCAGGAGGCCAGTATCCTCGCTCGCCAATTGTAGCCCCGGTTGGGCGAAGTGTCCATGTCAATCAACTTGAGTCGCCAAACCCCTCCACCCAGACACTTCTCGGCGAGATTCTTGGGCTTGCCAAACGGCGGCACCGCGAACAACCGAATATGTTCGTCATAGCTTCCCGTAACAACCAATTCATGGCCGTCATCTTGCCCAAGCAGGGGCAGAATTGCTGTGACTCCAGCATCGTGGCCTCTCGATTCGAGTGCGGGGAGCGATTCGGCGAGGCTCCAGTCGATCCAGTTGCACGTCCTGAGCCTTAGTTTGGAGTCGTCGCCCCCGGAATACACTCTGAAGGACATGTCGCCAGTCCCTTTCGCTTGGTCGGACTGTCCGGGGGCGGGAAGCACGGGGGAGATGGAGACACACCATGTCTCGAGCATGTGCGTGATGACGGGCTCCGTATCCAGCTCCCAGCTCCCGTCGAACGTTGGCAAGCGCACGAGATAGACATGCCCAGTGGAGGTGGTGACAGCCATCGTGCCTGCCCGCAACGGGTGCCACCCAAATGAGAGGAACAAAATCTCTTCGCCCACAGACGGTTCGATCTCGCCTCCAGACATATCCGCGATATCCATGGTGTTTAGGTGTTTTAGCGGCTCCGCCTGGTCAGGGACCAGCCTAAACACGGCAAGAGTCGCAGTGCTCGAAACAACAGCACAAATATCGCGACTACCTTCGTGGGGGTTGAATCGGAGATCCAGAAGTGCCGAGGGCTGAGGAACAGTCTGAATGTGTGTTCTGAAGGGAGAGTTAGTGTTGCTCGAGGATCAATATCCACGAACTCGCCCACTCACACGAGATCGTCCACAAGCTGGAAGGCTATGATGCTGCCGTTGCGACTCTGCGGCTGCTTTGGTTTTGTCCGCTGGCCGCCACCCTCATCATCGGAATCACCACCGGTGGCTGCATCAGCATGGCTCTCGCCCGCCCCATCAGGCTGCAAAGAGTATGTTCCGACCAAGAAGTATGAGGGGTATGCAGGGCAAAACTCCACACAGCTCGGCGGGAGGTCCAGAACCTGAGATCTGATGGAGTGAACCAACTTCCCTTCCTCTTCGGCCATCATATGGAAATTTCCAGAGCTAGCTGTGAGGTTTTTTGGGGAAATTAAGAGGTCAAAGGGTTTCGTTCTTTCTGTCGTTGTTCGTGGAGAGAGTTGCTTTGTGCACCCACTTGCTTTTTTTGGAGGCCTAACAATTCTTTCACGTTCCGGATTGGCCGATTTCACTCTCAGTCCGACGGCTCGCAGCCTCCAACCCCAATGTAAGGTGCAATTGGGAGAAAATGATTCTGGGATCTTCAAACAGAACAAACGACCCCGCAGCTAGTTGCAGGTGGTCAATGTTTTGGCTGAAATTTATAAAAACTTTCCTCTGACTAGAACCACCGGGCTTCGACTCTCCGCATTCACCTCTCCAAGCTCCCCAAGCAGCGAATCAACAACGGTCTCATCAACTGGTCCAGAAGAAGGGTTGCACCCAACCCCAACAACATGGACTCCGATTCGGATTTCTACGGTACCCCCCTCTCTTCCTCCCTTCCTACCACACAGCACCGCCCAGCTCACACCATCTCTCCAGGTGACGAGGAAGTCGTCTCAGCCCTCGAAGGCCGCGTGGCCAGGTTCGACATCGTAACCTGGTGGGACCGGCAGAGTGCCATGACAGCCCACATCCACCACCAACAACAGCTCCTACAACTCCAACAAATCCAACACCCGGCCGCAGACCAAACGACAGCAGCCGCTGCCCACCCCTTCGACCCCTCCTCCTCCGTCCGACACCCGTCCGAGTCCATCCCAGCCTTCCTGGCCCGCCTCCCGCCCGCCACCACCGACTGGCGCCCGGGCATGGACTGGATCTGGATCCAGAGCCCATACCAGCTCCCTCGCGCCGCCCCCGCGCTCGGCCAGTTCCGGCAAGGCGGCGCCGAGCGCTTGGCGCTGCTGACGGCGTTCCAGACGATGGCGAGCGCAGCAGCCGCTCCCGCGGGGCGCGTGGCGCGGGACGTGGGGCGCGCGCGGCGCGAGGCCGTCGCCGACCTGACGGCGCTGGCCGGGGCGTGCGGCATGGTCTCGGGCAAGTGGATGCTGTTCCCCGAGCCCGGGCACGTGAACGAGGTGTGGGGGAGGGTGGCGCGGGCGACGGCGGAGGGGTCGCTGGGCGATTGCGCCAAGGTCGAGACGCGCGTGACCGCGGATAAGGAGAGGCTGGTGTGTGTTTACACGCGAGATTTTCGGGATAAGGACGATGTGGCTAGGGTGTTGAGGCGGATGGCGGAGTTGGAGTTGGTGAGGCCGGGTGGGAGGCTGATTTACTACAAATCTGGTAAGTGGTGGTGAAGGAGGTTGTGGGGTTTGGGACGAGGCTTACTGACTCTGGGGCTGCAGATGCGTGGACTGAGTTGGGGATCTATGGAGGGAATGAATGGGGAATCGGCGCTTCGATGGTAAGTTCTCGCCTGACTGGTGGTCGGGCAACGCCCCCTGATGTCGATACTAACCATGGCAGTTCTCCTCGAAAGATATTTTTGAGCATATCAGGAAGATGACCTCTGGGCAGTCGTGATTTGGCGTGGGGCCATGAGCTGGGCTGTGTTCATTTTTTTCTATTGCTTTCAGGCAACGCCACAGATACCCTTACAGCGTACTTTATGAGGAGATGGAGTTTCAGGGGTAAGCACAAGATCCTGTTCAGCGGTCTCGTTGAGATGGGACCCAATTTTGCCCCTAGCGCACCCTTAGACTCGCGGTCTGTACAATGGAATGATAGCACCAAGAGGCTGTTCGTCTTCCAAGCATATACCTGTCCCTTCGGTGCGAATTCTTGTACAACCCTGGGTTACCCACAAACACCAACCCTGGTGGTCCTCAGTTGCAACATGGGAGGGTTGGAAAATGACTGCATAGGAGCTGATCTTTCGAGCCGGTCGGGGCCGCAGGATCGGGGCAGGGTAAAGAGTTGGCCAGTCGACTCACGTGCAGCCTCGCCAGCAAACGCCGCATCACCAGTAGATAGCTGGATCTCCCTTCCCGCAAACAAGAGCGAGACGCCGTCAGCTCCTCGCGACGTAACGGGTTCGGTGTCTCTGTTCTCAAAGAGATAGCCATACCGCTAACTCAGAGGCGACTCAACACCATCAAGAGCAATATCTCCGGCATCATCCGGGTCGGTCGACTTGAGAAGCAGCACCAAGCGGAAGGCACTGTTTCCGTTCAGGTAGTACCTGTGCAGTTTCTTGGACCGCAGGAAACCGAGTCGCTCGTAGAGCCTCATGGCGGGAATGTTTGTCTCTTCTGTCTCGAGCACAATCTCCTCTGCATTGCGCTCAGCCATGGCGTCGATGGCCATCCTGACTAACTTCGTGGCCACACCGTGTCCTCGGTGTGCGGCGGACACGGCAAGCATGGCGATGTATCCACGAAGGGTGGGGGCGGAGTGGGAAGAGTGCATCTCGAGCTTGCATATTACCACGCCGATGAGGGAGGAGTCGGTGGGGTGCAGTGCCTGGATGGAGAGCATTCGTCAGAACAGGGGATAACGACAGGGGGGGCATGACGGCTGGTGACTGACCATGAAGCAGAGATGGCCCCATTGGTAAAGGAAATAGCGATAGACATATACGCTATACGGTTCGCTCAGGTCCTTCGATATGAGAGCGCGAATGCCGGGCAAGTATTGCGATTCTAGGGAGTGTTGGTATTGAATGTAGTTCAGCTCGCCCGGGAGCTCGGCCTTCGGGAGCGTGCTGGCGGTGTCCTGGCTCGAGGCATCAGGGGCCGCCATCGCGTGCGATCGAGCCGCGATCCGGTTGTGGCTCAGTTGGCAGTCCGGAACAGTCGTCGAAATGTTTGTAGGTGTTGGAAATGATGAGAAACGTTCGCCGTGTAAATGCGTCCAACCTTGAGTGCTTGCATCGAAGAGGAGACGACAACGGCTGGTGCCTCGCGATGCGGGGACCGAGAGATCGGATGGGTCAAACGCCCGCCGTCATCGATTTTCACATGCAAGACCGGAAAAACGCGTTGCCATTGGTGCGAGCTATGGCAGTGGGTCCATTACGGACTCAGGTTCCTGGGACCAGATCTTGGAGATCATCGCGGGTTTCAAGACTTTTGAGAAAAAAAAGTGGAAATCGGTACTGTAGTGAGTGGTAGAAGAGGCTCAAATTGTCGGGCAAATCACCGCAGCGGCACATGGCATCCACAATGTCTGCCAAATAAATATCGCAGCACCAGGCTCCCTTCTTCTGTCTTGTGGTGTTCGTCAGTGGGGTAGAGTCCTGTGGGGCTGCAGACGTCACTGGTACATTGCCGCTGCTTCCAGGGTCACAGGGGGTTCCGAAAGCAGGGAGCTTGTTTCCAAAACCAACACTCCCTCGGGGACGCCGGCTCAGTCCCACAGCGCACTGTGAGATTTTCTCGAGCTTGCCCATAGACAAGTTCAAATCTTTGCGCGCAACCCCAGGAGCGTGTGTATGGGACAGCAGATGTCGAGAACTCGCGCCGGCGACCGTGGTTGATCCTCGACGGGACACGGCGCAACCTCAGCCATTCTTCGCTTCGGATCGCCGGGAGAGTTGCACCGCCCGCTCGCTGGCGCGAATACCCCGATCGAAGTCACGCAACGCACTCGGAGCCCAAGATGGCCAGCACTCTACGTCGCCGGGGGGCCGGAAATGTCACGCCGTCAGAATCGCCAACGCCTCGCGACGAGAGCCCAGCGAAGGGGGACAAGATAACAATAATCCACCACCATCGGCCCAAGACACGCAAGCGCAAGACCACAGCCATCTTCCTGCTGGGCAGTCTCTGCGGCATTATCGCAGCAGGTTTTTTTGCCCAGAGCAATGACCTGATCGAGTTCCCCGAGATCGGGGGGTTGAGCATGGATAGTCTCTTTGACGTGCTCCCGGCGGGGCTGGTGAAGGACGTACGAGAGCTAGTGGTAGGTAACAGCGATGGCTATGCGCCAGAGGAACTGTCGGCTAATTTCTGTTTTGCGATCTTAGATTGGCGAGCGCGATTACCTCGAAAGCCATGATGCCTTCTCGGTCGGCTTCAAGGTCCGCGCCGAGGGCCTCGAGGCGTACCACCCGATAGTCATGGTGCCTGGAGTAATATCGACCGGTCTCGAATCCTGGGGCACGTCAAACATCTCGCTCCCATACTTCCGAAAACGCCTCTGGGGCAGCTGGAGCATGATGAGGGCACTGGTCCTCGACAAGGAGACGTGGAAGATGCACGTCATGCTGGACAAGAAGACGGGTCTGGACCCTCCAGGGATCAAACTGCGGGCTGCGCAGGGCTTCGATGCCACCGACTTCTTCATCACGGGATATTGGATTTGGAACAAGATCGTCGAGAACCTGGCATCGCTGGGCTACGATCCGACAAATTCGTACACGGCGGCGTACGACTGGCGGCTTTCCTACCCGAATCTCGAGAAGCGGGATCAGTACTTCACCAGGTTGAAGGCGCATATCGAGATGGCGGTCCTTCTCCAGAACAAAAAGATTGTTCTCACCTCCCACAGCATGGGCAGCCAAGTCGTTTTCTACTTCTTCCACTGGGTCACCTCAAAACACGGCGGCAGAGGGGGGCCTGATTGGGTGGAGAATCACATCGAGTCGTGGATCAACGTCAGCGGATGCATGCTGGGCGCCGTCAAGGATGTCACGGCCCTCCTCTCTGGCGAGATGCGTGACACAGCGCAACTCAACGCCTTTGCCGTCTACGGCCTTGAGAAGTTCTTGAGCAAGGCAGAACGGGCAGAGATCTTCCGTGCCATGCCGGGCATGTCGTCTATGCTCCCGATGGGGGGGAACGCCATCTGGGGCGATCTCGACGGTGCGCCAGACGACCAACCTGGCCAAGAGGACAGCTACGGATCTTTCATCAACTTCCGGCCTGGTTCCAACTTCACCGCCAGTGACCGGAACCTCACAGTGGACAGCGCCATGGACTATCTGCTTGACACGTCTGAGGATTGGTACAGGGATCAAGTCAAGGCAAGCTATTCCTGGGGTGTCGCCCACACGACTGCAGAAGTCGAGGCCAACGAGGACGACCCGGTCAAATGGATAAATCCCCTGGAAACTCGGCTCCCGCTCGCGCCCAGCCTTAAAATCTACTGCTTCTACGGCGTGGGCAAGCCGACAGAACGGGCGTACTACTATCGCACCCCGGAGCCCGGGTCTCTGACAAACCTGAACATGACGATAGACACGGGCCTGACTCAGGGAGTCGTTGATCATGGCGTCGTCATGGGCGAAGGCGACGGGACAGTCAACTTGATGTCCACGGGCTACATGTGCAACAGGGGGTGGAAGATCAAGCGGTACAACCCGGCGAATGTCAAGATCACAGTCGTCGAGATGCCGCACGAACCGGACCGCTTCAACCCACGCGGCGGACCCAACACGGCAGACCACGTCGACATCCTCGGGAGGCAGAACCTCAACGAGTTCATCCTCAAGATTGCTGCCGGCCAGGGAGATACCATCCAAGACCTCGTTGTCAGCAATATCCGCGACTATGCGGCCAAGGCCAAGGTGTACGAGGAGCGGGATAGGTGAAGGGTTTGTACAAAGTGCGAGTCTGGTGTGGCGTTTCAAAGGTCGATGGCTGGTCTGTTGTATGATAGACTTTTTTTTTTTTTGGGTGGTTTCTTTGGTTGGGCTTTGGAACTTAGACTCAGGGTGGCCAGCGTTGGTTGGCGGATGACAACTGGACTGGTTTGGGATTTTTTGTAGTACTCAACAGGATACCCCATTGACAACATCCTATACAACATCCTATACAACAGTTTGTACTTTGTAGTGTGTGGCTCCACGCGGCGTGCCGAGTCATCGTCTGTCTGATCGTCGCTGGGCGGAGGGATATTCCGGCGAGATGTTCTGTTACACGCCCTTCGACGTCATGCCAGACCAGTCTTGTGGAGCGGCCGAACTGGCCCGTGCAGCCGAAATCGAGCCCAAACAGGGCAAGCGTCGCGGTAATCAGGGAGCGCAGCTCGCCAAAAGATTGGGGGTCGCCTTTTCCTTGCCGCTCTTAGTTATCGCCCGCCAACCAACAATGGACCCCTCCAACTAACAACCTTGGAATCAGCGGGCAAGGCAGACTGACTGCCAGAGCACGCGGCCTGCCCGAGTTGCGATTTCCGCCGGATGGCCAAGCCGCCAACCAGGCATTTTGACCCCAAAGACGCCAGACAATCGACACATGTGCTGCCGGATTGTGCCGTCGGCGACCGTGATGATTGAGCGTCCGTCGTGTGCGCTGGTGCCGTTCGTTTGAGAACATGGCCGACTCCAACGGTTCTTGGTCCGCCGAGAACGAGAAACAATTCTGGGATGGTGAGCATCTCGGTCGATCGGCTGCAACCGCAATACCCTCTCTGTCGCCGCTGACAATTCCTTCTCCTCGCAGGCTTGATGGGGATCTTGTCCTCCTCCTGCGCAGCGCCCGACCAGCTCGACGAAGCCCTGCGCTCGTGGCTCGAGTCGACATCCGAGGCCCGAAACAGCCATCTCGAGAGCGAAGACGACCTCGCTCGTTGTTCCCAACTGCTCCTGGAGAGCCCGATCTTTTGCAAAAACAACGACTATGTGCGGACCCAGCTCATCTACAGCCTCCTGCAGGAGCAGGAGGACGAGTTCGCGAAACTCCATGTGTACACCAACTTTTTACTACTCGACGGCCGGACCGAAGAGGATACGTTCCGGACCATGATCAACGAGGGATGCTTCGGCCGACTGCTCGAGCTGATCAAGGGGTGTGGGGACCAGGATCCTCGGCTGCACAGGCTCCTGCTGCAGCTGCTGTACGAAATGTCCCGGATCGAGCGCTTGCGTCCCGAGGACTTGCTGCAGGTGGATGACTCTTTTGTCATGTACCTATTCCAGCTCATCGAGGCTCTGTCGGACGATGCCGGTGACCCATACCACTACCCGGTGATCCGAGTCTTGGTTCGTCTCTCGCCCGTTCCCCCTCCCCCTGCGGTGAAGCCGTCGCTAACAGTGCTCGCAGCTGGTGTTGAACGAGCAGTACATGGTTGCATCTACTTCGGCTGCGGTAGACCCAGATTCCCCCTCCGTCCCCGTGACGAACAGGGTAGTCAAAGTCCTCAGCATCCATGGGCCGTCGTTCCGGACATTTGGCGAAAACATCATCCTCCTGTTGAACCGAGAAACGGAAACCTCGCAACAGCTTCTCATCCTCAAGTTGCTGTACCTCCTCTTCACCACGTCTGCTACGTACGAGTACTTCTACACCAACGACCTCAGAGTCTTGCTGGATGTTATCATCCGCAACCTGCTGGACCTACCCGCCGAGTCGAATATGCTCCGGCATACGTACCTGCGGGTATTGGCCCCTTTGCTCGCGCACACCCAGCTCAGCCAGCCACCTCACTACAAGCGGGATCAAATCGTTAGCTTGCTCGAGATATTACGTGGCGCGGGCAGCGCCCACTTTATGCCCCCTGAGCCGACAACACTGCGTCTGGTAGAGCGGGTCGCAAAGACGCCGTGGCTGGCAGAGGACGAGCCAGAGTCGCCCGATCTGAGCCCTGTCGGCAGCCTCACCCACTCGCAAACCGGCAGTTCCGTCAGCGTTGTTGCGAACGTGTCTGAGAAGCCGGGCGTCAAAACACCGAGCCGGAAGTCGACGCTTGGGTTGGAGTTGAAGGACAGGCCAGCACCAGCCGGGGGCAGCCCGCCCCGGCCGCCACCGCCGAGGCTCCTGCGGTCCAAGATGTCGCTACCAGAAGTGCCAAAGCACCGCCATGGGGCGCCTATTGTCCACCCGGCGGTGACCAACGTGCACCTCAACGGAAACGGGCAGAAGAGGATGCCGCCAAAACTCCCTCCACCTCGAAGAAAAGTGAAGCCATTGGCGGCGACCGAGTCACTTGGGCCGACAGCGCCTGCGTCCTGATGGCTGTGGCTACGGATCGAACCGGCCCTCGATCTACCTTGTTCTTTATAATACCCTACCGCATCAGGCATTGGATGGGAAGGACCGACTGTCCTTGTTTGGTTGGCTATTGTTTAATCGTATTGATGGAGTCCGGCAGGAGCGTTGACGGTGGTTGCGGACGGGGAATCAAACTGGCTCATTTTATGCCGTGTATGAATGCCAGAGGAGGGATGTGACATTGGCCTGGAATTCCGGGCCTTACGGGAGGACGGCGGAGAGATACGGATCATGGGACCCGGGGACAGGCATGGCAAGGCGTTTCAGTATGTGGTTGTCAGTCGGAACAACGTCTGCTCGTAGTAATTTCTAGTTGTATTTCCTTCACATCTGTTGGCATTATGTTTTGTATCCTGAGCCCTCTCCCTGGCCTGTTACGACATCCATCAACAACCCTGGGGAGCCAGCCGTCATCACTTACACGGGATGGCGTCCGAAGTACTCCGCAGCTCCGTCTCCTCTCGCTTCCGGCGGCCGGCAGGGACCCACTAAGACCGGGTCTTGGCATCGGAACCACTGCAGCGCGGGCCCATTTTTAGCCAGGCCCCGGGACCCAGTCGGCCTCTTGCTTGAACAAGGCGCCAAATTTTTGGTTGTCGGTTCAAGCAGCGCAACTCCGCCAAATCCACCACCACCACATCCGACGTCCACACCCACCCTCCCCGCGAGTCCCGAACCCGGCAAAACAATTGCTGGTCCTTCCACTCACCCGCCGTCCTGGTGCAGCCACGAATTGCTCACCACAGTCCGACGACGGGCCCTCGTTCCGCAAACAGACATCCAAAGCCAGCCCATTATGCCACCACCAGCAGCACAAGCGGCCAAAGCGGCCATGAAAACACTCAGAGAGCTCCACGGCGTGGTGATATCGGCAGGGCTGATGGACAAGACGGTCAAGGTGCGGGTGGGCGGGCAAAAGTGGAATTCCTTTCTCAAAAAGGTCAGTTCCGTTCCGTCCCCTCCTCCCTTCTCGCTCTCCCCCCCACCTCTCTAACTCCCCAACCCCTCACAGTACTTCGCCAGCCCCAAAACCTTCCCCGTCCACGACCCCGCCAACTCGCTGCGCACAGGCGACGTCGTGGCCATCGTCTCGGGCTGGCGCAGCTCGCGCCACAAGCGCCACGTGGTCAAGCACATCGTGGCGCCCGGGTCGGGCGTGGCCATCGAGGACCGCCCGCCCGTGCCGAGCGTCGAGGAGCTGCAGGCCGAGCGCGACGCCCGCTCCGAGGAGAAGAAGGGCCGCCGCGAGCTCAAGCGGTCCACCGCCCGCGTCGAGCGCGGCGTCGGCCTCGCCGACAAGGTCATCGCCCACGCGCGGAAGGAGTTTGCCCTGCACAAGCGGTTATTGGGCGGGATGGAGGGGGCTGTGGAGGGTGGGCAGAAAGAGGCTGTTTCCGGGGCGCAATGAGGTTTGGGTTTTGGTTTTTGGGAGAATGGGAGGTGGTCGCTGGCTTTCTTCCCTTTCCTCAAGCGGAAAGGGGAAAGCAAGAGGTCGCGCCGCCGCTGTATAAATATTAGGTGAGAGGGAAACAAGCCTTCCTCTATCTTGTATCACCAAGCCATATAGCATGCAAGAGAGCATTGCCCGGCGTTTGGAGGGCGGAGGAAGAGTCGCATGTGCAGGATTTTGACAGGATGCTCTGGAGAAAGGGTGAGGATGGACGGCAAGATTTCGCGGCACGAGGAAATGATATGTTGATCTTGCTTACATGGTCTTCTGCTGTCAGGTAAAGCGGCTCTATCAGCTCGCGTCTAAAAAAACATATCTCGGGCATCCATGATGCGGTGCCTGATAATTCCAGTTTGGCAGCACTGCCCCTTATCCACCTCGTTCTCCAAACTCCTTTGCCCAGTCCTCATATTGCTTGAGACCTGCTTTGTTCACGCTGGGCCTGATCGTGGTCAAGCTCGCGACAAAGTCTGACAGCTCGATGGGCCGGATTTCGTCCATGGTCATGTGCAAAAGGGCCTCCCCGAGTGACCGCAGCGGTCCCATGGCTGCGTCCTTGGCGAGTGCCGTGATGTCTGATCCTGAGAACCCTACAACACCAGTCAGATGGACGTAACTTCAAAGATAAGGGAGGAGCACTTGCCATCAGTCATGCCGACGAGGCCGTCGATGTCGGCGTCGCTGAGGGTATGCTTCTGCTGCTTGAGCAGCGTCTTGAGCTGCACCGCTCGGGTATCAGCCTCGGGCAGAGGGATGTACTGGCGCCTCACGAATCGTCTCCTCGCAGCCTCGTCGATAGCCCACGGCAGATTGGTAGCCGCGAGAACAAGCACCCTATTCGCGTCCCCACGCTCCTTGTCCTTCTCCCCCACCTCTCTCCCGGCCGCCGCGCGCTGCAAATCGCTCCACTGGATCAGAAACTCGGTCTTGATCCTTCGCGTGGCCTCATGCTCGCCGGAGCCCGACCGCTGAGAGAGCAGCGAGTCGATCTCGTCGACAAAGATGATGCTCGGGGCGAATACCTTGGCCAGGGAAAAGAGCGCGCGGACAAGCTTCTCGGACTCGCCCAGGTACTTGCTGGTGAGGCTACTGGCCGAGATGGAGAAGAAGGTTGACTTGGACTCGGTGGCGACGGCGCGTGCCAGCATCGTCTTTCCCGTGCCAGGCGGCCCAAAGAGCAGCATGCCCCTTGCGGGCTCGCGCAGGCCCATAAAGAGGTCCGGGCGCAGGAAAGGGTAGACGACTGTCTCTCTCAGAGCATTCTTGGCCACTTCGAGGCCCGCAATATCGGACCAGTGCACCTCGTCTCCTTGAACAATGATCTCGTTGAGAATTTGCTTCGCCGCGTGCTGATCGACCCCCGGGGGCAGCTTTTTCAGGACAGCTGCCTTCCGCTTCTTCCACGAATTTGCGGCTCTGGTCTTCTCATCTTCAGTCGAGCTGTCCGAAAGCTCAGCCAGGGAGTCGGCAATGAGGGAGGCTTCTCTTTGCCGTCCAGCGTTGAGCTTCCGTCGCGACGATTTCGCTGGAGTGTCGAAGGATGAGGATGAAAGGTCGGAGGGTGTCGGAGAAGAAGCTAACCCCGATCTAGCTTCTCTCTTCCTGCTTCCTAGTTGCGTCGTCTCGATGCTTCTACTGGATGGGGTGCGGGTGGGTTTCGGTTTGTTCGCAGAACGTGCTGCGGGAACGGGTTTCCGCGAGGACATGGCAGAATCGGACGTCGTCTTCCTCCCGAGGGGGCGGCTTTTGGGGCCTTCCGACAGACCCGGGTCTGCATCCGAAAGGTCCCTCGCCCTTCTTGTTTGCGGGGTCTGGGGG
>FTCU01000255.1_pt1 | contig 13626 bp, 17 predicted proteins | sample 1639521 | NCBI WGS metagenome assembly FTCU01 (sample SAMEA3914864, study PRJEB12502) | metagenome | biome: forest; material: soil | place: USA | collected 2012-03-12 | depth 0.3 m
ATGGGGGGAGTCGATGATGGATGGGGCAGACACCAGAGGGCGGGTAGTCAGAAAGAACTTCAACCGTGGGTTTGGGCGCGCGAGATAGTCGGTCAGCCTCCTGCACAGGCTTTTCGCCGAGTCGGGCTCGCACTCGTCAAATCCGTCGAGAATCACGGTGACGCTTCCCGGCTCGCAATCCTGGGTGGCTTCCTCAAGGACGTTCCACAGCAGATCAAAGTTGCATCTCACCTCCTCTGGGAGCAGGTGGCCGACTTTGGTGCTGATACGGTCGATGAGTTCCGGCTGATCCCTCAACAGCTCGTCCAACACTCTGCAGAGCGCAGCGGTAGCGGCGTTCTGGCCTTTGCCGTTGTCCTTGAAGAAGAACGCGCATACCGCCGTGGGCCTCCACTTGGGCAGCTCGGTCAACAAGGACTTGGAGAGGACAGATTTGCCGGATCCCGGAATGCCCTCTAGAACAAACACACCGGAGTCACCGGCTGCCCAGGTGATGAACTTTGAGTGCATGAGGACCCCAGCGCCGGTGCCCTCCTGGGGGGGATCAATGCTGTCGAGATAAGCTTGGTAGGCCGCATAAGGTAGGACATCGGGAAACTTGAACTTGAGCAGTGTTTCGAACCGCTGCTTCTGGAGTGCGTCCTCGGAGAGGGTGTACAGCTTGTCCAGGAGGTGTTGCTCGTAATTGAGGTTCATATATTCCTCCAAGCGTCGTTCACTTGCCTTGATCTCATACAGCATGAGATTCCAGTCATCAAGTTTCAGAATGTCCCTCGATATGGTGGTCAGAGGGCGACAGTGGGTGTAGTAAGCGCGCAGGTGGTATTCGATGAGGAGCTTGTACAGGACGACAATCTCGTCGTGGATCACATGTCGAAGTGCGGTGAAGCTGTGCGGGCTCTTCCAATATTCGCGGCTCAGGAGGTCGAGGACTTGGCTGTACCAGGTGAAACGTGACATGACGTAGGCGAAGCCGGCCTCTCTCGCGGAAATTTGCTCCGCGTGGTTGACAATGATCTGGGTTGTTGTTAGCGCGATGTGAGAGACGAGGGACGAAGGCTTACTGGTAAGACGATGGTGCAGATGCCGGTCCAAGCCAAAGATGCAGGTGGGGAGGAAGCGAGGGCAATTCCGATAACGTCTCTGGTCTTTTGGATGAACTGGACTGCAGAGGAAACGATACCTTGGTTTGCTGCGTCCTTTCTCGCCACCTCCAAGTATTCTTGCCCCAGCCTCGCAAACTGTTCGTCCCCCGGGCGGATAGAATGCTCGTCGTCGTCGCTCAGCGGCTCCTTTTGCGCGAGAGAAGGCCTGCGGGAGCCAAAACTGGACCCGGCCGTGATGTTGTTGTAAAGCTCTTCGTAGTTCTTTACCAGAGGTCTTAGTACCTCGTCACGACTAACCTCATCGTACGCCTCCTCCCAGATGTCGCGAGCAACCAAGGCAACTTCGGTGTAGAGTGCGGGTCGAGGACTGCTGCGTCCGAGAGGAACAGTGTCAAACGACGAAAATCGAGAAGCGTCGCGAGCGAGGAAGCGCGGAGACGGCGGCACAGTTGATGATGGTCGACGGAACGGGGACACCAGGCCGAAACGGTCGGGAGGCGGTGTTGGGGAGAGCACAACGGACGAAGGGGCCACTGGTGAAGACGCGAATGGCGAGCGTGCAAAGGGAGAGGGCGTAAAATTGACAGGAGGTAAGGCGCCAGGCCAAGGTGTAAGTGATGGCGATTCTGACCCGCGGCGGTGATCTTCCGGGGGGATGTTTTGTCGTCGGGAGGGCGCTGCTTGGTCCTTGGCCTGTCGCTTGGCAGGAAAAGAACAGCAAAGTCCCAGGCCCATGGTGATCGTCGTAGGACGCAGAGTTGTCAGCAATTCGTGGAGTGCTTGTGCTTGCGCCCCTCAGGGCCTCGGAGTTTGGTGCCAGTGTTGATGTTTGGAGGAGGTCTGTCGATGACTCAAAACATTGCAGCGGTTTCCAATTTCTTCAAGTTTGTTGTAAAATGGTTCGATGCTAAACGAATAATGGCAGGGGCAATGCATGGAGCTCGATTCCATTGCTTTCACGCAAGCACACCCCTCCCAGACACTGGACAGCAAGCTGCTCGGGACCGCTTCTACACGCATCCCTCCTCGGGTTGACCCACGCTCTGCAGCTATGATAACTTCCAGGTTGCGGGCACCAAACTTAACATTAACATTTATCTCTCATCAGTTGTCTCTTCTTCACGTCTCTTTCTCTGGTGCGGTCTCATGTCGAAAACCACGGCGACAAGGTCAGGGGTTGGGAATGGAGATGGGAAGAAAACAATTTCCGTCAAAGTTGCAAAACAACCTGGAAGCTTCTCCATGCAAACTGCACCTAGGCAGCTTGGCGTCTCCCCGCTTGAGTCACTCGGCGTGAGAACGAGAAAGCTGCATCGCATCATGCACCCCGCACCTGCAGAGACACACCAACGGCATAGCGGCATCCTCCCTAAGTCCCAACGGCAACTACAAATCTCACAGGGCACCCCATCTCATCTCATCCAACCTGTAAACCAGCCATTCACCTTTGCAACACCCCCAGCCCACATCCGCCATGTCCTCCTCATCACCCCTTTCACCCTCCGCACCCACCACCACCAACCCCCCTGACCACGACCGCCCCACCCTCTCCGCCCTCTCCGTCGCCTCCTGGGACGCCAACGCATCATACTGGGACACGACCATCACCGCGCACGGCAACAAGTACTGGCGCCGCCTGCAAGAGCCCTCCCTCGCCCGCCTCCTGGCCCCGGCGCTCTCCCGGCCCGGCTGCCGCGCCCTCGACCTCGCGACCGGCAACGGCCTGTGCGCGCGCTGGATGGCTCGCCAGGGCGCGCGCGATGTGCTGGCGACGGATGCGAGTGGAGAGATGCTGGCTTTGGCGAGGGGGCATGGGGAGAGCTCTGACCAGGGGGTTCGGTTTCGGCAGGTGGATGTGACGAGCCGGGAGGATTTGAGGCGGTTGAGGGAGGAGGAGGGGCGGTTTGGGGCTGTGTTGATGAACATGGCTGCTATGGATGTGGCGGAGTTGGGGGTGCTTGCTGAGGCGCTGGGAAGGGGAGGGTTGTTGGATGAGGGTGGGGTGTAAGTGTCTCTCGTGTACCCTTGCGGATACTGCTGGTTTTATGAAGTGCTGAGCTTGGGGCAGGTTTGTTGCAACGGTGTTGCATCCTGTGTTTTTCACGTCCGGGGCGTCGAAGAATATCGAGGTGAGGTATGACCCTAACACAGGAGACTGCGTGGTTGAGCGGACGTTGGTGATCAAGGACTACATGGAAGTGCCGCCGGCGTTGGGGATTGCGGTGCCGGGTCAGCCGGAGAAGCAGGTTAGTTTTGTTCACAGACATCATGATGTCCTGGGCTGACCGAGCAGTTCTACTTTCACCGTCCATTGCACGAGCTTTTTGCCATCTTTTTTCAGGCTGGGTTGGTCATGGACGCGATGGAGGAGCTGGCCTTTACCGCAGAGGATGCCGAGGAACGGATTGAGTCCAGCAGCAACTATACCCAGCTGCCGGCCATTCTCACGTTCCGTATGCGGTTGCCGTAAAGGCGCTCGGAGACCATCGATACAGAAAGGAGCTCCTCGCAGTGAACTGACTCCGATGAACCAGATGCGCTACAACACAATGCGTATTTGTATTACATTTCCGTACCTGCACCAGGCTCGCCGCCGTGGCCGTTGTGGGAAGATGCGTGCGGAGCCCAAAATCCCAGTCTCGGAGTTGGCTCTACTCAATCTTGATTTCCACATACCCACAGCCTTCAAACGCCTCCTTTGAGATGCGTGTTACCCAGCCGATCCGCCGAAACCTTCCACACGACTCCCGCTGCAGCGCCATGGCGTCACAAAGGGTTAACGGTTTCTTCCCGAAACAAACTTGGAGCAGATATACGTCTTGATCTTGGGACTCTCCGGGAATGTCAAAGTCGAAGTTTCCAAGCGAGACTTTCGCACCCTCGGGCTCCCGGTGTTGGCTTGGGGTGTTCTGCCCACCTTTCTCCCCGCGTTTGATCCAATGGTGAAATTTCTTCCACGTGGACCCTGCTGTGCTGTTACGTCCCTGTAAGTCCTGCGGCAAGACGAGAGATCCATTTTGGATGGCTGCGACGAGCATAACGCCGCGTACGGTGAGACACCCAGCCTTGAGCATACCAAATGGGTCGCTGCGGAAGGGGACGACACTGATGGAGATCACCTTTAGCGGGATATCGTCGGATTCGGTGTTGCTCTCCTCCTTGGTCTGCTTGCTGCTGTTCGGGAACTTGATTGGACCTTCGATCGAAGCCCAACTCCATGACGGTGCCCGGTATGTCTGTGGTCGGTAATGCTGGGTCCCAGGTGTGCGGTTCGGCGCCCAGGCCAGACCCGTGACGATATCCTCTTCCCACAAACCGGCAAAGTAATGCCAACCCAATTTCTGCTGAACTTCCTGGGCAAGGCCAGATAGCGCTGCCAGACGGTCCTGGTCTTTGGTAAAGCTTCTGCGCGTGTACAGGTCCACGAGCCTGTACCAGCGAGCAAAGTCCACCACTTCGGGCTCGAACGGACGTTTGTCGAAGATGCGGGATGAGTCGGTCATCGCCATCGATCCGGTAGCCAAGCCACTCATGTGATAGTCCACCTCGGACCGCTGGGCTGTGCGGCACTCCCACACGGTCTCCCTGTTGGTAAAATGAACGACCTTCGGAGACAGCAGCCTCTCCTGAAGTGTCCAACCACGCGTCGAGAGAACCTCCTGCTCGATGAGCTTTTCCCAGCTTGGCCGGGGCGGAAAGATGTTGATGACAGCGTCCGGGTGGCTATCTTCCTCTTCCTCCGTGTAGAGGTCGGCCGGAGCCTCGTTCGGGAAGTTGAAGATGTCGCAGATCTGAGTCTCCAAGTGATTGCGCTCAATGAACAAGCCCCCGCTGCCATCGGGTGATGCGGCGGCAGCCATTGTGCAATAGGAAGACGAGTAGACTCGGCCCATCAGCGAAGCTTCCCTGTCCCAATCGGCTGGTGAGTCCTGGATGATGCACAACGAGTCAATCCAGACATAAGCGACTTTGAGACTCCTTGCCAAGCGTATGACGTCTTGAAAAGTCTTTGGGAGGGTGGCTTCGTCGATGTCGACAAGTCTCGATTTCAGCGTAGCGGTGGTAGTTGTGATCATCTTGGTGAGTCCCCAGCAGTGGCTCAATGCAAGATATCGTCGGTCATCAAGGGTGGTGTTAGAGGTTTCAATCAGCTTCACTTTGTCTGACTCGTCGCCACCAACACTCAATAACCTAGTCGGACAAAAGCTCGCGCTAGCGTTATCGGGTTTGCAATCCGGATGGTTCTCGGCACAGTCCTCAAGCATGTCTCGAATCATCTCCAGACTGGCTTGAGAAGCCGGGTCATCTTCTATTACATCCTCCCAGCCTAATTATGCGTGTTAGCGCCTTTTGCCCTTCAAAGCATCCACGTTGGAGCACCTGCCCGGAACTTCGGCCACCATAATGCGCAGATAGAGGCCAACTGCGGCGATGGGTCCTGAGTGGGAGCCTCTTCCCAAGAGGGGAACAATGGCATCCCATTTAGAGCCGAATGGGAACCGTTTGACTTGATGTGTCAAGACGATGAATCCGTCACCCATGTCGTCCATGGCCGTAAACGCGGACTGCTCGCCGGACTCGAAGGAGCTGACCACCAAAGTGCAGAGATGGCATCCATTTTTTGCGCTCTGCTTGGCATCTCGATAGGAGAGATGTTTGAAATTGGCGGGGTTGGAGAAATCGTGCCCGAATGCTGCAGTGTGGATGATAGGGATGTCCTCGTATGTGTTACTGGGCATGCTGGTGATCAAATTGAGGAATCCGACTCCGCCTTCGAGGCCCGGCCCAACGAAGAAGGCGAGCGGAATCTGCGAGCACTTGGAGCAGAGCTTTCGTTTTGGACGCAGCTCTCGGAAGTACAGTCCCTTCGCTGGGTCGAATCGGACCACGACTTCACGGTCTTCGGTGTCCGGCATGTTGGCTGTCGAAATTCCAAAGTTGATTCGTGTCACTGGCTTGCAAATGAGGATGCAGAAGAGGAAACAGAAAGCTGTCGCAGCGTTTCAGAGAGGAGGGGTCAGCTGAAGACAACCCGCAGCCCGAAACAGTTCACTGACGTTCATCATTCATGCAGGCATCTCAGCCGCACCACCCGAGCGCCGGGGATTTTAGTCCGCCGGCGCTGTGCATTGCGGCGTTCTGTTCTCGGTTTCGGTCTTAATTAAGTAAACTATTGATTGCGCGCCCCAATCATATGCCTCCCTCGCAGTTCCTCACAGTTTCCCCACTGGAGGCCCTTCAACGACTGTTTCGTTTTCCCCCAGGACCGTCCCTTCTCCAACATACGGCTCCCAGACCTGCAGACCCTGTTCCTGGGGGTTTTGATCAAGTATTAAACTCCGACGAGACGATGTCGAGTGCAGTTCGGTGTCGTTGTTGACCTCAGCCTTCGTTTTGGGGTAAAGTCGACCAACCTCCCGTGTGACTGTGACTTCGGTGGTCACAAAAATCCGATCCCAGCTCGTTGATAAGACTGGCCAGAACACGGGGATTGCTGCGCAGAGGGCGGCGAGATGGACCTCGACGCAGGCCAAGCCGGCCGTCGTGGCGTCATACCAGCTTGGGTCGAACCGGAATGATTTTGCCGTGAAGTTCTTGATGACGAAGACCATACGTAGTATGGTGCAAGAGATAGGACTGGTGGGGTGGTTGTCAACACTACTGCCATGTTGTGTATTCCCAAACTCTCAAGAAAGTGAAGACGAGGGGCGGAAGTAGAGATAGGATGTCAAATGTGACTTACAGGAAGCCGAGGACTAACAACCCCTGAAGGGAGCGTCTGGCTCTCTTTGGTGTTTCGGGCTTGAAGCACAGCTGAATAGGAATCGCGAAGACAATCAAGTCGAGAAGTGCGGTGCTAACGGCTTGGGCCACGAAGACGCGCATGAAAGGGAGAGGTTTGCGGGACCCGAAGCCCCAACATCGGACCCCTGAAACGGAAAAATCCCAGTATGTCGTGACAGGACTGCAAGGAAACCAACGTAGGACCATAAAAACTGCGCCCCACACAGCACATAGGGCAATCATGAACTTGCAAAAGACCCTGGTGCGCGTCCCTGGTCCAAATATCCGAAGGTACTGGAACAGCAATGCCAGCTTTATCAAGGTGGCGGAGACGGGGTAGGTGGCGTTGCCGATGTAGAGTACCTGGAGTATGGTCAGGTTGTGGAGACTAACAACGGCGATTGATGAGCGTGGGGGAACTGCCAGCGGTTACATACCCTCATAAAATCGTTCTTTTCTTGGAGAGTCATGTGGTATAGAGATTTCCCCAGGCCGAAGTCCGTTACTGCGACCGAGACGCTTATGAGCCGTAAGAACCAGCGCGGTGAGAGTGTTGACGAACATATACAGAGTACGATGGACCCCATGGCCGTTGACATCTGTGACAAAAGGTCAACAACAAAGGTGTCACTGGTGATCTGTGGAGTGTAAGTAGGCTACGCACCATAGTCAAGATAATAGCATAATCATCCCACCATGCAGTGCGGAGGACAATAAATCGGGCATACACCCGGAGTAGACAGCATATCCAAGAGAAAACCTATGTACAGGGTGCGGAGTCAGTTGAGTCTTTTCGGTTCATCTGCCAAAAGTGGGAAGAAGGCATTACCATGACAGAGATCATCACTGCCAATAGCGTTGGGCGATGATTCAGTACGGGGGCCCGCCTTTCGGGTTCCAAGTCCATATAGGACGGCGAAGCCGACGGCGATGCCATGCTCGCTGACATTTGACTGGCGAGACCAAGGTGACGAACAGCCTCGCGAGGGCCTGTCAGCTCTCAATGCGACGAGCACGGGTGAAAAACGAGTGCTGGCCCAGTTGGTTCATGGCCGTCTCTTTTAATGAAGGCCAGGGGTTCAAAAGCGAGCTAGTTCAAAAAGGAGCCTGTTGTTCGAAAAATGAGTTCATCACGATCACCTGTCTTGACTCGGACAATCCAGGCTTGGGGGAGGCGAGTGGACTACGTCAACGGGAGATCTACCGGCCCAGGGAAGAGGTAAAATCTAAAACTGGGAATATCCCGGCCCTCGACAGATGCGTGGCAAAACGACGCCCTCCGAACACGTGGTGCAACAAAGGCCATCACCCGAGATTCGATCTCTTCCGCTCTCGTATCCAGATCTACGGTAACCCGTAACCCAGAAATTGGCTGACACTAACCAGGAACTGAAAGTTCACCAATACTGGGTGCATGACAACGCTCGCAAGCAGCTTGCCAGTAAGGAAATTGGAGTGGGAAAGGATGTTTTCGAGCAGACTGCCCCAAGCTTCCCGAAACGAAATCATGGGTATGTGTAAGGATAAGAGCTGGGGAGGCGGGGTGAAACCTGTTGCTTCGTGGGGGTGGCGGTTGATCCACGCTCTTTGCCTCAACCGTCCCGCAACATTGGCTGCCTCTCAACCAGCGTCTGAGGCGACGGAAAACACGCCAGAGATGTTTCACCATACGAATGTACTATGTGAGTCTCAGACGTTGGGGGCACCTCTTCCGCACAGGCCATGAACATATGCCCTGACTCACTACCTGGAAACACGACCCGGGCTTGGGACTCGTTCACCAATGAAATTCTGGTTTCGATGGCGAAGAAACAGGGCAATCCATGGGTGCACTCCTTAGAGCTGCGTTGCACTGGCCATTCAACAACCATCTTTCGGTGACAGCGGGGCCTGTACCTGGCAATCAAGACTTTGCAAGGCCAAAGATTACTCTCATCCATCACAAAATGCCGAGCTTGACGTTCTCGATCTTATCTTCGAGGCCGCCACCCTGCTTTGGAAAAACAATGATCAGATGTCGGTGGGTTCTGGATGAGCCGACTTGAGTCCACATCTAGACCCGGCGGGTGGTCAAGCTTCAATACGCAGCAGAAGTGGACGAATGCTGATTGGGTCACAGAGCATTGCTCCTCGGAAACGAGAGGCGCCAAGGGTTAGACTATTTGCACGCGAAAGAGAGAAAATACCAAATCAGCCGACTCAAAAAGGCAGCCCGAGCTTGTGATGCAGCACCACTCTGAGCGGGCACCTTCAGGCGGTTCTGTTGGTGGAAGTGGCAGCAGCTCCGACCACGAGGCCATTCGCGGCCATGACACGCCACGCCGCCGAATCCCCGCTCCAGTACGCATCCGTCGTGGTCCTCAAGGCGACGAATGACGCTGTGTACTCGCCGGCAACCAGCCTGAGATACCCCTCTCTGGCAGTCCCGCCCGCACCGCCCGGGTATCGTCTTCGAGGTGGATCTGTTGTTGTTCTTGCTTTCCCCCGCTCCCAATTATCTGCCGGGCGTTATCATAGTTCGCCACTAGTCTGTTGGTCTCCGCACTGACCAGAAGGTCGGTGTAGGATCATTCCCTGCCAAATCATCACCATGCCAGTCCGTGGCGAGAATGGCGGTGGGGGGACAGGCAGTGTGGGCGGGCTGGTGGTCGGGAAGACGGCCCGGGCTGTGTTACGGGAGGAAGAAGTCGTCAAGGGCATTGGAATACCCGGCGCTATTGGGGTCAAGAGGGCGGATTGGGGAACAAACGTGGTCAACGCATGGGTTGTGAGTGGATGGGGAGTGTCTGTTCGGTTTGGTGTCGAAATGTTACCGGCGAGATCATCTCGATGGTCGTGCATCTGGCCCTCGGGCATAGATTTGGGATGTAGGAAGTTGACGCGGCTCGGGAAAAGGTCGGCTATGTCCTCTTGTGACTCGTCATCGGGGATTCTGTCCCAGAACGCGGTGGTGAAGGTGATGTGCACTCTCTCGAGGTTGCTACGGGATCTGTTTTGGATTGCGCCTTGAAGCCGCCGTGGCAGGGGAGATGAATGTCAGTCGTCCCTTTTTCAGGCCCCCAAATGACCCTCAACCACAACCTTATGGAATTTGATGATACTTCTATCAAACTTCACGACGATCCTGTTGTTCTCGAGTCAAAATGGGAACTTCCACCGCCTTCTAGGCACTCCTCCAGCCGCAACCACCTGGGACTTTGTCGTTCCCAGGAGTCCCCGATGAAGGATTCCCGCATCTCTGCCAAGGGAAGCGCTCGATTTCTGCCCTTTGGACAATATCACCTCTGCCAGGCCTGTTTGAAAGAAGTTCTTGAGAATTATGCTGGGCCTGATGTCGGATACTCTTTGTTGCTGTACTAAGACAAACCGCGACCTGCCTGGGAGGCCAAGCGCGTCCTCGCGAGCATACCTAAGTTTGGTAAATGTTTGAGCCAAGCCTTGAATTTGAACACACTTCTTAGAAAACCAACGCGTAATACAGGGAGACTCGGCGAAGTTATCCTGGCGATTTGGTCTCGTTGGACGCACAGGGAAGAGATGTGCTTGCGGCTCTCTGCTGTTGCCAAGACAACCAACGCCAACATCTGAGCCCCTGAGCCCCTGAATCCCCGAGTCCCTGAACCCCTGAATCGAGACTCACGATTTTCGGAAGGAGGGAAAAGAAAGAGCCTCATGGTCAAAGCTCGGTTTTTCTGGCGGCACGGCACCACTGTATTGCGACCTCACTGAACAGGGAGCAATGCGGGGGGACCTTTGGCTGGGAGATGAAATGATTGGAGGGCGCGGTGAGGGTATTCCGTACCAAGTCCAGCTTTGTGTGGGCCGAAACGCCCAGGCGGGAGAGGTGCGCCGCCTAATTAAAGTGCCAGGCAATGCGGTCCGACTCTGATGCAACGCAACCAGCCCAAAACCAGGGCCGACGCGCACAGGCGGCTCGACACCCGGCTCAAGAGTTCCATTCCGCATTTTTTTAGGCATCGCTCGATGATGCCAATCCGCCGCATGTCCCCCCATCTCTTTTTTTTCGCGTCATTTCAGTCGCGCACAAGCCTGTTCCCACATTCGCGAACCAGTGAGCGTCCATCACCCACGCGCGCCAGCCCGTCTCGGGGCCTAGGTGCCGAATGTACCAAGTCTGATCTGCCAAATCCGGGGTGTCGATGGCTCTGCGGGGCCGGATAACACCTGAGAGGTATGGATCTCGGCGAGATTCCATGTTCTCTGGGCAATGCGGGGATAGAGATCATGGGGCTTTGCATTTCCCGAGTGGTATAAGGGCCTGGCAGGCTGCTGGCCTTCTCCGTTCTGGAACGCGGTAGGCGGAAAACGACCCACGGCCTTGGGAACAAGCCAGCGTTGCCAGGACGCAAGGACCAGCAACAAGCTCAACATCTGCGGCCCACCGGCGAACACCAGGAATTCCTCGCCCGTCATGGCGTTCCACACCCTCGCGCTGCTGGTTGCGGCAGCGGTGCTCTCTCGGGCTGAACCCGCCGCCAATGTCCCGCGCGACGCACCATCAGGAACGGCTGCGTGGGTGGCCGCTCACTCGTCGGCTGCTGCCGCGCTAGCGAAGATGTCGCAGCAGGACAAGATCAACATCGTCACAGGCGTCGGCTGGAACAAAGGGCCTTGCGTGGGTAATACGCCCGCGATCAGCTCCATCAACTACCCACAGCTCTGCTTGCAAGACGGACCCCTAGGCATCCGTTATAGCACCAGCTCGACGGCCTTTACGCCCGGAGTTCAGGCGGCATCGACGTGGGACATCAGTCTAATTCGGCAGCGTGGCGAGTACCTGGGAGCCGAGGCCAAGGGCTGTGGCGTCCATGTCCTCCTAGGCCCTGTTGCTGGGCCGCTGGGCAAGATTCCCAACGGCGGGCGCAACTGGGAAGGCTTCAGCGTCGATCCGTACCTCACCGGCATCGCCATGTCTGAGACCATTCAGGGCATGCAGTCATCCGGCGTGCAGGCCGTTGCCAAGCACTTCATTGGCAACGAGCAAGAACTGAACCGCGACTCTATGAGCAGCAACATCGATGACCGGACGCTCCACGAGCTGTACCTGTGGCCCTTCGCCGATGCTGTGCATGCCAACGTGGCCAGCGCTATGTGCAGTTACAACAAGCTTAACAGCACTTGGGCTTGTGAGAGCGACAAAGGGCTCAACGGCTTGCTGAAAAAGGAGCTCGGCTTTCGGGGGTACGTGATGAGCGACTGGGACGCCCAGCATACGACGCTGGGCTCGGCAAACGGCGGCATGGACATGACGATGCCCGGCAGCGATTACAATGGTAACACGATTCTGTGGGGGCCGCAGCTCAACACCGCCGTCAACAACAACCAAGTCACTAAGGCTCGCCTCGATGATATGGCCCAGCGGATCCTCGCGGCCTGGTACCTGCTAGGCCAGAATGCAGCGGGTTATCCAGCAATCAACCTCCAAGCCAACGTCCAGGGAAACCACAAGGACAATGTACGCGCCGTTGCACGCGATGGCATTGTGTTGCTCCAGAACGATGGCATCCTGCCGCTCAAAAAGCCGGCCAAACTTGCCCTTGTGGGATCCGCCGCGGTGGTTAACCCCCAGGGCATGAACTCGTGCACCGATAGGGGCTGCAATACCGGCGCTCTCGGCATGGGCTGGGGGTCTGGAGCAGTTAACTACCCCTATTTTGTGGCGCCGTACGATGCGCTCAACACACGCGCGACGAGCGACGGTACCAAACTCACCCTGTACAGCTCCGACAGTACCAGCGGCGTTGCTTCCGCCGTTACCGGCTCCGACGCCGCCATCGTCGTCATAACGGCTGACGCGGGCGAGGGCTACATCACCGTCGAGGGTAATGTGGGCGACCGGAAGACCCTCGATCCGTGGCACAATGGCAACCAGCTGGTCCAAGCGGTTGCAGCAGCCAACAAAAACACCATCGTCGTCGTCCACAGTGGTACGTCAAGCTTTGAGCTTTTTATGCCCCCTTTCACCTGTCTCGGGGGCTCTCGGGAGCAGTCTTGCTCCCGAACCACCCCCGTCACTCCATAAGTAGGAAATCATTGGCTGACATTGTTGGGTAGTCGGACCTGTCATTCTCGAGACTATCCTGGCCACTCCCGGTGTCCGCGCTGTCGTGTGGGCCGGCCTGCCTAGCCAGGAGAGCGGCAATGCGTTGGTCGACATCTTGTACGGCCTTGTGTCCCCGTCGGGCAAGCTGGTGTACACGATTGCCAAGCAAGCGGCCGATTACGGCACCAGCCTGGTCTCTGGGGACGATCGTTATCCCGAGGGTCTGTATATCGACTACCGGCATTTCGACAACGACAAGATTGCACCACGGTTCGAGTTTGGCTTTGGCCTCTGTAAGTTTTTATTACCTCGCGAAGTAATTCCACCGCCTTCAGATTGACTGACTTGCCCACCTGGTAGCATACACAAACTTTACTTACGCCGGTCTGACCGCTTCAAGCACCGCCGTAGCCGGCCCCGCCACAGGCGCCACGATTCCTGGCGGTGCGGCTGATCTGTGGGACACGGTTGCGACGGTGACAGCAACCATCACCAACAGCGGCAGCGTGACGGGTGCCGAGGTTGCGCAGTTGTACCTGACGCTGCCCTCTTCCGCGCCAGCCACGCCGCCGAGGCAGCTCCGCGGCTTCGCCAAGCTGTCGCTGGCGGCCGGGAAGAGCGGCACCGCCACCTTCACCCTGCGGAAGCGCGACCTCAGCTACTGGGACGTCG
>FTCU01002243.1_pt1 | contig 13616 bp, 16 predicted proteins | sample 1639521 | NCBI WGS metagenome assembly FTCU01 (sample SAMEA3914864, study PRJEB12502) | metagenome | biome: forest; material: soil | place: USA | collected 2012-03-12 | depth 0.3 m
CTCCTCACCACCGCCCATCTCCCTCTCCACCTCAACCGCCAACCGCCCATACCGCTCCGCATTCGCCCTCTTCCCCAACACCCAAAAGATCCGCGCCATATTCTCATACTGCTCCCCAACCAGCACCTCGAGCCCCTCCTGCCCCAGCAGCGCCACCACGTCCCGCGTGAACCGCAGCGCCTGCCACGGCTTGCCCGCCTGAAACGCGCGCACCGCCTGCTCGCGCAGCGTCTCGATCTGCTGTCGACGGGCGTCGGACGCGTCGCGCTCGGAGGCGGGGGCGGTGCAGAGGGTGCAGGTGCAGGTGAAGCCCCATTTTTTGTGGAGGGCGCGGGTGCGGGAGGGGGTGGGTTGGCCGAGGGTTATGTCTTGAAAGAGAGGGGCGAAGTTAGTTGGGGAGGATGATGAAGAAAGGCGGGGTAGGATGGCTTACAGCTGATTGTGATCTCTTCGCCTGGCTGGATGGCTCTTGTCGCGCCGATGGCGACTTGGAGGGTCTCGGTCATGAAGCGGGTGTATGCGCTAGAAGGGGTCAGATGCTAGACTAGAGATGTCTTGGTGAGACCGGGGGTGGAGAGACATGCTTTGGCTTGCATGAGTGGTTGATTCGCTGGTTCTGGTGTCAGCTCGCCCACGCGGCAGAAGGACTGGTGTCAACTCACCGAAACGGTGGGATACAGCGCGATATGGGGCACTCCTCCCACGGGGGTGTGGAAGGAGTTCGTCCGGAGAATGTTCTCGACAGCATCCTTGGAATGACCGTTGCTCCTTTCCAGGTCCAGGACGCTGCTCGGATCCGACAACCGGTCTACGGCAGCGTGTAAGAGTCTGTAGCCCAGCGATGCCGGAACCTTCGCGGGGAACGCAATGTCGACCAAGACGGTGGCATAGTCGACCATGATCTCTTCATACTGCTTGATAGCCCGGGTGGCCACGACGCCCTTGCCCTTACCCAGGATGTCGACGACTTTATAAGGCGCGTCGTGCGAGTTTTCGAAGAGGGATATGTTCAACGGCTTTCGCAAGAAAGAGAGGCTCTCGGCCGCTATCTCCGGAGACGTGACGATGCTCCATCCCCGTGAGCCGTGGCCGGAATTTGTGTACACGCAGTACTTGCCTGTCCGGTCTGTTGAATGCTCACACTCTGGTGGATGTGTCCAGGGCGAGCTCCGAGATGGCCATCCTGCCTGTGTGTCGTCCACCGGCAAGGGACACGATACCTCGATGAGGGATCCAGGCGAAAAATGAACGGGAAAGGAGGGTTGGCATGCCAGAGCCAGCTGAGCCAGGCAAGGGAAGAAGGCGGCAAGCCCGAAGACTCCTGTATTCAGACGTCTCGCAGCCATGATTGATCTCCCGCGAACACGAACGACGGAGAATTTTCTAACTCCAGGGTCACCTCCAACAGAACAGGACCCCTCGACTTAAAGCCCAGACCGACCTTCACCATCTCCACAAAGAACACATTCAAAACCAGCCGTCCCAGCCGCGCTGCCGCCCCCAAGAGCCCACCACCGTCTAGCATAGATTATCACTCCCGCCGATCGCCACCCAAAGACAACAAAAAGGTCCATCCTGCGAAGTCATTTACACCCGCCAAGCGGCTTGGCTGCGGCTCATTGTGTAATACAAACCCCGTCCCGCGGGTGGGTAAAAGCGCCCACAAGACGGGCCCCAGACGGGCCCAGACGGCCCCAAACGAGGCTAAGCACCCGCCGAGACGGAACCAAACACCGAGCCCTACTCCGCCGGCCGTGTTGGTGTGGGGAGCGGTTTGTATTACCCGCGCAGGTCCGGGTTTCAAAAGGGAAAGGGGCCGTTTTAGGTAATCAATGGGTGGAGGAGAAGAGAGAAATTACCTACGTACTATGTAGGGAGGGAGCACGTGCGGAAGACAGAGAAAGCGGTACCAACTTATTTCGGAGGGTTTTGAGCCCTGGCTGCAGTAAGAAGATGTATCCAGAATTGTTCATGCCCGGCTTGTCTACGGGTATCAGAAAGCAACGCGAGAAGACGGAAGAAGGATGCAAGCTGAAACATAAGAATACAAAGGAAGAAAGCAACCATAAAATCTCCGGGATTCACTCATGAAAGCCCCCGTCATACCCTCCCGCCCCCCCTAAACCGGCCCTTTCAGAGGCAACACAACGTAAAATCATCGATAGGTAGGTATCATGGATCCTTTGCTTGCCCGCCTGCTTCTCTGCCAGCCGCCAGCACCAACAACCCCCCAAAACCGGCATAACATGCTCCATGAGCTAATCACATAGCTAACAAACAGCAGCCAGGTAAGACAGACAAGGTAGGTAGGTAAGGTAGGTAGGTGGGGAGGTAGGTAACCAACAACAACAGACAGCGGTTCGTACGTACGTTAATTCTACGCCTTCATCATCTCTGCTCCCCCAAACCCAGCCCAAGCCTAGCCAGCCCTTGCCCGCAATGCCATCCCGACTAATATGCAAACGCAAAACCCACCGCGTCGCTCATCAGCAGCCAGCTCTAGGATCAAACGCCCGCCCCCCTTCTGTACTTCATCTGCCTGCGCCGCCACATAAAAAGCCGGCATCCATCTTCCAACACCAAAATCTGGCACCACCCAAGCCCGCAACGCAGTACTCACACTCACTCCAACCAACCAGCCCCCTCAAACAAGGAGGACCTCCTAACAACATAAAGGACGAGGTATCGACAGGCAGGCAAATCAGTCCTGCACAACCCTCCCCTTTTGCGCGACCACCTCGCGCGCATAAAACTCGACCAGCATGGTGGCATACGCCTCGAGGTCCTCGACGGGTACGGCCAGGCGGAAGTCGTTGAGCAGGAGGAACTGCAGTTCCAGGTGATTCAGTTCCGGGAGGGGAAGGCCGCCGACCTTTTTGAGATCTTGTCAGCATGGTGATTTGGTAAAGGATGAGGGAAAAACGCACCTTTGCATATCGCGAATTGGTATAAAACACATCCGAAAAGAACTTGCTCGCACACGTCACCCCCGCAATAATCAAGCGGTGGATGTTGAAGCTGTCCACAACAAAGTACGTCGCCTGAGCATTAGGGCCGGTGCTGTTAGCCACAGCCGCAGCGGCCGCCGCCGCGCTGCCGACCAGCTTCCTCTCCGTCCCCGTGTGCGCGCCGTCAGACGCCTCGTCGCCGTCAGTCGAGTCGGCCAGCTCCGAATCCGTCTCCGTCGTGTCGCTCGAGTCTTCCTCGTCGTCGTCGCGGTCGCGCATGACGGTGTCCTTGTCTGCCGACCCCGGGTCGAGGGCGGTGGTGGGGTGTGGCGGCTGCGCATGCTGCTGGCGCTCGAGGGGCACCCGCCGGATCTCTTCGCTCTTGGTCACCATGTCGTTGACGCGCTCTGTCATGCGGTCAAAGTACACGAGCAAGCTGAGAAAGACCTCGTAGGTGGTGGGGCAATATTTGTGGATGCGGCTAAGGTAGCTGAGGATGGTGATGGCGGGGACATTCTTGCCGTGGAAGGCCAGCACGCTGCTGCTCAGCGGGCTCATACTGCTGTCGCCGCTGCCTTCCTCGCCCTTGGCCTGGGCCTGGGCCTGCCGGAGGTGGTGGGCGTTGCGGTTCGGGGCGTCGTGCTGGAGGTCGTTGGTGGTGGTGATCTTGGTGAGCAGCGCGGCGACCATCTCGATGATGTCACCGATCGGCATGCCGCTGATCTCGTACTTCATTTGTTGGAGCGTGGGATCGTTGATGGTCCCCGCGCCGGGGCCGGGGAGGAGGTCGGCTCTTGCGAGGCTCTGGATGTGTGCGAGGTCGCGGACGCGGATGGTCGTCTGGGTTTGTGTCGGCGATTCTGGTGCGTCGTCCATGTGAGGAGAGAGCGACGAGGAGCCGGCGGGGAGATGGGACGAGTTCCAGCGCGGGCCGTTGTCGGAATCGGGCGAGGGTATGAAACGCGAGGGCGGCGGTATCACCGTGGTGGCGGTGCTCGCGGACGAGGCGCTCGAGTCTGAGTTCGGAAAGGACCCCGGCATGGCGTCCTGCATGGTGTCTCGCGGTATGTCATGCTGTGGTTGCGCGCCGCCGGAGGACGGCTCGGAGGAGGACGAGGGCGGGGACGGCAGGCGGGCAGACCTGTCGCTGGCGGACGAGCGGTGCGGGTTGTTTGTCGACCTCGTGCTCTTTTCTGATGACGGCTCGTCGGGGGGGCGGCGACTCGGTGTCTGGTTCTGCGTGGCAGAGGCCCGGCGTGGACTCGGGGTTGGGCGCGGCGCGTGGTGGGACTGGGCATCCCGGTCGCGGGATCGGCTGACGGACCGGTTCTGGTAGTGGGCGTCGTGGGAATGCCCTCCAATCATGCCGTGAAATCGCGAGGGGGAGTCGGCATAGACGTCGCCGATGATGGCGGCCATGCTGTGGTGAGGGCCGACGGTGCTCTTCGCGGGGTGATGGACCTAGTGATCCCGATCCAGGGGATGTTGGACGCACGTTTAACCTTATCGGGCGGAGAGCGGGCCCCCGAGGCTATCAGGGAGAAGGGTGGCTGAGCGCAGATAAGTTAGCGGAGAATGACCCTGGTGAGAACGGTTTTTCTGGTTGGAGAAATTCTGGGCCCGGGCGATAAAGAGCCGGGACTGCCCGGGCGCAAGCAGAGCATGCAACAGCGGCCAACAGCAGCCAACAGCCAGCCAACAAGGGGGAGAATGAAGTGACGGTGACGGGTGACGGGTGACGGGTCGGCCGGGACAGGGACAGGGACAGACTGTGAAGTGTGTTTGTCGTTGCTCGGCCTGCTTTGTTCAGAGAGAGAACACGACGGCGGGGATGGGAGTAAGCAGCAAGATGGGACGATGGGTGGCTGCCGCGATGGAGGAGTCCAGTTAGCAGTCTCGTTGCTGCTGATACAACTTTTTGAAGCAGCGTGGCAGCACCATGGCAGCACGTCACCCCGGCCGTGGAATGCCGCCGGCGTCAGAGCCGGAGAACCCCCAGAGCAAGCAAGCCGGCCGAGACCGCCTCGTTTTGCCGTGCAGGCTGCTGGACCGCAGCATGGAATGAATGCACGTGTGTGGGCGCGCAAGCGATGTTTGGATTCCGACCCGCGAATGACGCCACTGAGGCCGCCGCAGCGAACAACACAAGGTCCACAAAGGCTGTCTGTCGAACCGCGCCCGAGTCCTTGCCGCAGGCGGGAGGACGGCAGCAAACGGTTGGGTGGGAATGAGGTAGGGCAAGGACGTCACTGTCGGAGAGAAGGACAGATGCGAATGGAGACGGTGGCTTACCTGGCCGGTAGGGCTGTAGGTTAATTCTGCACTCGTTCGAAAAAAAGAAACCAGCTTCAATAAAGAGTGTCACGACCGGCGACCAGAGTTGATGGCAGGGTGACGAGAGGCAAAAACCGATGTTTATGGGGAGTCGACGCGTGGCGTGCCCTGGAAATGGAATGCTGGAACGCTGCAAGAACAGCGGCGAAGGGAATTAAAAAGGGAGCTAATCCTTGCAGACCGCACGCTGCCAAAAAGCTTGACACGATGTTTCGTCGCAAGGCCAGGCTGGTGGCGACGCGGGAAACGAGCAAGGAGGAATCAGACTGGGACGGAGACGGATGGCGAAGATGGCGAGATTATCGCACTGCGAGGAGTGATGAAGCAATGCCAAGAAACGGCCGCGGGCTGGCGCTGAGAGTGTGGAGGACTGGAGGGCAAGGTCCGTGTCGAGGGTCGAGGACGACGTAGGGACGCAGGGGAGACTCCGCAATCCAGCCCAGGCCGATTCCCAATCCGAAGCCAACGGGTCGCAAAGCAGGAGCTAAAAGGGAAAAGAAAGAGAGAGAAAAAGGAAGCCAAATCCCCGGCCGAGATGTTTCTAGGATGGAGAAATACGGGCCCGGCCCGTGGTGTGTGGTCTGAGTCGAGGCGCTGGATGTCGCCAGGGCCAAGCACGGGATACGGCGATAACGGCATCTGGCGAGCCCGGTGGAGCTGCACAAATGACGACTCCCTTGCTCGTCCAACTCTCGATTCTCCCCATCAGTCGTCTCTCTCCTCCTGAGCGTCCCGCCACGTGTGTGGGTAAATCCGTCAGGGGGCGGCCCAAGCGCACACAGCGGGCTCAAGGCAGTGGACGGGAGCCGCGAGCTTGCCACTGGCGCGGGTGCCCACCTCCCACCTCGGTGGATGCACGCCTAGGGGGTTTCTGACAGAGTCCCGCGCATACGCGCTAGGCATTGTGCAGTAGTGGAATCAGGAGCAAAGCTCCTCGGCTGTGGAAGGAATATCGACTTGCACACCAGGCTTCGTTCGGCCTGGCAAACACACTCAACCCAAGATGCCCAAACGAGAATCCGGGCTCGGCCCAACCCTTGCTCTAGGTGGCGCCGCGACTGCCGTCACCTGGAGGTTGTCAAGTTGATAAGAGAGTGGAGAACCCCCAGGCCCCAGGCGGCCCAGGCAGGTCAGGCATCGGACCCGCCGCGCCCGCCGTGCCCGCTGTACCCGCCCGCTTGCCCTGCATCGACCCCGCCGTCAGCTCAGTGGAGTTCCAGCCTCGGGCGCTGGGCGTCGACCTGATCGATCGCTCGTCACGTTTCAAACCGCCGCATTGCGGGTGGACAAACCGCCATGGATGAGGTGATGTGCCCCTATAATAAGCTCATATATTCCCAGACGCATGGATCATCCATCCACTATCTCTCGCTGGACCGGGCCGTCCAATCTCCCCCCCCCCGGACGGGCACCTCCCGGGACAGCGACCCGAGCTGCTACACAGTCCGTCGTCACGCTTATTTACTCGCCGACCCCGTATCTCCTCTCCTCTTCCATCGTATCACGCAAGAGAAGGCCTCACGTGGCCCCAACCTGCGCAGGGTCTCCATTTCCCAGCGTCAACCCCCATTGCAGGTTTGCAGCACGGCAGGTTTACTATGTACATGACAAAATAATAAAACACTCAAGGCTCGACTACCAAACCCGGGACTAGCCAATCTGATGCCGCGAGACGACCACGAGGAGGGGTGTTAGCAGCGCGAAGCGGGGGTCCGTCTCCTCACCGACATTCTGCCCCTCCAGGCCTGCCGGCTGCACCTCGTTGATTGCATTGCGCGCACCGCCAACCAGACCAACGGGCGTGCGGGCATGGACGGGTGCTGGCAGCAGAAGGACAGCGCAGCCCAAGCAGAGCCGAGACTGTTTGCTTCCGGGTTGGCGAGATCTGATCGATTCCCCTGGGTGCCTGGGCATGCATTCAAGTCAGCCCTGTGGGAACCCGGCTGAGGGCTTCGGGTGGCATGCCTCGGTTGGTGCAGGACAGCCATGGAGCGGCATCGATATCAAAATGGAGTAAACGGGATGCCGGACCTTGCGGGACGTGACAAAACATCCATGTTTGGACTGTCCAGGACCTAACTAACGTTACAGGTCACTCCTCGACGCCCATTGGACGTGCGTTTGCAACAGCACGTCCACAGCGATAACCGAAAACCCGCCTCACCTGACATGCCCCTCCAGAGGCTCCAGGGTCCCAGAGCAGACTCACAGGGTCGTGTCACAAGTCCCACCCCTCGCCCGAAGATGCATCGAGATCACAAAACGGGCAGGTCTGGGCATTTCTTGGGTGGTAATTATTCGTCGATGCCCATTCTGCTGCAAGACAATCCTCCACAGGATTCCCCGTCTGCGGCTTCAGCGGCATCGCCTTGGCCTGACTGGCCATGCTCATATGTCAGCCTCGGCATCTCGCATGGGCGGTGGGTGCTCTTTCTCTGCAGCGTGAAGTACCTATGCGGCATGCCTGGCTATCTCCTTCACTTTACCGATATGCATCCACGGTGCTGAGGGCAGTATGGAGGGGCAGCTATCCGTATCGTCGCAGTCATGTTCCGAGATGTCTTCCCAGAGCCTACCATCCTCCTCTCAGAACCACCACCACATGCCACAACGATGCCCACACAACCCCAGTTGTCGAGGTCAACAAGCACATCCGACCATAGGTGGCAAACAAGACGAAGTCGCCAATGCACGAAAGTGGGCCCCCGGCCTTCCCCCCCGGGCGGTTTCCCGATTATTATTATTTCAACCCTAACCCCCTGTGTTCTTTGTAGTTTTAGCACCGGGCGAGAGGTAGCACAGTCGTTGACCCCCGAAACGGAGCATGAGATGGCAGCTGGTTTTCCTGGACACTGTTGCGTCAAATGACGGGGGGGCGGGGGGGGGGCGCCGGTTTCTCGGAGGCTCCCCCTATTCTATCTAGTCTGCCTTCTCCGACTAAATTCTATATAGCGGCCGGATTTCTTTGTTTTCACTGGAACGGTCCCAAGAGGTATTTCGCAACTATCTGATGACGACTCTACAAGTATCAATAAGCTTGAAGAAAGAAGAAAGAAAAGTAGCCAACGCGCTGCGTTAGCCTCTGCTCAGGCTAGACGGAGTTACTATGTGTAAAAGGGGTAAGTGTGGTGGAGTTGATGATAGGGCGTTGACAGAGCCGTTGACCAGAGAGATGTTCAGGGACTCCATGAGGGTTGAGGTTAGCCGAGGGTCACCGAGGGCCTCTGCAGGACCCAGCCCGTTCCATGAGCATATGCGCTTGTCAGTTTCATTAAGACTCTTGGTAGCTTGCTCAACGAGTAGCTATTTGCTTTATTCGACTATTTTATGCAGCTGACATAACGTGCTTTATAAGCGAACGGTTAATATACATTAAGACCGGGAAAAGGGTAAGCCTTTTCAAGTATTATAGGCCAAACAGTCATTCTGGGATCTAGTATATAATATTGGATTAGACCGGATCACGACCTGGCTCTCGAAGAGGCTGACAACGTCCTATATGCCCCGTTCTTTGCCGAAATGGCCTAGAAGCCAAAAGCTATTAAGATTAATAACGTATACTTCTATGGCCCTGACGATGGGCTGGACGAGTTGCTCGAGGCAATGCCCAAGTTCTCAGAGACTGAAACGGCCTCGCTCTATGACCTCTTGTCCAAGGTTTTTGTGTACGATACTGCGGAGCGCATCATGCTGGAGGAGATACTTCGCCATCCCTGGTTCCATATGGACCAGGGCCACACTCTGCCACAGGGACATTGAGCTGCAAGGGACGGTTGCCCTTGTGGCTGGGCTGGACACGACACAAAGAAATGGGCTGCAGATCCTGTATTTTGTGGGCTGGCAGTGGGGTGGCGGTGGCCGAAACCATTGTCTCAACGCGCCGCGCGTCTTCACCAGTGGGAGTTGCCCGGGGAAGAATGGACGGCACACATGGCTTCAATTTACAAGATCTTATTACCCTACAAGCAATCTGATTGATCTTTTAGCGTCCTTTCGAAATGGCTCCGCCACGGAGTGGCGCCGTGTTCCTCTGGGTCGCCGTCAGGCACAAAGAAGTCCTCGCCCCTAAGCAAAGAAGATCAGGACGTGCCATCTAGGCGCGCCCCTCCCTTCACCCCCCAGGCCCATGCCCAAACCTTTCTGGTGTTTAGATGTCAGATTTGTTTCGTGTCTTCTTTGTGTTGCTGCGTGTTCCTGGCGCGGACTGCAGCGAGATCAGTGCTCACAGGCATCGGCGAGCTTCTTTGTCTCGTGAGCGAGGCTGTAGAGGCATATTAATCCAGAGACGGACGCGGGCTCTGAGCAGCAGACTTCACGCCAGGCTCCAAGCACACTTCTCTTTAATACCACACAGCATTAAAGACACGCATCAATAATACAACCAACAACATGGATCACCCCGGGCCCGCCAACAACACGGACAACTGCAATGAGGAGGGCCGTTTCGAGCAGGAGCACTACAAGGTCTTTCTCGTCCATTCTCCAGTCCATGTTCGGGATCAGTACTGCCGCTTCGTTTACGTGGAGATCAACAGTCTCAATCTCGGGCGGCATACGGGCCACAGGTTCTCGGCCATGCGCTCCGCAGCGGGCGGCCTCAGCGTCCATGACAGAACCTGTTCGCATCCGACTGAGTCGAATCCGGAAGCCCGGCTTCGCCTTGTCGGTTGGGTTCGGCGCGAGGCCATCGGAGATATCAGGCGCGTCTGTGAAGCAGTCCCTCGCATCGATTATCACTGCTGTCAATGTGATGATTGTCAAATCTGAATTTGGGAATGATGGTCTGAGAGTATGAGAGAAACAACAGATAGTACCCGAGAAAATGTCCGCCGTCTTCTTTGACCTCGCGCGCCCCCCCCCCCACATCGCCGCACCCTGCGCTCTCTCTTCTTGTGTCCCTTCGGCCAGCCGCCACCTACTGTTGTCCCTGGATCGTGAGACTGTGGATTCTGAACCAGCCCAGCTCGCGGCATAATTCTTCTCGAAAATATCGTACACCCACTCGTCCCAATCGTTCAAGTGACCAACGACTGTCGAGGCAGTGCAGTACTCATAGAAGCTCGGGTACCACCCAGCGTGCTCCCAGTCTGTAATCACGACGGACCCATCCTCCCGAAACATGAAGTTACAGTCAGCCAAGTCGGCACGCGTGAAGACGGACCTGTGTCCCTTGAAGGCGGCGTGGTACTGCGCCCGGACCCAGGCAGAAAAGCGGTCTCTCGTTCCCGGGCGGCCGTCGCCGTACACGCACGCTTTGTCGTAGCATCGCCACATAGCCTCCACAAACTGCTCCTCGGTCTCGTGCGGGCCCGAAATCTCGGGCCCTCTGCAATATGGATCCCAGGGGTCAAACTTGTCCACAAAGTCCTTGTCCAAGCCCGGTTGTCTCCAGATGCCGCCGTAGTAGCCGGGCGAGGGGATGCTGCGCAGCTCGCTTATGTGCCGGCGGAGTTGCGAGCCAATAAGTCGCTTCTCGGGTGCGCTGAGAGTCGGCCACCGAGTCCGGAGGGTTGTTCCAGGGATGTACTCCATCACGATGAAGGTGGGGTCGGGCTTCCAGCCTTCGACCGCGGCTTGGAAGAGCGCGTAGACCTTTGGGACAGGAATGCTGGTCGATTGCTGGACGAAGAGCATGTTCTCGCCCTCCTGGATGCTGGTACGGGTTCCGAACTTCACCGCGTAGTGTTCGCGGACGCGGAAGACGCGAACCTGGTGCTCGTTGGAAAGGCGCTCCTTGGAGGCGAGAATCTCCGCCACAGTGGGCAAAGGCGCCGGCAGGGACTCGGGCGGGGCGTAATAAGGGATTGTAGGTCGCGTAGCCATGATGCGTGCGTGCGGGGGCTCTGTTCTCGCTTGCTAGACGGAGGCCGGAGGCAGAGCTGCTTGTTGGACAGAGATTGGAGTGGATGGGGAAAGGTGAGAGCGCTTTCATTTATGTCCGAGCCGGTGCTTTGTTCTTTGGGCCCCAATTAGGGCACCCCTTTTCGACACCCCTTTTCGTCTGCTTCAAGACCCAATCCGGGACGCTCCGAATTCAGCCAGGGTGTCGTGGCATCGGGGATATCTAGCACCGGACCCTACTGGGAGAGACAAAGGAGCCAGGCTCAGGTCCCTCGCCATGGACTGCCTCGATGCCAGGACGAAACTGGATGCTGAATGCCAAGGAGCAGAGTGACTGCTCGTGCAAAGAAATGGTGGCGTGTTCTCGGGACAAAAGAAACGAGGTTGATTGGCCTTGTCCGCTTGCGGCGACAGCGAGTCAAGGGCTCAACGACAACTCGAAGCTCGGTGGAATGCAACTGCGGCGACTCGACGCCTCGAGTCTGCACAAAGACTCGGCGGGGCCGAGAGGACAAACGAGCAGCAGTTTTCTTCCGAGAGTCGGAAAACCCTCAATTTCTGAGATACCGCAGAGAGTCCAGACTGCCGAAGACACGGCCAGGCCCAGCATGTCCTGGCCCTGGCGGCCCGAGATTTCTCGGGTGCTGACGGCGAGGGTGCTGGCGGGATCAAATGCTTTGCCCAGGACCCCATCTACACGCCACTCGACGAGCGGGTCCTATCCTATCCGAAGCTGGCTTCACTTGATGCAGTAATACTGCGGTACAACGATCTGGAGTCCCGGGCTTCCACTTTCGGCATACTTGCCACCAACGACCACGTTCCATATGACAACATGGGATCCCGTCCGCTCTCCTAACCCTCTTCTCGTTGCTTTTGTTTCCCTCTTGCACGTTACACTCGTCCATCCTATTTTATTCTCACTTCGGGAAATACGGGAAGAGTGGAGGCAGGCAGGCAGGCAGGCAGGCACAGAGACAGCGCATCGCATCGGTGGTGGGATGGCTGGATAAGACATACAGCGCGGTCCCTGACAGCGGCAGAGAGACAGGCGGCCGCTGGAGGAGAGTAGTAGTAAGTGTGGGAAACCTTGGGAGGCGTGCGGGAAGTCGTGGGGGGCAATCCACATTCTTCGGCAGCCCGGAAGCACATCCACATCCACGATCACGTCTCTGCAAAGCAGTTCGCCAATGTTTGGTCATGCCCCGAAACGGGATGTCTTGTCGTTGTTCATCTTCTTGTACAACGCCCAGGCCGCCTCATTTCCAGGTCCACCCCCCCGCCCCCATCACCACCCACTCACTGATGCCGGACCTTGTAATCCGAGTCCGGCAGGTACAAATGCCTATCCGCCCCCTTGGCCGTCAACACCACCATGCGGATAACACCGCCGGAGCTGCCGTCCCACTTGATGGCCTCCTGCAGGGCGCCCTTGACAAAGGCGACGGCGTCGGCCTCGGCCATGCCCTCGCGCCAGTTGGCGTCGCAGTAGCCGTAGATGTACGTCGAGCCCGACCCGCCGATGGCGTACGGCTGCTTGTGCAGCGATCCGCCCAGCGGGATGCTGTAGACCTGCCCGCCGTGCCGCTCGTCCCAGCCTGCGATGATGAGGCCGGCTCTGTGAGTATCTCGTCAGCCTATCCATCCATCCAGCCAGCCAATCCTGGTTTGTTGGTGAACGGAGCCCACTCACGACAAGCGGTCTTTGTTGCTGTAGCAGATCTCCTGGAAGATGGCGCCGGCCGTCTGCGTCGTCGGCGGCTTGCCGTTGGTCATGGCGAACAGCTCAAGCTGGTACTTGACAATGTCGGCGACGGCTTGTGTGTCGGCGGCGGAGCCGGAGCGGCAGCACCAGATGGTGTCGTGCACCTGTGTCAGCTTGTCGGTCACGCGGTTCGCAATGTAGGCACCCGTTGTTGTGCGCGAGTCGGCCCCGAGGATGACGCCGTCTTTGAATGTCACTGCCATGCTGGTGGTTGTTAGGGCGGGGTGCGTCGTCGGTGTGTCGTGGGGAGGGTCGGCTTACATCGAGGTGCCCAGGCTGGGGGGAGGGGGTTTGTTAGCATGGCGGTGACGGGGAACAGGCGGGGTTTGGGGGAGCCTACTTGACCTCTCCCTTCTTCAACCGGTCCATGTCAAGATGGATGCCATCTGGAGCGCGCAGCCGTCAGCAAGCCGGCGAGACCCAGTGGAGCGATCGCATGGTGTCGCTAGGTTGCGCCCGCTTACCTTCCCTCAACGAGCCCGAGGTGCCGAACTCCATTTCCGTTATTATGGGGTATGTGGTGGTGGAGGGTTCAGTCGCAGTTCTAGGGGATTCGCTCGTTCGAGAATCGGGGAATTCGTCGCAGCGTGGGTTGGGGAATCGCAGGTGTGATGTGGTGGGTGATGGCCGGTGTTCGTTGTTGGCGAGCTTGGACGGCATGGAGCTCCACAGCAGCTCAGGCAGCTCCGACACGCGTGCGCCTTGCCAGGCTGAGGCGCGTCACGTGC
>FTCU01000462.1_pt1 | contig 13615 bp, 11 predicted proteins | sample 1639521 | NCBI WGS metagenome assembly FTCU01 (sample SAMEA3914864, study PRJEB12502) | metagenome | biome: forest; material: soil | place: USA | collected 2012-03-12 | depth 0.3 m
AACGTGTCGGCGTTGGGGCTGCCGCAGGCGGAGGGGGTGTAGTTGGCGTTGAAAATGTACCCGGGAATCGAATTTCGAGTGCAGTCGGCGCCGTCCGCGACGCAGAGGTCGATGCCTGTGTGGCCGTCCCGGGTTGTGGCCCAGCCTGGGATGGTGTAAGAGTTGAGCAGGAATTTGCTGTCTGACCAGTCATCGTACAGAAAATAGTTGAGGCCGAAGGAAAGGTTGGCTGCGGGGTCGATGCCGCGCTCGGGGCCCCAGGGTGGTTGGAGTCGTTGGTTGGTCCAAGGGATGTTACTCGGGGGCGTTTCGGTGAAGGTATCGAGGGGGGTTTCGCTGTAGATGCCGCTGGTGACAGAAGGCTGGAGGCTGCGGACGCAAAGACTTAAGGAGCACTCCGTTGCGCTGAAGTTGGATAAGGTGACTGGTTGCCTTGTGGCGCCGCTCATGGCATATGGGGGCAACATGCGGATGGAGTGGTACCGGAGCCCTTCCATCCCTCCGACCTGCGTGATGTTCATCAGACTCTCGAAACTCGCCTGGGTACCAATAAAATACAGCCCAGCGGTCTCTTCTGGCAGAGTTGCTGTGCATATCTGGTTGTTTCCCGTGCCATAGGTTGTGCAGTTGAGGTTTATCTGTGGCGTGAGGTCGGTGCATTTTGAGCAGAACCCCAAAGTGGCGATTGGAGCCCATGTGCAGTTCCCAGTGCTGCAATAGAACCTAGGCTGGTTCACCTCGTCGTTCGGCGCCGTAATGAGTGCACTCATCATGTTGAGTGACAGGAACGGGTCTTCGTGGTATGCTATTCATGGGTAACAGCCCTCGTGGTTAGCCCCAGTCGTCGTCATCCGATCATGGGGTTTGTTCGGAAATATCAGAAGAGCCTTACTCCCAAGGTTGTAAGCAACGCCGTGAGCGCTGTACACGACGCTGCGGCTGAGAAGAGCAGTTTCGCTGGCAGCCGTGATATTTCCCGACTCATAACGGATCAAGTTCTGTGTGAAGGGGCCCCAGAACATTCCCATCACAATAGCTAGGGATGCCGCAATGACAACGACGCTATCAAGTTGCCCTCTGTCAGCGCACATCTTCGGAGCCGACATGGGCCAGGGAAAGGACTCTCGGACTCACTGAGTACCGGCGGCTAGCAGAAGCAGAACAGCTCCAATGGCGCTTCCTCTAGCATCGTGGAAAGTGGCAAGCTCAGCCATTGGTCGTGGTCGCTTCGCAAACCAGATCCATTTACTCTGGGCAACGGAGGCATGAACACCAAACAAGGTGGTAGCGAAGGCGACGTTGCCCAGGAGTGAAAGAACAAAATTGAGTGTGACGGGCCACTCGGGCACCAGCTGATTGTCGTAATGCCAGAGCAGAACTCCGGTGGCAGCCAAGCAGAGAAGAGCGGCGACAAAACCGCCGAATTCCAGGGTCCATGTTTGGGTCAGTTTAGCCCATGCTGACTTGGGTTCACCACGAGTCCTGCTCGTGTGAGAGGCCAGCTTTCTGTCGTGACGCCAGGGCTCTTGCATCGAGATGGCGTTATTGAACTCAATTTGGATCTCAAAACGGTAAAGACAGCCGAGGTCCTCACACGAGGAAAGCTGGGGGATGTTTGTGTATGCAAATGGGGAGTAGAACAAAGGAAATCAAAGCAGAGCGCCAAGTTATGCCCTAGTTATATCCATCATGCTCGCCATGCCAGCCTGAACAGTCCAAGGCGTGCCGAGTGCCGCAGACAGTCGGTTTGGCAACTCTTCAAGCGGATTGATGGGGTCCATGCCCTGGACTGGTCGTGAGGGCTCGAAGTGCTGAATGGCTGAAACAAAACAGGGGGCGGCGCAATCCTCCAAGTTATGCCCTCCCCGGCGCCGTATCAGGCTAGACTGGGAGTTGATCGGTGGGCGCTTGCATGCCCAACCAAATCCTTCAGTGGATTCTTTTCGGGGTTTGCTTGCACCGCATTGGTCGTTCACTCCCTACCAATCCCAGGATCGGTGTGAATAATGCTAACTCACTCCTTGCTCTGTGGCTGAAATCCTATCAGGCAGTTGCAACAGCAATCATGTCAGGAGGACGTCGAGTTTCCCGTGCAATTGCGATCGGAATGCCTTCACAGTTTCACTTCCCGCGCGGTTGGCGCCTTCGTTCACGACCCTATAGAGAGAGGCACGCCTACCGCTCTCGCATGAACGGTTCTGACCGCAGTTGCTGAGAGGCCTCCTCTTGAGCATAATAATGGTCTGAATTTACAACGCTGAGGTGTTTCTCATGCGGCCTCGGCTTAACTTGATGTCAGTATTTTCACGAGGGTGATGGCGGGCGCAGCATGCTGGTGTACATTATACAGCAGGCTGTTTTCAGTGGGACGGGCATCTCTGCACGGGGAAACATGATCATGAGAAGATGACTCTTTCTCTGATGGACATGGCGTGATACCTTGATTAGCTGTTGGACAGTAATCAAGGAGAGGGGGTTGGGTTTCTCTAGTCAAGTGTTGAAAACTTGAACGCAGATGACTAGGTACCTTCGGCAAGTGAGCTGCATTGTATTATTTTGTATCAACCTCGCAGATTCACCTTGAGGTTTCACCCTGGAAGCGTGATGGTTTCGGGATAGGCCGCATGATGTTGGAGGACAGTTCATGGGTCAGGGAAAACAAACTGATATTGCGTCTGTCTTTGGAATAGTCAAGTTGCTCGCCTGAATAAAGTACAATAAGTTGCCTGTGGAGTATGAGGGGCCTGCCGGGATTTTGAGGGTATCTCTTGTTACTTACAAGAGGCTTTCTCTTCAGATAAGCCGGCACTGGTACCAGGTAGTTAGTGCCGCACGCAGCCATTGTGGGCGCAGTTGCATGTTTTGTGTCGTGTTTTTATCATTGGAGTCGTGCCTTGTCAGATGAGTCGCATCTTTAAAATCACTGCCTCCCGAGACCAAAAGACGAGGCCATTCCAGCGAGACGGATAAGACAGTTGCTTGAAACCAGCGGCTGGGAGAACATATTGGGCATTCGTCAGCTCAGGTACCTAAGGAGGTACTTATACCACCGAATCTCACAAGACCTCAACGGTCCTAATCAGGGTGCGGAGTGGAATTGTACGGGATAGCATGGCAGCTACCTGATCAAATGTAGGTGAAGTATTCTAACTGCCAGGCGGGCGCCAATTATAGCGCTCCTGGATATTGTCAGCCAACTTTGGATCCGTTTTCCACTGTTCTTGGAGAAGGTCCCTCGAGCCCAACTCCGTCCACCGTCGCTCGTCCCACATGACATAGCCCCAGTCCTTGATCGAACCAGGTGTGTAGCCTCCATAGAGGTTACTGTACACTCCATCCCACAACTGCACCCATGCCAAAGGTGGCCCGGTTCGGGGGTCGGCATCGCCGACAAACATCATTGGGTCTCTCCTCCGTTCGGCCTCGTCCCGGGGGTTGACTTCATTAGACTCCTCGCGCCTTTCAATCTGCGCGGCCATGTCAAGGGTATCCACAATAGAGGCATCGTTCTCCTGACGATGGATGAGACTGCGCTGCATCTCGTCGACGAGAGATTGATGGTCGGTGATTGGAAAAGCCTTGGCTGCTATTTCAAGGCCGCATGAGACAGTGCCATCCAGATAATCTGCCGCCGGCTGGTGTCAGAGCAATCTAGTCGCATATCCATAGACTCTGTACTTACTGTCATGTAGGACGTTCAAATTAAAAGATCCGGAAGGATTAAACCCGCCCTCCCAAAACTTGGGATTTGAGTCGTCAAGATCCCATTTAACCTCTGCAAAAATGGCTCTATACCTGTCCCGAATGAACACGTCGATGCAGCCGAGCGCTTCGGCCTCCCATGGGTCGAACACGCACATGAAGAGTTGGTTGAGCTCGTTGTCGCGGAATCCGCCCCTTCGGCGGACGTCATTCCGACCGAACAGGTGGTGGAAGGTTTCGTATTGGTAAAAAGCGCGGGAAATGCGTATCTCCTCACTCCTTCTCAGGAGAGACTGTCCGCCTCGCCCAGCCTCTGTCCCAGTCTCAGTGTCCACGGCTTTCTGCATGCCGGCAAGCTCGGTACTCGCGCGGGTTAGGTTTCCGAGCGCCCACGCGACGTATTGGTTGGTTAGGGGCCGGACAACAGACAAATGGAAAGCGGCCAGCCAGCGGCAGGAATCGGGGTCGCGTAGGTCGCGATCTGGGCGCGGCGGGTTTGGTCCGGACCGCCACAAGCGATAGCCCCCGAGGAAGCGGGTGATCCTGGCGTCAGTGCGGGTAGGGCTCTCCTTACGCATGCGGGAGTTGACGCAGGCGTAGGCATCGGCAAAGTAGCCGTCAAATTCGCGCGCTAGGCACGCCCGGAGGATCGAGTTGCGATTCTCTAGGTATCCGGCATGCATGGTGGGCGAGGCACGGACGAGCGCCCGCAATGTTGGCAGATCCGGCATCTGCAAAAGGATGTGGTCTCTCAGCTCGGCGGGTAGGTTTTCGAGGAGAGAAGACGGGAAGGAGGGAGTGTATTGCTCCTCTAGAACATCTTCGTGATCCGGGCCCGACACATTTGGCTCTGCGGCGCGAGGCATGACAACGGCATCGCGACGGGAGACATCCGGCGACGCCATGGTCCAAACCTCAGGCCCGAGGGTTGAGTCCGAGATCAGACGCAGCCAGCCCCGAGCTGGAAGAAAAATAAGAACAAGAAGAAGGAGACCGATAGTAAGCCAAGGGAGCAGAGACCACTGCCGCACATGGATTGGGGGGCAGAGCGTGAAAGCGAGGGTATTGGCAACTCTGTTGATTGCGTGTGCGAGGAAAGTCGTCGGCTCTGGAATTCGGGGTGAGATTGGCCCAATGGCAATGCCCGATGGATCAAAAACCCACCCGAATGTTGCACGGCGGCACAGCTCGGCCCACTGGCGGCAACCGACTGGCTCAGCCGTTCCCGCACACTCTGCACGCTGTTCCAGGGTGACATTCTGCCCTTCGCGCTTGCTGGCGCCTATCATGCCCCCTGGCCGGAGCACACCCCCGCCTGCGTTGCCGCCCAGTGTGTTCATGCAACTAACACACACACTCAAACGCCGAGTTCATGCACCGACCGTGCCAGGTGAGCAACCACCATGACCACCGAACCTACGGTAGGGAGACAGATCTATTCATATCGGCGGCCATATCTGCAGCCATAACACACGGCCGGCCCCTCTCGTTTCACTAACCCTGTCGCGACAAAATAGGCGCCTTCAAGGTCAAAGTTGACCACATCGGACCACCTGATTGGGCTCCGGGTAAGTTCCCGACCTCTAAAATGGGCGCCGGATGGGGACGGCAGCGTGGGCTACTTCGACCGCGGTTGAGGGCGGCGTCGTGCGTTCACACTTCCCGGACCACAGGTCGCAGTCAAAGAGACCAGGGCTGTGGGAAGCAGAGACATCCGGCTCCATGCCGGGGTAAGCTGTGAATCAGTTATAAGCTGCCCAACCTCCCGGTCGACACCGTTCTCGTTCATGCAACGACACGCCACAACCCAGCCGTCTTCATACACTCCACGCTGGCTACGCTGTCGGACCCAGCTGCTTTTTCCAATCACCAACCCCGAAGCACATCACCGTTGCTCCTCAGTCCATCATGTCTCGTCCCACATCCTCCGACTCCCACCAGTCTTTCAAGTCAGCCAGCTCGCACTACTCGGCCGGCTCCAAGAGGTCCATGACCGCCTCGTCCGAAGGCTCGTTTCATTCCGCCTTCTCCACGGATTCGTACCTCAACTCGAAGGAAATATGGCCCCGAGTCGATGATGCCTTTGTGGAGATGATCAAGGAGGTTCGGGTTCTGGACATCTCAATGATGCAGGAGCGCAAGGCCCAGTCCCACGCGGTGAAGAAACGTGACCCGAAGGACCTGGAGATGAGGATCTGGTCTGACGCCACCTTGGCCGAATACGAAAAGTACAAGGCCGAAGTCGAGAAGCTGGAACAGGCTCGAAAGGTGCAGGTTAAGTCCACCAAACTTGCTAGGACAGGTTGCGCAGGGATGCCCACCGACGTGCAAGAACAGATTCGCCGCCAGGCCCTGGAAGACGACAAGGCATGGCTCGCAGCTGCACTTGCGTAAGTGTCCCCAATTCTCAGCTTCCTTGGTTGCAAAACTGACCTAGGGATGGTCGCCCGGATCAGAGCTTCGATAGCTCGGCTCGCCTTCATGCAGAAATATCCCGACGCCTTCAACACCCCAATCACTAAAACCCATATCAAAGCAGCGACAGACAATCTAAATTCAGCAAAAAAGGCCATGAGAGAGATGGCAATTCAGGAAACAAGTACTGTTCCACCTTGACTCCTGATTCATGTCATGATGTACAGGAAAGCTGACGCTCCCCAGAAATTGCAGATATCCAGAGGATCGCTGCTTTCCGGGCTGCCTAAGAGAAATAGGGTGGCTAGGTTGTGCGAGCAGACACATTTTGTAAGGGTATGATGTGATACCTCGGATGGAACAAGCAAACGTGACGAAATCGGCGCGATGGGCCCCAACTTGACGCTGTGGGGTGATGGCGAGGGCGAGGTTGTGCAGAGCCGACCACAAGAAAGGATGGGAGGTCAGGCTACGTACTGTCCCACAAAGCTACGAGGGAGTGGGCCTGTTCCAAATACGGTTCAAAGTGTTGGGTTAAGACATAGATCTCGAATTTGTTGTTTGTGTCCATGTTTCGGGGCCCTTTTTAGTCCGGACGTCATGATTTACCTTGTCTCAACGAATGACTCGATGTCTTGGTTAGCTGGACCCTGCCTGGAGGCCAGCGGAGGTGAGGCTTGTCGCCTCAACCGACCGCCCAAGGAAAATCCCCGGGGAGGCGTCTCGTTGGCCTGGAGGGCGGGATCATCAATTCCAACGGTATGAGAAGCTGAGAGTACCATAGTGGGAAACTGTGGGGGGGGACAACCGTAGATGCAGCAAAGTACGGTTGTCCCTCAAAGTACGGTTGTCCCTCAAACTAGGTACGGTTGCTCCCTAAGTCAACAACGGTTGTTCGCATGCCCTACTATTATAGGCTCTAACCCTCTATATTCTTAGGCTCGGCTGCTAACGAGTGTCCAATATGGCAAGAGCAAGAGGCTCGACTTCCTCGAACTAGCAGACTAGCTGATTTTAAGCCTTATAGACTTAAATTCGGATCGAAGACCTGAACTTGTAGACCTAAACTTCGAACTGTTAACAAACTTGGAACATCCTCCGCATCAACACCCGCTTGCATCAACACCCGCCCGCATCAACACTCGCCTGCATCAACACCCGCCCGCATCAACACTCGCTCGCATCAACACTCGCCCGTATCAACAACACTCGCATCAACGCCGCCTGCATCAACGCCGCCCGCATCAACGCTGCCTGTATCAATCAACCAGGTAAGCAACTGCAATCATGATCATTGGTTCAATTGGCTGATTTGCTTGGCGGGGACGGCAGGGCGGGTGGTGGTAGGACGTGGTAGGGTGGGCGCGGCAGGGTGGGTGCGCAGGCCGGGTGCGGCAGGCTACGAGTCTCAGTGCTTAGGAGCTACCTAGTCGAGCATGTCAGCCACAGGCCGGACAGAGGGAGCAGAACTAGGCTCTGCCAACAAGAAGCATTGGATGCAACGGAATCACGAAAGGCTCGAATAGTGATATTTAGGTATCCAGCTTTTAAGTCGTCCTCTTGCGGCAGTTGAAAGGGAGAAAGACATAGTTGATGATAAAGTCAAGCGCTTTTGGATCCGGCGAGTTTGCCATTCCCCAAGCACTAGTGATAGCCATGTTGACCGAGGAGAGGTTGACAAAGGAAGAACAAATAGTAGACAATAAATAACGGCAGAAGCGCAGGTGAGATTGGTGTAGACCGAAAGCAGACCTGGATTGGCGGGTTGGTCCTTGAAGGAGAGTAAAAGAGGAGAGTAAGGAAGAGGAAGTAAAGAGATGAAGAGAGGGGAGAGGGAGTGAAGAAGGAAAAGCAAACGGAAGGACTCCAAGCGGTTTGACGGCGCTCATGATCGAGTTGATTGGGTGATAGTGACTGTTGGGTCTGTTGGGCGGCCAGCCGGCCGGCCGGGTCGCGCGGCAACCTACGTACCTTGCTGCACTTTGAGCAAGGCTTCAGGCAAGCTAGAAAGGACACAGGAGAAAGGACACGGGAGAAAGTCGAGGAAAATCACATGAGAAGACGTAGGCATGATTTGCAAAAAAGGCCCCCGTCCAAGCCACCCAACATCGACCGTTCGCTCGGAGGGCTGCATGGCCTTATCTAACTGAAGCGGCCGATGGGGGCGAAGCTCGGCGACATGTCCCAACAATATACGGTAGGTCTCACAGGCTGAGCTTTTGTTGGCTCATTTCAGCAACTCCCAACTGGTTCTTCTCTCTCCTTCCTTGCTGCTGCGGCTAACCAATCCCAACTCGTACATATTCATCCCACTGTCCTAGACCAAGACTACCCTCTTCCCTCTAAACTCCCTTCTTATCTTCTCCCCGGCCATCACACCATGCAGATAGCATTCCCCGACCACTTGATATTCATGAGTCGTGGGCGCACTCTCCTCTCCTCTTCCCACCGGTCGTAATACAAACGGCACTCTTGCTTCCCAGACGGCCATAACCACATCCCCCTCTCTCGCCTCAAGCGGCACCAACCCCATGTACCCCGTATTCGTCACGGCGAACCTCCACCCCTCCATCTTCTCCGCCATGTCCATCATCACGGGCTTCGCGACTTCAAAGTGGCTCTCGGCCGCACCCCGCATATTCTTGTCCAGGAGCGTCACGAACACCGCTTTTGCCGAAGCCACCGAGCGCGCCTGCTGCTCCGTCAAGGACGTCGCGGAATCTTTCCCCATGCGGAAAATATCCCAGAGCGCGTCCAGGATCGGCTGGGTGCTGTCGCTGTAGTGCGTAAACGGCAGGCCGGTTTCGGCGTTCGTCACCGCGCCGAGCATGCTCTGCGCGTTCCACCAATGCGCGAGCAAGAACGGAATGCCGTCCAAGTCATTGGAGCGTGTTTCGGGCGGGTAGTTGGACGTGGCTGCGATGCGGTTGTGGCCTGCGCAGGCACACGGCAGCGGGGCGCAAAAGACGGTTAGTCTTCCGAGGCTGTCGAGGGCGAAAGTGCTGATGGGTGGGGATTCGTTCGGGACTGCGGTGCGGAAGTCGAGGTTGGAGGCCAGTCTGACTTTGTTGGCCGTGCTTGAGAGGCTGGGTGTCCAAGACGGTTGGTTTGTCGTGTCAGCGTCGGTACAACCTCTTGCTTCAGACAGCAGCTGAAGTCCTTCTGTTGTGTTGCTGTAGAGGAAACGGAAGGCTTGCAGCATCCGCTCACTTTCATCCATCTCACCTGAGATAACATCCGCCAGCTTGTCTCGATGAGACGAAACACTCAGCAAAATCTCGAGTCTCTGCTCAGGGGACCTCGCCTCTGCGCTCCGACACTGCCGCAACAACTCCACGAATCCACATTTCCCAGGAGTGTTTTGAGAAATCACCCGCATCCTTGAAAAGAAGGAGAAGCACCGTGCTCCTCGTTCCATCTCCTCAGAGTAACCGCCCATTCCAAACAGAGGAAATGGCGCAATCCATATGTTGACAGCCGCCGCGACAAAATCATCCGCGGGGAGCGACCACCCTGAGCCAGCTAATCGTAGTGTCTTCGCCCATACGCAAGCCGGGAGACCGTCCAATGAGCGGAACCACGGCCGACATAAGAAACGGTCGAAGGCTTTCCAATCTGGGCTGCGTGGGCGCGGGAGCCCGGTTCTCTCAAACCAGGCTTGGACGTCGTCTGCCGAGAGTGATGTCCTTGACGAAGGGAGAAGTGATATCGAGTTGACGGGCAGACGAGCAATCCGGAAGAGCAAGTCGTGCGCATTACCGGCGTCGGGCTCGTCTTCGCCGAGGTAGGCTATGACTTCCTGTGCGTGGGTGTAGATCGGTTGTATGAGGCGGATGCGGCTTCGTTTCTCTTCCGGGCTCCTCCAGTCGATGCACAGGTCGGCGACCCAGAGATACAGGTCCGCTGTTGACATCCTGCGGAGAGCCACCAGCGCGGCGTGTAATGCCGGAGTAATTGTGATGGAACCCTTAGGAGTATCGATGGTCTTGGGGATCGGCCCAGGCGGTGAAACTATGTCAGGAACAGGACAAACGACACGATATCGAACTTGGGAGATGTCTTCCTCAACAAACGTTGCCGTGAGCGGCTCCTCAAAGACGTCGTCATCAAATTCCGTTCGCTTGGTGTGCAGAATAAGCACCCGGATGATGGAGTCGGAGTTCAGTTTTGTATGTTCGTACTCTTCGTTGGTTGTGACGAAACGGTAGCGGTAAGGCTCCGAAGGGGTCCCCATCTTGGCTGCTTGATGAATAGCCCTTGATGAAGATGCCGGAGGGGTCCTGGTCAACAGACAGCTGCTTGGTCGTTGGCTGCTGGCCTTTTCACGGCGAGATGTTGGTGAACGCCTGATAAAATCAAGATGCCTGTCCAGTGCCATGGAGCGCAAGGCTCTGGAAAACATGTCTGGCAAAAAGCACACCCCCTCATTTTCAGCCGCCTCAGCCCCTCGCCTTTCTCCGCTTGGTTAGGACGGTACGGAATATAATTGATTGGAAAGCTAGCACTTTTCAGCTGAACCAACCCCTTCCCCACTCCAGTCTCTGGAAAAGGTCACCGGGCGTCAGTCAGTTCAGAAGTTGATTGTCTCATCAGCATCTTCACTCACTCATACAAATCTCAGCTCAAAATGACGCACAGCAACGGCAACGAGAACTTCCCCACCGTGACGCAGTTATGGAAGAGATTCGGGCATGGAAAGTCCAAGATGCACACCAGCGTCTTCGACATGGACGACACCACCTCGCCAGCAAAACACGGCCCCCAAACAGTCGTCGCCGCAGCGGGCGATCTCGTAGACGATATCATTCTCACGCCGTGCACCGCAGACTGCCAACACCACCTGGACGAAGGCTTCCCGGAGAACACGGAATTCCTGGCCATACGCCCCGATGGCCGGGTGGAGATTATTCGCAGAGGGAAGGGCGGCGGCGCTGACACCACCACAGTCGAGGTGTTCTCTGTGAAGACCGGGACGGAGCTCACGCTAGAAATGCTCGCTTCCCTCCCTGACCCGACACAGCTCTGCGAGGAATGCGAGATGTTCAACTTCGGCTTCCTCTCTGATGGCATTCTCTCCTCAAACGAAGACACTGACGAAATTGGCATCGCCGCCCTCGCCTGGGCCGCTCTGGAACTTCCCAAGGACAGACGCCAGGATTTCCACAAGACGTTTGTAGAGTTGCAGGACTCTGCTCAGCGCTGTGCGGCGTGCGCCGTCGTTCTCGCTGCACTGCCCGATCCCGAGGGGTTCGTGGCCGATGATGAGCGTCCAATCATCCTTCGTCCAGATGCGAAGAGCAGCGACGGGATGGATAGCAGGTCGGTGAGGACCGTTGAGGCTGGGTTCCCCGAGCTTGATCCGTTTCATCCTGGGGCTGAAGTTACGAGATTTGGGATTATTGATGTGATTTGTGACTATGGTGCGTCAGGTGGTTTTCTTTCGTTTCTTTTCCCCTCATCCCCGATAATGGGTTGCAACATTCTGACAGTGCGTTTTCTTTTCTCTCAGACGCCCCTGCGGCCACTTGGCCCATGGGCATCCGGGGCCGTCCAGTGCCAGTGGCTAGCGACACGACTCTAGCTCTGCGGTGGATGCGGGAATGCTCAGACAACCACGAGACGTGCCGTTTCACGGCCTCTGCGCGGATAATGCCAACAAGGGTGATTCGCGTGCCCCATGACGAAGGATCGGATCCATGGCTTGAGGATGGAAAAGGCATGACAGATGATTATGTCGCTCTCTCCTACCGCTGGGGCAGCGCCAACATGAGCAAGACGCTCACCTCCAACCTTTCCCAACACCAGACTGCGATCCCTCTGTCAGGGCTGTCAAAGACAATCCGAGAAGCAATCGATGTAACACGGCAACTCGGATACAAGTACCTATGGGTCGACAGCCTCTGCATTATCCAGGACTCCAACGACGACTGGAGCCGCGAAGCCTCCCGGATGGCTGACGTGTACGAAAACGCCGCCCTGACAATCTCGGCATCCGCTTCCAGCTCGGCCGACTCTGGTCTCTTTTTTCAGCAACCCCCGACCTATGTTGTCCCCGTCATCGCCAGGACCATCGGTGGGAAGCCATTCTCCAATTTCTCCCTCGCGTTGCGGAACTGCTCCTCCTTCGCCAGCGACGTGCAGAACGGTCAACTCAGCAGCCGCGGCTGGTGTCTGCAGGAACGGCTTCTTTCTCGACGAATCCTCCATTTCGGCGCCTCCCAGACCCACTGGGAATGCCTTAGCGCAGCCTGGAGCGCCGACTACAGCCGTCTGAACGACTCTGACGCCAGTTCCCTGAGCATCCGCAAGGCTTTCCAGACCGACCTCCGTCGCAGTATCCCGAAACCAGGACCAAAGCTTCTCTCCATTGTCCCGCCGGAATTGGACACGTCTCAGGGTTTAATGATATGGAAGGGCACGGACGAGGAATTCGCTGCGATGAAGTCCTCCGAGCCGCTTGAGATACGCCAACTCTACGGCCTGGAGCCACACGGCACGTGGTACAGGATGCTTCTCGATTATTCCCGGAGAGAACTCACCTTCCCAAGCGACAAACTCGCCGCCCTTGCCGGGCTGGCATCTTCATTTGGCCAAAAAACAGGCGACGTCTATCTCAACGGGCTTTGGCTACATGGTCTGCCAGAAGGTCTTCTCTGGAGCTCCCTCGGTCTCTGCCGGCGGACCTACGAGAGGGCATCCTTGTCCAAATGTCCCCCCACCAAAAGGGCACCGTCATGGTCGTGGGCCTCTCAGGACGGCCCAGTCGTGTACTCCAGCAGCAAATACTCGTACGTCGACGCATCCGTCCACGCGTACTCCATCCCAGGGAACCCCCCTGGCAAAAGCCCAGCTCTCAACAGCAATAATCCGACCGACGATCTCAACGAGGATATCATAGGCACCAACCCCTCTCAGCGTCTCATCCTCAAAGCATGCGTCAAACCCCTTACGTCCTTACAAGGTTTCAAACCCGACCAACGAAAACATCTCCGTGAGAACAAGGATTCGCGGAACGCACAGTTCGTCCCTCACGCAATATTTGATGACCCGAACAGGAGCTATGACGATATCGACGGCGTATACGCCCTGTTCATTGCCCAGGTGGGATGTGGAAATCGGGACTGCGATCACAGGAATAATTGCGAGACGGGGTTCGCGCATTGCTTGTTGGTACTCAGGAGAGAGGTCGACATGCAGGGCGGAAACAGAAAGGAGGTGGTCTGGGAAAGGGTCGGCGTGGCTCAGTGTTTCTCGGGGGATGTAGGAAGGGGGATGAAGATCTTCGTGACTTTGGTATAGGTATTGTTCTTTCACTTCCACATTACGCTTGTATTGGTGGGGTGACAGGCACCTTTTCGGGGAACTGAGTCAACCAAGCACGGGAACCCAGGTGAGCTAAGACTACCAGCCAACTAGAACCGCCATACTTGAATACCTCGCAAAGAAGATGAGACAGAATGCGGTATATATTTCCTTCTTCACTACTAAAGAATGTAGT
>FTCU01003011.1_pt1 | contig 13569 bp, 17 predicted proteins | sample 1639521 | NCBI WGS metagenome assembly FTCU01 (sample SAMEA3914864, study PRJEB12502) | metagenome | biome: forest; material: soil | place: USA | collected 2012-03-12 | depth 0.3 m
AGGTTCTGAGAACCCCGTTCGGTACCGGAATCGATCGCACCACCCGCTTCTGCGCTGTGGTCCGAGCCCTGTCACATCCCAAAAACCAAGGGCCTGCCCAAGATCCTGCTTGATGGGGTTGATTAGGATCGATTTGCGCTAACCTTTGCGCTAACCTCGTCGTCTCGCTGCTGTCGACGCGGTCCTTTGTGGGACCCTGGTCCACTGGGCTTCATCGCTTGCGGGCTGGCCGGTTGGATCCGTCGTGATATCAGCCCATCGGCTGGTTGCTCGACGCCGCCAACTTTGATTTTGATCGGCCTGTGAATCGTCAACGACGAGGTGTGCCTGTTTGGGGTTGCCTGCCTCTGACACACACACGTGTTTTGCTGTGGCATCCGGCAGTGATCGGCACGGGTGGTATCAAGACACGGCTGAGTGATGATATCATGGAGCTTCTCGGGAGCTCAGACGTCTGAATTCCCCGGCCGATATGCACCAAGAAGGTGTTTCCCTCTTGTGGATACGGCAGACTTTTCATCGCTCGCTTCATAGGGCGGTCTTCCCGGGTGTCTGAGACAGGACTGGCTAGGGCTGGGACAAAACCGACGACAAGTCGTTTTCAACAGTGAGGTCTAACCCCGAACAGTGGCTCTAGCCATGTGCTCTGCCCGATCTTTGCAGCTGCCGGGAGCCACACCGGGTTGACGCAACTCAAGATAGAAACGACAAACAAATGAACTGCACGATAAATGAAGGCACAGTCAGCCCTTCGGAAATTCCAAATATACCACACCCACAAACATGTTCCAAGTTCCTCTTGCAGCCCTCTGGCACAGCCGACCCGGACCGATCCCGAGGCCGCCGTCCGCCGCAGCCACCGTCGAGCAGCGGCGGGATGGCACGCACCTCTCTTCGGCTCGGTAACAGTTTGTGCTACAACCAACACCAGGCGTTGTTAGGCGGCTGCCCGAGACGCGTACTGGATTAATATATCTTGGGGCTTACCAACCACCGCGGTTGTGAGAACTAAGGCGGGCGGAGGGTAGCACCAGACAGACGCCACCAATAGAAATCGGGCAATTTTGAAAATCAACAGCCAATACCGCACCGGTGAGCTTCCTTTTTCTCCAATCAGAGACGCCCAGCGTCACGGCATGGCCGCTGTGCCGCGTTTGTTGGGGGCCGGCTCGCCTAGGTGTGCCGATAGGACCGTTGCTCAACTCCAGTCAAGTTTGCTTCAGGGGCTAAACAAACAGTCAAGCCAGGGGCTGGTGAGAGTGACGGGAGGACAGCATGAGGCGGGTTCCCGTCTACACAGCACAAGAACAGGTGAAGAGAAACCCTTCAATCGCTGAGTAAACCCAAAGTAAGCTGGAAGCTCCTCGTCCCGTCTGTCAACAGAGGGGAAGCGGCAGTGTAAGCGCGGTAGCGAGCCCAGCCGAGTCAGGCAAACACAGCAGCCCCAGAAAAAGGGATCTCTGTACCACAGAAAACCAAACCAGAAACCACCGTCTGTCCTGCCCTTCCCTTCCTCGCCGAATCCAGTCCCTACGCACATGCAAGACTCCAAAAACAGACAGACATGCCATCCAGACTGAGAGAGCCGGCCCTGAACACGTCACGGAACAACACGTGGAAGGCAACCAACAGCCAACGTCGCATCCCCAATATGGTAAAAATCAACTTCGTCGCAGCACTAGCATAGTACCTACATAATCTGCATCAAAACCCGTAGCCAGTGGCACCTGAAACGTGCATATGCACCGTACTATGTACGTCGAGGGGAGAGGGGGGTATCGTATCCGCGGGCGGAATGCACAAGTCCGAATCAGTGCTCATAGCCCAGGTTTGATATCATATCAGACCTGACGACCGCCATTAAGACCCGTCATGTGCCGGCGTACAGCCCAGCCTCGGGGCAAGTCAAGTCAAGACAGAGAGAGAGAGAGACCGGAAGTTGAACTGTAACTCCACCGTGACCCTCTGCGTAGCACTACTACCACCACTACTCCTACCAAAACCAACCTCAAAATACCATCCGGAAAACCCCGAAGAAGAAGAAAAAAAAAGAACAAAAAAAATACCACTCAACGTTACTCCCCCCTTCTCAAACCGAAACAAACCAAAACCCCCCTAGTCCATGCTAGCACCCAACAAGAAAGAGCCAAAACTCCCACCCACGAACGACCAGGACCAGGTTTCCCCGGGTCCAGAACCCGCCCTGCACCCGTCTGGAACCACCACCGCCCGTTCCACGGTTCCCTCTCGCGGGAAGGGGGTGGGAAGGGAACAAAAAAAAAAAAAGAGGGCGGCAAAGTAACCGTTGTTATTCGGAGGGCGGCGGGACTCACCAGCAAGCAGCACAGGGCAATGGCACTGGCACTCACTGCCATTTTGGCGGGCGGCCCTGAGTGGGAGAGAGAGAGTGCCTGCCGATGGATGGAGGGTTGGGGAGGGGAGGGGTGTGTGGCCGGGGCGACCGACCGGACAGCGCCAAAGTTTGGGTGAGGTGGAGACGCACCCAGCGTAGGTACCACCCGCGCTCACTCCAGGCTCTTCCAGGCGTGTGTCTTGGGCTTCTTAGCGGTGCGGTGTTAAGACACACGCGCGCTGCGCACACACGACGCTGGGTGGATGGGGCTTGCGAAGGAGGGGTTGGTGTTGTTTGAGTGGGTTGGTTCAATGGCTTGTTGAGAGGAGTGGGATGCCTGTCTTAGTGGGATGTTTTTAGTACGACGACTACGTGTGTGTTATGAGTTTGAGGTATTATGCCGCCGGCAAAAAACATCAAAGCGTGTGTTGGCTTGACTGGATCGAGGTTAAAGCTGTATCTAGAACGTGGTTCAACGCTCTGCTTTTGCCGAGGGGATCATAGCGCTTCAGCAGCAGTGCAGTCAGACAGGCAGGTGAGGTTGTTGACACTATATCCCGCAAGAGTATACACAATCCTCCGAGTGTCAAACCTGGTTGACATCGCCGGCCAGAAACCTGGAAGCAGCTAACGGAAAGATGCACGGTTGAGAAAAAAGCACTTGGCGCACCGCACGGAAGATACCCGCGCGCCAGAGAACCGTTGTCTGCCTCCGCCAGGAACAAGCTGCAGGATTTGACAGAAGCAGTTACCCGCTTGCTGAGAGGCTGCAGTGAAACCAGGAGAAGGTGCTGCGCGGTTCCGGGCGGCGGCGGCGGCGGCGGCGGTGGTGTTGTGGTTCTGAATGCACTTAGCCGGCGACAGGTCTCACTGGAGATGGAGCGCTTGCCAGAGGCTGAACGAATTGCAGTTTCTCAGGTTGTGAGACTTGGAAAAGGCGAGGTTGCGAAGAAGGCGTGTGAGGCGAGGAAGGAAGGAGACAAGAACAGTAGTGAGAAGACATGCCACGACTCAAAGTAACCCTTCCACTGTGTAGCTTGATGAGAAGGCACATGCCAGAGTCTCAGAGCATCAGTATCCCTCAGCATTTGCTGTCTCGCAACCCAAAAGAGGCAAACCAGCCCCAGCAACTCCAGCTGACTGCGAACAAGAACACAGTAACATCTCCCCTTCAGCTGACCAAGTCCCCGGATACCGAGACATCGCTGTCTCCCTCGTGGACAAGCTGCAGCCCGCAGTCCAATTCCGCTATCGGCACCGGGGGGCCACCGGGGCCCCTCATCCGCGCGAGGAGGCGTCTATCGGACCAAGAATCTGCCTCCGAGCAGTGCGCGTTCCGGCGAAGCTAAGCCCGGGCCCGGGGTAAAATGCGCCGACGACGGGGGGTTTGCAACAACACGACCTTCCGTTCTGAGGAGCATTCCCAGGAGGTGGCGCCCGTTCGGCGTCTGATTAAGGTTCCGGACCACGACGAGTGGCGGTCCTGGACCGTGGTTGATGGCGCTGCGAGCGTTTTGCAGAGGTTCCATCGAGCGAGGTCCTTACTGTCACCCTGTGCTCCGCGCGCTCGCGCTGAGGTCGGGATTCCCGGATGGCCAGCTGAGGAGGCTCTTTGAGGGAGGGAGGGGGCAAAGGACCCGGCCGCCAGGGTCTGCTCTCCAGGTCTGCTGAAAGGAGCCTCAACGAATATATGTTATATTGCGCTGCAGGGCCAGCCGCGCAGTTCATCTATGTCGCGATATTTTTGGGTGTTGTTGCAAGGGGCGACCGGGCCACCGTGACCTCGCTCGCGGGACGTAAATTGGGCCGCCCAGGAAAACACACGGCCACGCGGGGATTGCTCGCCACGCGGGGCGGGGGGGACGAGGCAAGACGGGTAGCGGGAATGCATCGTTGCGAGTTGCTGTCCGGATTCGCCATTGCCCGTGCTGGCTCTCGTCCGATCCTGCCAAGTTGAAGCCATCCGCGACAGTGTCACTGGCACCTCACTTGCGTCAGGCACAATTTGGAATTCCCGAGACAAGAAGCCGACGGGACCAAGGGCCTCTCTGAGGGTACAACCGCGCCTCAGCATTGCGCGGATCCGCCGATGGGCTGGATGCAACCCAGGGAGATCGGTTGGCGGGCATTTTTCTCGGGTCTGGAGGCGGTACGACGCTGGCGGGTACACTCTGGCAGTCGCTTTGGGAACCCGGGAAAGACGGAGAGGGAGGTATTCGACGGGCGCAGCAGGTAGGAGACAGCCGTCCCGCCCGTGTCTGACCCATGGCCGTGGTAAGTGTCTCATGGTGCGGATGTTTTGGGCAGGAGGCTGGCCGACGTCGAGTACCCGGGTTGGGGCAGGCCGTCACATCTACGCATCTAAATCTGTCGGCAACGCGAGAGCGAGACTCTGTGACATGGACTCGATGGAGTCTGGGCTGTGCCCGGGGCGCTACCCGAAAGGACCCGGCACACAGCAGTACGCAAGCTTCCGGAAAGAAATTTGGAATCCTCCGAGCGCGATCACCACAAGAGACTCCAATGTCAACGTTCCGGCATGCCTGAGACTCGGCAATTCCGGTGTCACCGCTGTGCATACGCAGGACGTTGCCCTCTGAAACCGAACAGGATCGGGAGACAGATCTGGAAGCCTTCTAGACGCCTTCTGATCCACGATCTGAAACGCCGGCGACGATGGCGAGGCCGATATGCGGGGCGGCAGGGCAGCAACAACAGCAGTCCGCATCAGATCGTCCAGCGAGGTCCGTTCCACGCCCGATTCGACCAAGACGCCCGATCCGTGCCATCCCTGAGGGTTGGGCGCTGGACACAGCTCGCAAAGGGCCGCCGTGGACGGAGCCAAGGCCCCCGGTTGCGGGCGCCTCTTCCCTTCGCTGATCCGCCTGTGTCGCTTTTGGAGCGGGCGAGAGGAGGGGAGGGCACGAGCCAGGAAAGCCTGACAGGGCAGTATTGCTGTGTTCAGCAAATCGAGTGACTGAGGAAGGGCGCTCTCGAGGTCGAGTATTGGTCAATGCGTCTGTTATACTCATGGGTATTTGGCGCCTTGTGCATCATTGGCCAGCGTTTCCGCGTCCACGTCTAGTTTTGGCCAAGCAGGACGTTGCAGATGTCCCTATCGAGCAACAAGCCTGCAGCTGCCTGTCCAGTCGGATTGGCATCCTCTGCTCGTCAGGGCCAGGAGCAGGGCCTCGACCTTGCCGCTGTGGCGAGGTCTCCTGACCCCGGATCCCCGCGTTTGCTGCGTGTTTCCTCCCCGCTGGCGGGGTTGAGGGCAACGAACAGGGTCACGGACAGGCCTGTCCTGCGAGGGACGAGGGAGTTGTTCCCGCAGTAGTGAGGAGTCGGCGTCGACACGCCCTCTATAAAATCTGTCTTATAATAGCTTGCCCAATTAAATGTGCCGTGTGAGCCGGGAGGATCTCTGGGTTTCAAGCCGTGCGGCAGAGGGGGCTGGCATGCCGCACGGCAGGCAGGAGTCGACATGATGTGGAGGTGCGGCCAGGGCCAGCCACTTGTGATCCAGGCGCGATGGCAGTTGAGGATGCCCGGGCGGTCAACCGTCAGGACATCGGCGCGCTTGGCAAGGAGCGGTTGAGGTAGCCGGCTTGCGTGCCATCGGCCGAGGACTATCTGTGAGCAAGTGACTAGGGTGTCCACGGGGAAGCGGCCTGAGCGAGAGAGGTGATGTGATGGCCACGCTCACCGCGGCAGGATTCGGCGGCGAGCTGCGACTGAGAGCCTGAGGGTAACCGGGCGAACACGAGTGAATCAAGGCGACCGAGTTGGCAATTCCCGTTTCCGGCAACTACCGCGGGCGGGAAGAGGCGAGATAGGCCGGCGTTGGGAGGGCTGACCTGGGCGTTGGTTTCTCATTTCGTGCAGCGATGTACTGATGTGCACTGATGAGGGATCGCCCCTCACCAGAGATTCAGTTGGACGGGCCGTGGGCAGACCGAGGTCGGGGTGGTCGGGTGGTGGTTGGGGTGGTCAGGATGTCAGGGTCGGGGTCAGGGTCGGGGTCAGGGTCGGGGTCGGGGTCGGGGGTCGAGGGTCGAGATGGCGCATGACAGCACCCCAACAGCCTGCAGATCAGTGCGGCAAGTCTTGGAGCCTTGGCGGGCAGGTCTGATCGTTATTTTGATGACGGACAACAAGGACGTTATTTTTGTAAATAGAGAGGCCCGAGGAAAGGCAATTTCCGGAGTCGGGGTGGCCGTTTGCAGGCTGTGGGCCCTGGGGTTGGCTTGGTGTTTTAGTGCCAAATCGTGGAGGCCCAGCCGTATCGCGCATGGATGGAGGAGAGATGGCATGGGGATGGGTTGTGGGGCAGGGTTGGGGGTTTGGAGTCTGAGAACTTGAGAAGGGGACAGCCGCAGGGAGGGAGAGGGTCGCTGCCGATTGGAGGTCGGTGCCCTCTCTCTGATTGGCCCAGCAGAGCTCAAGCTCCGGCTCCAGCTCCATCGCGCGCCGGACCATGTCTCGCTGTGACTCGTGAATCTGCGATCGGCGAGAAGGATGAGGGATGAGGGAGACTCCGTACTCCGTATTCCGCGATGTGTCGACAAGGAAAATAGGAAAATAATCCGAAATCGCGCAAGGCAGGTCCCTGCGGTTTCTTGGGGGCCCTGGGCCAAGTGCGAGGTTCGACTTCAGATCAGATGATAATTGTCCGCTTTGCCGTTTGCCGTTTGCCGTTTGCCGACTTGCTGTGTTGGGACAAGCAGACCGAGGTCTGGTGTTTTGATTGGCGAGCCCGCAGCTCGTAGGTCCCGTCGGCTTGAGCTGTTGCTTCCATTGCGAAAGCTGATGAAGCTTCTTGCACTTGCTTGCAAGAGCTCGCCCGAGGTTCCCCATTCCCCCACACCCGACCAGACCAGGTCCACCAACTGGTGGGGCTTTAGTGGCTGCGGCAGCCCCCATCGATGCCCTGTCGGCACCCTGCCACAGTGCCACTGCAGTTCCCCAGCTCGCCTGGCGTTTCCTCTTCAAGCACGCACCCAGAACTGGGCTCGCACGGCAACAAAACACAACGACAATCTCCCATCCCAGGGCACGACCAAGGCCACTGGGCACATCTCAGCCTGTCGCTGCGAAAGCCCTCTCATCACCGATCTGAAGGGCCGATTCAGCTCGCGCCTAAGGACTGTGCACACGGGATGGGATATTACTATGGGCCATCCTGGCTGTTAACGCCTCGCGACGACCGCGACGCGCTGCTGTCCAGCTCTATTTTGTTCTGTATTTTGTATTTTGTACGGTCTCTGATCAAGATGTCGTGTCGCCGAAGGTAGGTCTCCTCGGCGATGGTTCGAACGGCTGGTTGGCACCCGAGCTCTCCCAAGACCAGGACAAGACGAAGAGGGATTTGTAGTTGACATGAGCGATGGGATTGGCCTCTGCTCGCGGCGGATCCCCCCTCGGCCCCAGTCTCACGCCGGCAGATGGCCCCCCCAACCAAGATTTGCGGCGGAGAGGTTGGACCGTCGTGGGCAGCAGAGAGGTCTCTTCCCCAGAAAACCTCCACCGGGTTCCCTGGCTGCACAGGAAGCGGGCGGCCGTTGCGCCAAACCCGGCACCAGCAGCGGGTTGCTGGGTTGAAACAAGAGGAAAGGGCAAAAAAGCCTTCTCTTTTATTTTAGAGTTCGGGCTGACCATGGCTCACCATTCTTGTCACTCTTGTCACCAGGCTGGCACAGAGAGATGCTTTGCCGCCCCCACCACCGGCGGAACCCTCCCCGACAAGTCAAGATTGCACAGGACGGAGGATGGAGAGGAGAGAGGACGCAGAGGACGGAGGATGCCGCATGGCCTCCACAGTCCAGAGGCGCGATGTCCCGTCGTCATGTCCCGTCCTGACTGCGAGCTCGCATCGACACGACTCTCGGCGCGCGGAACTGCAACGCCCAGGTGCAACAGAAGCAGACGACAAGACGCCCTCGAGTTCCGTGGTGGAGGTGTGGAGGCATGCGCTCGTTTGACAAGGGGAGACGTGCATGACGCTCCATCCCTGGTCCTGGCCCCGTGTGCCCTCCCCCCTGCGTGTTCCGGGGTGTCAAGACACGGCCTCCCCGTCGCTCGGACCTCTCTTTCGAAGATTCTGCAGAGGTTCGAAAACGCCAATCATCGACATGGGTTGATCGCTGATGCAGGCCAAGCCCGCGCCAGAGCTTTCTCGAATCCTGCCGCCTTGGAGCCTCGCTCGGACTGCTCCAAGCCAGCGAGCAAGCAGGCCCTGGACGCTGATGTTCTCGATGCTTGATGACTTATGCTGCCATCATCAAGCCACTTGTTACAAGACCCGATCCGGAGCACTCGCGGCGGTGTGCTTCCCACTCTCGGGCTCTCAGCACACTCCGGGGACGGGGACGGACGCGGGTCGCTCACTCCCAGCCCGCGCCGCCTGCAACTTGGCTGCACCCAGCGCATGGATTCTGATACGCCGGGTCGCCAATTAATATACGATTTGCTGCACGAGGCAGACTACGCAGTATCGGGGCGCGCCTGTCTTGCTCCGAAGAGACACACTCCTACCAAAGCACGAGTACAGAATAGTGCCCCTAGTGTTCGTGTTCCGTTGTCGCATTGGCGCTCCACACATCGCGCACGAGGTGGTGTGGTCGCCGCCCTCGTCAGAGTTTAGCTTCAAGCTCGACAGACTCAGCATCGCAACACTGGTCTCAAGTCTCGCTCAGTTGCTACCCTGCGTTGGGCCTACGATGTATGTACTCGAAACACCCGCTCCGCTCTCAACATGCCGCGCCTGCATTAGTGGGGTATTTTTGTCTGTTCCTGAATATCTGCCATGCGCCCGATGTCAGTCTCCATGCAAGCGCTTTGACCGACGCCGCTGGGTTGCGAGCGAGAAGAAACAAGCCCAACCTTCTGGAAGACTGGGCGACCAGGCCCGCATCTGCTCTCAGCCTCGAGATCCCCTGCGACTGCATCGGATATCTCCATCCAACGCCTCGTCCAATCTGATGAGTTGAGCAGAGCAAGCCTGGAATATTATGTAACGGCAGCCTGTGCGCAACGTCCTAACAATAGACGGCGCTTCCTGTCAAGACAACAGAAGGAGAGGGGACGTGTCGGCATGCATTTCTAGCCGTTGTTGTTGATGACGTTGAACGCAAACCCTGACGCACAGTTTGTTTCCTCGGACGCACCTTGCAACTCGAGCCGAGCAGGGCGAGGAGGGCAAAGGCTTCAAACAAGGCAGGCCAGCAGCATGGTTGCATTAGGAGTTCGGACGAGTGGGCAGCCGGACACGGCGAGCCTCGAGAGAGCCGCTTCGACAAAAAGAGACGGAACAGGCCAGCTAACAGGGCTGGAAAGGGCTTAGAGGCAACTCCTGCGTTAATGCATGCATGCAGGACACAGACAACAACAGGCCCAGAACGTGACAGTCGGACGGTGGATCGTTCAATGCCGGGCGGGCAGGCCATTGTTCGAGAAAAGCAGCCAGCTCAGCAACCCGGCCCTGGCCGGCGACCCCAGCTCGTCAGCAAGCGGCAGGGCAGGGGGATGGGCAGGGGAGGGGGGTCCTAGAAAGTGGGGGAAGAGAGCTGAGGTGGGATGGACAGAGCAGAACTCGCAGAGCCGACGCGAGCAGCAAGCAGCAGCATCGATCGGACGACGCAAGAGATGGCTCAACAAGAGAACCCATACTGTGTAAAACACCACCAGCGACAGCGACAGCAGCAGCAGCAGATCACTCGCCGGCAGACCACATAACGCGGCCCAGATGCGACCTCGGTCCCAGAAATCCGCGGCATGCTGCTGCTCCAAGGACCGCGCCGTAGGGAGGACCTGGTGCAGCGGTTCTGCGGGGAGGCGCGGAACGACGACCCCTGGTATTGGGTACCTGGTCGCTCGGAGCTTTCCCTGGCGCTATCCCAGGTTGAGCATGGACTCAGAGACGGCCAGCCGATGCTAGTGGAGTCCTCAGCTAGTGGCGCTACCCAAGCCGACTTCCGGCACATTTATCCAGAAGGGCATCGTCATCTTGGCGGGTACCGGGTACCTGCTTCCACGACAGACGCGAGAGAGAGCACAGCGCAGGGCTGCTTGCTTGCCGGGGCCTGGCGCCGCTCCCACGATCTGCTCGCCTCCGAGGCGCTGTCGCAAATCGCCAGATGGTGGCCACGCCTCGGCTTCCCTGGGACCGGCCGGCGTTTGCGCGTGGTGTGACGGGACGAGACCCTTCGGGACGCGGAACGGGAGGCGGAGTCTGGACATCATCAGAGAAACGAGATTCAGGACCGCAAACGCTGCCAAGGACTTCCCGTCTGTCAGTCAACCATCGTGCGGCGTTGGCATCTCGGCCCACCCTGGTCCTGCCCTCCCTGCTGCTGGCCCTGTTCCCGTCCCCTGCAGTTGGTCGGGTCACGGGTGGTCTGCCGGCGACGATGGCAGGGTGATGCTAGCAGCTGTTGCGCTGTCGGGGGTCCCATGGCAGGGAACGCTAACATGCCGAAAACACACAGGAACCCCTCCTCGCCGCACCCGCGCATCCTCGAGTCACCCCCATCCTGGATGCCTGGATGCCCTGGCTTTCGGAAGGCAATGCCCTGGTGCCCTTGAACTGTCAAGGCCGGGGCCCTGGGGCATCCGGGGTGGAGAGAGAGTAGCGGGGGGGGGGGGGTCCCTGGAAGCCTTGTTGTTGAAGAAACGGCCCCCCAGGCAGGGCCAGCACGGAGCAGCCTCCAGACATCCTCCTCGCCGTCAATCATATCACTGGCTGCCCGTTCTATTATTGATGTATGTACGCCTCCACTCCGCACTGGGCAACGGCCTGACTGGGTGGCATTCCGGAATTCCCTGTCCTCCATCTCATCGCGACTCCGCTATGCCTTAGCACGCTGCGATAGCTATATCTGATCTACTTCCCTAACTCCCCCATTTATTTCGTCCCATCCACCCACCACTGTGTGACCGGTTCCAGACGATCATCCCCCATCTCTGCCGGACAACTTCCCCTGCCCACTGGACCACATCCTCGCCAACAGCAAGATACAAGTACACAGGTTCGGCATCCACACGCGCCAGACACGGCATTGTGCTCCTGACTTGGTCTGTTCCGCTCTCCGGATCTACACTCTACCATCTGCAACGAAACCTGGGGAAACCTGCAGCAGTGTTCTCTTACATCACTGACTTTGTGTGTCTTGCCTTGGCCCCCCTTGGCTTGCCACCCTCCCTCCTGCGACTCCGGCCTTGAAAAGTGTATCTCGCCCTCGGCATTCTCAGAGAGCCGTTGCCAGAAAGCTTGGTAACTTTGACGACCGCCGAACAGGCCTGGATCTCGCCCAAACTCTCCGGGTACCGTGCCCCAGGTCAACGCACACACCCAACCCGGTCTTAGCACAGGTTGGCAAGTTGCAAGAGCAGAAAACAAGAAAAGGAACGACAACAAGAGTTGGAAAAGCAAGGCTGGAAGTGGCCATCAGGGAACGCACAACGGCAGCGTCCCTGTGGCACTTACACTTGGATTTCTCCGCCCGGCTCGATCAACCCGCTCCGCCCGCCCTTGACTCGCAGTAGTCTGCCAACTACCGCAACTCAAAACCGCCCGTCTTGCACTCTGCGGACATCTGGAGCGTGCTACCATCTCGTACTGCTTCCGCTCGCTGCACACGCTTGGCGCTGCGTGTTCTCGACCCGATCCATCCCCCCCACGGATGCCGGCTTGCCCCGCCCGCTGAGACCGAAGCTCCCGGGGACCGACGAGCAAGCCAGAACCGGCTTCTGCACTGCCAGCACCCGGCCGACCTCAGCGCCACGCCTTTGCAGACCTGCGTCGTGTCGAGGATCGCTTACTTTGGTCAGTCCCCTTTATAACCACCCCCCCTTATAACTACATCCCTCCCCCCCTCAACCTCGACTCCTTCCCTTAAACCGCCCTCCACCTCTCGCCCGGTCTACTGACAAACTTTTCCAGAACACTCGACGTTCTTGGTTCTCGCCTTGACTGTCACACACCCGCATTTCCTCGCCTGACAACAACTCGCTGGCATCCGCTGCGCCTGCCGGACTCGTCGGCCTGCACAGGGATTCCTGTAGCTTCGGCTTCATCACCTCCTCTGGAGAACTTCACCACAACACACCCACACAATGATGTCAACATTGGGGCAGGGCGACTTTGAGTTGGCCGTCCGGCAACAGCCCAAGTATGCCTGCGTTGCCATCGGTAAGGGTAAAGGTAACCCTCCTTGTTTAACTCTCCTGTCCTTCATCTGCCGTTCTCGATCTGACCAGCTAACACCAGACACAGAGAGGAAACCGATCGACCCCCCACCCATCGTACAGCTCATGGTCAACCCCAGAAAGGACCCCGCCAGGACATTCCTCCAGAACCCATACCTCATCCTGACGGCTAGACTGATCCGCAAGGGCGACGAGGACCAAGACGAGCAGACGGGGCCCAAAGAGAGCGACCTCACAGGCACGCTGGTATCGTCTCTCTACAGCCTCAAGGACACCGATAACAGCCAAGGCGGCTTTTTCGTATTTGGCGATCTCTCCGTCAGGAGAGTGGGTACTTACAGACTCGCGTTTATCCTTTACGAGCTCAAGCTGGCCGAGAAGGAGTGCTGGCTGCTCTCGCGCACCGTATCCGACCCGTTTGTCGTCTACGCAACCAAAACCTTCCCCGGGCTGGCCGAGTCCACGTTCCTCACCCGCTCCTTCAGCGACCAAGGCGTGCGCCTCCGCCTCCGCAAGGACTCGCGCACCGTCTCGACCAAGAAGCGCACCATCAGCCAGGCCGACCAGATCCGCGCCTCCCAGGGCATCCACGGCTACCTCCCGCACGGCGCCGACCACGACCTCAGCCCCAACGGCCACTCGCCGCACCACCTCCGCCGCCTCAGCAGCCTCCACGACCAGAACCAGCTCGACCGCGCCCGCAGCTCCCTCGGCTCCCAAGGAAGCTACTACAGCGAGTCCCCCCAGATGCGCCCGGGCGAATACACCGCCAGCTCCTACGGCTACGCCGCCTACGACGACCAGCCGCAAAAAAAACGCGCCCGCATGGACCCCACCGCCCCAGACAGCCCGCACACCAGCGCAGGCGGCACCACAGGCTACGACACCGACACAACAACCTACCACGCCTACCCGCACCACGCCCACGCCCACCACCACTCCCACTCCGGCCCCCGCACCGTCCCAGACCCCCTCACATCAATCTACCCCCTCTCCATAACCACCACCCC
>FTCU01000515.1_pt1 | contig 13568 bp, 15 predicted proteins | sample 1639521 | NCBI WGS metagenome assembly FTCU01 (sample SAMEA3914864, study PRJEB12502) | metagenome | biome: forest; material: soil | place: USA | collected 2012-03-12 | depth 0.3 m
CTCCATCCGAGTGCAGGGGTTTTACGTGTATCAGTGAGGATTCGTCCGAGATCACGTTTTTGCTAGTTGAAAACTACAACCTGACCGCTCCTGTTGGGTCTCGACCTGGCAGGGAATTTTTGGAACCAACCGTCCTGGTTTGCAGGAATCTTTTACTTTCCCTTCATTTCCATCGGTCCATGCGGGTCGAGGCGAGGAAGGGCGAGGTTCGTTGGTCGGTCGCGATGGGCTGCGGCAGCGCTGCTGCTGCTGTCCACGAGGCAGTCCGATTGAACGCTCGCGCAAAACTGTCGTTTTGCTTGCTTCCATTTTATTCGGGAACATGAAAAAACTCGTTGGGTATTTTGCTCTCAAATCTATCCAGTGCGCCTTGAACAACAACAAAATTTATCACGCGGTGTCCAGCACGACCACCTCGGCCTCAGCCTCGCCCACGCTTTCCACAACAAGCTTATCCCCAGCATTGACGCCGTCCACGAAGGCGCCGTCGCCCTCGACAAGCACGTCGTCCCTGCCGTCCAACCTAATCTTTGCCTTTCCGCCCTTGGTCATGGGCAAGTGCACGTAGACCTTGCGCTTCGTCGCGTCGCCCGCCTTGGCACCCACATTCCACTCGAACCGGCTGCCGGGCGCGATGATGCCCGCGGCCATGACAAAGTCGGCGTGAATCGCGATGGTGCCGGGGATGCTCGGCTCGGCGGCCTTCTCCTCGGCGGCGGTGGCGTCGACGCCCGCCTTGAGCGGGCTCAGCAGGCTGACGAAGCCGGCGCGCTTGGCGTCGTCGCCGTACCGCCCGTAGTCGTACCGCGGCGGCAGCCCGCGCTTCCACGGCACCGCCCAGATCTGCAGGAAGTGCACGGGCTCCGCCTTGCCGTAGTTGAATTCGGAGTGTGTCACGCCCGTGCCGGCCGTCGTGAACTGGATGTCGCCGCGCTTGACGCGGCAGAAGAGCTCTGACTCGGCGGCTGAGTCGCTGCCGGCTTTCTTTTTGTGTGTCGAGTCCGTGTGTGTCAGCTCCCCCGACAGGATGTAGCTGAAGATCTCAAAGTCGCGGTGCGGGTGCGTGGGGAACCCGGAGTTGGCCTTGACCCGGTCCTCGTTGAGCACGCGCAGGGCACCGAACTGCGTGAAGTTGGGGTTGTACCAGTTGGCGAAGCTGAAGGAGTGGTAGGTGTCGAGCCAACCATGATTGGCGTAGCCCCGCGCCCCGGAGCGGTGGGGGGTGATCTTGGCGTGCCGGAGGGTGTTGGTCATGGCGGTCTTGAGGGTGTTTTGCATGGGGTGTTGGTGTTGAAGGTTGGGGAATGGCTTTGGATGCTTCTTGTGTCTGGGCTGAAGTGCAGTGATGCTTCGAAAAGGAGAATTGAGAGACGAGGGCGGCGAGGCACCTGTTTCTTATACACAAAGGATCACGGGAGAGAATCGCAAAGCAGTTTCTCGGGCTTGGTCGGCATTAGGGTGATGATTTGATGATCATTTCAAATTCGTGGGCTATCTGGCTGAGCAGCTTCATCAAGAGGCTGCTTCTCTCGACGGCCTCCTCTCTTTTTTGTTGTCAGCGATGACAGAGTGGAGACTGCTGCTGGAGTGCTGCTGACGGATGATTACTTGATGCTTCATTGGCTGCTTGGGCGAGTCAGCGCAAAGAATTGGTCTCCACTCGCCTCGAGAACCATTCCAGCTTTCTTCCAACCTTCATCCCGACAAACGGGTCCACTGCCGACAATTACAGAAGATAACTAGGTTGGTTTTGGCTTCTTCTGTCCGCTGCTAGCGTGGTGGCCCTTTTGGGGAGCGGCCTCGTCTTCCTGGGCTTTTTTGGCGCAATGCGGTACGCTCATGCAAAGATTTTGGGATGCTCTGGCTGGCGGGCGAGTCCGGTCGACTCCGCTGGCTGCGGAGACTTGCAAAGGCCAGAACCGTGACCCTGGATTTGGCCGGTCAGTGGTCGGACACATTGGCTAATAGTCGCCAGAGGCGTGAGAATCACGACACGCTTGTGCGGATGCGATTTTATTAACTTCGCCCATGACCGTTTATCCGTACGATAACCTCGGCGCGATCATCGGAGAGAACGACTCTCGAGAAATTTCCGAAACAAGCCTTCCCCACGTTCACGCCAAAACTCTCCAGAAGTTGTGCGGAGAACCCAAGTCGGAGCGAGCCGCGGGTTGGCTGGTGTTCGTCCCGCTCTCCAGGCCTCTCTGCCTTCATATCGTGATGCGTGTGCCCCTGGAATGCAGCATCCAAGCTGTTGACGTGCGTCCTCAGTCATGGTTGCAGCGGGTCGGTGTCTGTCGCGCAAGGAAAGTCAGAGATGCGTTTCTATTCGGTATCTTGTACCTTGCATACTTCCCATTCTTCAAATCATCATCATCTGCCCCTGATTCTCTGGTTCAACGGAGGCCGTATGGATGGGGTTAGGGTTATCGACGCGGTGTGACTCTTATCGGCCAACGCTCAGCCAGATAAAACTGCCCCGCCATCCCACTTGGAGCTCTGGAGCCAGGCATCAACCAAAGAATCGTTTGCCTTCTGCGCCCGGCATCCCTCGAACCACCGCCCGACGAGCGCCAAGCCGAAACGCGCCATGGACAAGACACAGGATGGGCTGCTGCGGCGGCCCCTCTATCTATATGACCTGCCGCCAGAAGTGCTCAGTTCGCTTGCCCTCAAGCCCGACGCGGGGCTGCCCGAAGACGTCCCCGCCGTTCCAACAAGTGCCACTGGCGAGCAGGGCGCAACAAGTCCGGCCAGCGCCGAGAACATTCTCGGGTCACAGGCTTGCTCTCTCTGCGGCATGTCCTTCGCCACCGTCCAGGAACAGAGGGACCATCTCAAAACCGACCTCCACTACTACAACCTCAAGCAGAAGCTGAACGGCCTCAAGCCCGTCTCCGAGGCCGAGTTCGAGAAGCTGGTCGATGAGAATGACATGAGCATATCGGGATCCGACACCTCGGACAACGAGGATGAAGAGGACGAACCATCGCGCAAGGAGACCACGCTCTCGGCCCTCCTCAAGAAGCAGGCGTCGCTGGCGGACAAACGCAAACCTGACGATGGGGACAAGGAAGACGAGCCGAAGACAAAGAGGAGGGGCACGGGCAAGCCGCCATTGCTGTGGTTCAGCTCGCCAACACTGCCAGACAACACCTATTTCGGTGTATACAGGGCCGTGTTTACGGCAGCCGAGTTGGACAAGGAGGAAGCAATTGTCGAGGCGATCAATCAACGACAACTGCCGCCAATATCCATGCCCAAGGCCGCGAAGGACGGAAATACCGTACCCCCAGCATACAACGGCAGACATATCTTCCTCTGCATGATTGGGGGCGGTCACTTCGCCGCCATGGTGGTGTGCTTGGCTCCTAAGCAGAGCAAGCACGGCTCTCTCGGGCCACTCAACAGGGAGGCTGTGGTTTTGGCGCATAAGACTTTCCACCGGTACACGACTCGACGGAAACAGGGTGGCTCACAGTCAGCCAACGACAATGCCAAGGGGGCAGCTCATTCGGCCGGCGCTTCGATCCGTCGGTACAACGAACAAGCTCTCGTCGACGACGTGCGGGAGCTCCTCAGGGATTGGAAGGCTCTGATTGATACTGCCGACTTGCTCTTCATTCGCGCGACGGGGTCGACAAACAGGCGGACATTGTTTGGGCCATACGACGACCAAGTCCTTCGCGCCAACGATGCCCGAATCAGGGGCTTCCCCTTCAGCACGCGGCGAGCAACGCAAAACGAGCTCATGCGCTCCTTCATCGAACTCACTCGCCTGAAGGTGAAGGAGATTCATCCCGAAGCAGCTATTGCTTCCGCCAATGACGCCGCCAAGGCCTCCAAGCCAAAGGCTGACTCGAAACCGGCGGCGCCAAAACTCACCGAGGAGGAAGAAGCGGCCATCTTCCACACCACCCAGATCCAAGCCATGATCCGCCGATCCAAGCTGCCAGCCCTTCTCTCCTACTTCACCACCAACAACCTGACACCAAACTTCCTCTTCCAGCCCGCCGACGCCCAACAAAACCACCATGCCCCAACCGCCTTGCACCTCGCCGCCTCACAAAACTCGGCCCCGCTCGTCACAGGCCTCCTGACCCGGGCCAAAGCCGACCCGACAGTCCTCAGCAGGGAAGGGAAAACGCCCTTCGACCTAGCCGGCGACCGCGCAACGCGCGATGCTTTCCGCGTCGCCCGCGCCGAGGTGGGCGAAAGTGCCTGGGACTGGGACGCTGCCCGGGTGCCCGCGGCACTGAAGCGGGAGGAGGCAGAGCAGCGGGCCGAGAGGGAGAAGAAAGCGCAGGAGAAAGAGGAGGAACAGAGGCGGAAGGCGGAGGAGGAACGGCTGAAGGTGGAGGGGCCAAAGGTGGATGATGCCCGGAAACGGAAGGGCGGGCAGCTGTTGAGCGGAGGGCCGCCCAAGACGGCAGAAGAGAAGCGAATGGAGGAGGCAAGGGGGTTGACGCCTGAGCAGAGGATGAGATTGGAGCGGGAGCGGAGGGCGAGGGCCGCGGAGGAGAGGATGAGGCGATTGCAAGGGGGTGGTGGGTAGGAGAGCCCGACCCGGATAATCAGAAAGTTTTACAATCAACGAGACATGTCGTTTGGTTATATTGCCGACGTCTTGTGTAACACTCCTTGACTGCGCCGCATGGGCTGGTTAACTACCCCGCAAACTTGTTGCTGCAAAGGACCGACTACAGGCTGATACATCTTGGTCTGCGGCTTACAGTTCCCAAACTCCGAAGCCAGCTGTACAACACCGTCACTCTCCACCATGTGGGACCACCTTCCAGTACGGTCTACACCATTTAAACCACAAGAGGCCAAAGACAGATATACTGACATCCATCTCTCGATCCAGGAAAGGCCACCAAGCTATGACATGGCAACATGCTCGCACCGGCACACCATCCTCGCGACAGCCGCCGTCGCCGCCCACGAGCCCGAAGGCCGTCCCGTCCCTGTCACACTGTACCACTGGTCTCCGCCATCCGTCCGCGCCCTCCTCACCATCGTCATGTCCCCAGACAGCTTTTCTGCCGTCAAGGGCTTCACGCCCCTCGGCGTCTTTCGGGCGACCGAATACCTCAACTTGTCCCGGCCGCTCTCCCAGCGCCTGTTGGAAATGACAATGACAAACCTGCCTGAAAATAATGGGCATGGAGCGGGGGAGTTGGACCCGACGCCGCAGCTGCTTGCCGATTTGTTGTTGGTTGCGCAGCAGCAGGTGCCGAGCGGCGGTGATGATGGCCGCGGAGAGCTGCTGCGGTTCTTTTCGTTTCCGGTCTTGAGTCACAGCCCGGTCGGGGTGTTGAGCGACGGGCCTCGCGCGCGGTGGATGTGGTCCAAACCTGGCAGTGTTTATGACCGCAAGGCGGGACGTTGGGGAGCGGACCTGGCCAAGGTCTTGGAGGATGGGGAGTGGAGTGCCGGGAGGGGTTTGGCGTTGCTAGTGAAGGGGGTGGCGGATGAGGCTGGCGGGGCGTTCCTGGACTTGTAGGTTCGGAGCACGCGGAACGCTTGGGCACCAACTCTACATACCCAAGCAAAGGGAGTACATGATCCCAGGAGGCAAGGCCGTTGTGCTCCGAGACGCGTGGGAGAAGATGGTATGTTGGATCAACAGATACAGATCCACCGGGGATATTGCCGTGCAGTTTGATAGAGAGCATGCTGGCAGTGCGTTGCCTTGGGCCGCCTCCACGTCCAGGGGCCCTGGGCCTCTTCTGACAGCTTCTGGAAACAGTTGTGCGCATCACCGCCCGCTGCAAAATCCTGGGTGGAGTGCATGTTCACTACTCGAGTCCTCGCCTGCAAATCAGGATGATGTGTTGAGCTGGTTTGCAGACTTGAGCGAGAAGCTGGCAGTGCTGGCGGAAGATTACAAGCCGGCTCAGATACGTGGACGACGGCCCCTAGCCCAGCCTAACCGGCCGATCCAGGGCTCTACAGCAGAGCGCAAACTGGGCATTGGGTTTGTGGAGAACCCTAAGTCAGGAAAGGATTCTCGATGCCACTGGTCACAGATTCTTGTACCTGGAGAGCTGAAGAGTAACCCGTCTGCCGACGTAGCGTTGAAGGCGTGGCTCGATATCGGCAGGTACGCTAGGGAAGTTCTTGCTGCTAACGATGTCCGCCGGTTCGTCTTGGGCTTTACTATCTGTGGGTCTCTTATGAGGATATGGGAGTTTGACCGGCTAGGGGGGATTGCATCTGAAAAGTTCAACATCAACAAAGACGGGTTGCAATTTGTGTCCACGGTCCTTGGGTTTGTTTGGATGGACGAGGAACAGCTTGGTTTCGACCTAACGATCACGACAGAGCAGGGCTAAAAGCTTGTTATAATTAGGCGGGACGGCTAGACAGAGCGGCTTGTCATTGACGAAGTGATAAGACGAGTACCTTGTGTTGCTGGCCGGGCAACGACCTGCTGGAAAGCCTATCTTGAAGGAGAACTACAGATCAAGTTCGTTATTAAGGATTCCTGGCAGTACCTGGAACGCAAGGAAGAGGGCGAGTTGCTGAAAGAGGCGATTGCCAAGAGTGTGGTCAACGTCGCCCGGTACTACTCCCACGAGACCGTCGCTGTCTGCGGCAAAATCGACGAGATCCGAGGCAATGTTCGGCGGAGCCTGGATGTTATGGAGGCGTCAAATTATCGGCCAAGGCGATCCGAAGCTTCGCCGGGGCCAAGTACCGAGGGTGCTCTGCAGAGAGGCCGTGGTAAACACCACTGGCCGCAAACGGTCATCCAGCCAGACCGGCGCCCATCTGCCGCCCAGCAAGCGACCCTGTTCGGCGTCGCCTACAAAGGCCGAGAGCACCAGCAGCGCCCTCCCGAATCGGGTACACAGAGGTGTTGTTCTCCGCGACTACGGAAAGCCCATCTACCATGCGAGCTCTCGATCGGCCCTGCTCGCTGCGCTGGAAGGCTGCATCGCTGGGCACGAATCATTGCGCCGCGCAGGCATTCTTCACCGAGACATCTCGATCAACAACCTCATGATCAACGAAGACAGCGACAACCCCTCTTGGCCTTCGTTCTTGATCGATCTTGACCTCGCCATCAGAGAGAAACGGGACGGCGCCTCGGGGGCAAAGGGGAAGACCGGAACGCGAGCTTTTATGGCCATTGGGGCGCTCCTGGACGAGCAGCATTCCTTCATGCACGACCTCGAGTCGTTCTTCTGGGTGTTGTTCTGGATATGCATCCACTGCGACGGCCCTGGCAAGAGCGGGGGGGTTGTTGTCGAGTTTGACAGGTGGAACTACGCTGGCACATTGGAACTGGCGAGGTTGAAGGTAGGCACAGTGTGTGATGAGCAGTTTTTCTGCTGGGCTGCGGAGAAATATTTTACCGAGTACTGCGCGCCGTTGGTCCCCTGGGTGGACAAGTTGCGAAAGGTAGTATTTCCAGGTGGTGGAAGGTGGAAGACGGAGGACAGCGGGTTGTATGCTCGGATGAGGGGGGTGCTTGAGGAAGCTCGCAAGGATCCCAGGGTATTAGCGGAGGGATAGTTGGCTTTGCCAGGCGTCTTGTCCTGCGTGACGCACAGAGTATCCTCGGCAGGGTCGCAGACCGACCCGTCCGTCTCACATAGCCATCTACTGTGGTTGCGTCCCAATATTCTAATACCTGCCAATGTACCGAGTGGAACTAGCCTCTCTTCTCGATCAAAATAGAATCATGTCTAGACGAAAAGAAAGAAATAAAGAGGAGAAGGGAAAGGGAAAAGAGAGAAGGAAAAGGGGAAAAGAGAGAGAAGGGAAAAAAAGAGAGTTAGGGAAAAAAAGAGAGCAAAGGAAAAAGGAGAGCAAAGGAAAAAAGAGAGCAAAGGGAAAAAAAAGAGATGGGAAGAAAGAGAGCATCGGGAAAAAGAGAGAGCAGGCAAAAGAGAACAGAAGAGAAAAAAAAAGAGTCGGGGTCAAGGACAGTCAGGAAAAAAAGAGAACTGGTAACAGAGTATCGATAAGCTAATACCTGCAAAGGGGAAAAAACTTACCTCTTGCACTAAGTAAGTGAGTGCTATCCGAATAGCGTGTCTCTGAATGGCTACTTTCCGAGTGGTTGCTGTCCGGTTGGTCAAAGTCCGACGACTCGCTGATTCCTTCGACTGGCTCTATGTCATTTGGCTGGTCTGGCTGCTCATCATGGGGGTCCAGCTGATCGCCCATCATCCAACACAGCAGAGTAATCCAGTCCTCCCACTTCGCTTTCTCGCCCTGCATAAAGTCCATGATGGGGGAGCGGCGAACGTGCAGTACGTTCGGATCTTCCCGGTCGTGCCAGACTTGGATGACGCGCAAGCTCCGGAATGAAGCCGAGAATATGGTGGCATGAACATATCGATGGTCATTAAACCCCTGAAAACAGCGGCGACAAGATATGATGACCGTGGCAACGGCCATCTCACCGGCGGTGAGTTTGTCCTCCCGGAGTGGAATCACGTGGTTGAGAAAGGCGTGGACATGAGGCCTGTGAGTTTTGCTGGATCCGAGTATGCCATCCGGCCACCATAGGCGGTAGTCCGTTGAGTCCATGGCCTGCAGATGAGGTCAGACGCTGCGGGTTGATGTTAGCATCTGCAGGGGCTGTGTAGACGTACGCGCAATCTGCTTCCCAGTCTGGGTTGAACCACTCAATGTCATTTGTCCAGGGGTTGCCGTCCGACACATCTCCAGAGCGAAGGACCAGCGGGACAATGGTGATTTCCATCATGCCCTCAGCCTTGTCATTGAGGTATAGCTTGTGGGAAACGTAGAGAGAGCGGTAGTTGAGACGCAATCGCGTTTCTTGCCTGACCCTTGCATCGGAGTTTCCGAGGCGCCTGGGGCTTCCGACAGCGCCAGACTAGGCATTGCTGTCGACGGTAGCAGACTTCCTACTCTCACTGATGTCAAGGCTGGTGAAAGATACTGAACCAAAAAATAAAGTCGAACAAAAACATACAGCACCAAGGATTCGCTAGTCGTCACCGACCTAACTACTGATTTGGCTCTCACGAGTTTCACTAGGGGAGAGCGGACGGGATCCCGTGTTCTCTCGCGGATATGGCCGTATGTGCTAGTCAAGCGGCAAAACTTGGGTCATATGTGCCATCCATTCTCCAAAACGGGCTGCTGGGCGACACACTCCGTCAACTAACCGGCAGAGAACGCCGCAAGCCATGCTCCAGGTGGCCCACAGCGCTTGCGCTACACTCGAGGAAAAGCGTGTTGCAAGTTGCGACCCCAAGAGCCGCTGAAACATGTTTTCAAGACCAAGAAACGCAACCCTGTTGTTTTTGGCCGGCCGGGGCCCGGGCCCGAGGCCAAGGCGCCGGGCCGAATGTGGGTCGTTTTGTGTTCCGGTCGGAGGTGGGGCCGTTACGGTGGCCGGGCGGCGGCCGGGACGCCGTCCAGCCTCCGCCGCCCCCTTTGCCCCCCAAAACCAGCAAAAAAGTGGACATGACAAAGGTGGCGGCTCAAAATGAAAGAGAGTGATTTTTGAACGGTCTGTGCCTCCCAAGGCAATATCCGAGGCGGACGGGTATTAATAGACGATCCCGACTGATTGCTTGCATGCTGACAGGTGGCTTCGGCGCTGCTACTTATGGTCCTCAAGTCGCACGGTGTGTGACTGACTGCCTCCCGGCTAAATATTTGCAGTGGGATGTAGGATCTCATGTATGTGGACGGCGCGCGAGGCGGACAATTAATATCTGGTGTTGATGAGGGCTGAACACGAGATCTGCGGATTGGGGCCCAGTGTTTCTTGGGGAACTTGGGCCTGAAGAATCTGGACTTGGAGCCGCCGCGCTTAGCCTCTGCTGATCTCCCGGATCGCCGCTGACGGATCGGCGACCTGGCTTGACTTCATCCATCCTCCTGCTGTATGTTTGTGGTCGGAGGTATGCTTGGTTGCGGCACGAACATGTCGCCGTGGAATCATGGCGGCTGCGCCGTACTGTCAACAGATCCCGAGTCCACGAGTGCCGGGTTCGCCTCGTGGACATCAGGACCGGGGAAATCCGTGGTGGAAACTGCGACCCCAATTCTCCCAGCCTGACACTCTTGAAGGAATCCCACTGGCTGACGCTTACTCTGGCACTCCTGTCTTGCGCTGCGACCGTGGGTGCAAAGGGGGAGCTGAGGTCGGGTTTGAGCCCAAGTTTGCGGCGTCTCAAACGCCGTGGCGGTCTCGAAATCCGAAGGGGATCAACGCCATCGAGATCAGTTCTGGGTTTGAGCCTTTCCGCGGGCACGACGCAGAAAGCGAGCGAAACGCCATCAGAGGCAGAGCTCATCCCATCCGGCCCTGAACTGGCCGAGCAGCCCGACGGCTCAGGTTGTTTCCCTGGCTCTCGCTGCTCGGTCGGTTGGTCGGGCACTCTCGCGATGAGCAGCACATCGTTGCGGGAACCGAAAAGTACCTCCGTAGCGTCGGTTTCGCTTGCGAGACTATCCCAGGGTCACGGCGACACAGCCACACTGACGGAGCATCGGGCAAGGGGAAAAGAGCTCCAGCGCCGTGGGGTCGTCGGTCGGTCTGTCGCAGAGTCGCACTCTCGCGATACGAGTGCCCGAAGCGGACTAAGCAGCGACCCGAAACAGGCCACGAGGGCAGCGGTGGTCCACAAGACCGTTGCAGTCCTTGTCTCGACGGGTAACGTGCTTGCCCCTGACTTTGACCGTTCTGGGAGTCGCGGGCTGCCAAGCGAAGCGGTCTGTGGGGTTTGCTCTCCGGAGCCAGGAACCAACAAATCCCCGGCGTGCCATCGGGCCATTGCTGCACTGCACCGTCCGTGCTGGGAGCAACATGCAATTTTGCAGGCCAATACTTGTATGTAAAGTTTGATCCTGTTGGTGGAATTCCTCTTTGCTTCTTCGAGGAGAGTGCAACCAAGGCTGCCGAAAATGCCGACTTTTTGTGGGCTCTGGATGGAGAATGTCTTGTGTCACTGTCCTCTCTGGAGTCCACAGTACTGTGCATGGCATTGACATGTCGGTCGATGGCAGCCGCGGCAGTCCGCCATGCGTTCATCGGTGGAGCTGGCGGCGATGGCGCGCGGTTGTTGCTGGACCAGAACAGCTGAAAAGAAGGCGCCTGCCGATCTTCCGGCGCGGCCATGGCGATTCGCAAGCCCCACCCAAAGCCCGTGGCGGCAAAGCCAAGGCGCATCCGAACCGATCGAAATTCTCCTTTTTCAGGGGTCCTGCCTGGTCGTGGCATGGAGGCCCTGGGCGGCACCTAAAAATGGCACCATGTGGACACAAGCCTCGCGACCGTCGACCGCTTCTCGGCTCACCTGAGACGTCCACGCGCAGACCACGAGCACGCGGGCCGGCGAAAGGAGAGTCTTTCAAAGAGGGTAGCTGAAGACGGCGGCGAGGCGAGAGGCTTCGGAAATGACAATGCACTAACGCTACCAAAGGTAATGAATGATGTTGGCTGTTGGTTCTTGTTTGACAACAGAGCTGGTTTGTGTACGAAGTAGTTTTCCGGGTTCTGTACAAGCATGAATGCAACGAGAACGGATGCAAGGCCGGGAAAGACCAGCGGGAATGCAGGGAACATTGCTGTATGCAAAAGGCGACCAACTGGCTGCCCGGATCAAAGCCATTCTCATCGAACCGCTGTTGCCGACTGAGAGCCCAGGCGGCAACTTGGTCGGGTCAACTGGCAGGAGCCCAGGGCTGCCAGATGCCAGTCACGGGTGAAAGACAGCGAGTCGCGCCAGGCACCAAGCCGACTTGATTGGTGGGCGCAGACCCAGCTCCGTAACGCCAAGACTCTCGCTCGCCGTCGGGAGCCCGCCCGACGCTTCCACCTGAAACAGACAACTCCCGGTCGCTGGCGCCCAACGGAACACGCACCGCCCAGTCGGACAGAACGAGAGGGAAAAAAGAGCCGCAGTGAAACACGGCTCTCCACGCCGTGGGCGTGGACTCCACAGGCCAGAAACTCGGACTTTTTTATGTTTTCTTCAGCTGGCAATGTCTTCGGGGTCGACGAAATGATGGTTGCGGGGGCGATTTCTGCGTGTCCCACACGTTATTACCTAACAGACCAACCGCTCTTGAGCGGCGAGCCAGGGCGTTCAAGCGTTCTCAACTCGATCGAGAAGTTCGGACCGCGGTGGCTAAGACCCTTTGGGCATCGCTCCCTGCGGCGGGCGTTGCGGGGAACCCCCAGGGTGAGTGCGCTTCGCAGTTCTTGGCATGGTTCCATCATCCATGACCGCTCGCCAACCACGCGAATGGCTGAACAAGCATTTTCGGGCCTTTGGGTTGCACAGAAATGCAGAAGCACAAGCTCCGTACCTGCAGTAGCGTCGTCGATGTGGCGGAGCAGACCGCCACCCGTTTCACAGCACACCCACAGGGCCACAGCAGAACTCTTGGCTTTTTTGACTGTGGTGCCGTCCTCGCCGTCCATGCGCATGCGGCCTCTTGTTTCTACACATGGGTGAGCATCACTCGGGAGGCCCGGCCAAACGGGCTGCAGCATCGGCAGACGTCTTCCAACTCCTCACGAGTGTGTGGTTTCGTAGGCGACTGACGGCGGCCTGATTACAAGTACAGGCAAGTAATAAGCTTCACTGACTTTGGCTACCAGTCAAATGGGCCGCGTCGAGGATGGCCCGACCAATGTGCAACCGATTGGCCGTGGTGGCCGTGGTTCCGGGCTCGAACAGCCAACCCCTGGGCCAGATCTCGCGCAGGCCCCTGTCCCGTCCGCTTACCCCTGTCCGCCCTTGTTCCTCGCAACCAGCCCTGTCAGCCAACCAAACATAGCCGCGCGCCATGCAAAAGACGACGTCGACCGAGGAGAGACACTGTGCATTGTGTGCAACCGCGGCCGTGAGCAGAGAGGGAACCCTCGAGAGCCACTCCCCTCCATTTCGCGGCGAGAGCCATGCGAGCCTGCAATATGGAGCACTGCCATTCCGAGCATGGCCGTCGATTCCGGCGCTTTCTCATTGGCCCCTGGCTTCCACAGTGAGCTGTTCCTGGACATGCCGACCGCCCCGTCCACTCATCCTGGGCGGACGCCCTGGTCACGCCCGGTCCCCGGTCTTGGCCTCCCCCCCTCGTTCTTTGTTTGGCTCTCACCCTGTCGAGTGACTTGCAAGGGGCCTGAGAGAAAGGAGTGGACTGAGGAGTGGGTTGGATGCCATATGCCGGTCCTCCGTGCTGCTGTGCCCGAGTACTTGTATATCAACGGCGGCCAACCCATCTTTCACGTTTCCCTCCTTCCCATCATCATACCTTGCTGTGTTCGAGACCTTTTTTCTTTCTTCTTACAGTGACCCAACAGCGGCAAAGCCATTCGCTTCTTTGCCCCTCCTCGTCCTTTCGTTCCAAACACTTCATTGTTCACAACTCTCGTTGGCAAAGCCACTTCCTTGATCCATATTCTCCTACTTCAGTGCGCCAGCTCCGCCAAAAGTACCATCAACAGCAACCACCAGTCTATCGTTTTTTCCACATCAACTCAGAGCAGCACCTCTTCAAGATGAAGACTTTTGTTCCCCTTCTGGCCCTCGCCGCTGGCGTGTCGGCAACGGTATGTCTCACTC
>FTCU01002078.1_pt1 | contig 13560 bp, 18 predicted proteins | sample 1639521 | NCBI WGS metagenome assembly FTCU01 (sample SAMEA3914864, study PRJEB12502) | metagenome | biome: forest; material: soil | place: USA | collected 2012-03-12 | depth 0.3 m
CCCCCATCCCACCCCTCCCAACACCCCTCCCTTCAACCTTATAATTTATTTCTTCGCAACCGCAGCCCCAACAGCAGGCACGACCCCCTCCCCAGCGGCCTCCTTCTCCTTGGCGGCCGCGGCCGCGGCCTCCTTGCCGCCCCACCGCGTCCACTGCAGGTACCGGTACCCCTGCGTGAGCTGCGCGCCCTCGTTGACGACGTGGCACCCGAAGAGCAGGTAGTTGACGGGCTGGACGGCCAGGGCGTAGCGCATGAAGGTCGCCGAGTAGATGCACAGGGCGAAGGTCATTGTGCCGGAGATGCTGTTGGGTGGAAGAGAGAGAGGTCAGTATGGGTGTTTGTTTGGTGTTGGTGTAACTGGTGTAGGTGTTGAAAGGGAGTGGTGGTGTGTGACTCAGTGTAAGGGGTGCAGGTTCGGTCTCGGGGAGGGTTGTGGCGGTGAGGGCAAACAAACGTACAGGTCGGGGGACTTCTGGGTGTCCATGACGGCTGCCACGGGGATACCAAAGTTGGAGACGGGACCCCAGAAATCTGTGCAGAGTTGACGACGGGGTTAGCCATGGCTGATGCTCGCGTGCCTGTTGGGGGGGCGGTCGCCGGGACGGTGGTCGGGCGGTCCGGAAGGGGGCACATGGTATAAGGACAGGCCATCCAATGACCTTGGGACGGGCCGCCAGACAATGAGCACCGTCCGGACAGACCGATCCTCTCACCACGACTCAATGCGCCGTAGGTAGGAGGCCGTTCGGCGTCATCGGGGGTTCTCCGATGACCGGCCGGTGTCGCTCGGGGGGCGAAGAGGATGGAAACGGCAAGGACTCACGTGTTGAGCAGACATAGTTCAGGACGGGGTGCGCCCGAATCTTCGCATTGATCGCTTTGACGGCGGCGGCCATTTTGACGGTGATGCTGCGATGGTGGTTGGCCTCGTCGCGGTCACGGTGGATGAGTTATTCGATTCGAAATCGGAAATGCCAGGTTGGGAACTTGCACTCGAAGAAATTTGGGGTCCGGAGTCCGCACGGACCCACACCCTGAGGACCCGAAGTGCGTCACACGTTGGGACGAAGACAAACAAACTGCATGCAGCCCGCACAGGGTGGCAACAACCATTTGGTATCCCTAGAGGATTGCTACGGCGGAGCAAATGTCTTCAATTCGCTGCTCCCCACGCTGAGAAGAACCGCTCTACCCCAAGTCTCAGCTAGAACGCGGGCTGCAATCCGGCCCGGAGCCGCAGTTTTCATACCCCTGAAGTTCCTGAACGCCGCCCAAACCAACCATTCTCCGTAAATCCGGGTACAGATCTTCAGCCTAGCTCATGGCACCGCGGCATGCAGTAGATTGCCGGGACCATTCCGTCAAAGGCCTGCAACGAGGCGCGACCCGGGTATCAGTGACGTAACCAAACACAGGACCCTTATCTCCGCGGCGGAGGGTTGAAGCCCGAGGGCGGCGCGCCACCCGGCGGGAATCCGGGCGGGAAACCAGGCGCTCCGCCGGGGAAGCCCGGAGGAGGGAAGCCACCACCACCAAATCCGGGAGGGGGGGCTATGATCGGGTTAGAAACGGACGAAAGGGAGGAGACATGTGTACTCACGACCACCACGGCCCGGGAAGCCAGGCGGGCCGGGGAAACCAGGGAACCCAGCAGGAGGAGCACCTCCAACGCCAGCAGCAGGGCCCGCAAGAGAGATAGGAGCAGCAGCACCCCGTCCCGCAGGCCGCGCGACGCCGGGTCCGGCTGTGAGCCCCGCCGTAGTGCCCGCGCCTCCCGTCTTGCCAAGACGCGCGCTGGGATCCGCGGGCGGCGGCGACTCGACAGACAAGGAGACAATGTGGGCGCCCCGGACGATCGTCAACCCCAGCGTGCGCTTCTCCTCCTGCTCAACGACCTGGGCGGCGGCCGACGACGCGCCGGGGGCGGACGGCTTGTTCTGCTTGCGCTTGGTTCGGCGGAATTCTTCGGTGTCGGCGAGGACGAGGTTCATGTGCTTGTCGAAGGCGAGCATCTGAGAGAGAAAGTTAGCAGCCGCCACGCCAGAGGAAGATGAGAGATAACATACCTGACCGGTCATCTGGCGGCCGTCGTTCAACGTGACGCGCATCCGGTAGTTGATCTGTCAACAGGTTAGAACTGCGCCCTCCAATTGCATCCCACATCGCTTCTGGGAAGTTCACGTACGTAGCCGGCCTAGACACGATGCGCCTTGTCAGTTCTCCGATGTCAACATGCATGCCTGCACAGTGGTGTCGGCGGGGAGCGTGCACTCACCATCTTGCCCTGCTTGTTTGTCGCCGACATCTTGGCGGCAAGATGCTACAGAGTAGCGTCTTCAGGCTTGCAAAAATTGGGTTGGGTAGACAAAGTACGGGACTTTGTCGGTTGCGGTCTCTTCGTGGTCTCGGGAGAGGCTCTCGAAGTGACGCGCAGGGTTGGTCGATACCGTGATGGCACCGTGGTGGTGGAGGCAACCGCCTGGAAATTTGAAGGCAGGCTGGGAGCTTGGATGCTCCAGCCACAGCCATCCACCTCAGCTCAGCCACATGCCTCCGATTGCAAACGCCACAGTGCGTCCCCAACCGAGCTCCTTCTCCGGCAGGCACGCGCGCGCCGGGTGCCCCACACGCACAATCTCAAATTCGAGGATCGAAAATCGGCCTCACTCTTCCAAATTTCTGGATCATCGACGAATCGCCCAGCACCGACATCGACAACACCGCCATCATGGTATGCCCAAACCGATCGCAAATATCTACTCGGGATCACAACTAACACCATGTCTAGTCCGAGAAGGCCCAGAACCCCATGCGGGAGCTCCGCATCCAGAAGCTCGTCCTGAACATCTGCGTCGGCGAGTCTGGTGACAGGCTCACTCGTGCCGCCAAGGTGCTGGAGCAGCTGTCCGGTCAGACCCCGGTCTACAGTACGTTGCCAGAGCAGAGCCCGGCCGCATCGCCATGTCCCCCGCGCTGACCAGAACCCCCCAGGCAAGGCCCGCTACACCGTCCGCACGTTCGGTATCCGCCGTAACGAAAAGATCTCGGTGCACGTCACCGTCCGCGGCCCCAAGGCCGAGGAGATTCTCGAGCGCGGCCTCAAGGTCAAGGAGTACGAGCTCCGCAAGCGCAACTTCAGCGAGACGGGCAACTTCGGCTTCGGCATCAGCGAGCACATCGATCTCGGCATCAAGTACGACCCCGGCATCGGTATCTACGGCATGGACTTCTACTGCTGCATGACCCGCCCCGGTGAGCGCGTCTCGCGCCGCCGCCGCGCCAAGGCCAGAATCGGCGCCAGCCACCGCATCAACCGCGACGACACCGTCAAGTGGTTCAAGTCGCGCTTCGACGCCATCGTCCGCTAAGCGTGGACTCGGACGTGGTGCACGGGAAACGAAACACAAAATGGGCATTTCAGGGAGTGGGGAGTTTGGGCACCAGCACCCTTGGGACTTTGGGGCGGGGGCTGCTTTGCGGGGTCATGCAAAATGGGATCGTTGAGTTCTCTCGGGACATGTACAATGCAGCTTCCTATCTATACCTGGGCGAGATTCCTCTCGTCAATCGTGCTCGATCTGAGAATTTCAGCGAGCCGCGGCCTCAGAGACCGACCGGCGCCTATGCCGGCTTACCAATGCCTTAGATTCGTGACCAGCTTTTGGGTCTCCTCATGATCTCGGTGAGGCGGGAAGCAGACTATTCGCGTCACATCGCATGGAATGGAATGGTACAGGCAACTTGTGGGAAGCAATTCAAATTCTCAACGCCGGATGTTTTCCCGCTGCCATCAACTCATTACTTACTTAGGTATCTGCTGAAGAAACGCAAAGACCCACCCAAATGCTCCTCCCGTCGTTCCCTTCGTGACTTCATAAGAAATATGTGACAGGTTCCTCTGCCCTTGTCGGTTTCCCGATACACAGACCGGCCTGGAGAGGCCATCGATAGGGCCTGGAAACCTGTGGGAAAGCAAAGTTTTGCGGTTTCCAGCCCAAGACGGTCCAGATTGCTCCTGGTCCTCTCAGTGTTGGCTGAGAGGACTAATACACAAGAGAAAAGAGAAAGAAAGAAAGAGATTCAACGGCCCATGGCCAAGCCAGAACGAGAGCACTCGGCTTCATCAAAACTTGGCCCCGGCCAAACGCCAGCCAACCCGTCTCAAACCCTAAACACACTGGACGTGCCCCATCCCAAGGCACTCACCCGCCTCAACCCCCCCGACGGATCGCACGACGAGGCCCAGCAGTCGGCGACGACCCCTAAAGCGCCACCAACGGCGGCGCCCCCGCCGGCGCGCCCATCACGCTTCCCGAGCCCGTCACACACCGGCGCACCGGCTCCCGCCCCCTCCGCTGCGGGGTGTGAATCTCAATCAACATATCAACAAGCGCCTCGGCATCAGCATGCAGCGCCTCCAGCTGCGCGCCCTCACACACAATAGGCGTACCGTCTTCGCGCGGCAGGCGAAACGCCGCAAAGACGATCCCGCGGTTGGCGGCCGTCTTGTGCCGCTTGTTGTTGCCGTCCGCCGGCGGCGTGGTGTTGCGGGAGGGGCTGTGGCCCGTGTAGAAGGCGCAGCTGTAGCCGCGGGCAAACTCGTCCTGCACGCTCGTGCCGTTGCGGTACTCCAGCCAGCCCGGGGTGCGGAGGACCTTTTGGTGGACCGGGGCCGAGATGCGGAAGGGGTACATGATGGAGGGGAGGCCGTAGGCGGCGAGGAGGCGGCCCGTCATGCCGCCGCTCCGCGGGGTGTTGTTGGGGCGGGGCGCCGGGGCCCGCGATTCGAAACCGCTGTCGTAGCCTGATGTGGGAGAGACGGGAGACTCGGGCGGGGAGGGCTTGGTGCTTCGCACCGGGGAGGTGGCGACTGGGGTGCCGCACATCTGGTTGAGGGGTGAGGACAGGCTGGGGCGGCTCATGTGGCTCGGCCACAAGTTGACGACGTAGATGAGGTCGAATTGGTGCTTGGTCGCGATGCGAGCGGCTTCAAAGGCTGCGGCGGTGGCTGGGCGGCTGGCCAGGGGCGGAGAGAGGGTGAGCATTTGGTCGGGAGCCTTGGTCCGGCTGGGCGTGAAGGTCGGCGACGGCTTCGGCGGCAACCCGAATTTTGGAGGAGGGTTTGACGCGGGAGGTTTGGTCCGCAGTTTGGTTTGTGGCTTGGTTTGCGGGGATGCATGGCCATCGGCAATATCGTCGTCGCTCAGAGTGAGGAAGTCCGTCACGCTGGGCTCCGTGAGTGTCGGGTCTGACTCTGGACCCGGGACCTCGGCAGTTGGGAGCCCAGACAGGCTGATCGACTTTCGCAGGGCTTTATTGGCACGCTTGATGTCTGCTCTGGACGACAAACTCAGCGGCCTCCGGGAAACTCTGCTGTAAGCGGAGCCGTCGGCCTCATCGGGGCTGGGGTGGGCACCGCCAGAGTACCGCTTCCGATCAATTCGAGTCTTTGGGGACAGGGAAATGGAAGCAGGTCGAGCCGACTTGGTGCCGAGCCCGGAATGCCCTCTTGAATCTCGGTCGGTGTCTCTTGGGGGAGTGGGGAAGCTGAAGTCCATGAGTTCCGGGGAAGGATCGTCCTCGCTGCTGCAGGGGTAGCCTGAGGAGGACCGATGCGGCGTGTCAGATCCGAGCGAGGAGTACCGCACAGGGAGTGGAGGGCAGCCATCGAGTGCACCAGAACCGGTCCGGTTGCCGCTGCCGGCCGGAGCCGCTGATGCTGGGTGACGAGGGGTGCTTGGCGACTCGGGAAGGCTCCTAGCCCGCCGGGATGAGTGCGGCGACAAGAAAGGCTCTTCTCTCGCCATCATCCGAGAGGATGTGGGCCTGATAAACGACGGGTACGGGAATGTCTGGTGGGAGGCATCGAAGTCGGTCAGGAACGGGATCGGTGTTGCCGGTCTGACGGCCGGGACAGCCGAGTCGAGACAGTCGGCAGACCTCTTCCTCCTGGAAAACAGCTTTTCCAGGCGGTCGATCTGCTTGTCGAGCTTCTCAATTCCTGTAGCCATTGTGATGGCTTGAAACCGGACTGGGCTCAAGAAAAGGTCAGCGAGTTACTGCTAAACGAAGTCAGGAAAGGAAATGGGATTTGCGTACCGAGTTGGGTTTATTGTGGATGAACAAGTCGTTGACTTGAGAATGGTTTCTGCTGGAAAGAAGAAGACAATTTCTCGTGGGAATAAAAAGACGGTGCAAAAAAAGGTTGCGGTTGGAGTTGTGGTTGGAGTTGTGGTGGTTTGCGGGTTGTTGAGTTCCAGAAACGACGCGGGGCCGAGTTGGTCGACGACAGCAGCAACCTCGAAACTGGTTCGGGATGTGATACAATGCCGTCACGCAAAGTTAATAACGGGGCATTGGCAGTGGATTGGACAACGATTCCACGACAGGTAGGGTAAGATCCAATTTCATGGCCGGAAGCCGGAGGTTGTGAAAGGTTTTGCTCATGCAGCCGGGCACGAGAAAGGGAGGAAAAAGAGAGAAGGGAGATCCGAGACTTTGAGAAGGCTGACCAACGACCGAGCGTTCAGAAACAAAAGTTCAAGTCCGGCCTTCCTTCCACGTTTCCCTCAGTCGTGCAAAGTTGGTTGTTGGTAATTATTCTCTGAGCAAAGATGGAGAATTCCTGAGCCTGATCCGGATCATATAGGGACGGGGGGAAGTCCTTCGCTCGGACGGCCGTGAGGCAAAAAATACCGAACAAAAGCAACCAGTGTCCGGAGCGTTTATCGCGGCTTCCCGAGGAAGTGTTGCCATGCATGCCAGGACCGCGAAATTCGTGCCGGGCTAGGAAGGTAGGTACCCACACTGCGTGGGAGAGTGGGAGGCAAAAGAAACAACCTAGGAGTCGCGCTATATTCCTTTGGATTTCAACAGCCGGCTAGGAACATGCGGTGGTTCAATGCGAGAACCGGCCCCGTCGGTCAAGGGTTGCGGGCAGCAAACGGGAGAAAGGAGGTCATACAGCTTCCCGAGCCTCGGGGTGAGCTTTTTGACGGGTGGCCGTAGATGAAGAGTGGATGAGAAGTGACAGCTAGGCAGTGGTGAGGGTGTAGGGCAAGTGGACGAGGGATGCCAGGGAGGGAAGCCAAATAAGAAACATGGGAAAACAGCGGATGATTCGTAATGGCAATGGGGTTCCCGGCAACCGGGCTCACAACAGCGACTTGGCAGATCTCGAGCTGCGAGTGATACTTTGTTGTTGCCAGATCCCAGCCTGGAAGGCCTGGCGAGACTTGACGAGACTTGACGAGACCCGGCGAGGGCGACAGGGAACCGCCATCCCATTATCCATGACATGACGGCCGTGCCCTCGCTGGCGTAACACTCCTTGTATCACGGTGGCACCTCTTTGTCCCTCGAGCATCACAATGTTGACCAAGCCGGTTGGCAGACGGCCGTCCAGGTTGTTTTCGAGTGAAACAGTGGAAAAGGAAAGGAGATGGGGGCCTGCATGCCCTCGCTTCGGCTGGAAGCAGGAAGCAGGAAGCACACCAACGACAACCGCAGATGCGCATTCGCTGATTCCCTGCGCGGAGACAATTCCATTCCATCTTACTGGGCGCGCAGAGCCTAGACTGCCGACTGCGGGGTCTCGGTCCACTCGGAACGGGCATGACGACGGTGGCCGTCCAGCGCCGGGGACCAGGTCGTCGAAAAAAGCAAATATCGGGGTGGACCCTCAGCTCCGGCGGAGGAGAGGGAGCCTCGAGGGAGCGAGGGAGGCTCACAGGAGGATTGAGGTTGAAGCACGAGCAGGGTCCACGAAAACAGCAACAGGCTGGGATGTGGTTGGCACGGACTGCATGGCCGGATCCGGGGACCACTCAGCGATCCACCCAGCGGCAGGGATGCCGGGCTGTGGGCCTGGACCCTGCCTCGCCTGCCTGCCCGAGCAGCTGCGCAGTGCTGCACTGCGGCGACGGCAGGATCGGATCGTCTCAGGCTCTCTTACAGTGCGGAAATCCCACTCCAACATAAAATCCAACACCGCTCTTGCGCCACGCACCTGGACCCTCTCTCGACGCAACGGCCACAAGACTCGATTCCATTCTGCCTCGTCTGTTCTTCCTGGACGCGTGTGTTGCTCCCGGATTTCAGACATGTCTTTTTTCCACGCCTGTGTCCAACGCAGGCTCCCGCGGCGAACGGGCAGTGCCGGGATCCCCCAAGCGGCTGCTGCTGCGGGTTTCCAGACTTCGGACGACCTCGTCTGAACATTCGAGGCCCGCTGTTTGCTCCTTGACAGCCCGTGAGGGGAAGCTGCAGGTAACGCTTTCTTTGTGTGCTGGATGCGCAGTGCGTGCATCCAGGTTTCCCTGTCCGGCGCGGCCTCGCCCGTTTGAGACAAAGCCTCTTTTTCCCTCAGATGGCGCAGGGAAGGGATCGACAGTGCATGACAGCCAACACCAGAGAACCGGCTCATGGGTGCCCTTGGCCTTGGGGGTCTCGCAGCCCTCCCTCACGGCTCCAATCACGCTTCCAGCCCCACAACCCCCAGATTCTGACCGTCAGAGACAAATTCTGTCTTTGGCGGGAGGGACTGGCAGCCACGAGATCTGGCCGGAGAGCTGCCGTCCCAGGGGCTCTGGTGTCTCTGTCTGCGGGCCGTGGCGCTGTCGCCCTGTCTATCCCCGTATCCCGTCATCAGAGACGATCTCGGCTTCGGCAGCCTTGTCCAGGTCCAGCTTTGAGGACTACGGGATGTCCAGCGAGGCAGAGGGGGTCGGTCAAACAAGTAAACATGCCCTTGTGTCCGCACTACGGAAAGGGAAACGTGTGGGCGGAGCGACCTGAGAGACTCTTCGCCTCTCGGCTTCTCTTGGCCTGAGCTAAACCCTCTTAGATCCGAACATGGAGCACTGCATCGTCGACAATAGCACAGCGGCTGGCTGCTTTGCGGAAGACACCTCCAGCGTTCGCCCCTCCCGCTTAGAGCAGGAGATATCCTTTTGTTTACCTCTATCGGTTGTTCTCGCCTCTCGACCAGCTTGCAAACAGGGCTGATGTCTCAGACGCCACCTCGAGTGGCTACCCCACGGCCTCCGGCTCTGACGCCTGGCCAATGGACATACCCCGGAAGCATGGAATGGTTCCGGAAAGCTGGGTCCAACGCGGCGGTGGCCCGAAGCCCGCTCCGGCAGGGAGATCACAACGCAGGGTCCAACGCGCAGGGACTTCGCACGCTCGCCGCGTTTGACTGAGCCCGTCTCCCATATATCATATTGAATACGATTGCAAGTTCTCAGTACCTACCCCGCTCAGGTTCGTGCGTACCGGGGTCGCCTCGGGTCGAGTGCCGGATGGGCGGCGCCCCATTGGATCCCGTAGACCACGCATGTCTCAAGCCTCAATTCTATGTGTGTGCGGTGGTCTCGGCTGAGGCTGTCTCTCCCCAGCCATGCTCACCGTGGAACCCCTTCCTTCCTCGCCACCACTCGCGCCCACTCGCGTCCTTCTGCAGCTGGTATGGCCTGCGTCCAGCCCTCATGATCAACGGCCGAGTTGCCGTCGTTGAGTCACGTTGAGCCAGCATGGCAGCCTGCTCGCACACGTGCAGCGGCAAGGGGGAGGAAAAGCAAGTCTGGAAGTGTGGTCTTCGGGCTCCACAGTATGAAGTGTCGTAGCAAACGGAATCCCATGCGCCGGTAGCGCCATCCCTTGGTCAGAGCCGGATGGCGGCGGGGCAGAGCTTGACACTGCCCATTCTGTACTGTGTACGAGGACCTCGCCCTCGGCTCGATCTTGTGTGTTTCCTCTCAATACACGGGTGTAACCAAGTCCGAGGGCAAGTCCCTGCTCCCGAGAGGGCCCGGGGGCTTTTGCTCCATCCTGTCAACAACCACCCAGCGTTCGTCCCACCCAGCTCGGGGGCACGTATGACCCGATCCTGCAGAGAAAGTTCGCAGGAGAAACCCAGCGGGCTTCTCTGTCGGTAGCACCACCAAGATGCGTGTCTTGTGTTACCGGTACTCTATCTGCTACGACACCACCAACACGCCGCCGTGTCCAATAATTCCGACAGCACAGAAAACGGCTCGTCCTCCATCTGTGCTCCGGCACCCCTGCGGAGGGCCGATCGTGCATGGTCTGAGTGAGATCCGGGTGTGCGCCCGGGCACACACCAGGTCGGCCGAGAAGCCGTGAGACGAGCCGAAATGAGCAAGGGCACCCTCGCCGCGGTCACAGCGCGGGCGATCTCCCGTCCCGCCGCAGCGTCGACCGCAGCCGTCGGGACCACCACAGGATCGTGCCTAGATTGCGAGCACCGCCCGCGCGTCTCAGAGTCTTGCGCCACTCCTGTCATCGTCGTCCACCTCCCCAAAGAGGTTCAGGAACGCCGCATGCACCTCCTCGGTGAGGTCGCTCGCCTGCAGGCTGCGGCCCCTTTTCGCAAAGGCGAGGCGCGAGCACTCCTGTATCGTCGTCAGCCTCACATCCACAGCGCAGCCAAGTAAAACAAGTAAACAAAAACAAAAAGAAACTCACCCTCGTAACCGCGCACCCCCCAACCGCGGCAAGGTGAACCAGCTCCCCCTCCTCGAGCTTCCCACCATGCTCCCACAGCCCCTCGGCATATGCCTTCCTCCACGCCAAAAACGTCGCAATGCTCCCCGTCAACGTATCCCCCTGCCCACCACTCCTCTTCCTCCCCCCCTCCAAGTCCACCACCACCGTGTCCTTCCCATCACTCACCCGATCCACCTTGCCCTTCTCCACAACCACCACCCCCTCCAACGCCTTCGCAAGCCCCTCCACCCCTTCCTTCCCCTCCCCGACCTTCACACCCAACGCCTTCCCCAGCCTCCCAAACTCAACCACATTCGGCGTCAGCACCGCAAGCCCATACCCCTTAACCAACCCCGGATCCCCGCCCACAAGCAGCAGCGCATCAGCGTCCAGCACAAGCGGCATGCCGCGCTCGCGCGCGGCGCGGATGATGCGCGCGCACGTCTGCTGCATGAGCGGGTCGCGCCCCAGCCCGGGGCCTACGACAAGCACGTGCAGGCGGTCGAGCAGCGGGACGATGGTCGCGGCCACCTTGGCCGGGTCGTTGGGTTCCTCTGGGGAGGAGCTGCGCATCAGGGGGTGGACCATTAGGTTGGGGGAGTAGGTTTTTATAACTGTTGCTGCTGTGGGGGTGCAGATTATGTGGGACTGGAGTTGAAAAAGGGGGTTAGTGGTGGGCTTTTGGTACGAGGGAAGGGGTGGTGATGGTGGTGAGAGAGGAGAGAGGAGAGAGGAGAGAGGAGAGAGGAGAGAGGAGAGAGGAGAGAGGAGAGAGGAGAGGAGGTTAGACCAGGCGGACTTGGTGGTTTAGAGCCACCGGCCAGTCTGGTCTTTTGTGAACTCTTCCATCTCCTGATAGCTCCCATACAGCAACAGGTAAACAAACTGGAGAAGAAACCTACCATATCACACCCCAGCCGGGCACTCGCCATGGCCGAAAAGTACGGCGCGCCCGTGTAGTCCTCACTGCCGCCAATCACGCCCACTCGCCCGAGCTGTCCTGCACACCCATCACCACCATCAGTGCCCATTCCAGAATTATGACAGATGGTTGGTCTCACCTTTATGGAACTTGTCCAGCATGGGCGGAATCATTTTCCGCACACGGGCAAGCAGCTCCTTGGTAGCCGGCGACATGTTGGGAGGCGCGGTCGACGGGCTCGAGCCGGAGGACATTTCAGCTGGGCAGGATATCTTTCTCCTGCGGCTGTGAGAGCAAGGTTAATTTTGATTCTGGACTGATTTGGAATGATGCCGGGATAGTGAATGTGGCGTTGTCATGACATGTCTTGAGCTGTGACAAGGTGCGGGGAATGCGAAGCAAGCTTACCTGAGAGCGTGAGAAGCTCGATCAAGTGAATGTGGCTGTCTTGATTTTGAGATACAGCACCAATGGAAGCCTCAGAGGTTTCAGGGTTGTAAACACAGGATATCCCGAAACGCATTGATGTTGTTTTCTGTGCCTGGATCAAGCCGGATCGGAGTGACAGGCACCCTTCATGATGTCACCCGCTGCACACCCCACGTGCAACCACCCTGAGCTCCGCTGACTTTGACGGATCGAGAAAGGGGGGATACCCATGGGTTTGTGTGTTAATGAACTTGCTGAAACGACCAAAGCAGCGCCAAATTTTCAGGACAAAAGGAATCGAGTGCTTGATTGAGTCTTTGCTCTATTTTACAATGGGTTGACCGGAGAATCTCTCCTTCTCACGCGCCTTTCCTCAGTCCAGCACACGAAAGACGGAACCCCCCGCTCTAGAAACACACGGACGTTGCGGTATAGACATCCCCCTCGGCGAACCCCCCGTAGATCATCCTAGGAACGCTTTATTACGTGTAGATTTAACCCAGGAAGCTCTTGACGAAGGTCGGGATGACCTCCTTCAACCGGCCCTCGAGCTCCTTGCTGATGGCGCCCTCCTTCTCGATCGTCGCGAGCAGGTCGGCCTCGTTGGAGCGGAGGTGGGCAAGGAAGTCAGCCTCCCACTGGAGGATCTTGCCGACGGGGATCGAGTCGAGGTAGCCGTTGACACCGGCGTAGATGAGGGGAACCATCTCGTTGACGGCCATGGGCGAGTACTGCTTCTGCTTGAGGAGCTCGGTCAACTGTGGAGGGGAGAGTTAGCTTGATGATTGTAGCAAATGTGGCATTCGGGGAGCTGCGACTTACCCGCTCACCACGCGACAGGGTCTGCTTGGTGGCAGCATCGAGATCGGAACCGAACTGGGCGAAAGCGGCGACCTCACGGTACTGGGCCAAGAAGAGCTTCAGGGAGCCAGCGACTTGCTTCATGGCCTTGAGCTGGGCGGCGGAGCCGACACGCGACACAGAGAGACCGACGTTGATGGCCGGGCGGATACCCTTGTAGAAGAGCTCAGCCTCCAAGAAGATCTGGCCGTCGGTGATGGAAATGACGTTGGTGGGGATATAAGCCGACACATCACCGCCCTGGGTCTCAATGATGGGCAGAGCAGTCATGGAGCCACCGCCGTGCTTGTCGTTCATCTTGGCCGCACGCTCGAGCAGACGAGAGTGGAGGTAGAAGACATCACCGGGATAGGCCTCGCGACCGGGCGGGCGACTGAAAATTTGGGTGTTAATACACTGAACAATGAGGAGCAGAGAGCAAAAGGAGTCATACCGGAGGAGAAGCGACATCTGGCGGTAGGCGACGGCCTGCTTGGACAGATCGTCGAAGATGATCAGGGAGTGCTTTCCATTATCACGGAACCACATTGGGGGCGTCAGTTTAAAGAGCTCTAAAGACAGTTGACAGGGGAAAGAGAAAGAAACGTACCTCGCCGAGGGCAGACTGTGAGGTCAACAACGTTAGCCAGCAAGTTCATGAGGTGAGGAAGGAGTTGGGAAGAAGGGATCGCAGCCGCACAGCTCCGGCGAGGGAGGGCGTAGCGCAGACTGCAGAAGGCCGCAAAGGCAGCTTGGATTTAACATACACCTGGAGATCAACAAAGTTAGCAACGAAATATATGAGTGCAGAGACCACCGCAAAGACCACCGCAAAGACCACCGCAAAGACCACCGCAA
>FTCU01001213.1_pt1 | contig 13515 bp, 12 predicted proteins | sample 1639521 | NCBI WGS metagenome assembly FTCU01 (sample SAMEA3914864, study PRJEB12502) | metagenome | biome: forest; material: soil | place: USA | collected 2012-03-12 | depth 0.3 m
AGCACCTGCGGCCTCTCGGACGAGGCACCGTACGTCAAGGCGCCCAAGACCAACCCCTGGGCACCCATCACGACCGCGGACGTTAAGGCCGTCTGGGCATTCATCCACGCGCCTGAGCAAGGACTGAATCTCACTGATCCCACGAACGCCACGTTGACCGACAACTATGTCTTTTGGGTTGATACGCTGCGTACGCACCCTTACCTGACCCCTCCCTGAATTCCTGAGCACGGAAATTTGGTGCTGACGACCCGCAGACACCAACAAGTCCTCGGTCTTGACCTACATTGATGGTGTTGCTGAAGCACCGCCGAAGTACGCCCGCGTCGTGATTTTTGAGGGCGGAAAGGTTGAGCCCGTGTCTCAAGAGTACATGGTTGGCCCTCTCCCCGTCTCGAACAAGACGACCATCGCCAAGTACGACTACGTCTTCAACGGTGGCAGTGGTGGCACCGTGCCGTTCAACGCTCGCTACCTCGACGGCAAGCGCAGTGCTGGTTATGAGCCGCTTCTTAAGTCGCTCATGACGGAGATCGCCGACATTACCAAGGCCCTCTTCAACGGCACCTACTACGGCTCCTCCGACAACCGCACCGACATCACCGAGAGCAGCACGGGACCCAACTCGTTCGACGGCAGCACGTCGTGGGTCACCAGTATCTTCCGGTACCCCGGCCAAGCTACGTACATGGTCCCTCTGGACTTCTACGTCCTGCTAGACATCACGGGCACCGACACTTCCAAGTACTCGCTTCGCGGGTTCGTGACTAACACCCGCTTTTTCCCAACCACGGCGTCACTCCGGGCGGCGTTCGATGCCGGCGAGCTGAAGAACCCGTTCCCGCAAACCCGGGACAACTCGTGGGCCGTGCTGGACCACAAGCCCGAGATGGGCGTGCGCGACCTCGAGGACCGTCTGGCGCCGCAGAGCCTCGAAGTTGGCGGCAAGCGCTACAAGCTGGACCGCGAGCAGCGGTACGTCGAGTTCATGGGTTGGTCCTTCTACATGAGCTTTACTCGCGTCCTCGGCCTCCAGTTCTACGACATCCGCTTCAAGGGTGAACGCATCTTGTACGAGCTGTCTCTGCAGGAGGCGGCCGCCCAGTACGCGGGAAATTCACCCAAAGCAGCAAACACAGTGTATCATGACACCTTCTTTAGTAAGAACACTCGTTCTCTGTTCCCCCTTTTTTTTTCTTTTTTTTTCTTGTTTTTTTCTTTTTCTTTTCTTTTTTTTTCTTTTCTTCTTCTTTTCTTCTTCTTTTCCCCCCTTTTGCCGCTGAGCTGCCCCCATCTTGCAGTGATACTGTGACAGACACACTGACACTCAACTCTTCCCAGGCATTGGAACCTACTCGGCCACCCTTGTCGAGGGCTTCGACTGTCCCTATGGCGCCACCATGCTCAACATCAGCTTCCCGACGGGCAGCGGCACCACCGAGTTTCACCCCGCCGCTATCTGCATCTTCGAGGCCGACTCAGGCTATCCCCTCGCCCGCCATCGCACCGGCTCCCGCACTAATCCCAACGGCTTCACCCATCTCGGCTCCGTCAAGGGCTCGGCCTTGCATGTCCGAACCGTCGCCACTGTTGGAAACTATGACTACCTCTTCGACTACGCCTTCCACGTCGACGGCTCTATGGAGATTGAGGTCCGCGCCTCGGGCTACCTGCAGTCCTCCCCCTACTACCCAGACGACGAGGGGGAGTTCGGGCCTCGCGTTTACCAGGCCACACAGGGCAGCTTCCACGACCACGTCATCAACTTCAAGGCCGACTTCGACATCGTCACCGCCTCCAACAGCCTCCAGCGCACCGACCTCGTCGTCGTCAACCAGACTCAGGCCTGGTTCCCCGAGCTGGGCACCTTTACCCAGATGTCTCTCCAGGCGCATAACATGGAAACGGAAGCCCAGTTCAACTGGGCCGCCAACGGCCAGTCCATGTTCACCGTTACGAACCCGACGGCGCTCAACAAATGGGGCGTCCCGCGCGGCTACCGCCTCGTCCCAGGCAAATCGCCCATCCACCTCACCATCCAAGACTCGCCCTTCTCCCTCCGCCAGTCCCAGATGCTCAAAACCGACCTGGCCGTCACTCGCCAGCACGACAACGAACCGTACGCCAACAGCTGGCACAACATCAACCTGCCCTCCAAGCCGCAGCAGGACTTTTCCAAGTTCTTCGACGGCGAGGGCATCGACGGCGAGGACCTCGTCGTGTGGTTCAACCTGGGCATGCACCACTACACGCGCGCCGAGGACGTGCCGGTGACGCTGTTCAGCGAGGCGGTCAGCAGCATTGTGTTTGCGCCGCAGAACTTCAACGACCGCGCGCCCGAGGGGGATCTGCGGAACCGCCGGGTCGTGGTCTCGGATGCCAAGGGGGCGCTGCAGTACGAGGACTATGGGATTGCGCTGCCGGCGTGCAAGGTGCAGGTGGAGGAGCCGGCGGGGAAGATTTTGCCGTGGGTGACGGTTTGAGGTGGGGGTGAGAGGGGTTGTCTTGGAGGGTTGGATAGAGAAGAGAGGGACAATTCAGGGGTAGGACGGGAAGAGGTTAGGTGTAAGGAAGAAGGAGGATTCAGGGGCAGGAAAGGAGGATTCAGGGGCAGGAAAGGAGGACTCAGGGTTAGGGCAGCAAGTGAAAATTTGGGGGTAAGTAGTACGGTACCTTAGTCTTCATGAGTATTCCGACATACCACCAATCCGAACTAATAATGCCCTGACTCCATCTCCAAACTCTGCGATTGCCACGGCGGGCGGTTTGTGACCCTGAAATCGGAACTACTACGAGACTGCGCTCTGTGCTGCGCCCTGCCATCGTAATCGCTCCAAACAAATGATCCCTGCGAAGCAATTTACAACCAGAGAGAAATTCTCGCAGAAGACTTGTAGATATGTAATACATGCTCGGTCAGCCTAAGAACGCTATACTTTTCCCTTGCCGGACCGTCCCTTCTCCGCAGAAGTGCCTTTCCCGCCCTTCCATACGTATCCTTCTAAGCACGCTCCTCCGGATGCGGGCCGAGCACCTTCTCGGCCAGCGAGACGTTGGTGCCCGTGTTGTCGGGCTCAACAGCAACCGACTTGACGATACCTTGCTCAACGATAATGGCGTACCGCTTGGACCGGTCACCACCAAAGATGGACGACCCATCAAAAGTCATGTCCAGCATCTTGGTGAACTTGCCGGTCGGGTCGGCAAAGAAGCGGAACTAAACATTCCGGCAAGTCAGTAACCGCTCCCTCAAGAAACCGGAGACAATCCAAGCACAACGCACCTTCGCCCGCCGCGACCCCGAATCCTCCCACGGCCCAGTCTCATCCCCCACCGGATCCAGCGCCTCCCCCCACGCCTTCATCACAAACACGTCGTTGACGCTCACCACGCCAATCACGTCAAACTCGGCCGCACGCGGGTGGTTGAGGTACCCGGGGACGTGCTTGGCGGAGCACGAGGGCGAGAAGGCGGCGGGCACGCCGATCAGCAGCATGCTGTTGGCCTTTTCGGCCTCGTCGGCCAGGTTGACGCGCTGGCCGGGGGTGTTCTCCATGAGGGCGTCCGTGTTGGGGAGGGGTTCGCCCGGGGAGATGAGACGGCGCGGGGTGGTGGAGAAGGGGTGGTGGGAGGTGGCGGCGCGGAGGGGCAGCCGCGTGAGGGGGCGGAGGAGGGGGCGGAGGAGGGTTGTGCGGAACATTTTTATTTTTGTGTGTTTGTTTCTGTGATGGATGGGGTCAATTGACTGGTTGTTGTGGTGGTTGGCGATGCTGGCGAGGCGTTCAATTGAGGCGGGTGATGAGGTTGAGAGTTGATGTGTTCGTGTTGTTTTGGAGTCGTGACATCACCGGGCCAGCCGAGCCAAGGCTCGACGGGGTTAGGGTCAAGTTCCATGTCGCAGGCAAGAGCGCAACAGCAACTCTGTGAATAGTCGACATGAGTTTGGCAGGACAAAACTGCATCAAGAAGCGATACAGTGAGGAGGGAATCCGTGAACACTTTTTCCGGTTTACACTTAATTACAGGTTCGCAGCGCGGCGGCGCAGCAAGTGGCCAATGTGATGCTCTTGGCTGCGTTTGACACTGGACGCCCCGGATGTGGGGCGCCGGGAGGGTGGAGCACGGGGCGGCCCGCAGCAAGCGGAGTGGAACGCGACCTGACTCGGAAGTTCAGGTTTAAGCTTCATCCAACACAACTTATGTTGTCTCGAGTTCCCGGAACACTCGTCGCGTCTTCACGTCCACGCTCGTGGGTCCCGCCGCGCATCGCATCGAACCATGCCCGCCACCATCGAGCTGGACCACCGGAGACCCATCACGTACGAGTCGGCGCTCAAAAAAGACGCGAACATCATCAGCCAGGCAGCGCACCTCGCAGCCGCGAAGCGGTTTTCCCAAGAGCTTTGGGATGGCAGGCACACAATCGAGGCCCTCGTAAGGCACCACCTGGGACTCGCCGACGGGGATGCCTGCGCAGTTCAGCCACGCGACCGATGGATCCGGGGCGGCTTCAACATGTGTGTGCTCGTTGAGGCACGCTTGGGAGGTGCCTGCAGGAAGCTTATGTTCCGTTGCCCGATGCCACACAAGCTCGCAGAGGCTAGATATCCCGGCAGCGTGGACGAGAAACTGAGTTGCGAGGTCGGGACGTATGCATGGATGCAGAACCAGTGTCCCGACATACGTATACCGCGTCTGTATGGCTTCGGCTTCTCTGACCAGCGTCACGTGGGTTGTCCGCACCGCTGACGATTCCTGCGCTGATCTTGTCTGGTAGTTTACGCACGAGACGCAGATGCCGTTCTACGTTCGTCTCTGGCGCGCAATCCGACGTCGCCTCCGCGACCTCCTCCGGTATCCGACCCTCGCGCCCTACGCCGCCCACCCGACCAGCCTGCACCTGTCCACCGCATACATACTGCTCGAGCACATTGGCCCTGATACCGGGCGTATGCTCTCCGACACGTGGGAGGGGCGCAGGAGCGACCAGGACCGGCGGCGGAATCTCTTCCGAGGTATGGCCCGAGTGATCCTGTCCCTGGCCCGCGTTCCGCAGCCTCGGATCGGATCGTTTCGGTTTGGCGCCGACGGCGCGGTGACGCTGACAAACCGACCGCTTCCATGTTGTGTGGCCATCCTCGAGAACAACGGCGCACCGAGGACAATACCGACGGACGAGACGTACGCCTGTACCGAGCCGTTTGTCACCGACATGCTTACATTTCACGACGAAAGCTTCCTCGCCAATCCCAACGCGGTCTTTAGCGCTGCAGACTGCCGCGGCCAGATGGCGGCCAGAGCTTTGCTCCGGACGCTCTCACATCGCTACGTCTCGCGGGAGCACCGCGACGGACCATTTTATCTTCAGCTCACCGATTTCCACGCAAGTAACATCTTTGTGGACGACGACTGGAACGTCACTTGCCTCATTGATTTGGAGTGGATTTGCGCCCTGCCTATTGAGATGCTTGCCGTCCCCTATTGGCTCACTGGACGCGGCATCGACGAGCTCACAGGGAGTGACCTCGACGAGTTTGATAAGGTCCGCGAGGAATTTGTTGAGATCCTGGAGAAGGAAGAGCCCACAACGGCTCCGGGGCGTCAGCCAGCGCTGGCCCACAGCCTACGCGAGGGCTGGGAGTCTGGGGCTGTCTGGTTTTGGCGCTGTCTTACATCCGTCGATGCCATCTTCCCTCTTGTAGAGGACCACATCTCTCCCAAGTACTTCTCCCTGTCTTCCACGGTGGAGGGAGTGTTATCCCTATACTGGTGCCAGAATTCCACCGAGATCGTCACCAGAAAGGTTACCGACCACGAAAAGTATACGGAAGAATTGAAGTGCCTATTCAGCGAGGCAACGGTGTAGTCGGCGACACCTTTCCTCCCTCGATCGACCGGCAGACTCCATGTTCATCAAGTTCTAGCCTTCCTCACATCATTCTCCTCTCCTTCTCCCCCTCTTTCTCTCTTACCATTTCCCTCTCCGCTTTCTCTATTGCTTTTTCTTCTGCCTTCTTGCCTCTTCCTTCTCTTTCTCTATGTCTTTCATCTCTTTCTCCCACCACTGCTTCTCCCTCTCTTCTTTCTCTTTCTCTTCCCTTCGCTGCCTCTTTTGCTCTTCATGTTTCTCAGCGCCACCCCAGCCAAAATCACAGCCGCCATGTCGGTAGCGTTTCCGCTGATGGGAACCGTTGCTCAACACGGCAAGATGCTACAAGAATGTTTGTGACCTATTCCCGGAAGAATAGTCCACTCTTGCGGATTAGCTCCGGCCAGGCTCCCGTCCTCACTTGGTCTTCGCCCCTTCAATCTTCGGACCCGGCTTGCTCCCCGTGATAGCCACATAGCGCCAATGCTCCTGGTGCAAATACCCCTGAGCGCCGGCGATGGTGTTGATGAAGAAGCGCTCCAGCCCAAATAGCTTGATGAAGAAGTATGGTACCACGGCGATCCAATAAAACAGCCTCAGCATTGGCCTGATGTTCGCCGAGTAGTCCTCAACCTGGACGTTGGTGAACCCGGCGTCTTCGAGCATGCGCGGAAGCACACCTTTGTACGACCGTGTATTGGTTGGCATCGCCGCATACTTGTTAACCAGTTTCATCTCGTCGGCCACATGCCGTGGGACGTTCTCGTCGCCCATCGCATTATCGTACTCGAAGAGCACGAGCCGGCCCCCGGGACGGAGGATGCGGTAGAACCCCGCGAGGACGGTCTCCGGGTCGGTGGCGTGGACGAAGGTTTCCATGGTATAGATGCCCTCGTGAGATTGGTCGGGGATGGACTCCAGGTGGTGGTAGTCCATTTTTTGGGCCGTCACCTGGCCGGGGGGCAGGCCGGCACGCGCGATGTTGCGCCTGGCCTTGGCGAGGTGGTGATCAATGATGTCGATGGCTGTGATACGGAGGCCGTTGCGGGCCATGTAGAGCGCGACATGGCCGACGCCGCAGCCGGCGTCCAGCACTTGAGAACCCTTGGGAAGGTCTAGGGCACGGAAGAGTTTCTCTTCCATGGCGCGAAGGGCCCTCCCGACCGGGAAGGGCCAGTCTGTGTCCTTCTCATAAAAACCAAAATGTCGTGTGCCGCCTAAGACCATGCGATATCCTATCCGCGATTCAAACGACTCATAGTACGACTTGAGAGACGCGTTCGCCTCGGCCAGGGGCTCGACGGAATCGGAGCAGCCGGTGGCCATTGAAAATCGGGGGGTTGGTTCGGGCTTGAAAGTCAAGTTAGCGGCGGCGGTAAGCGAGAGTTATGCACCTGAAGGGCCCTTACCTGCAGCTATCCGCGCCGATGAGTGTTGGGGTCCTGAACTGGGCGGTCTGGAAGGTCTGCGATTGTTTGTTGACGGCCGAGAGAAGTTGTCGTCTTTTCGAGTCTGGGATGCTCGTCGCCAACTGGAATGGAGGATGTCCACGCTGGGGCGCCAACCGGCGGTTGGTTCCCGAGTCAGCTTTCGCTTTTACCCCTGCTGCTCCAGTGGGGGTCCCGTTCATCTAAGCGCGGCGAGCGCTCATCCAGCCTCGCCAGCTCAATCTTGGCCATTCTACCTAGGTACAGTCTGTATCGTATACTCCATAGTTTACCCTTTGTTCACAGGTATGTGAGACTTCAGTCACACTGGGCCTCTCTTTTACCCAGCACAGCCCTGCGAGCACGAGGTCAAGGACACGCGCCCCACTTAGCTGAAAAGCAATAGCGGCATGATATCGCTGCCGCTCTGCTTCTTATGTTCTAGCGCAAGGCATTCTTCCAGTGGCGAGGGAAATGAGGGGTGAACCGGCGGGCTTTAATTCTCAAGACTGCCTCCTAGATACCGAGGTGTCTCCTCACTTCGCCTGCAACACCCCTCCGTGAGTCCGTTTCTCTTCATTCTTTTTGACTTACAATACCGCCTTCAGCCATGCCATTCCGGAGCTTTCTCAACTCTCTCGCGCAAGACCTTCAGGGCGGGGCTCTCGGAGGCGCCGGGCGGGGTGGCGGATACGGCTACGGGGCCGGAGGAGGAGGGTTTGGCGCCGGCGGCTACGGAGGTTACGGAGGCTTCAGCCAGCCACCTCCGGCTCAGGTCCCTCAAGCCACCGTGCCTTGCCCGCGCCAGCAGCCTCAAGCCGGCCACCAAGATTGGATCGGCCTCAACGACCCCCGGTTTGCCACCTTCAACGTCTGCCCGTCATGTTACAACTCGTCTATCCGCCCCACCCCCTACGCCAACTCTTTCGTCACGAAAGGCGGCGCCCTTGCCCCCCCGCCCCATGTGGCTGTCCGCTGCGACATGTCGCGGTTCTGGGTGAAAACAGCCAGCCTCGTGCTCCTCACCATGAACCAAGACAGGCAGCTCGATATCACCCTGCTCCCCCGCGTCGCAGGAATCCGCGCACAGGAGGGAGACTGCCCAAACGCCCAGCTCGCCTCAGAACAGCAGCCCCTTGCCGTTGCACAGAGAACGTGGTACACCGCCCAGGATCCGCAGACGGGCGCGCAACCCCTCGCAGGCTGGACGGTGTGCGCCTCGTGCGTTCTCAACATCCAGGCCTGCTGCCCCGCCATCGCGGCCGCCTTTGCGCCGGTGCAGCCCGCCGCGCCGAGGGAGGCATCCTGCGCGATGGTGCCCTCGGACCGGTACGACGACGCACGCACCATGGAGATGCTGCAGCAGATTGGCGGGTGCGCCGTGACGGCGGCCTTGATGCGTCGTCCGAGCCTGTCGCAGCTCGTCGATTGGCTGCGTGCGAACCCCCCGCGGCAACGAGGCGGAGGCGGGCCCGTTCCGGGCTTGATGGGCGGCACCCAGCCTCAGCCTAACGGCCTCTGCCCGAGGAACTACCCGTCCACGACCCTTCGATGCCATACCATGCCGGGCTTGTTCGATTTCACCGTGTGCGAACAGTGCTACGCCGATGTCATCAAGCCGGATGCGAATAGGGGGGTGGAGCTCGCCCGCCAGTTTGACCCGAACCCTGCCGTGATGCCCTCGGGGTTTACCTGCCAGCTCTATTCGGATCGAATGCGCCGGGTCTGGAGCGAGACGATCTCATCTGGAAACCTGGAACACCTCCGGCAAAAGGTAGGACGCCAACGTTTGAATTCTGCGCAAGCCTGGGCTTGAGGAGTGGACGGGTGTACAGGAGTGTCTAAGTCCGTGTCTCAAGATCCTGCAGCTGACGTGAGGGAACCCACAGGTGAGCGAACGGCGGACCAAGGAACGGGAGTTGCAAATGAAGACGGCACAACTTCAGCAGCAGGCCGCTCAACTCCGGATGCAAGCTCAGACGCAGGAGCACCTTGCGATCAACGCGTTTCGGGTGGCCAACAGCGCTGCAAGCAACAACATCATGCTCGCGGGAGTCGGCGTCTCATACCGTATCGATTCGATGCACGTTGCGGTACCAAATGGAGTGGTGAGTGTTCCCGTTCTCGAGAAACAGCTAGGCCGTGTGCTGACAGAATTCATTGCCAGCCCGACCATAGCCAGTTTACGCAATTAAACAATCAAGCCGCTATGCTCAAGGTCCAAGCCGGACAGGCCGAAGACCAAATCAAGTTCGCAGAGGAAGAGTGGAGGCGGTTTTGGGAATGACTGCGGTGAGAGGAGATGACTCGAGAAGATCTGAGAGTGTGAGGAAGTTGGTGATAGCTGTTGATAGTACCGTACATAGGTACCCTAGGTACCTGTAGCGAATGAGTGAAACGGCTACGAGAAACCTTCTTGCTAGCCGATACAAGACCTCAAAGACGGGAACAAAGTCTTGGAGCAATATCACAGCAAACACATTAATGCATCGTCGCTCTTCCCTTGGATTGTGACACCGACACCCGCCAGAAACTAACCCAAACAATAGCTGGTTACCACCCTCTCTCAATCACCCGAATACTTGAGCGTTATGGTTCGTCAACGTCAACGTCAACGTCATCTTAGTAGTCAGTGCCGCTGGGAGTTGTCACAGTTTCCAGCCGGCATGGCGAACTCGGTCTTGGGCTCTGGCGAGTGGAGGGAAACTTGAGGGTAGTGAGCTTCGGGTATTGTTGCTCGTGATGAAACCCCTGTCAAGAGCTGATCCAACTAACCTCATTCACTAGGGATGTGCCGCAGGGGGCTCTAGAACGCGGGAAGGGAGCGGACTATCCCTCCTGGTAAATTGGACCTAGCCAGTTATTGCCAGCTAAGCGAGGAGAGGCTGAGCTGAACACCTCGCGAGGAAATTGATCAACAGAGGCGCGCTTGTTGCAACCCCAGTTGCTCCCATCACGGCACAATGACCTCCCACTCTCGAGCATGTCATTGGTCTGCCGTCGATGGAACGGTCCAGATGCTCGGTGCTGTGGCGGATAACGCGAAAAGTTAAAAACGCCATGTCTCGGCCAAGAACCGCTGGACGATGGCCCCGGGACCCGGATGAGCTCAGTTTTGACATCAGTAGGCAATCTACCACACTCAACTCCAACCACCAAGTGTCTCATACTCAGAAAGGTTCCACAATATGGCCTCCTTTTTCAAGGCTGTCATGCGCCTGGCCGGCAAGCGTCGCCACTCACAGACTCAGGCTCGCCCAGACGAAGAACAAGGGACGGTCGCGGACTCGTTTGCGGGGTCAACACTGCCACCGAGCCACTTTCACATCGCCGGCCATGGCGTCGCAAGGAATGACAACCTCGAACATTTCCGGGTGATGCTGGGCATCACCACGGCTCCCCATCTGGGCTTCGGCGAATCCGCAAGTCGCCCCGCGGCCAACAACCTCGGCCTCTACGCACGCGTCGTGCACTCGGAACAAACAGCAAAGGACAGCTACAAGGTTTTTTCCATCGTCATCAACGGTTGCTATTTCCTTCAAATCATCGTTGCCGCGGCTTTGACCGCCCTGGGGGCCGCCAACGCCGACAACAAGGCCATCACTGCATTTGGAGCCATCAACACCGTCATCGCCGGCTTTCTGACCTATCTCAAAGGCTCTGGATATCCTGCCCGCTTCAAATACTGCGCCAGTGAGTGGAAGAAAATTCGTGAGTTCATCGAGCACCGCGAGCGCGCCTTTTCCCTCGAGGGCTGCACTCTGGACGTCTACGAAACGGTGGACGCCGTCAGGGAGATGTACGACGCGACGAAACGCGAGATCGAGGCGAGCACTCCAGACGGCTACACGGCGAGGACCGTCGGCAGCACACGGCTTGACGCCGGTGTGGACCTCGCAAAGGCCGAGGCCATAGCGGGCAAGCTGCGAGGTCTGGATGACACAGCCAGGAAGATGAAGACCCGCTTGGGCTCCAGTCACTCTGCTCTTGCCGGCGTCGATCTCAAGTCGGAGGAGGCGGTCCACACGCTGAGAACTCGCATGGACTCGGTGTCCGAGGGCATCGAAGCCAAGTCAGATGACATGGCGGCAAAGCTGCGGAGCCTGGAGGACAAGTTTGAGAAAGTCAAGACCTTTGTCGAAAAGACGGTACACGATGGACGTGACTCCGCCCACCACGCCGCACAGAGCACCGCTCACGCCATCGACGACGGGGAAAAGCGAGTGATTGGAGAGCTCCGGCAGCTTGGCAAGACAGTCATCAAGGGGGCAGAGGAGCACGCGCACTCGCCCCACGAGTTCTCCGTGACCGTGTCGCATCACGATGGTGGCCGAGGTTGAAACCAGCCATTTCTCTGAAGGCACTTTGGTTGGGCGATCACTTTCGACTGTCTTTCTCGACTGAACCCCTGGCTCACCGCTCCCGCCCACACAGCCTCCTACTTTCCTTTTCTTATTCCCCCTCATCGAGCAATCTCGGCCAACGTACCACGACTGGCCTCATTCAAGGACCGCAAAATATCAATAATGTTAATGAACATCAACCTCGACACCGGGAGGGGACCTGGCCCGACATCGACACCGCCATTGACTCGAACTCGGACTCCGAGGATGACGCCGAGCCTGCCATCCGCCGCGCAGAAGCCGCTGCGCACTCCACCATCACGCGCTCCATCCGACAATGGCACCAGAGGTGACAACAACTATCAGCCGAGAGCAACCGGGACACCCACACGCCCTTTCTGGCGCCATGAGGGCATCAAAACCAACTTCCTTGAGACGAACGCCATTTCTTCCTTGCCACGACTCCCAGCCCTGACCAACAATCCGACCCTCCTATGTCGTGTTGTCGCGCCGCCATCGTCGATGAGGACCGAAACAAAGGGACTAGACGACGCACATGCCAAGATTCGAGGACAAGCAGGGATTGATGGATTCGATCTATCAGTTCTCGACTCTCAGGTGGTTCGCTTTGAGTCGGCCATGCCTGAGAAAGCCGAGACATTCTAATCTGTCCATTCTGGGCTGTGTCACCGAACTGCCATTTGCGAGCTGCCTTCTAAGAGAGAAACGGACCTCGGTCTGATCCTGGACTCAAATGGATTCAAGCGAAAGGATCAAGGGGTGCGCGCGTCGATGGCAAGCAGCGATGAGCATAGGTAGCGTTAGAACGTGGGTGAGCGGAGAGGAAGGAGGCGGTGGGGTTTGAGGTTGTACAACCCCTTTGATCTTCTGCGTCCAAACACGAGGTGAAAATCCAAGGACTGGAAGGTGCCTGTATCACGGTTGTGTTGAGAAGTGATGGATCGGCCAGGGGTGGGTGAGGTTGGTCGAGTGAATCCAGTTTGCCACACCTCCGCTGTGGCGATTGGATTCCTGTTTTCTTTCCCTTATATAGGAGTATAAAAGTCAAGACACACGAACCGAGATCAGAGACCCAGTCACCCAAGACCAAATCCCAAGACCTGCTATCCAAGACCGGGGAACCAAACCTCCAAACCCAGATCCTCAAACGTCAAACTTCTCGTCTTCCACCAAGCCCAAAATGCAGCGCTCCATCAACATCGTCGCCGTCCTGGCCCTCGCCTTGACCGCCACCGCTCTCCCGACCGGGGAGGGCGCCGCTATCACTGCGAGACAATCCTGCACTAGCGTCGAAATTCCTTCGTGCTGCCTCACCAAAGGGATCGGATTCTTTGCCTGCATCATGAACCCTCCCACGGATGAGATGGGCTGTCAACCTCTGTCGTATTGCTGTCCCGCCGTAGGTACTGTCTAGGAGATATGTGTAAGTCAAAACCACTAATGGTCATGTGTATCTAGGACGTCCAGTTTCCCCGCGGCCTCCTCGATTGCACCCTGAAAACCTAAGGAAAGGGAATGATAGTGGTTTCTCGCGGCGCCTTCAAGACGCGGTTTTTCTTGTTTTGATTCTTGGTTTTAGCCGCCTGGCTTGACATTCATTTCTCCAATACTTTGGTCGACGAGTCGAGAAGTCAACACATTCTTTCGGAGAATTCACGGTGGAGCAATGTGGCAATGTAGCATAACTACTATTTAGTCAGTCTTTACCGTAGAATCTTGGATTCTTATTATCTCGAAGTACTCGGAAATATGCCCTTAATCTTGTCCTCTTTTTTCGTCTAGAATACAAACAAATAGAATATCTCGGAGTACTCGGAAATATGCCTTTAATCGTTTTCGGTTTTTTATATCGATA
>FTCU01002935.1_pt1 | contig 13513 bp, 13 predicted proteins | sample 1639521 | NCBI WGS metagenome assembly FTCU01 (sample SAMEA3914864, study PRJEB12502) | metagenome | biome: forest; material: soil | place: USA | collected 2012-03-12 | depth 0.3 m
CTCCTCCTCCTCCTCCTCCTCCTCCTCCTTACGGAGTAGCGTTGTGTTTCAGATCGGTTGGCCACCGATCTGCCGCGGATCCTGGCCGGGCTCCTGGCGCGTCCTGGCCTTGTTTGCTCGCTCCATCCTGCGCGTGCCCGCAGCAAGGTATCTTGTGACATCGAGCCACATTGGCCCAGGTAGGCAGGTGATGTTGCCACTCACTCCCCGGCCATGCCGACGGACTCTGACCGCGCGTCGTCGATCCCTTCCAGCCCGTTCTTTTCCCCTCCTCCATCTTCCGGAGTGCTCCGTTCGGAGTAGACAGCATCCGATCGTCGGTGGCTGGCGGGGCGGACGAGGATGGATGCATGCATGCAGGCGTGCAGGTCGGTCTGGAGCTGAACAACCACGATGAAAAAAACGACGCTGCTACGGACTAAACCTGCGAGTCTCGGCATTTTGTGATCGATCGTCGTCTCTGATCGATCCTAGGTCTCGGCGGTACTGTGGTCGTCGGACACTTTGTGGTGATGGTCGTGGGAGCAAACATGTTTCACGAGCTTGATGAGAGCAAACAAATACAAAATGTTTGCTTGCCAGGGCATGGCGGGGCCCGCGCCTATCGCGGCGGACGGCCTGGGCCGTGAGGTTAGCTCCAAGGTCTCGGCTCTTTTCTCTTTTTTTTTCCTTTTTTATTTTTTCTCCGGCGGGCTGAGCGAGAGAGGGGAAGTGAACGACGATCCCCAGGCAGGGCCGACGACTTTCGGCTTCTTCTCGGGACAGACGGGACGGCAGGTTCCTTTCCCTGAGCGGCGCAGGGACTGAGACATGCCATGTCAGAAGGAGCTAGAGAGCGACGAACAGCATTCCTCCGCCCCCCTGCCACCCACGCTCTCCGATCACCACTTCCATGCATCATCATGGCCCATCATCGGATCATCGGGAGTTTGCCTTCTCGAACGACCCCGCCATTGGCCCGATCCCTGGAGAGCAAACGCCGGCCCCTCCTGCCAGGCGCTGCCCCTCCCTCCGTACGCCGTCCAATTACCGACCCGGGACCACGATAAGAACACGACTTGCTTCTGCAGCATGCACGCAGCCGGTCGATGTCTCACATATTTTCCTTTTCCATGGCGGCCCAACTGCACCAAACGCGCCCACCCTGGCGTCGCCGGCGACGGCCACTGGCTGGATGGCCGGCTGGTGGCTTGAACAGCTTGACGCCTCTTGCTCGTCTTGTCTTGGTCTTGTCTTGGTCTTGTCCTCGTCTTGTCCTCCCAGCCAGCCTCGTCCAAAAAATGGCTGGACGAGAGACAACCACTGGGAACGAAGCAGCAAACGGCCACCCCTCCCCCTCCTCCCCGGGGTCCTCCACGGTTCCGCGTTCTGCCGACACCTGCCACACCAACTACCCTGACGGCTGAGACACCGGTGAGCAGTGACATGTCACTCCCATACTGTGCACTGTGTACATGCCCGGTCAGCTGAACCGGCGGAAGAGAGAGACATAGACTAATGCAGAGCCGCGTCTGTACGGAATGGAATCCCGTGTACCTTCGTACACAGGGAAACCGGCAGATGCTATGCCTAGAGCGGTCCTGCCCATCCCGCCCCCTCTCCGCTCCGAAGTGACTCGTCCGATTGTGACGAGGAGCGCAGCAGCAGCAGCAGCAGCAGCTGGACTTCCGGACGGGTGGCTGCCTGCATACGTTGGAGGAGGGGGAGGGGTGGCGGAAAGGCATGCGGGCATGGGGTGAGGGAGGGACATGATCCGATCGGGAGCGACACTCGACTCGACAGCGATCGGGTTCCGCCCGCTCACTCGTCTGCCTGCCCGTCATCCAGCGTTCGGGGAGTTTCCGATGCCCCCGTCCATTCTGGTTTTTGCGTTCCTCGGGTCTCCTCGTTCTTTCGTTCTCGGGGCGGACTGACTGCCTTGGCCTGCCTGGAGCTGAGTTGGACTGTGGCAGACAGTCCTGGCACACAGTCCCCAACGCACGCTGTCCTCAGACACCAGAGACCAGCCAGCCAGCCACCTTAGCCAGCTTCGTTTGAGAGAAACTCCACGGACAAAGTCCAACTCCAGTTTCCAACTCCGTTGGCCTGCTGAAACAGATCTTCGCGTCGGGCTTTATACAACTCCAAGGCAGTCTCAGCATGGGCTTGACGCTGCAACTTGAACCCTGGGTTTCTTTGTCTTTGCTTGCTTAGTATATTCTGTATGCTCGACATGACAAGTTCAACATTGTCTCCGTCTCCGAAGTGCTTTGCATGCTTGACATGACGAGTTTGACAGTTTCTCTGTCTCCCGTTCCTTGGGATGGGGCTTGACAGGCCAAGTCAAACAATTTCTCCATCTCCGTCTGCCCCAGAGGGCTTTGATGGCGGAGTCGAAACTCCGGTTTTTCGGACTTGTCACCAAGTTCAACATTTTCTCCCTCTCCGCCCGCCCAGGGCAAACCCGACACGGCGATCTGAACTCTAGTTTCCCCGACTCCATCAGCCTCTTCAACGAAAACTCCATGGAATACTTTGTGCCCTGTCGTGTGATTGCTCGGTGCAGTATACTCCGAGAGTTTGGCGAGCCTCCGTGGCGTAGGCAAACTCGGACAATCTCGAACGGAGTTTCTCAAACTCCATTCAATGTTCCTTGGACTCTGTAGTGTACCTGCTTGGTATTATCAACTCCGAAGTCGTTGACCTTTTTGAGATCGACAAACTCGGAGTTTCTTAAACCGAGATTCCCAAACTCCATCGAATCCTCCTTGTTCCTAATGCCTGCTTGGTGCGGTGTACTCCGAAGTGGTAGATCCCTTCGAGATCAACAAGCTCGGAGTTTCTTGAACGGACAATCTCAAACTCCATCGAATCCTCCTCATGCCCAGTGCCTGCTCGGTACATTCCGCTCCGGAGTGCTCGGTGTCTTCAAGATCAACGGACTCGGAGTTTCTCAAACTGCCAATCTGAAGCAGCCACCAAACTCTGCCTCAGACCTCTCCACGCCTCGTAGAGCCTACCACCTTGACAAGACGGATAAACTCGGAGTTTCTTCAGCGGCTGATCTCAAACTCTGTCCAATATCTCCTTGTAACTGGCCAGTACCTTCTTAGTGATCTTCACAAACCCGGAGGTTTTCAAGCGGATAATCTTACCGGACATTCTTAAACTCCATCCTATATCTCCTCCTCAGTAATTTGCAGTCAGGATCGGCAAGCCTCTTCAGTCTTGACAAACTCGGAGTTTCTCAACCGGAGTTTCTCGAGCACAGTTTCCCAAGCCGAGCCTATCAAGCGGATACTCTCAAACTCCATCCAAGGCCTCCTTGTACCCAGGCAGTACCTAATCAGTAGTCTGTATAGCGCAGTCAGAACTGGCAAGCCTCTTCAATCTTAACAAACTCGGAGTTTCTCAAACTCCACCAAGACCTCCCCATGTCCATCAGAGGTCACCTTTTATGTCTCAGTTTCAGCTGGCTTTTGCACGGTGGCAAAGGGGAGTAGTCTTGGGAGATGGAGCCTGGCAGTATCTCTCAGCCCGAGATTGTCCGCTTGAGAAACTCCGAGGTTGGGATTGTCCACTTGAGGAGCTCCGAGGTTGAGATTATCCACTTGAGGAGCTCCGAGGTTGAGATTGTCCACTTGAGGAGCTCCGAGGTTGAGACTGTCAACTTGAGAAACTCCGAGGTTGAGATTACCCGGTACATTGTGACGGGTTGAGAGGTCAGCTTTCTGAGTCTCTGTTTCAGCTCGCCGTCATCGACACACTGGTCAACGTTCAGCCACTTTGACATGGGTCCAACTCGGAGTTTCTCGAGTACGGAGTAGACACCGCCAAACTCCATCATGGCCACACACTACACCCCGTAAGAGCCGGCTGAAACAGAGACACAACCGCTGATCTCGGAGTTTCTCAAGCAGACACTGCCAAGCTCTATCACAAGACTACACTACGCTCCTTTGCCCCTGTGCAAGAGACAACTGAAACAGAGACACACCAGCTGACCTCTGAGGCCGCTGTCGACAAACCACCCGGTCATCAACGGCCAACGCCGCGGTCAACCCCAACCTCGGCAAAAAAACACACCCGTGCCGATCTCGATCTCGGGCCCTCACCGGTCAAGCTCCAAGCCTCAGCTCGCCGGTCCGTATTCGGCCCGTGTTTCATCGGCAAATATCCAGCCCGAGAAGGAAGGAGGAGCGGCTGCGGCGCGATGTGATGTGATGGGATGTGATGGTAGATACCTCGGTACCCCCAGCCCCAAAAAAGGCGAGGGACCGACGGACTGTAGATTAGGTAGATACGTACTGTTGTTACAGGGGTAATGTACAGTGGCCACCTCGACGGGGCGGCCCAGTTCCGTCCGTCGCCCCCCTCCCGCGCTCCCAAGGTGAGAATCGTCAAGTCATACTCCGTAGTGGGGTGTGGATTTCTTTTTTTTTTTTCTTCTTTGTTTTTCTTTTTTTTCCCTCGTTCTCTTTTTATCGTTATGCGGCGGGTGAGTTGAGGAGTCGGAGGATGCCTTCGTACATGCCAAACATGATGGCCGCGCTGGGGACCGTCCGGAGCAGGTGCGGCGTCATGCCGCCGTAGAGCCCTAGCATGCCCTCCTCTTTGAAGACCAGCTTGAAGCACTGGACGAGCCCGGTGTATTTAGGTCGGCCGTCGGACATGGGCGCTTGTCGTAGGCGGGTGCGGGCGACCTGTGGTGAGTAACCGTCAGCATTCTCTCATCTCCATCATTCTTGTCTGGGGCGGAATAATGTGGTGCGCAGTCAAGCTTACCTCGTGCGGATAGGTCAACACGGCGGCGATGAGCTTGGAAAAGCCCGCCGCACCGATCTTGCCCGTCCAGTCGACCGTGTGGTCCCACCAATTCTTTGGCCTGCCGCTGAGCGCAATGTGCTCCTCCCTCCTAGCCAACGACTGCTTGAACTGCTCGTACAGCATCCAGTGCATGGTCGACTCGGCCACGCCCAGGTAGCTCGCGCTCATGCCCTTGTAGAGGCCGCGAATCCCTTCGTCGCGCAGTACTTGACGGATGCAATCCAGGCTGTTCTTGTACCTGCGCTTGGCGAGGCCGCCGCTCTCCTTGGCCATGTTCTTGTCAAGCTGTAGGCGGGTCTTGACCAGCCAGATGGGATTTGTCACTGTGCTGGTGGTGACGCCGGCCATGGCGGCGGCGCTGAGGTGTACCCATGCAGAGTCGTCCTCGCCGTGGTTGAGGTAGTCGGCGATCAGGCGCTTGCCGTTGCCGTAGGTGTAGAAGTTTATGGAGCGGGCGGGGATGACGCCCACAAGGTTCGGGCCGAGGCCTTTGAACAGGGCGCGCGGCCCTTCCTGGCGGTAGACGGCGCCGAGTATGGAGACAGTCTCGTTGAAGTGGAAGACGGCGGTTCGTACGGGGTTCATGGGGGTAACAATGGCGGCTCGAGAGGCTTTGATCTGGGCTTGGTAGAAGTCGGATTGGAGTCTTGTCTTGAGGACGTCCAGCGGGGCAGTTAGGGTCGCAGCCGTCATGCCGCCAATTCTGAGAGACAGCCTGTGTCAGCATGGCATGGCTTACAGCGCATTTCCTACTGTTGGAGCTGCAAGCGCACTCACCCTCCTGCGACCATATGCGACCATGACTTGGCAAAGGAAGAACCCTTGTCACGGTTGACTATTGGGGCGCCCTGCCGGGACTCTGGGTTGACGTCGCCCGTCTCGCGGGATTGTGTGAGCGGGGCATCGCCATGTGAGGTGGTCTTTATAGGGAATCCGGGCATTGTTGACCGAGAGGACAAGACTGAAGCCGTGGCCATGGCTGGCCGCTTTGCGGGCGACGATGGGGTCGGTGGTTCGCGGGCGGTTCGTGGATTGTGCGCGGGCGGTTCGGCTCGGGCAACTGTGCAGGTTGTGTTGGAAATCTAGGTCGCAGGCAATCCAAGAGAACGTGACAATGGCGCTTCTTCAGTCTGAAGTCTTAGAAACAACAAATTGGTATAGTGTACTGCTTTCAAGCCGGCAGGTTGTGGTGGTAAAAGAATAATCGACCGATAAAGTTATCGCGATAAGAGGGCCGCTGCGGTCCACCAACTTTTTTTCGGACGAGACGCGTCGATTGGGTCGGCCCGGTTATTCTTCGGACACAGACGTCATGCAACCGTGATGTGCCTGAGGCAGGGCCCAAAGAAAGGATGCCAAGTCGCAGCAGCGCCTTCCTTAGCTGCTGCGACGCAACAAAAAGGGGGGGCAAGACAGAGACACCAGCAGAAGGTCGTGAGCATCTTCCACATCCTCCCGAATCAAGACACATCACTCATCACATCTACAATTGCAAGGAAGGGCTGAGCTTTTTTGGTTTTTTTTGGGGTTTTTTTTTTATGTTGATCATAGTATGTCGAGTGTCCATGTCTGAAAAAGAAAAAGTCTAAGAAATATTCCGAGGGTCTATACCCATTCACCAGCCCGAGACCCGTCAATCACCTCCACCCACCCTCCGAGTCTGTCAACCGAGCATGCCAAATCCATTCAGTTTTGGTGGTGTTGGCAATCCTCCCTCAAAGAAAAAAGGAAAAGAAAACAAGCTTTTTGGTGTTGGCATCTGCATCTGCTGTCGTGGTTGGACTGACTGACTGATTGCTGAGTCGTAGTTGACCCAGCATGTCTTCCCGGACAGCTGGGGAAAACAGCTGGGAAGACACAGTCGCCCATGACCTGGTCCTCGCAAAAGCGAAATGTCGAAAGGACAACAAGACCCAAAGCAGTCGTGTGCCAATGCCGTGTGTCGATGCTGTGTGCGCATCGAGTCCCGTACCGAAGAAAAGGAAAGACAAAGGAAATCGTGATCGCTGTGCTCAGCCGGTCTGTCCATTCGAATGATGAACAAGTCCGTTGATTCCAGACTCTGCCAGGTTTGGATGCCGAGACTCAGAGATGGGATCGCGGCGAGCCCCCAGGTTGAAGAGGTGTCCGGGGAGCCATCAAAGACAGGATCGCGAGGTATTCCGAAACGAATATGGGAGTACCGAATTTTCCGGAAGTTATCAAGGCCGGGAAGTGATAGATTCCGGGATGACCAAAGATGAGATCGCGAGAAGTCTCCAGAACGAATCCAGATGGGATACCCAGACTTTCCGGAAGTTATCAAAGATCAGATCGCGGTGGCATCCTGGTCTTAATTCAGAAAAAAAGTGTCGCGAAAAGATCGGATCGCGACGAGGTCCAGCGAAGAAAAAAAAGGGAAATGAAAAGAAAGGACCGAGGAAGGTGTGCAAGCTGTCTCCCAGGATATCAGGTCCGGGAACATGCAAGTGCTTCCTCAATTCTCAGTAGCCGAGCAGGCCCTGCTCGCCAGCAGGGAAGGCCCGGCGCAGGGCACGCTCAATAACAGCCATCTCGTGGCGGGCCACAGCGTGAAGGGTGAGATTGTCCAATTCCTTGCCAGAAGGCAGGCCGATCTCGTACCAGATGTACCCGAAATAGAGAGACGTGTAGCAGCTGGTGCGCTGAATCTCGACGCGCTCCACAAGGTGCTTGCTGTGGATGTAGCGGGTGGTCTCCTCGCGGATGATGGCGATGTACCACTCGAGAACGTCGAGCGGAACGCCGGGCTTGGGGCAGATGCCGTGCAGGTGAACCCACTGCTCAGCGAAACGGGGCTGGTTGAAGGCACGAGCACGGTCCTGATCCATCTCCGCGAGGGCGGCAATGTTGTCCTTCTGGACGACCGAGAAGCCGGGGCACAGCATGGCAGCGGTGACAAGACGCTTCATGAGCTGCGGGTTGATCACCGTCTCGTGGGTTTGGTTTTCGCGAGCCAGCGCCTGCTTGAGAAGGCCGATGAGCTTCATGGTGGCATCGTAGATCGAGTGGCGCTGGCGCAGCGTGATCCGGTCGGCCATGTACCAGGGAAGCTTCTTGATGGTCGAGATCAGGCACTCATAGGGGCGCTGGGGGCATTCCTTGGAGTAAGGGGACTGTGATGGATGGGAAGAGTCAGTGAATGTCTCTGGTGTTTGCCTTGACCGGGATAGTAAGGTTGATGAACTCACGCGCTGGGGAATCTCGACGTGCTTGACCAGCATGGTCATCTCTTCCTCGGTGACGAAGCCCTTGAACGTCTTCCACGGCTGGCCATCAACGGGAGCCTGGATGACCGGCTTTCCATTGTCCCACCACACGCCCGCGGCAAGAGGGAACAGGTCCTGCATGAGGGCGGCCTGGCTCGAGAGAAGAACTTCAACTGGGCGGTCGCCGAGGCGAGCAGGACGTCCCTTCTGGCCGCTCTCCCTGTGACGCTCGACAGCCTTCACGGCATCCTGAGTCGTCAGAAACTCAATGTAACAATCCTGGGTCTTGGAGGAAACCCGCTCCATGATGATGTGCACGGGTTCTTGGGTGTCGTTCAGGATCTTGGAGTTGCGACCAAGGAAGGCGATGATCTCAGCACGCTTGGTGCCGAAAGGAATCTAATAAAGCGCATGCAGGTCAGCTTGAGCCACCGCTTTGTCAGAAAGGGGATGAATGTGTGGACGACATACGTTCTTGAGCTTGACAACTCCGTGGCCGACAGGTGCAGCCTGCGTGGCACTCTCCATGAAAGGAAAGTTCTCGGTAGCAAGACCAACTTCTTGGATCGGGACACACGTCGGGCCTCCCGTCAGCTGGTTCAGCTGCGCCGAACGCATCATCCGAACCTCGGCCGGGACCTGATCGTAAAAGGCTTGGCGGGCGATCAAGGCCAGATGGTTCTCCTCGGGAACCGAAGCCAATGTGAGGGCCTGTGAGTTACCGTAGAGGCTGGCACCCCGAACCGGAGGGGAGAGGAACGGGTCAAGATCCGGAGCCGCGAACTGAGACCCGCCCGTGTTCTTGGTAGGCCGGCGACCGATATCGAACGACGGGGGAGGGACGGCCACCGGCATGAGGCCAGCGACGCCAACACGAGGCGCGAAGTTGCGGGGTTCCGTTTGGTTGTACTGGCTGTACAGAGAATCAGCCGGAAGCTGAAGAGCGTCGGCGGGTTGCTTGCCAGCCTTCTTCGGCACGTGGGAAGGGGTCGAATCGGGATTCATGTATGGGAAGTTGGCACCCAGGATGCCCCCCAGAGCGGCAAAGTCTCCATACATCTGCGGAGTCTTGAAAGCCGCGCCCGTCGAGTTAGAGCCGGAGGAGGTCGGGCCCCAAGGGTACGACGAGATGGCATTGGCGGAGGAGAACTGCGGCGCGGCGCCGTGCGCGGTCGGGGTAGCGTTCATGTTGGCCACGGCGTTCAGGCTCTGGGTCTGAATCTGGCCGAGCTGCGCGCCCTGGGTCGGGCCCAGCTGCGTGGAGATGGGAGACTTTGCTGTGTCAGCCTCACTGCCCGTGGTCGCCATCATGCCAGAGGTTCAACATTACCTTCAACGGAGCCTCAGTCTTGGTCGCCATGAATTTGCCGACGCGACCGACCGACTCGCTGCCCTTCTCGCCTTCCTTATCATCGGTCTTGGTGCTCTTTTGGGAGGGGGCAGGGGAGAGTTAGCCATGTCCCATCGAGAGAGGTCGAGAATCGCCAAACGGGCAATACATACCCAGAGGTTAACGACCGAGGCGCTGGTAGAGGTGCCGGTGGGAGGGTTGAGCGGCGCGCCGCCGGCGGTTTCAATGACGTGCTGGGAGTAGCGTCCAGTGCCAATGGGCTGGATAGTGTTCCGGCGAGGAGCTGCAGTCGAGGTGCCGGTGGAAGCGGTGGTCGACTTGGCGCGAGGATCACTGGACCGGGTCTTCGGGACGGACGCGGTGCTGTTCGTGCCACCGAAAGGGGTTGAGGTCGAGGGGAATGGGCAATCATCCTCGAAATCGCGGAGCATAACACCGCCACCCTGGTCATCGTCACTGTCGCCGTCAACAAAAGCAGCAAACCGCTTCTTTGGGTGCTTGGCCATCTGGCCCTTGCGCTCGCTGCTGCGTGCAGGCGCCATCGTGAACGCCGAAGTGAGCGACGTAAGTGGAGAGTCTAGTTTGAGAGAGTCCAATGTCAGTTACAGACGCTCAGTTCTCAGGATCCAGCAGACGTGAATGACGAGGAGGCAAGAAAATGGAAGTCCGACGAGAATTGAAGGCCTGGGTGGTCCGCATCCTTGTGGGAGCAAGGCTAGAGCGTGCGTTGGAAGAATGGTTGGCTCTGGGAGAAGGAAAGATTGGGGTCGGAATAAGATTTGGGAAAGAGAGTGAGAGGAGGAAGTAGTAAATTTATAGCTTTGCAGAAATAGACGGGCGATTCCCGCGGGAAGGAGGTTCGTGGGGGTTGAGATGGATGGAATGGAATCGAACGCGCGGTCGAGGAACAAAACAGAGCCGAGAGCTCAAGGGGATACTTGGGGTGTTGTGGGTGGTCTGAAAGAGAAGGGTTTCTCGAGTACCTCGCGGTGGCAAGACGAGGACGAGTGAAGATGAAAGTATGAAGATGAGTGAGGAAAGGTGACAGAGCTTACAACCCCAGATATGGACAGCCTCGTGGCGGCTGCGATGAGGAAGGGAAAGGAAAGCCGAAGGGTGGAAGATGAAAAAGTATAGAGGGGGATGGAGGAACGTATACGCTGGGAGCGATATTATGTTGATGACAAAATGGGAGGAGAAGGAGGCTCGCGAGAAGTTGGGCAAAGCGAAACGGTTTGTGGAGTGGCGCTCGTTGCAAGACGAGGAGGAATAATTAATCGTTGGGGGTAGAGAGTATTTTTGGGCGAAGGCTGGCGGATGGGAAACGAGAAAGCGGGAAATACTGACCAGACGGTTTGCCTTTGGCGGCAGGAAGGTCTTTGATTGTTTTTTTGGGACGAGGACTCGGCTCGAGGCGGTAAGGTTGGGACGAAGATGTCGAGTTGTGATGATCGAGTTGAGGAAATCAGGTTGGAGAGATGGAGTCGAAGACGAGATCGGTTGAAGAGGTTCGATATTGCGAAAGTCTGCGAGAGAAAAGCTGGTTGGTATGGGGGGAAGGAAAAGAAAGGGAAGAGGAGGAGGGACGGCCAAGTTGGAAGATTTTATAGTAGAAAGCCAGTCGTGGTGGTGATGGCGGTGGCCGGGGAGCGGTATTGTTGTTTGGATGAATAGAGGCAATCGCGAAACGGGACAATGGAGTGCAAGCTGGTGGGCGGTTGGGTTCGGTTGGGTTGTGGGGCGAAGAATGGGAATGGGCACTCACAATAGAAAATTAGAAGCAACAGCGGGGTGGGAGAGGATGGTAGAGGGCGAGAAATGTTTTCGAGTTTTGCAGGAAGGCGGTGGCAGCAGTGCCTTGAGGCGGGCTCTGTGAGGAATTGAGGCCAAGAGGGCGGAACTGCCAGGCTGGCCGCGATTTGGGAACCGGACCCGAGTTCCGCAGGAAGAACCCAACACAAAGCAGGCCGATAAGGGAAAGAAAAATATGTTATTTTGGTCGAGTCTCAAACTCATTGGTGGCGGGCCGGGTCGGGCGCGTGATTCTTGGTGATCGGTCGTCGGCCGTCAATGACCAGGGACGAGGAGCGCAGGGCGTGGTTGGTGGTCCCTGACGCAATCATCACCAACCCAAGCAAATGCAAAAAGATAAAAGATCCTGAAAGGTGTCTTGTTTTGGTCGTGAATACTTCTGAGATTCGACGAGATGGCGATGGTGCTTGCCCAAGCAACCCGCCGTGGGTGTTGAGAACACACGGCCTCAACCCCTCTCGAGCTTGCCCCAAACTGCCTCCACCATCATGCCGGGCGCAATGCTCTGGAGCCCAGGACGGCGCCTAGACGTCATCGAGCACCCTTCCCCCGAAGCCAAATGCATACATCGTGTCCCCATCGCTCAGGGCGCTTCCCTCCCTCAGTCAAACTAGAGACGGGTCAGTCGGGGGAGGACGCAAGGTTGGAAACTCTGGTGGTGAGACTTACCGGCGTCAAGAAAGATTCGGCTACGAACCGCGCCCGCGCATTCAACTATTGGCCAGGAAGTCAGCCGGCCGGGGGGGCCATGTACCATGAGTACGAGACGAACGGAGGAACAGAGAAACAACATACGAAGAGCTTCATCTCGGAGATCTCCTTGTCCACCTCCTCCATAAACTGGATGATGAAGTCGACCAGCTTGTGCTTCAGCATCTCTTCGGTGTGGAAATTCGTGATCAGGAAGGAGATGTCGTAGCCCTGGAGTCTGTGCGTCAGTCCGGGGTCCCAAAAAGGAGGGGCAGGGCAGCATGCAAGCCACGCACCTTGATCGGCTTCCTCCGGAGGATGAAGAAGGACTCGGCGCGCTGTGTCAGGAAGCGGGTAAACTTGTGGACCAGGATGTGCTCGATCTCGTCGGCCTGCTTGATCTTGATGCTGATTCGTATGCTGTTGATGCTGGGCTCGATGAGGACGCGCTCGTTCTCGTTGCGGGCGATGGTGAGCGGCGTCAGCAGCACCTCGGGCGATGTGCGGGCCTCGACCTCGGGGACATTGTGGCGCTCGGCGGTCTGCGAGGCAAAGTTGGATAGGCAGAGAGCGGCGGTCAGGCTGCTGCGGACGGCCTGGAGGTAGGGGCGAAGCGATTGGGACTGCAGAGAGGAGGAGGGGAGGGGTCAGTTTAGCGGTCTCGGTTGCGGGGAGTGTCTCTCTGTGCGTGTGCGTGTGCGTGTGCGTGTGCCGCCGGTTCGTGGCTGGCTGTCGCGCGGGTATGGGCAGCATATCTCACCATCGCGCCTGTGCCGAGAGGAGCGCCGTCGACGAATCCAGTAATGAGCAGACCGGTGAGGCCGGGCTCGCGGGCTGCAGTCGTCTGTGGTTGGTCTTTGGGTGGTGGTCGGTGTTGTCGGGAACTTGAAGGTGCTTCCGATTCTTGTCGACGTCGTCGCCCGTCGACCTCGTCCAATGCGGTCCAGCTCCGCTCCCCATCGATTCCTTGGCACGCAGCCCGCCCGCAGGAGGTACCTCAGCTCAAGCTCGCACTGTGTGTTGCCCCGCCTTGACAGAGCAGTTACGCGCCCTTGTCCGCCCCGCCCTGCCCGCCATCGCGCCTGCCCGCTCTGCCGCCTTTGCCTTTCTTTTGCGGGTTCCCCGGGTGACATAATCCCTGGGAGCCTGCTACGATCCACCAGTCCCCATTTTGCTTCTGTCGCTGCAGGGGCTGGCCGCCCCGCGACCTTCTGTCCCCTTCCACTGCAACAGACATAACTACCCAGGACCCAACCCAGAGGAATCCCAACCACCAACAGCCAACACCCGCCACCCCAACAGGCACGAGGACCGCAGAGTGCCAGATTCTGACTTGTTGCGTTTTGGGCCGAATTGAACCTCCAATCTCCTCTCTCTCTCTCTCTCTCTGTCTCTTCTTCCTCGCTCCTCGTGATTCCAGCGCGCTCGCGCCGTCCCCACCATGCCGGTTATCGAGATCGGCGCGCACGTCGAGGTCGACATCCCCCCGGCGGTCGATGGTAGGCATTCACCCCGAACTGGGCCAACCACCCGGCGCCACAGCAACTCACGCTAACTCACTCTCTTCCGATTTAGTGATCGTCAAGCACCGGGGAACCTCGTACGAAGTCGAGGTCGACAACTACTC
>FTCU01003123.1_pt1 | contig 13485 bp, 13 predicted proteins | sample 1639521 | NCBI WGS metagenome assembly FTCU01 (sample SAMEA3914864, study PRJEB12502) | metagenome | biome: forest; material: soil | place: USA | collected 2012-03-12 | depth 0.3 m
GTCGCTCGCGCGCGGTCGCAGCCAGGGCGGTTAGATAGGGTTTTTCGAGAGCTTTCAAATGCTAGTGGTTTCGTCTGTTTTGGACGCCTAGTCGCCCCTAGGGGGGGGTGCGGTTTTCGACGAAAGTTTTAACATTTAGCTTCTAATATTTAAAAAGCTTACAATCCTTCAAAATACTATAAAAATTATTACTAGTTATAGTTACGCTGCTCTACGGCCTAACTAGGAGGTATATCATAGCTACTATAATAGCTTAATAAGCTCTTCAATACGGCTGTTAGCTATAGTAAGCTCTTAGCAGCTTCGCAGTCTTATTTATATATAGATCCTATAGTCTTACGCAGCTCCTACAAACCTTTTCTTCCTTTTGTTAAACCAATGCACTATCCTACAGTTCTCTTCCACTACTAGAAGCTCCCTATTATATGACATCTAGGCCTGCAGATACAAGAGATTCCGCACCGCAAGTTTGTCAAACTTCCGAAAGACGAACAGCTCGTTGTCGGGGTCCAGCGCAACCCATTCCGCGACTTGTGCGAAGCCCTCATTTAGCGGAGGCATCGTGCATGGTAAAGGGCGAGTGGTGACAGAGTGCCGAGATTCCTAACAAGTCCTTCGGGTTGCTTACCGAGTCCTTGAGCTCAGCCACCGCTGCTCCCTCCCGAACGTTGCCTTGTGTAGCCGAGAACTGACCGACTTTTGCTCAAACTGGATTGCTCCAACCTCATAGGCCCAATAAAGAGGTTGGGCGGCAAGGCATAATACGGCTCAGCCGCCGCCACTTCTCCTCTTTACTCGTGGGGTGTCCTTGTAAATTTTCTTTTGAATTTGCGAACTCTTTACCTTTCAGTTCAACTCCGGTTTTATTGCTTCACGACAAACAACACGACGCATCTCATAGTATTCACGGCTCTTGCCCCTCGCCGCTCAACTTCCCTCGCAGTCCGAATGGATGGCATTGAAAGGTTGAAGGCGCACCTGAACCTGAGACGAGCGTCGAAGAAAACGCCCAACCTCGAAACTTGGGTGCCCGCAACGTCGTTCGTAGCACCACCATTCCTCATGCTAACCTATCGAGTCCTTCACCAGTCGCACTAACCCATGGTGTTTACGGGGCTTATAGAACAAGCCGTCCGCTTACGATCCGCGTCCGCCGCGTTCCAGGGACAATCAACGGCCTCAGAAAAGATGCCCTCCCTGACACCGGCGCAGACGCCTCTTTCATCTCGGCTGCATTCCTCGCCACACTTCAACACCGCGGCGGTGGGGATGCAGAAAACATCGAGGTCTCTCCTATCCCCACCGGTGCAGGTATTATTACACCGACTATCCAGCTCGCATCGGGAAAAACGGTCAAGCCCAACGCCACCGCATCCGTCCCCTGGCGCTTCGAAGGCGATCCCCGCATCTACCGGTTGGCGTGCTACGTCCTGCCCAAGTGCGCGCACGATGTGATACTGGGGGATGGGTTTTTGCGGGCGACGGAGACACTGACGAGGTTTACAACGAGGATAACTGTCACGCTGAGGGCGCTGGGACGCAGCTTGATGGGGCTGAACTACATGGGCGCTCATGGTTCGGATGAGACAAAAGCAAAGCGGAGGCTGTGGGGGTATCTTGATGGAGAAGGTGTGGCGGCGCTAGCGGATTTGGGCTCGGATATCATGGTTGTTTCCGGGGCGTATGCTCGCAGGAGAGGATTTCAGGTGTGCAGAGAAAAGGCGGGGCGGGTCCAGCTGGAGTTCGCAGATGGTTCGACAGCGTGGACAGACGGCATTGTGGGAGGATTGGAGTGGGACTTTGGAGGCATGGGAGAGAAGGTGGCGTCAGACTTTTATGTGTTAGAGGATCTCCCTGTCGATGTCGCCTTGAGCGGTGATTTCGTGTTTCATCACGATGTCTTTGGAAAGCATGACGAGTCATTTCGGTATGGGGGCTCGCTGGGTCCGCCGCGGTTATGCAATATCAAGTTGCTTGGCCGGCCTGCGAAGCCGGAGCAGGGACAGGGACTGGTTGATGGTAAGTGTCAGTCATCATCTTGGTGTCGCACGCCGCTGACACACCTCAGTGACATCCCCAGACTCATTCACCCCCCTAATGGTCCAACGGGAGCTCGCTCGGCGTGATGCCGTCCTAGACACCATCTCGAGACTCCCAGCAGAAGAGCAAGCAGCCGCAAAGCATGCCGAACTCGAAACGCAAAAACACTGGGAGCGGTGGAGGGTTTTCCATGCACGGGGATCGGGCAACCCTCCTGTCCCTACCCGGTCAGGTTCTGTTACAGCAGATACGCAGGAAAGCGATACCACGCGTTCTGGAGGAACGAGTATAGGTGGATTCTCGCGACCGAGTTGGTGGCCACGGCGACACCGGAAGGCGGCGTCCATTCCCTTGGATCCGTTGCGCCAAGGGGGCTCCGGAAGTTGATGAGGCATGACCATCAACCCTGATACCAGATCGACCGGGGGTGGTCTGCCTCATTTCTTATTACTTTGTCATAGTCATCTAGCTCGAGGATTCTCATTGACTATCATACTTGCCTCCATCTAATCAAGCCTCACTCCCCGGGGGGCCCCCTATCTCTGCAGCACTAGCCATTGCAGTTCGAAAGGTGTACAGTGTATACAGCCAGATCTGAAAGACTCAAGACAGTGATTGACTATTAATCATTGGGTGCAGACCCATCTACTTGACGTTGTATTTCGCCCGGAGGCACTGAGCCTAAAGGGCCTTGGCATGCTGGACTAGGTACAGTACATACGATTCGTCCGCTTCTCCCGTGGTCTCGCGCAAGCTCTTTGAGACTTTGAGTCGCTATTTGCTCAAAGCTTCCCAATACCTCTTGCCTCTTGCCTTGATTGTTAGCAGATCGTCTTGGAGGTATCTCACCTAGACAGATATTCTGTAGACACGGAGATAGCAACGACGCGCAGTGGACGGGCCTCAGGACGGAGACCGAAGCAGAAAATGACTTCGGCCGTAATCATATTTCTCATGAGTGAGGAGGACGCAATGACCCGAACCAAGCCGGTCGGCCCAATAACTACCTATTGTGCGGGCGGTGCAATGTCAGTGGCCCGGCGGCGCGATATTGATGCCGTCGGGTCATCATCCCTGCAACCAGCTTAGGTACGTGAGTGGTCTTGGTAACGTAATCTGTCACCTTTCCACCGTTCCGGCCAGTTCCCAGCCTCACACCCCACCACGTCGCATTGTAGACATACCTCACGACCCAGCGATAGACACCCCAACCTTCCTATGACACCCCAGCCTTACACTTCACATCCGCCCCAAACAGCAGCAGCACCTGCACGCCGGCCTCGAACCCCGAGTTGACGGCCGTGTGGAGGGGCGTCCGCCCGTCGAGGTCGCAGGCGTCGATGACGCCGCGCTCGCCGGCGGCGCAGTGCTCCAGCATCAGCTTGAGCAGGGCCTCGCGGCGGTGCCGGACGGCCCAGTGCAGGGCCGACTGGCGGTGGTTGTCGGCGGCCCCGACGCGCGCCCCGTGCGCGAGAAGCGAGCCCGCGACGTCTTCGAAGCCGCCGATTGTGGCGTGCATGAGCGGGGTCTGGGCGGGTGTGGTTGAGGGGGAGTGTTAGCTTGACCGGATCGCGTGACTTTTTTTTCCTTTTTCTTCTTTTTTTTTTGGATCTTGGAAAAGAGCAGAAAAGAAAATCCCGGTAGTGGGCGTGAAACGAACCAGGCCCTCGCTGTCCCCCTCATTGCAGTCGCCGTTGTGCTCCAGCAACATGCGCACGATCCGGTCGTGCCCCTTTTGTGCGGCCATATGCAGCGGGCTCAGCCACTTTCTCCCCGTCCCCGGGCCGGGCACCGGTCCTGCGGCGGCATCGGTGGTGGAGGGAGGGACCGGTTCGCGGACCGTGCTGGTGCCGTGCTCGACCGCCGTCTTGGCCGGCGGAGATGGCGCAGGAGGTAATATCGACAGGGCCGAGTCCGGTCGCATCATTGTCATGGACTTTGGGAGGGCGTTGGTGCTAACGTGGATGGAGATGGGCGCCGCTGAGTCACCCACGTCGGCGGGTGTTCCCGTGCCCTCGCTGCCGGACGAGAAATCCATGTCCGTGATGCTCTCTATCATCGGGTTGCCGCCGTGCCCTAGGTGGCACCACCCAAGTGGAATTTTATCGGGGTCGGTGGACGCAGCCGGGGCGAACGGGGGATCGCCTTGGAGCAGGTCGCTGTTGACGGCGATGGCGAAGAAGTCCGGGGGGGAAGGCGGGCCATCGCTGGCTGGCGATATGTCGGATTGGTGTAAACGAAGTGATTTGTGTTGTGCATCAGTATCCGTTTGACCTTTTCGTCGTGGCTGTTCCTGCTGTTCCTGCTGCTCTGCACTTCCGGTCGTCCGCGTCACTTTCTGCTGGTTGTGGCGCTCTGGAAGGCGGGGGATGGCGGGGATCGGTCAGAACCTGCCTCGTTGGCGTGGGTCGAAGATGGAGGGGTTGTTGGGTTGCACTTACGGCGGAACCGGCGCTGCGCCAGGCGGTTCTGGAGCCTGCGGCGCTCGATGTCTTTCTGCTTGGATGACTCCATGCCTGATTTGCTCACGACTCCGTGTTCCTCGCGCGCTCCTTACGCTTGTTGTCCGGGTGGGGGCCAAACGGCTGCCGAGCGCACGTCTCTTGGGGGCCAAACGGGAACGGATGCGGAGAGGGCCTTCCCCGCAGGAACGGGCCGGTCTCTAGCACCGGAGCGAGCGGATAACAACTAACAAGCCGGGGAACAGCGGAATGACCGCCGGATATACTATGTGGGCAGTCTTGCTTGCCGCGATTCTGTCTCTGAATGACGTGCTTCCGTCTTATCAACAGAACAGACAGCCGTTCAGAAGCCCAAAGCGAGGGGGACGGGTTCCGGGAGCATAAAGGAAGGGGAAGCTGATTCGAGGAGCTCAATAGGGAAACTGATTCGAGCAGTCAGTCGCACACGTGTAAGCGGCAACCACACAAAGTAAATACAGGTACGGAGTACATGGATGATTCCATCTTTGTCGGGAGCTTGGCTGCATAATAAACGTGGACTCGGCCGCCTGTCGGCCTTGAGAAAGGAGGATCTGCCAAGTCAGGGGACCCCCCCCGGCCCCGATGTGGGGAGGCCAATGCAAGTAGCTCGCCTCGCCATTCAAAGAGGTACCTTAATTACCTACTCCGTACTCGTATGTACAGAATACAATTTCCTCCACTCCCGATGACACAGTACAGCCCTCCTGCTGCACTTCCCTCCTAATTAGCACACAGGCATCATCTCACTCAACTTCATCCATCTCACAAGCCAATCTCGCTCAAAACCCCCGGTCTCCTCTCCTCCAAAACCCGGACCGTCTGCTCCCACACCTTCCTCTGCGCGTTTTGCCCCACGTCGGTGTAAATCCACGCCTCCACATCCTGCGTCTTCCCATCACTCTGAAACTCGCCGTGCGAGGCGGCCGGCGCCGAGGCCGCGAGGACGAACGTGCGCGCGCCCACCTCGGTGGTGCGATCGAGGATGCGACGGACAATGCGGACCACGAGCGGCGGCTGGGCGTCGCGGACGCCCAGCGTCGACGTGCAGAGCCCCGGGTTCATGAGGTTGATGATGACCGGGGGCGGGCCTGCGCTGGCGCCGCCGGTGGTAGAAGATTGGAGACGGGCGACGAGCTCGCGCACGAGGAGGACCTCGAGAAGCTTGGAGACCTGGTACCGGGGCTGTTGGGAGTACCCCTTCTCGTCGTTCAGCTTCGCGTAGAGGTCCGGCGCGTTGATCTCCTCGAACCGGGTCAGCCGGTGTGCCTCGGAGCTAACGACGGTCAGGTGCGGTGTCGAGTCGGGCAGGTTGGTCTTGCTCTCGTTCAGTCGAGGGAGCAGCATCAGCGCCAGCAGGAAGGTGTTTAGCACGTTGACCTGCGTCGTCTGCTCGTAGCCCTCGGACAGCTGGAACGTCGGGTTGTTGACGCCCGCATTCAGCACGGCCACGTCGACGCGCCGGAGCTCGGTCTTGACGCGCTCGGCAAAGGCGATGGTCGACGCGGTGCTGGCGTGGTCGAGCTGCCAGACCTCGATGCTGCCGGCGTCGGTCCGGGACGGGACGCTCCTGACGATATCCTCCTTGGCGGCATGGCCTTTGGATACGGTGCGGACGGCAAGGACCAGTTGCGCTGCGCCGAGCCGGTAAAAGTGACGGGCGGCTTCGAGACCGAGGCCGGTGTTGGAGCCGGTCACGATGACGGTCTGGCCGGCGAAGGAGCTCGTGGGATATGCGGGGGTGCGGAAGAACTGCGAATAAAAGAATACGCCGAGGCAGCGCGCGAGGTTGGGCTGGATCGGAAATTCGAGTTGCGGCCGGGGCGCCATCGTGATGTGTACCTACCTAATGAAAGAAAGAGGGAAGCGCGTGCATCTGACGGGCTAAGAGATGTCGCGGCATCAGGGTGGAGCTGGAATGTAATTATAGTGTTCCTTGGACAAAGGCTAGCCGTCTCTTAGGAATGTTGTGCAGCATTGGTAATCAAGCCGACTGCCGAGTGGTGGCAGTCCTGCGGGCTGTAATCAAGCCGAGTCCAATCACATTTGTTTCTACGGAGTAACGTCATCCATAGCCTGGTCGGTGGCCCTGCCCGGCCAGTTCGGCGGCCAGAACAGCAAATCTTATCCTTAACCTGCCGTTCCAACTCCCAGATAGTAGTTCTTGCACGGCGGATGAACAATTGTGAGACGGCTACGACTGGTTTGGCCCCCATGCTTCGGTCGGCATTCATCCATCAGAGCCATAATCAGGGGATATCGAGTCGTGTCATTTACTCCAGGCCGGGATCATAGGAGCAGCACCAGCTGGTGTTGAGGAGTAGGGTGCACGTGAAAAATCGTTGGTTTCAGGCTCCATGGCGGAGGACAGAAATCAGAGCGAGGACAGCAAGTCGAGTGATGAGCCCTCGCGGTAGGAACTTGGGCAAGGTTGCAGGTCCTTCGGGCCTCCGCCGATCTTAACCTCGTCATGTACTAGAATCCCTGGAAGCACCGGGTCTGGCATGATATTGCGGGGTGGAGAGGAGTAGGGGGAACCCCCGGCAGCCGGGAAATGGTGAGAAGGCACCGTTATTTGGGAACATGCAAGGGTGCAACGGATTCATATCCCTGGTACTCCTCGATTCTCATTCTAAGACTGGGTGACTGCCGATTTGTAATGCCGCGAGGCACTGATGAATCCGCCGCAAAGCCTTCGCCGGCTCTTCACCACCTCCTGGCCACCATTGCGCAATACTTACCCGACAGCCATGGTGGGTGGACGATGGACACTATATGCAGTGGTCATTGGTGCAGCCTGGGGTTGACTCAAACGCCAAAGGGACGCTGCACCATCCTCGCATCACCGCTGTCTCGGCTTGACAACATCTCCACAGCGCTGCCATGCTTACCGGCTTTGGATGTCTCAAGATCGTCGACGTAGAAGACGAAGAAGATGGCCATGACCAAAGCCATCAGCACAGCATCGAAAACGTAGAGAAAAACCTCATGTGAAATCAGATAGCCGCTGTTCCCCTGGAGGTATTCAACCACACGGAAAATGCTTCGCACCATGATGATGGCGCAAGCAACGTACAGAACGGTCAGATGGCGTTTCCATCGGACCAAAGTCTGTTGCCGGTCGGAACCGCTGAACTGGCGGAATCGGGCGTGGAACACCACAGTGGTGACGAGGAAGAAGCCGAACATGAAGATCTGGGTGAAGAGACCCACGATGATGATTTTCTCACCAAGCTCGAACATCTGCAAGGTGCCGGCCGCCTGGATGCCACCGCCACCGGCCTGCAACAAGAATGACAGGACGTCGCCAACGACAAAGATCTTGGTCATCCACTTGACCGGGATGATGGATATTCGCTCGGCGTGCAAGGCACAAATCAGTCGTCCGAGGATCATGTAGATGGAAGCCGCGTATAAGGCCGGTGCGATGAGAATGAGGATGGCCTGGATGATGAAACCGCCGACGACCTTGTCGTCGAAGTGGGACCAGATGCGACCACAATAACCGATCACCTGAACTGTGAGCCGAGAATGAAGATGGCTTGTTAGAATAATCTCAGAAAAGGGGCTGCTGCTGGAAAGGAAGGGGAACCATGCCAGGTCGGTACGTACAGCAACCGCCGAGGGTAAATGCGGTAAAGTAAAAGGAGCGATGGCGGTATATGCGCCAGACGTGAAGTAGCGTGAGGATCAAGAAGACCACGACGGCAGCAATGGCAGCTGGTAGCGACAGTTTATATCGGTACAAGGCGAAGTCGAAAGACTCGGCCCCCGAGGTCCCGGCCCCGGCGGTGGCTGAGGTTGTCGAGTTTTCCATCCCGGCCGCTCGAAAGATTACCAGTGACGAGGTTTTAGAGAAGCGCCGGCTAGCGAGTGTGTTGGGACCAGTGTCTTGGGACGATAGTCTCTCGGGTGGTTCGAGAAAGGGGCGAGGTGTGTAGGAAAGACGAACAAGGAAGGCTAGGAAAGACGAACAATAAAGGATAGAGAAGACGAACAAGAAAGGATAGAGAAGACGAACAAGAAAGGAGCAACGCAACCGACCGGCGGCTTCGAAACGGGGGCCAATGGTATTATACATACTCTCGGCCGTGCTCTTGAGTGAGACGAGGCGGCTGGCAGGGTTCAAGTTATCACCGGTCCGAGGAATACGACTGGCTCTCGGACCTAAACGAGAGTCAGTAACAAGCGCTCTTGGCAGGCACAGCCTCACAACGATCCCGGAAGCTTCCACAAGCTGCGGTTCAATTGTGGAGCTTACACGTACGTAGTCGTTTTCAAAGGTTCTCGTTTCCGCCGTATTTTGCTCGGACAAAACCCGAGCCTCCAACCCACTTCCCTCGCGCACTTGGGTTCTTTTCTTGAGCGCCGATAGTATCAGCAACACCCGGAGCTTGCCGCTGCCGCTCTCTTTGCGAATCTGCCGCCCAGTGACGTGACACCCCTGACTGCGACTCGCGTCCTCTCGCAACCACCCTCATCGCCACATATGACCGTCACCAAACGCAGAACACACCACAAGAGCCGCCTGGGTCAGTCAGTTCTCAACCTTTTCGAGCCTTTGCCACGGGCAAGTTTGTTTCTTGTTACGCAATTGCCTGTCCTGCCAACCGAGGGCACAAAAGAACTTGTCTCCATTTGCTCTTCCCCTGGGCAAGCCTTTGTTAACAACAAGCTGGGGGATTCAAGGCTGCAAGAACTGCAAGATTCGAAAAGTCAAGGTGGGCATCACGCTACGCCAAATTCTTAACCAATACCCGCTAGGGACGCGCCGGAGGGCCGCGAGGCAGACTGCCATCAACTGCCCTGGCAACAATACTGACTCTCGGCGGTGTCTCGGTATAGTGTGACGAGAAGAAGCCATCATGCTCGAACTGCACCAGGCTTCAAGTGGACTGCGATTTCTCCGCAGTTGGGACTCCCCAGCCCGGTCTGGCTCCCACAGGCCTGAATATGACAGATCTAGAACTGCTGCATAATTACACGACAACCACTTATCTGACTCTGTCAGAGTCCCCGGTACGCTTGTCGTCTCTCTTTACTCGTGTGAAAACGACTGAGGCGCTCCACCCCTGGCCCAACGGTTCTCTAGTTTTGATGCTGCCGGACAATCGTTGACAACGTAACCTCCTCTGAAACAGACGATAAGGGAGTTTTACCGAAGCACAGTGGTACAGGTTGGATTCGACTGCGACTACATCATGCGAGGCGTGTTGGCTCTGTCGGGCCTTCACCTCGCCTGCCACCGCCAACACATGCGCGACCACTACACGACCGCCGCCATCACCCACCACCAGGCCGCATCACAGGCCACCATCCCCCTCGTGCTGAATGCGACGCCCAAAAACGCGCAGATGCTGTTTCTCTTCTCCGTCCTGACTACTTACTACGGTGCGTCCACACATGTGTCTCGAGAATCTGCGATACAACCACCCTCGACGTGACCAGCACGGCTGATGCATCTCTCCCCAGCGCTCGGCTGGCCCCGCCAACCCAACGACACCCTCCTCCTCCGCGAGAACGCCGGGTTTCCCGACTGGGTGTATCTGCTGCGCGGAACCAAAGGCTTCATCGAGCTGGCGGGGGTGCCGACGGCCGGGCCCATGTCGCCGCTGTTCGCGCACTCCACCGCCCGATACGGGCTGCGCGAGGGGCCCGAGGCGTCCGACTCGTCCGCGCACGCGGCGCTGGCCGAGCTGGAGGAGATCATCGCGCGTCGGCCGCTCGAGGACGAGGCGCTGCGCGGCGTCTACGCGCTGGCCATCGCCGAGCTGAAAAAGTCGTTTGGCCAGGCCCAGGCGTGTGCCGCGCACTATGAGATGGCGGATGCGTTTATATGGGTGTTCATAGTGGCCGAGGACTTGCTGCCGCTTTTGCGGAGGCCGACGCAGGAGGCTGTGGCCATCTTTGCTTTCTTTTGTGTGCTGCTGAAGAAGTTGGATGGCCACTGGTGGATGCAAGGCTGGGGGGGGCATCTCATTGCACATGTCTATGACCTGCTCGACGAGGAGGGCCGGCTGTGGATTCATTGGGCGGTGCAGGAAATCGGATGGGTGCCGCCGCCGGCGACAGAACGCTTGCGAGGCGAGACACCAAGGCAGGACCAGCCTTGAGCGATGGCGATATATCAAGGTTGCTGATTCGGCGTTATTGATGTTTAGACTTATCCAACTCGACTCGTGTATGTAAGTCTATCCTCGTGGTACTCGTAAGTGGCAGCGCGGAGCTTCTAGGGAATGCAAACAATGAGGTTGGGGTCTAGCAAATAGCAAGGGACATGACCCCCATTACCTCCAACCACAAACCATCGCCGTCGGAACCTTGTTGCCCGTCCTAGCCACCGCGGCAGTCCCTATTATATGATCCCCTCCTCATACCTCCGATTCCCATACTCATCAGTCCTCCACCCCCCAACTATCGCCCTATTAGCATCAGCCTGCATCTTGGCCGAGATCTGCGCCGCAGCGAGCATGTCCTGCGCCCTAGCCACTTCGGCGGCCACCCTCTTCTTCTCTGACTCCGCAAACTGCTGCTCCGCCATCCGGCGCTGGTGCACCACGTCTGAATCCGCCACAGGCGGGAAGCACGACCGCGGGATGGACGCCGCCGCGAACGGGCGGCCCGTTGCCCCGTCTATCAGCGCGCCGACTGTGGCGAGCAGGTTGTTGAGGCGCGCGGAGAGGTCGGAGGGGTTGTACAAGGCTTGAGAGACAAAGTACTGCTCGAGGCCGCGGCGGGAGAGGAGCGGGAGGCCGTTGGTGACGGGAGGCGGGACGGAGGCTGCCGCTACGGCGGCGGCGGCGCGGGCCATGGCGGCTTGCACTGAGTGACCTTGTTAGCTATGGTTGTCTTGTTTTGGGTGTGTCGAGGGAAGGCCAAGAGCAAAGTGCCTCTGGGAGCTCCTGAGACAGCTGAAGGGACAAAAAGGAGCTTGGATTTCACGAACTGAACTTGTCCAACATGCCGCCGCGGCCCGTCTGCGGCTGCACGGGCGGGGGTTGCGGGGCGAATGTGCGAGTGGCGGTGCGGTAGTCAAGGCCGAGGGAGCGGTACCAGTTGGCCAGGAAGCCATCGAGGTTTTGGAGGTTTGACGCGGAGTTGGTGGGGATCTCGAGGGCTGGGAAGTCGAGAGAGGAGTGGCCGGCTGCTGTCATGAGCGCGCAAAGTTGTGTCGGCTGGAGAACGTCGGCTGAGGGGGCCGCGAAGCGCGTGAAGATGGCTGCGATGAGCCGGGAGAACATGGGCGATGCTGTCTTGGATGGGGTGACGAGCATGCCCCAGTAGGCTTCGGGCGAGCTTGGGTGTGGAGCCTGGCTTTGAGGGGAAGTGTTCGGGTTGTAACCGGGTGCGGAACCCGGCTGGCTTTGGGGTGGGATGTTGGTGCTGTATCCGGGAACAGGGCTAGGCTGGTTGTGAGGAGGTACGCTTGGGCTGTAACCGGGAGCCGAGCTAGGCTGGCCTTGAGGGGGGCCTCCGGGGCTGTACGCGGGAGCAGAGCCAGGTTGGCTTTGAGGGGGCCCGCCTGGGCTGTAGCTGGGAGCAGAACGAGGTTGGCTCTGAGGGGGTGCGCTCGTGGCGTATCCGGGAACGGAGCTTGGTTGATTTTGAGGAGGGACGCTTGGGCTGTAACTGTTCTGACCGGTGGCGTAAACCGGGGCTGGCGCAGGCTGGCTTTCATGAGGGATACTCGTATTGTAGCCCGGAGCAGAACCAGGCGGAGGTGGGAAGCTCGGAGGGTAACCCGAAACGGACGCAGGCTGACTTTGAGCAGGAATGCTCGGGTTATAGCCGGGTACAGAGCCAGGCGGAGGAGGGAAGGTCGGAGGGTAGCCGGGAGTGTAAGTGGGAATAGGCGCATAAGATGGCGCCGGCGGCGGTGCAGGCGCAGACGTCCCTCCTGGTGCTGATACATGGCCATACCCGCTCGCTGAGGATCCTACAAGCTCACGCAAATAAAGCTTCTGACCGCGCACATAGACATCAGACTTGTGCTCCAGACAGTGACTGCCTACAAAAGACTGCATGACATGGCAGTCGGAGCAGGAATCGTAGTCGACGCAGCTGAGGCATCGCAGGCGAGGGCGGTGGAGCGGGATGGGTTGTTTGCAGCTGTCGCAGTGATAGTCGGTGCCCGCCCAGTTAGGAGGAGCTGGCGAATGGAGGTATGGGGAGGCGCTGCCATATGTCGCCATGGCGACGTTGGTGTCTTGTGAGGTAACTTGAGGTACTCGAGGATAAGAATCGACGATGGCTGGACGGAGCAGCAAGAAGTCAAGACTAAAGTGTGGAAAAAAGGCGAAAAGAACAGACGAGAGAGGGGCAAAGGAGGGGAAGCCGAGATCCTTCGACGAAACAATTAACCTCATTCAGCTAATGCAGCTGGCACAAGGCTCTGTGGCGCTTGTCAGGGGCTACCGATCCGGTAACGAATCAACGACGTTGCTGTTACGACGACTTTCAGCCGCACATGTGGGAGCATCCCAGGATCCTGCACAGTAACAACGTTAATGCAACGTTCTCGAAGCTCGAGGAAGCGGTCGCGGTCGGACCCTCGCCGGTTGGCGAGGCTGAAGGGCGGGATTTTGGCCTCCATCAGGGGTCATGAGTGAGCCATACGCGTTGTGGAAGATGCAGAACATCAAGAAAAAGGTTCGCTGGGAAGTGAATGGATATTGAAGTCAAAGACAGACATTTCTCTCATTTCCATCATCATCATCAAGGTTGTAGACACTGTATGTCAACAGTCCAGTACACTCAACACCCCTCTCCAACTCCCAACACAACAAAAAAAAACCCACAAAACCCCAACCCCCCCTCACCTCTCCACATAAACCGGAATCCCATACACCACCGCAGCAGCAGCAGTAACAAACCGAAACCGACACCTCTCCCTCCCCCCCCTAACAGCCTCAACAAGACTCCTCCCATTCCAACACCCCCCCCTCCCCTTCCCCTTCCCAGTAAC